>Ga0209380_10002917_pt1 | contig 10756 bp, 7 predicted proteins | sample HubBroMetageWFT6_FD_188347 | JGI IMG/M metagenome (GOLD analysis project Ga0209380, IMG submission 188347) | Warmed and freeze-thawed soil microbial communities from the Hubbard Brook experimental Forest, New Hampshire - Hubbard Brook CCASE Soil... | ecosystem: Environmental > Terrestrial > Soil...
CCTCCGCTGCCGCGGCCCAGACCATCATGGGCATGGAAACCAAACTGGCGGAAGCCACGCTCGACAACGTGACCCTGCGCGATCCGGCGGCCACCGACCACAACACGACTTTTGCCCAGTTGCAGGCCATGGCTCCCCATATCGACTGGGTGGAATATTTCAAGCACGTGCAGATTCCTCAGGATGTGGACATGAACGTCGACCAGCCGAAGTTCATGCAAGAGTTGGACCGGCAGGTGCACGAAGCTCCGCTGGCCGACTGGAAAGTCTATTTGAAATGGCATCTACTGAACTCGACCGCCAGTTCCCTCTCAGCGCCCTTCGTGGAGGAAGATTTCGCCTTCACAGGGAAGTACCTGAGCGGCACTACCGAGATGAAGCCGCGCTGGAAGCGCTGCGTCGAATCAACCGATCAACTCTTCGGCGAGGCTCTCGGAAAGAAGTATGTCGAGAAGTACTTCCCGCCGGAAGCCAAGGCGCGCATGCAGGAGATGGTGCGGAATCTTCTCGCGGCGATGCGCGACGACATTCTCAGCCGGCCCTGGATGAGCGACGACACCAAAGAAAAAGCCATGGCCAAAATCGCCACCTTCAATCCCAAGATCGGATATCCCGATAAGTGGAAAGACTACAGTCACGTGGTAGTGCGGCGCGATGCGTTCTTCGAGGATATGATCGCGGGCAGAAAGTTCGTCGAAGAAGATGACCGGCTCACCATCAACAAGCCCGTGGATCGCGGCCGCTGGGGCATGACGCCGCCCACGTCCGATGCTTATTACAATCCTCTATTGAATGAGATTGTGTTTCCCGCAGGCATCTTGCAGCCCCCGGCGTTTGATATGAAAGCAGTGGATGCAGTGAACTACGGCGCGATCGGAGTAGTGATCGGCCACGAAATTTCTCACGGCTTCGACGATCAGGGCGCCCAGTTCGACTACCTGGGCCGCCTGCGGAACTGGTGGACGGAAGCCGATCTGAAGCAGTTCCAGACCCGCGCCGCGTGCGTGGCCAATCAGTTCGATAGCTACTTCATCGAACCCGGCGTGCATCACAACGGCAAACTCGTATTGGGCGAGAGCATCGGCGACTTGGGCGGCGCGAAGGTTGCATTCCTGGCATATGAGAAGTCGCGCGAGGGCAAGCCGCGTCCCGCGGATATCGATGGCTTCACTCCTGAGCAACAGTTCTATATCGCCTGGGGCCAGTTCCGCGGAGATGAGATCCGCATCGAAACCCAGCGCACGATGCTGCAGACCGACCCACATCCGGTGGCGAAGTATCGAGTAATCGGACCGCTCTCAAATCTGCCGGATTTTCAGAAAGCCTGGAGCTGCAAAGCAGATTCGGCAATGGTGCGGCCCGAAGGCAAGCGGTGCGATGTGTGGTAGAGCGTTAACGCTCCTTGATATTTCTTGGTCAACACGTCACGGATAGTTGTTGTAATTACAATCGGGAGACATGAGAGCTCATCGCCATGAAAAATTTCACTCGATTCCGCAACGCGAGGCTGCTGTTATTCACCGGCGCCCTCATCTTTATTTCTATCTTTACCCGAACCATCGCGCACGGAACGATCAACCCGGCGCTCGCCGCAGCCGCCGAATTTGGCCCCTCCAATCCTTTTTACGCGCCCAGTGCGCTGCCGTTCCGTGCTCCTCCCTTCGACAAGATCAAGGATGAAGACTTCCAGCCGGCGATCGAAGCGGGCATCGCACAGCAGCAGGCCGAAATCCAGGCCATCGCCAACAGTCCCGAGTCTCCCACCTTCGACAACACCATCGTCGCCATGGAGAAGACCGGCCAGTTGCTCGATCGCGTCAGCGCTGCGTTCGACGGAGTCACCGGCGCAAATACCAATCCCACGCTGCAAAAGGTGAAAACTCTTGAAGCCCCCAAACTCGCCGCACACCAGGACTTCATTTTCCTGAACGCCAAACTCTTCGCACGCATAGCCGCAATCTACAAGCAACGCACATCCCTCAAGCTCGATCCTGAATCTCTCCGCCTGCTCGAGCACGACTACGACGAATTTGTGCACGCCGGCGCCAACCTCTCTGAAACCGAAAAGACGGAACTCCGCAAGCTCAACGAAGAAGCCTCGTCACTCTCGGATGCTTTCGCCAACAAACTCCTCGCCGCCAACAAGCTAGGCGCCTTCGTCACCGCCGACCAAGCCGCGCTCGCCGGCCTCTCTGCCGATCGCCTCGCCGCCGCTGCGCAGACCGCCAAAGGCCGCCAGATCGAAGGCTTCGTAATTCCGCTGCAGAACACCACCCAGCAGCCCGATCTGGTCCTGCTCAGCAATCGCGACAGCCGTCAGTCCATCTTCGAGCACTCCTGGAACCGCACCGAGCGCGGCGATGCCAATGACACTCGCGACATTGTCGCCCGGCTCGCTCAGCTTCGCGCTCAAAAGGCCAAACTCCTCGGCTATCCCAGCTTCGCTGCCTGGAAGCTCGAAGATCAGATGGCCAAAACTCCCGAACGCGCTCTGCAGTTTATGGATGCCATCGTCCCGGCCGCAACCGCCAAGGCGGCTCGCGAAGCGAAAGACATCCAGGCCGTCATCGACGCTCAGAAAGGCGGATTCCAGCTCCAGCCCTGGGATTGGAACTTCTACACCGAGCAGGTCCGCAAAGCTCGCTACGATCTCGACGATGCGCAACTAAGGCCCTACTTCGAGATCAACAACGTGCTGCAGAATGGCGTTTTCTACGCCGCCAATCAGCTCTATGGGATCACTTTCAAGGAGCGTCACGACATTCCTGTCTACCAGCCGGATGTTCGTGTCTTCGAAGTTTTCGATGCCAACGGCAAACACCTCGCCCTCTTCTACTGCGATTACTTCAAGCGTGACAACAAGGAAGGCGGAGCCTGGATGTCGGAATTCGTCAGCCAGTCGCGCCTTCTCGGCACGTCCCCCGTCGTCTACAACGTCCTCAACGTGCAGAAGCCGGCCGAAGGCGAACCTGCGCTGGTCAGTTTCACCAACGTCATCACCATGTTTCACGAGTTTGGACACGCCCTGCACGGCATGTTCTCCGACGCCGAATACCCTACTCTCGCCGGGACTGCAACCGCCCGCGACTTCGTCGAGTTTCCCTCGCAGTTCAATGAACACTGGGCCCTGTATCCCTCTATCTTCAGCCACTACGCGCGGCACTACAAAACCGGTGAGCCCATGCCGCAGGATCTCGTCGTCCGCATCAAGGCAGCGGACACGTTCAACAAGGGCTACGACATGACGGAGCTCCTCGCCGCAGCCGAACTCGATATGCAATGGCACGCGCTTCGCGCCACCGCCCCGCTGCAGAATCCCGACGAGTTCGAGAAGCAGGCGCTCGACCGAACCCACCTGAACGTAAGCTACGTTCCGCCTCGCTATCGCTCCACTTACTTCAACCACATTTGGGGAGGGCCCGGCTACAGCGCCGGATACTACGCTTACCTCTGGACCCAGATGCTCGCAGACGACGCCTATCAGTGGTTCGTCGACCACGGCGAACTCACCCGCGCCAATGGCGACCGCTTTCGCCAGATGGTGCTCTCGCGTGGCAACACCCAAGACCTCGCCAGAATGTATGAAGATTGGCGCGGGGCGCCACCTAACACGAAAGCGATGTTGAAGTACCGCGGCCTCGAGGAGTCTGCTCCCTCAAAATAGCTGCATGGAAATAGCGATCTGGAAGAGGTAGACCATGAACGATTCGCGCGTCGGGCTTCCGGGAAATGAAGCCCCCGACTGGAAAACGCACGGTCTGCGCATCATTCGCAGCGGTGAACTCGACAGCAACACGCCGCAAACGCCGGGTATGACCCGTGCTGAAGCCATCTCGCGTGCGCGCGTCGGCGCGCAGAAGCTGTGGGCAGGGACCGTCGTCGTCCATCCCAATGCCAAGACCGGTCCGCATCACCACGGAGAACTCGAAACCGTCATTTACGTAGTCCGCGGCCGCGCCCGCTTTCGCTGGGGAAATAATCTGGAGTTTGTCGATGAAGCCGGCCCGGGAGACTTCGTCTATGTTCCTCCCTATGTTCCTCATCAAGAACTGAACGCGCGCAAAGACCAGCCGGTGGAGGCTGTAATCGTCCGCAGCGGCCAGGAGCCTATCGTCGTGAATTTAGATATTCCCAGTCCCGAGGACGCTCCCGATTCTCCGGAAAACGATCCCTTCCACTCCGCCCCGGGGAAGCGCTGATCTTCGAGACTGATGCTTCAAGGCTGATGTCCGAGACTGATGCGCGAATCATGTTCGAGGCAGATGTTTTCTATTGGGTCCAGTCTATAGAGACCCCGTGCCCCATGGGACGATAGGAACCGTCAGATCCGGTCGATGCGAGCGGATTACAGCCAGAAGTTCGTCGATATCTGCCGGCCGAAAGTGGCGGAGAGAGACGTCAATGTATTCGGTCGGATCTCGTTTGCGCCCGTGAATTACTATCCGACGAAAAGGCCTCGATTGAATGAGGAACTCGCCGGCCTTTGCCCTCTCAATCTTGATTTCTGTTATCTCATCATATCGAATGAGCCTTTTCCCCCCGCTGGCACGCATGACCACGCCTGTCTCGTCCCAGAGCACCCGGTATTTCATTCCAATATAGATAAGAACCGCGAACGCTCCCCAGATCACAGCCGGCCCCCACATGAGATCCCACTCTGACGTTCTCGAACTCGGGTACACCATGAACGCAGTAACGCCCGCGAAAATTACGGCCTGACCGACGTATGGCGTAATCGTCCGCCTCAGAGCCTTAAGATTTTGGTCAGTGGCCATTTCCCAAGGCCCTAACACTACCTCAAATTGCAGGTCGTTGGCGTAATCTCGCCATTACACTCATTGATCCGGGCCCCCAACTCTCAGCAAGCCTAATCGCCGGTCAGCCTGAACAATCAATCCCCATTCCTGACAAATTTAGGCTTGCTCGGTGAGGGCCGCGCGAATTCGCTGGCCCACGATCGCATCTTCGCCGGGCTGCAACATCCATACCCTAACCACGAGCGTGTTCGCATCCGCCGGGATTCCCTGGTCGGCTTTTGGCAGGTATTTGGGTTCAGTTCAATCGAAGGTGTCCCCTTGCGCAATCGTTGTGCGCTCGCTTTGGACTCAAACTCCCGGCCAAACGAAAGATTCGGTCTGTCCGGGTAAATTGGCCTATACTTGCTATGCAATGACTGTCCACAGTGCCTGACAATCCAAATGCAGCACCCCCGGGCGAAACGGTGCCAAACCTGGGGCAGCGTGTCGAGGGGCGATTTGGGGTTCTTCCCAATTTCCTCCGCCTCGCAGCTGAAACCCCCGAGATCACTGAGAAACTGTGGGGATTCGCACAGGCTGCCTACCTCGACAATCCTCTCCCCTCCGTCTTTAAGGAGCGTCTTTTTGTCCACCTCTCGCGCTTTTGCGCCGTCCGCTATTGCATTGCGCGCCACGTTGGGTTCCTTGTAGGACTTGGCCATCCCGCTGGCGATCCGACCGCGCGTACACAAAGCGTTACGGACGTTGTCAAACTCCTTCGACAGCCCTTTCCCCGCGGACAAGGGCTTCAATCTCTTCTGGCGCTATGTGCAGGCTGCCCCGCTCCCATTCTTCAAATGCCGATGGCGAACACGCAGATGGAAGGTGCCATCTTTATATTGGCTGGGCACGTGTTTTTAAAGACTTCCGACTATTTGCTGTGTCTTGATGCCCTGGCGCGGCTATTTGGCCCGGCTCGCCTTCAATACTTACTCTTATTCCTGGCCTTTGTCAGGGCAGCGCACTATTGGACTGAAACACATCCCGAAATCGCTTTTGAAGATGACGTCAAGGAACTACTGGCAACGCATGAAGCACTGGCGGATTGCATCCTCAATGATCCGGAAGCCAGGGATTCCGTTACCCAATCCCTGCTGGATGAGTTGCCAGCCTTGCGGCTCCAAGCGGATAAAGCCGTTGCCTTGCTTGCCGCAATTGTGGACTCAACGGATGACGCCATCGTCAGCAAAACGCTCGACGGCGTCATCACCAGCTGGAACCCCGGTGCCGAGCGGTTGTTTGGCTACACTGCCGAAGAAGCGAGAGGCCAACACATTTCGTTGATCATCCCGCTCAACCGCAGGCACGAAGAAACGGTCATCATTGAACGAATCAAGAAAGGCGAACGACTCGAACACTTCGACACCGTTCGTGTCCGCAAGGACGGGACGCCCCTCGATATTTCGCTGACGGTTTCGCCTCTTCGGGACGCTACTGGAAAGGTTATTGGAGCGTCGAAAATTGCTCGCGACATCACGGAACGTAAACGAATTGAGCGGGAGCTGCGTGAAAGTGAAGAGCGTTATCGAACGCTGGCGGATGCACTGGACATCCAAGTCCAGTTCCGTAGCCTCGAACTTGAGAGGAGAAACTCGCACCTGCGTGAGCTTTCGTCGCGGCTCCTGGAGTCTCAGGATGCCGAGCGGCGGCACATCGCACGCGAACTGCACGATAGCGCCGGACAGACATTGACCGCGATCGGCTTGCAGCTCGCACAAATCAGCGAAAACGCAAAGAAAGATCCTGCTCTTGTCAAAGAGGTGCAGTACGCCGAAGAGCTGGTCCAACACCTGGCGCGAGAAATACGCACAACCTCCTATCTTCTACATCCACCGTTATTGGATGAAACCGGAATCTCGTCCGCGCTGCACTGGTACGTGCAAGGTCTCGCGGAGCGCAGCAGTCTAGAGATTGATCTGAGGGTCGCTGATAATTTCGGAAGACTCCCATCGGAAATGGAGCTGGTCATATTCCGCCTCGTGCAGGAATGCTTGACAAACATTCATCGTCACTCGGGAAGCAAGACCGCGCTGATTCGAGTTGAGCGCGACGAAAACTCTATCCACGTAAAGGTTGAAGACCAAGGACGGGGAATGTCCCCGGAACAACTGGCTGCGATTCAGTCCCAAGGCACTGGAGTGGGAATCAGAGGAATGCACGAGCGTGTGCGCCATTTGCGCGGCGTTTTGGTTATCGAATCCAACGGTTCCGGTACAAAAGTTTATGCGACTCTTCCATTGGCGACATCAGTCTCATCGCACGAGAGCAAAACCGAGCAAGATGTAGCATGAAACGTAGTGCCACTGGCGAGCGCGGACAGATTTGAGGAGCAATCTCGGCCTCCGAGTGCATCAAGGCGCGGGTGCTGAAACTTCCTGCGAGTTATGTGCCTGCGGCGATCGATGCGACAGTGATCGTGCCGCCGCTGAGATCACCTACTATTTGCACGCGCTGTCCAGCGACTCGTTTTAGCTCCGCTGGATCTCCTTCGAGAAGATAAGTCCGATCCCCATTCACAAAGGTGAAATGGGCTCCGTTACGGATGCAGACACGTGCGCAGTCGGTGGCGGTGGCCCCGATCTTGGCTGAATGTTTGGCGGAACAGCGCGAACAGGTCACCATGCCAACAAAGGTCTGCTGGTGGTCTGCGGACGGCGGTGGCTCGGCGGTTTGTCCCAGGGCCACAACAACGGCGCCCACGAACGCAAGCGCACACGCGAGGCCAAAGGCAGCCCCCGCGCAAAGCGTGATGACTTCGATCCAGAAATGGTTTTTCCTCATCACAAGCCTCCAGACAGCGACTCGCGCGCGTGTCAGTGCCGTCGCAATCGAAATGCCAGACGGAGAGGCGCGCGGAAGCTATTCAGAAGGCTGACTTTGGGGAACATGCGGATTACTCCTGCACGGCTTCCTTCAGCCCGATCGTGGAAAAAGTTCTCGGAGCGACCCTAGGAAGTCCTGGAAGTTGCGACAGATTTTAAGACCTACAGTGAATTGACAGGGTTCGTACAGTGCGCTGTCGATAGCACGCGCTCGACGTCCGCAATAAAGTCTTTGTAGCTCCCGTAACTTCTCTGAGTCGGAATCGAAGCGGACTGTTGATTGTCCATCCGCAACTCTCCCAGAGGAAATCTGAGGGAGGACCATGCTCTTTTAAATGCGGGAGCCGCACCACCCTGCCACCGCTAGCCAAGGGACTGTCACTTCTACTAACCGGAACTCAATTCATTTTGGAGGAAACATGTCAAACGAAAGCTTGAAGAAACTATATGTCGACGAATTGAAAGACCTGTACAGCGCCGAGAACCAACTGATCAAAGCGCTGCCGAAAATGGCCAAAGCAGCATCTGCCACGGAACTGCAACAGGGCTTCGAAAAGCACTTAAAGCAAACCGAAGGTCACGTTCAGCGCCTTGAAGAGATCTTTCAGACCCTGGGCGAGAGTCCAAAGGGCAAGAAATGTGTGGGCATGGAGGGCTTGGTAAAGGAAGGCTCGGAAGTCACGCAGGAAGACTTTGAAGGCGCGGTTTTGGACTCAGGTCTGATCGGCGCGGCCCGAAGAGTAGAACACTATGAGATGGCCGCATACGGGACGGTCTGTGCCATCGCCAAAGTCCTTGGAGAAACCAAGCACGCTTCTCTACTGGAGCAGACGCTCCAAGAAGAAACAGAAACTGACGAGAAATTGACCGACCTTGCGGAAAAGATCAATACGCAAGCCAAGGAAGAAGGCCCTCGAAAAGAGCAGGGCGAATCGAAACCGGGTGTAAAGACGACCAAACGTGTCGCGTAGACAAACGAGCTTCTAATCGGAACTCGTCCGAGCCCGGTAATGAACTGGCGGCCCAAAATATTGGCAGGGCCGCCAGGAAGGGGCGATGCGAGGACGTTTGGACAGCGCGACGACAATCCATAAAGTTTTCGATGGACGGGACAACACACACCCTATGTATACGCAACCGCATCAATTGGCGAAACCTAGGCTTGCTTGGTGAGGGCCGCACGAATTCGCTGGCCCACGATCGCATCTTCGCCGGGCTGCAACATCCATACCCCAACCACCAGCGTGTTTGCATCCGCCGGGATGCCCTGGTTGGGCTTTTGACCAGTGTTCGGGTTCAGTTCAATCGAAGGCGTCCCCTTGCGCAATGTATCGACGATCTGGCCAGTGGTGATGCCAGTCACCGCCGGGTCAAAGCGTATAAGGAGATGCGGAACATGATTAGCGATCCTCGGGACGACCATCTCCGTCCTGACAGAAGGGATGCCCTTCACCGCATCGGCGATAAGATCGGCTCGCTTCTGGTAGTCGCCTTGCATCGACTCTTCCGTGTGCGAGAGAACCCAGTCGACAGCCGCCACCATGCCCACAATCTGCTCCTTGGCCACCTTCATGCCACGGCCGATCCCGTCTCCCGGATTATTGTTTTCGTGAGCCAGGTCCGTTAGAACCTTCCGGCCCAGCAGCAGGCCCGCGTTTTGTGGACCGCGTATTCCCTTGCCCCCAGAAAATGCGACAAGGTCGAATCCCATGCCGGTGTACTTCCAAAGATTTGCGATCGGCGGCATGTCGGCGGCTGCATCCAGGTGGCACGGAATCTTGTACTCGTGCGCCACGCGCAGCCACTCTTCGCGGCCGATCTGCGCGCTGCCGGCGATCCCATCCTCATCTTCCGCAGCGTTGAAGAAATTCGTCATCACCGCGTTGCCTGCTCCGCAGGCACGTTTATAGTCGCCGAGTGTGACCACCTCCGTCACCCGCGCTCCGCAAAGATACATGGCACGGTCATACTCATAGCGGTGAGCACGCTGCACGATGACCTGATTTTTCTTCCCCTCGAGTGCCTGGGGCATGTCGACAACGTCGATGTTGTTTGCATATTGCAGACAAGCGGCAGTCGCCAGACTGATGGCTCCCGAAGCCCCCGAAGTCACGACCGCTCCTTCACACTTGAGGCGGCCCGCGATGTATTCGCCTGCCTTCCGCTGCAACTCGTGCAGACGCACGGGATGAAGCGCGGACTTCTGCACAGCCGCCAGAACCTCCGGCGGCATGCAAGCAGCCGTCAGCGTGGTGTAGGTACCGGCAGCGTTGATAATCGTTGGAACCCCGAGCTTCGCGTAGTAATCCTCACCCTCTAACGATGCGGGCGGCGATGAAAGAGCCTGGGCAGAAACCAGAGGCGCCGCGCCCAGAGCCGCGGCCAGCGAACTGGCCCAGCGAAAGAAGCGGCGGCGCGAGACAAATCCTGCTTGCGATTCAGTCGATCCTGACATGCTGTGGGCTCCTTATTTCAATGAGGCTGCAAACAGAAATATTATCGCGGATGGGCTGCCTACGGTGGTCTGCCTAGGATGACTGTCTCCACACAGCTCAGACAAGAGTCGCTGCGACCACTGCATCAAAGCTGAGGGGTTAGCGTGAGTCGTTGTTCCAGTTCATGCAGCGGCACAGTGTACTGTCGGCCGAGTTCCCGGTGCGAAGCAAAGGCCTTTTTTGCCTGAGTCAGCAATAGACTAGCTTGGCGCGAATAGCCGAGATCGAGCTGGCAGGATGCGAGGGCCACCCGCGCATCGGCCAACGATGGACTCGCCGGGTCGAAGAAGCTCTCGCGCAGATCGACTGCGCGCTGGAGCAGTGGCAGGGCATCGGAGGGATGGCCGAGCAGCAGGTCGGCTCGTCCCTGGGCTAGCGCAGCCGAGGCCTCGAGAGCTTTCAAGTAACTACGCACTGTGCTGCCCGACAAATCGTGATCAACTTGTGCGGCCAGGCGTTGCGCCGACTCGCCATCGTGGCGTGCCAATGCGATTTCGGCTCGCGCAGTCAGGAGCCTGATCGTGTCGACCGATAGCATTCCCTCCTCCGGCGCTGAAGGATGGAAAGCGTCTAACGCGGCGTCGGCCTCACTGGCCCGGCCAGCGGCGATCAACAACCTTGTGCGGTCTCTCACTACCAGGTA
>Ga0209380_10002918_pt1 | contig 10756 bp, 11 predicted proteins | sample HubBroMetageWFT6_FD_188347 | JGI IMG/M metagenome (GOLD analysis project Ga0209380, IMG submission 188347) | Warmed and freeze-thawed soil microbial communities from the Hubbard Brook experimental Forest, New Hampshire - Hubbard Brook CCASE Soil... | ecosystem: Environmental > Terrestrial >...
GAAACGTGGCGTTCGGGCCGGACGGTGCCCTCAGGGCGGTCTTCGACTGGGAGCTCGCGACCACAGGTGACCCGATGGCCGACCTCGGGTGGCTGGCTTCGACCTGGCAGGACCCGGGTGAGCAGCTCCCGCCGACCACGCCGGGGCCGAGCACCGTGGCGGGCTTCCCCGCCCGGGCGCAGCTTGTGCGGCGCTACGCCCGGGCGTCGGGCCGGGACGTGTCGAACCTGCCGTACTGGGTGGCGTTTTCGCGGTGGCGGTCGGCGTGCATTGGCGTCGGCGTGCGGGCACGCTACCTGGCCGGGCACATGGCCGACGACGGCTTCGCCGCCGGGCTCCTGACGTCGGCCGAGCCCGGCGCGGCCGGGGGCCGCGTCGTCCTGGCGGAGGCCGCCCGCGACGCGCTGCGCGCCGCTGGCTTATGACTGCTGTATCGCGTCAACTGACAAGGAGTGAGGGCATGGCGTGGAATTTCTCCACCGACCCCCAGTACCAGCGCAAGCTCGACTGGGTCGAGCGCTTCTGCCAGGAAAAGGTCGAGCCGCTCGATTACGTCTTCCCCCACGCGGTCCGGTGGCCGGACCCGGTGGTGAAGGCGTACGTCCGCGAGCTCCAGCAGGAGGTCAAGGACCAGGGCCTGTGGGCGATCTTCCTCGACCGGGAGCTGGGCGGACCAGGCTTCGGGCAGCTCAGGCTGGCTCTGCTCAACGAGGTGATCGGCCGGTACGCCGGCGCGCCCTCGATGTTCGGCGCGTCGGCGCCCGATACCGGGAACATGGAGATCCTCGCGGCCTACGGCACCGAGGAACAGAAGAAGCGGTGGCTCGAGCCGCTGCTCAACCAGGACATGTTCTCGGCGTTCTCGATGACCGAGCCACAGGGCGGCAGCGATCCGGACCTGTTCAAGACCCATGCCGTGCGAGACGGCGACGAGTGGGTGATCAACGGCGAGAAGTGGTTCACCTCGGCGGGACGGGTCGCCGACCTGCTGTTCGTGATGTGCACCAACGGCATGTTCGTGGTGCCCCGCGCCACCCCCGGCGTCGAGATCATGCCGGAGCCGAGGAACCACAATCACATCGTCTACCGGGACGTCCGGGTACCCCTCGACCACCTGCTCGGCCCGGAAAACGGCGCCCGGGTCCTCGCCCAGCGCCGCCTCGGCGGCGGCCGCATCCACCACGCCATGCGCACCATCGCCCAGTGCAAGCTCGCCTTCGACATGATGTGCGAGCGGGCGCTCAGCCGCGAGTCACACGGCAAGATCATTGCCGAGCACCAGATGGTGCAGGAGAAGATCGCCGAGTCCTACGCCGCGATCAAGATGCTCCGGCTGTTCGTGCTCGAGACCGCCTGGAAGATCGACCAGACCTCGACCCTGCAGGCCCGCACCGACATCGCGGCGGTGAAGTTCACCATGGCCAAGGTGCTGCGCGAGGTGTCCTACAACGCGCTGCACATCCTGGGCTCGCTCGGCACCACCGATCTCACGCCCATCCAGGCCATGTACGCGTCGGCACCCGCCATGGGCATCGCCGACGGCGTCGACGAGGTGCACAAGGCCACCGTGGCCCGCCGGGTGCTCAAGGGCTACCGCCCGCACGAGGGGTACTGGCCCACCGAGTACATTCCGGCCAAGCGGGAGGAGGCGTGGCGGCGGATGCGACCCGTCCTCGACGCCCGCCCTGACCTCGCCCGCGTGGCCGAGAGGTATTCCGCCGCCCGCCGGTGAGGCGGCCCGCCCTATCACGACGAACATCTGCGGCTCGTGGCGTTTCCGCGGAGTCGCGTTTCCGCGGAGTCGCGTTGTGAATAATTTCACAAGCCACCTGCATCTAGCCAGGACACCCGGTGCCGATATTGCGGTGCGGGACGCGCGCGGCGGCGGTAGTGTCCGCATCTGATGCTAGCCTCCGGCGTCCGTATCGCCCGCCCCATGCGCATGGCCGCGTGGCGTGCCCTTGCGGGCGCGGAGGTCATCGGCGAAGCGAACGCGATGCTCCGGCCGGACCGGCGCTGGTTCGTCTCGGTTGACACCTGGGTCGCCGACTCGTTCCTTCCCCTGGTGTCGGCCGTCGCCGACGACCTGCGTCAGGACCTGTACACGACGGTAGACGAGGGTGACGAGGCGGAACTGCGGAACTGGAGTGCCGCCGGGTTCACGGTCCTGCGCCGTGAGGATCATTACCTGATCCCGACCGCTCCGGACCGGACGCGGCTGGCCGGAGCCGTCTTGCCCGCCGGGATGTCCCTGGTATCAGCGGACGCCGTGGACGAATACGGCCTTCGGCTGCTGGACGAGGCGTTGCGTCACGATGTGCCCGGGACGGACGGATGGATCAATGACCCGCAGGAGTTCCGCGAGCAGACCTTCGACGAGCGGCGTTTCGACCCGGCCACGTACCTGGTCGCGGTCGATGACCTCAGCCAGGCTTTCGCGGGACTTGCCCGGGTGTGGAAGCACCCGCGCCAGCCCCGTCTTGGCCTGGTCGGCGTCACGTCCGGCTACCGTCGGCGGGGCCTGGCGAAGATGCTGCTCGCGGCCGTGTTCGCACCGCTCTGCGACCGCGGCATCAGCGAAGTCGCAGCCGAGGCCGACGCGGCCAACGCCGCCTCGAATGCGCTGCTCAGCAGGATCGGCGCACGCCGGGTGGGCGGCTCCATCGAGCTAGTACGACGCGCACCGCACTAGCCGGCGGCGGCCCTCAGCGTCTGGCGGCGTGCGGTGAATTCCGGGATGTCCACGGCAGAGCCTTTCTTCCTAGCTTGGCGATGCCGTCGCGGTCACCGGCTGGGCGGCCGCAGTCGTCCCGGCGGCCCGCTTCCGCCAGGCCGCAGGCTGGCTCTTTACCCGGCTGGTCCGCGCTGATCCGCTAGCACGGTGCTGAGGGTGCGGCGGCCGACGTCCCGGAGCACCGGATTGTCTTCTGAGTGGGCCAGGAACACGATCGCGAGGTTCAGGGCCCAGCCTCTGGCCCGCGTCCGCAGGGCGTCGTCGACACGGCGGCCGGCGCCGCCGGCCGCCTGGTAGGCCGACCAGAAGCTGTCATGGCAGTCGAGCGGGAGCAGCATCCAGACCACCGACAGGTCGCTGGCCGGGTCGCCCGCGGTGATGTCGCCGAAGTCGATCACGCCGCTGACCTGGCCGTCGTTCACGAGAATGTTCGCCGGGTGCAGGTCGCCGTGCAGCCAGACGGGCGGGCCGTCGTAGCCGGGGGCCGCGAGTGCCGCGTCCCACACGCGGAGCACCGCGTCCCGGTCGGCTTGATCCTGGCCGGCTTGCCCGGTGAGCAGGGCCAGGTTGGCCGCGAAGCTGCCGGCGCGCTTGGCCAGCGGGACGCCGCGGAACGGGTTGGCCGGCGCGTCCGCCGGGGCGGGGACGTGCAGCGCGCCGAGGAACCCGCCGACGGCGGCCGCGGCTCTCGCCGCATCGAAGGAGCTGGCCTGCGCCGCGGGCACGCCCGGCAGGTACGGCACCACGCTCCATGAGTAGGGGTAACCGTGCGCGGGCCCCCCGGTGCGTTCTGGATACGGGATGGGCAGGGGCAGCCCCGGGGCGAGCACGGGCAGCCAGCGCTGCTCATTCTTGATGATCTCCGCGCCCAGGGCGCGGCGCGGCAGCCGCGCGACGAGCCCCTCCCCGACCCGGTAGAGCTCGTTGTCCCAGCCGTTCGCGAGGAACTCCACGGGCAGGCGCGCGAGGTCAGGGTGCTGATCGGCGAGCAGCCGCCGCACGAGATCCGCCGACACCTCAACCTCGGCGGCCGGCATCCGGTTCACAGCCACACGATTGATCCTGCTGGCGTGGTGCTGGGATCGGTCATGGCATCTCCGTTCGCGAACGCTATCCGGGGTGGGCGCGCAGGTGCGGCACGACGACGTTCGTCACTCGGACCAGCCTGCTGCCAGCGGGGCGTGTCCGCCGGCGGTACGGCTTGAGTACTGCTTCTAGTTCCTCGGCCACCCGCTGAAACTCCTCGGCCGTCAGCCAGAGGTCAGCGTTGTTCAGGGTGGCATTCCGCCACTCCTCAGGCTCGGCGGCCGAGCCTTCGGTGAATTCGACAGCGACAGCACGGGTCGTGTCGAAGTAGGCCGCCGCGACGGCGGCCGCGGCCGAGGCTCCGGCGGGCGTCGAGGTGTCCAGATCGACCTGGATCTGGCCTCCGGTGGCTCGCCACGGCCGCTCCCGGCGGTCCGGTCTCGGGGGTGCCGTTTCGGCGAGCCCGTATCGTTCCAGGAGCTTCAGGTGGTACGCCGTGGCGCTGGGGCTCAGCCCGGTCAGCTCCGCGCACTGGGTGGCGGTCAGCTCGTCGCCCGCCGCCAGGGCGTCGATGATGGCCATCCGGGCGGGGTGCGCCAGGGCCCGGATGCTGCGCGGATTCTGGAAGCGATGCAGGGCGGCGTGCTCTGGTGATCGCTCATGGTCATGGCTCTCAGACATCGATCTCACAGGCTACCGCCTGACGAGGAGATGTTAAGCAAATACTGTTCAGTAAATGCTTAACATCTGTGCTACCCTTCGATGGCATGAAGGATGTGCTGGATGTCCGTGATCTGCGGATGCGGTACGGCAAAACCGACGTGCTCAACGGGGTCAGCTTCGCGGCGCGCCGCGGGGAGGTGCTCGCCCTGCTCGGGCCGAACGGCGCGGGCAAGACCACCACGATCGAGATCCTCGAGGGGTTCCGGATGCGTTCGGCGGGCGAGGTCAGCGTGCTCGGCGCCGACCCCGCGCACGGCGGTGAGGCGTGGCGGGCGAGGACCGGCATCGTGCTGCAGTCCTGGCGTGACCACGCGAAATGGCAGGTCCGTGAGCTGCTCGCGCACCTGGGCCGCTACTACGCGCCGTACTCCACGGCGAACGTCACGCGCCCCTGGGACGCCGATGACCTGATCGAGACCGTGGGTCTGGCCGAGCACGCCCGCAAGCGGGTGCGGAACCTGTCCGGCGGGCAGCGGCGCCGCCTCGACGTGGCGATCGGCATCGTGGGGCGGCCCGAGCTGCTGTTCCTCGACGAGCCGACGGCCGGCTTCGACCCCGAGGCCAGACGCGACTTCCACGACGTCGTGCACCGGCTCACCGACCGGGAAGAGACTACGATCCTGCTCACCACGCACGACCTGGACGAGGCGGAGCGGCTCGCGGATCGCATCTTGATCCTGACCGGCGGCACGATCATCGCGGACGGCTCCGCTGATGAACTGGCCCGCGCGATGTCGGGCCAGTCCGAGGTGCGCTGGAGCCGGGACGGGCAGCGGTTCGTGCACGCGGCGGACGACGCGACGGCGTTCGTCAGGGAGCTGTTCCGGCAGTACGGCGAGTCGGTCGAGGACCTGGAGGTACGCCGGGCCAGCCTGGAGGACGCGTACATGGCATTGGTCCGCCAGGCGGAGCACGGTGCGCCGCGCAGGTTGACGGCGGTGGCGGCATGAACCCCGCGCTGGTGGCGGCGCGGGCGGGACTGTCCCGCGGCCGGATCGAGTTCAAGCAGGCCCTGACCACGCCGGGTGACCTGATCACGATCCTGATCACGACCGGCAGCTTCCTCGCCGTGGTGATCTGGACCCGGCACACGACCGTGCCTGGGCTGCACTTCTCGCTGGGCACCACGACGCTGGTCAGCGTGCTCGGCCTGAACGTCGTGGTGTACGGCGTCATCATAATGGGCGACTTGCTGGTGACCGAACGCGAGGACGGCACGCTGCTGCGGGCCAAAGCCATCCCGAACGGCATGCTCGGCTACCTCGTCGGCAAGGTCGTCAACATCTCCGGGCAGATAGCGTTCACGTTCACGATCACGCTGCTCGCCGGCGCTTTCCTGTTCACCGGCCTGGCGATCGGCAGCCCTGGCCACTGGCTGACGCTGGCCTGGGTGCTCGCGCTCGGGCTGCTCGCCACGTTGCCGCTGGGCGCCGTGCTCGGGTCACTGTTTCCCAGCCAGCGCAGCGCCGGGGGGCCGATGCTGCTGTTGCTGGGCGGGCTGACCGCGATCTCCGGCATCTTCTACCCGATCACGCACCTGCCCGTATTCCTGCAATGGGCCGGGCAGGTGTTCCCGCTGTACTGGCTGGGGCTGGGGATGCGTTCGGCGCTGCTGCCGAACGCGATGGCGGCGGTGGAGATCGGCCATTCGTGGCGGCACCTGGCCACGTTCGGCGTCCTGTCGGCGTGGGCGATCGCAGGGCTGGTGCTGGCGCCGGTCGTGCTGCGGCGGATCGCGCGCCGCGAGTCCGGCTCGGGCGTCGTCGCCCGCCGCGAGAAGGCGATGCGGAGATGAGCAGTGAGGTCATCTATAACCGGATCGCGATGCTGCGGGCCGAGCGCGGGATCTCCCGGCGCGAACTGGCCGACGCGCTCGGCGTGCACTACCAGACGATCGGCTACCTGGAGCGCGGCGAGTACAGCCCGAGCCTGTACCTGGCGCTGCGGATCGCCGCGCACTTCGAGGTCCCGGTCGAGGTGGTCTTTTCCGCCGAGCCGTTCCCCAGGCTAGGCACAGCCGCGACCGCGTAACGACCGGCTAACGCCCGGAAACAGGCCCGGGCGGCCGTAGGCAAGCGGCCTGGGGGAGCCCGGTAACTAGCGAGCCTTGTCCACCGCACGATGGTGACTATGTCTGCTCGCACTTCCTACAGCACAAAGACCGATCCAGCGCCGAGGAGCCCGCAGTTCTCAACTTCTCTAGCGGTATTCGGCCAGCCGCCGGTGCGTTCCGGCGATCGCGAGGGCCACGATCAGCGCTGTGCCAATTGCGGGGATCAGCACGATCCACGGTGAACCGGTGGTGTGGCCGTCCCGGATCACGGCCGTGAAGGCGTTCTCGTTGATGGTGATCACCGACCCGAGTGCGCCGTCCCATTGGTTGAATGCCCAGTCGGACTGGCCCGGATTGGTACCGATGTCGAACGCGATCGCCTGGGCGAGGTTGGTCTTCGCCATGGCGCGGAGCTTGCGGTCATACTTCTCGTAGACCTGGTATGCCAGGAGCGCCCGGGTGGCAGCGGCCCGCTCGCCGGTGAACGTGATATTGCGGAACTCGCTACCCAAGTACCCGCCGAACCGCACGTCGGCGTGGTCTGCCTGGTACGCGCGGATGTCTGCGGCCAGCGCCGCGTCGTAGGAGAAGATGCCGACGTTGCCCACGTTGGCCAGTTCCTGCGACTTGTGCAGGAACGCGTCCTGATATGCGGCGGCGCGGCCGGGGTCGACCAGGAACCTTGTCTCGTCGGCATTGGCGTCGTAGCTCACCGCGCGAGCCTGGGTCAGTACGAGGATCGAATCGAAGGCGTCTTGTTTGGCGACCTTCAAGTTGCCCGCCTGTGCTCCGAGTTGCACCGCGCCCGTGATGGCCAGAGCAACGGCTAGTACCGTGGCCATCGCGAGCGCCGGGTTGACCAGCCGCCGGAAGCGTGCGGCGAGGAACACCTGGGTACCGAGGAGCGCACCCGCTACGGCCAGGCCGAGCACCAGCACAAGTATCTGCCCGCTCGTGGCGGTGGACCGGCCCTGGTTGTAGCTCATATCCAAGGCGCTCGCATTGGCCGTGGTAAGCGACGCGGCGGACGGCAGCACGGTCGTGCTCATCAAGTCGGTGGCCCGCTGGAAGTAGCTCAGCGTCGCCGCGGACGGACGGCCCGCCGGGTCGTGGCCGCGCTGGTTCACCACGATCGCGTCCGCGGCCAATGCCTCGTAACGGCCCAGCACGTCGAGCACGGAACTCACCGCCTGCTCGGCGTACGGGTCTGCCGCCGCGGTGACAGCCACCTGCTGCAGGTCCTGCTCGGCGTGCTGCTCGTCGCTGGCGTAAAGGGCCAGATCCTGCTGCTGATCCGCAGCCAGAGCCGGGTCGCTGCCAGTGAGCAGCACGTTACCGACCTGCGCGTCCATGTCGCTAACCGCGTAGTACAGCGCGTTGCTCTGTTCGACGAGCGGCGCGTCATGGTCGCCGATGGCGGTGAACCCCGAGTCGAGTGCGGCGAACACCATCCCGGTCAGCAGCCCGAGCCCGCAGGCGAGAAGCACCACGAGCGCCACGCCCACGCGGAGCCGCCCCGGGGTGGTCTGTAGCCCAGCCAGCCATCCGCCGCCGCCCCGTGCCCCGGTCGGCGGCATCGTGTCGGTGACGAGCGGAGCTTTCACGAGCCCGGCCATGGGACCTCACAGCGCCCGGTGCGGCGATACCGCAGGCTTGGTCCCGAAATTACTCCCGGTCGGGGCGTGCGGACCGGCTCGCGTCGTTAGGGTCCCGTTAGCGTTTGAGGCATCTGCGGCCGTCGTGTCGCAGGTCCCCCCAAGGAGATCACACGTGACCGGCGACCTGAGCCCCGCAGACGTTACCTACCTGCGTACCGCCATGGACCTAGCCCGGCGTTCCCGACGCCGCGGAAACCACCCGTTTGGTGCGCTCCTCGTCGACGCTGATGGCGTCGTCGCCGCCGAGGCGGAAAACACCGTCGTCTCCGAGCACGACGTCACCGGGCATGCGGAAACGAACCTGGTACGGATCGCGAGCCGGAGGTTCGACCGTGCTTACCTGCGCTCGTGCACGATGTACACCAGCACAGAGCCGTGCGCGATGTGCTCAGGCGCGATCTACTGGTCTGGCATCAGCCGGGTCATCTACGGCCTTTCCGAGGCGGGATTGCGAAAACTCACCGGCAGCCATGAGGACAATCCGACCATGTCGTTGCCCTGCCGGGACGTATTCGCGCACGGCCAAGGTTCAATCAAAGTCGTCGGCCCAGCCCTGGAAGACGAAGCTAGAAGCGTTCACGACGGGTTTTGGAACTGAACCTGAACCGCGACAGGCGAGATTCGCGCCGCACCTGAGGGCGCCAACTGAAGTGCTCAGTCACGGACTGGTGCCCCGGAAGGAGACCTGTCCCCTCCGGGGCAATTGATTGCTGCAGTGACGACGGGGCTGGAATGCGTCTTGTTCGGCCTACGCGTCCTCGAGGACTTCCGCGAATGCAATCACTACGCCTCCGGTGGCGTGCTCGACGGTAGCGGCGACAAGGGGGCCCGCCTCTGCGGCGGCGGCGCTGGCCGCGGCGTAGTCGCCGAAGTAAAGGTCCAACAGTCGGTACGCCGGGGTCGGGCTGCCGTCTTCCTTGGGCAAGACCTTCGACGTCTGCAGCCGGGTCAGGCCGGGCAGCTTGCGCGCTAGCGCTATCTGGTCGGGGTAAGCCGTCTCGAAGGCGTCCGGGTCAGCGGGGTTGGAATAGACGAAGCTGATCTTGGTCGGCTTGCCTTGCTCAGTCATGGATGACCTCCTGGTTGTTAGTCTCGGTTGATGCAAGCGAGCGGACCCAGACCTAGACGATGATGTCGGGCGAACTTCCGGTACCGCGGTTGCTTCGCCGATGGAAGAAGTTAGCGCATGACAAAGCGCCCAGCGTGGTCCTAATTCATTCCGTCCGATTGTTGGCTCCACTCACTATCTGTCGACTGTAGTAAGAGGAATGGGCAGCGACCATGACCGATTCGCCGGGACATCTTGCCGATCGTCCAGCGACGCCAGCCGATTTGCTCCGATCGCCGCAAGAGTTTGCCGATCCGCCAGCGCTTGAGGAAGCCGCGCTCGGCCTCGACGCAGATAGTCAGTCGCACGACTTGCTCTCGGAGCTGCTCCGGAGCGTCCGTCTGAGCGGAGAACGGATCGTTGCGTACGCTCCGCTGCGGACTTTCTCGGTCGGCTTCGCCGATGTCGGCAGCCTGCACATCATCGAAGAGGGCGAACTCGTGCTTCGGATCGACGGAAACCCGCACGTCGAGCACGTAAGCTGCGGCGATGTCGTCCTGCTCCCGCGCGGCGACCCGCACCACATCAGCGACGCGGGCAAGCGCGCGCATGCGATCGTGCGTGCCGGCGCAGCCGAGAACGGCGCACCCGAGCCGGCGCGCTGGCTCTGCGGAACATTCACGATCGGCGACCCGCAGGCGAGCCACCTGCTCGCGAGCCTCCCGGCCGTGATCATCCTGCGGGGCGCCCGCGGCCCGGCGCTCGAAGGGCTCGAAGTGGCCCGCAGGATGCTCGTATTCGAGATGCAATCGCCCTCTCAAGGATCGGCGGTGATGGTCGCCCGCATCCTCGATCTGATCTTCATCCAGATTCTGCGCGCCTGGGCCGCTAGTACGGACGCCGAACCGAACTGGCTGGCCGGCGCGCTCGACCCGCAGATCGGTCTGGCTTTGAGCGCTATCCACCGAGACCCCGGCCACGACTGGACGGTCGAGGAGCTGGCCCGAGCGTGCAACCTTTCCCGGTCGGCGTTCGCTGCGCGGTTCGTCGCTCGCGTCGGGAAGCCGCCAGCCACCTATCTCGTGCACGTACGCCTGGACGCCGCCACCGACCTGCTCCGCGACACCTCCGTTCCGGTCACGATCATCGCGAAGAACGTCGGCTACACGTCGGAGGCGGCATTCAGCCGCGCGTTCAAGAACCGCTACGGCACGCCACCGGCTCGCTGGCGACGAGACACACGAGCGAAACAGTCGTGAGCGGCCCACGTGCCGTGACGTCGCTCCGTGAGGCCAATGCTACGTAGCCAGGATCCGGGCCACGACAAGATAGCTGTCACGGGACTGTTCCATCTCCGGGAACGTGTCGGCAGCGTCCTGCGAAACGACCCGTTCGTGAGACGCTGGGATACTCCCTCGTCTCAAGCATCATGTCGTCTCCGGAACCGTCGGCGCGGAGTTGCCTCGTGGGCCGGGGGAGTGGGCACCCGGCGTGCTCTTGTCTCCCCCCGCGGC
>Ga0209380_10002919_pt1 | contig 10750 bp, 5 predicted proteins | sample HubBroMetageWFT6_FD_188347 | JGI IMG/M metagenome (GOLD analysis project Ga0209380, IMG submission 188347) | Warmed and freeze-thawed soil microbial communities from the Hubbard Brook experimental Forest, New Hampshire - Hubbard Brook CCASE Soil... | ecosystem: Environmental > Terrestrial > Soil...
ATCGACGTGAAGCGGACACAGCAGGCGCGGGCCTTGGACGCCTCAGTTGGGCGGTAAGCACGCCTACAAGGGTCGCCTCGGGAAGGACCGGAGTCCGCGCCAAAGCAGTGATTCCATTGCGAGCGCGAAATAGACTGCACTCCCCTTAGGCGACGTTGCCGGTGAGCGCCACCAGCGTCAGCGCCGACGCTCGCGCATTTGCTCGTTTGATCGAGGAAGGAAGCGTTCCAAAGATGGACATGGCGATCCATGCCGATCCGAGCATGCTCGACGTTTATGTCGCAGAGATGGGGTTTATCCTTTGCCACGTCACGTTGGTCGGCAAATCAGCTTACTTCGGCATCCGGCTCGGGTCGCACCTGACGGGGGCGCTTGAGAGGTTCTGTAGTCGTCCCTTCTGTGGAGAGTATTTTACCCGTGTAGCCAGCATTTATCTTGAGGTGGCCAGCAGCTGATTCTGCGAGATCAGGCATCCGGACGATTCGGAAGTGACGCAGCGGTCGTTGACAATATGATGGGACGCCTAGATACAAATCAGAACTGAACGTTCACCCCCAGATCGGCCTGGGACCGCTAGACCTCCATATCTCGGTCAGGCGCGCCGATGCAGACGCCTCCTATTCCAGCCGGGCTGGGCTAAAAGCGCGTTGCTGCAGGATAGGGAGGGCGAGATGGCAAGTCGGTTGACTGAAAGTCAGGACGGTCAAGCGCCCTCAGACTTCGCATCTCGGAACACTGCCGACCAAGCGAGCGACTTCGCGCCGATCTTGTTTGCTCGCACGGATCCGGAGGATCTCGCGCTTCTCGATCTTGAAGCCCGCGCTGAGATTGCCGGGTCGGCGCACGCTGTGCTCTCAGCTTCGCGCCCGCGCGGCGAGGCGTTGGTCACGTTGCGCGACGTCAAGATTGGTCCCGCGAGCGGCGACAAAATCACCGTCGTCGAGGCTGTTAACGACAACATGCCTTTCTTGCTCGATTCCACGCTCGCCGAGATTGCCGAACTCGGACTTTCGTTGCGGCTCGTCGCTCATCCGATTTTGAGCGTTGATCGCGATCCGTCCGGCGCGTTCCTTAGGCTTCGTGGCGAGGCGCATGGCCCGGCACACGTGGGCGGGCGGCGCGAAAGCTTTATCCATTTGCATCTCGAGCCGATTGAGGATGCAACTCTGCGCAGCAGACTGCGCGAGGGGCTCGAACGCGCCTACGCCGACGTGCGGCGCGCGGTATCGGATTTTTCATCGATGCGGGCTCGTGTCTTCGAAGCCGTCCAAGCTGCGAAGATCGCGCCTCCGCCTCTCCCCGCTCAGGACGTCGCGGAGGCCATCGCACTCATCGAATGGATGCTCGCTGACAACTTTACTTTTCTGGGGGTGCGCGAATATCGATTTATCGATGACGACCCCTCGGCCGATCTTGTCGGCGCCAACGGCCAGGGGTTGCTGCGCGATCCCGAGCTCAGGGTGCTGCGTCAGGGTCGTGAATTCCTTACAGTCACACCAGAGGTCCAGGCTTTCCTCGCCGAACCCACGCCGATCATCGTCACCAAGGCCAATATCAAGTCGCGCGTTCACCGGCGAGTATACCTGGACTATATCGGCCTCAAGCTCTTCTCGCAGGACGGCCAGCTTCAGGGGGAGTTGCGCATTGTTGGGTTGTTCACCGCAAACGCCTATGACAGCCCGGTTGCGGCCGTTCCCTTCCTGCGGCGAAAAGCCGAAGCGGTGCTTAGTCATGCGGCGCTCGATCCCTCGAGTTATATGGGTAGGGCTCTCAATAACGTACTTGAGACATATCCGAGGGACGAGCTCTTCCAGATCGACATCGATACGCTGAAGGCCTTCGCCTCAGACATCTTGACGCTGTCCGAGCGACCAAGGATCCGCGCGTTGGCGCGTCGCGACCGCTTCAATCGCTTTGTTTCGATCTTGGTGTACATCCCAAAGGACCGCTATGATTCTGGGATCCACCAGCGGGTCGGGATGTTCCTCGCCCAGACCTACGCCGGCCGCTTCTCGGCCTCATATCCGACCTATCCCGACGGCCCGCTCGCACGTACGCATTTTATCATTGGCCGAGACGTCGGCGAGACCCCAGATGTGCCTCGGTCCGCACTTGAGTCCGGCATCGCGGCCATTGTCCGCAACTGGGACGACGAGTTGCGTGCCGCTGGCGCTTCTTCCGATCATCCTGGCGTCACTGTGGAACGATACCTCGACGCCTTTGGACCGGGCTATCGCGCGGCCTATGGCGCATCGACGGCTTTAGCCGATATCGCGGTCCTTGAAGGGTTGGAGGTCGAGGGCGGGCGCGCTGTGCGGGTCGCGCCACACAAGGGCGCCGTCAATCTCGCCTCGTTAAAGCTCTACACCCGCAACGCCCCTTTATCGCTCTCTCAGAGGGTGCCGATCCTCGAGAATTTCGGCTTCGAAGTCGTTGACGAAGCCAGCTTTAGGATTGCGCCCATGGGCGCCGAGCCGGTCTTTCTTCACGATATGACGATCCGTTTCGCCAGTAGCGGTGAGGTCGACGTCGAGGCGCTGGCGCCGCGGCTCGAAGAGGCTCTGATCGCGCTGGGCAATGGCGAAAGCGAGAGCGACAAATTTGACGCGTTGGTAATAGTGGCCGGCCTCGCCTGGCGCGACGCAGCGTTGATGCGGGGCTTGGCCCGCTATCTTCAGCAGGCGACAATTCGCTACACGCAAGACTACATGGCGCAGGCGCTGGCGCGACACCCGGAGCTTGCCGCGGCGCTCGTTACTTTGTTCCTCGCGCGCTTTGATCCCGATACGGTTGAGACCGGCCGAGGCGAAATGGAGACCAGGACGCGCAGCGCGATCGCCGAAAAAATGAAAGAGGTCGAAAGTCTCGATGATGATCGCATCCTGACACGCTTCCTCAATTTGATCGACGCGATGGTGCGCACCAATTTCTTCCAGAAGCAGCGCGACCGAAGGCGGCGCGAGGCCATGGCCTTCAAGTTCGAGAGCAGCAAGATCGATGGCCTCCCGTTGCCACATCCTCTATTCGAGATCTTCGTCTACTCGCCTCGACTCGAGGGCGTGCATCTGCGCTTTGGACGCGTGGCGCGTGGCGGAATTCGCTGGTCAGACCGACCGCAGGACTTTCGCACCGAGGTGCTTGGCCTCGTAAAGGCCCAGCAAGTGAAGAACGCCGTGATTGTCCCGGTCGGCGCCAAAGGGGGCTTCTTTCCGAAGCTCCTGCCGCGCGTCTCGCAGCGCGACGCGTGGCTTGCCGAGGGCGCCGAGAGCTACAAGCTGTTCATCGCGACGCTGCTCGATCTCACCGACAATATCGACGCCGCCGGGATTGTGCGTCCGGCGGACACTTTGGTGCGTGACGCCGATGATCCGTATCTCGTCGTTGCTGCCGACAAGGGCACTGCGACTTTCTCCGATACCGCAAACGCCATCTCAGAAGCCAAACATCACTGGCTCGGCGACGCCTTCGCGTCAGGCGGCAGCCAAGGCTACGACCATAAGAAGATGGGGATCACTGCGCGCGGAGCCTGGGAAGCGGTGAAACGCCATTTCCGTGAGGTCGATATCGATATCCAGAGCACGTCTTTCACAGTTTGTGGGGTCGGCGACATGTCAGGCGACGTGTTCGGCAACGGTATGCTGCTGTCGCCAATGATCAAACTTGTCGCCGCCTTTGATCATCGCGATATTTTCCTCGATCCGGCGCCCGACCCGGAACGCGCGCTTGCTGAACGCCGACGACTATTCGCTTTGCCGCGTTCGACCTGGCGGGATTACGATGGCGCTAAAATTTCGGAGGGCGGCGGGATATTCTCGCGGGCGGCGAAAGCGATCCCGCTCTCGCCCGAGGTGCGTCGGCTCCTTGATCTCGACAGGCCTCAAGCGGCGCCGTTTGAGGTGATGAATGCTATTCTCAAGGCGCGCACGGATCTTCTGTGGTTCGGCGGCATTGGCACTTATATCCGTTCGACCGAGGAGAGCGACGCGGAAGTCAGCGACCGGTTCAACGACGCAATCCGGATCACGGGAGCGCAGGTCCGCGCGAAAGTGATAGGCGAGGGCGCCAATCTCGGCGTTACGCAACGCGGACGCATCGAAGCGGCAAAAGCGGGCGTGCGTCTCAACACTGACGCGATCGACAATTCGGCAGGCGTCAACACTTCCGACGTTGAGGTGAATGTCAAAATCGCGCTCGCGAACGCCATACGCGAGAACCGACTCTCTATGGAGGTGCGCAACGCGCTTCTGCCCGAGATGACGGACGCGGTCGCGGCGCTGGTGCTTCGGAACAACTACCGCCAGACCTTGGCGCTGTCCCTTGCGGAGAGCCGTAGAGGGGAGGATGTCCCCTTTGCACAGAGCTTCATGCGCATGTTGGAGGCGGAGAGAAGGCTCGATCGCTCTGTCGAATTTCTCCCTAGCGACGAAATTCTCGACGAGCGGGCGAAGCGTGGGGACGGACTAGTGCGACCGGAGCTCGCAGTCCTCTTGGCCTATGCAAAGCTGGTGCTTGCCGACCAGATCCGTGCGAGCGACGTCCCTGACGATCCCTACGTCGAAGAGGAGTTGACGGATTATTTCCCGGTGGCGATGCGCGAGCGCTTTGCCCCCGATATCGCGGCGCATCGGTTGCGGCGTGAGATTATTGCCACTCAATTGTCCAATGCCGTCATCAATCAGGCCGGACCGACCGTTGCGGCCCGTCTCGCCGGCGAGACGGGTTTTGATCCCGCCCTGATGACCCGCGCCTATGCGGCGGTGCGCGATTCTTTCGGCCTTCTCGATCTCAATACGGCGATCGACGCGCTCGATGGCAAGATCGCTGGCGCGACGCAACTTAGCCTGTATCGCACAGTCCAGGATATGGCGCTGTCGCAGCTTGCCTGGTTCATGCGCAATGCGCAGCTCGCATCTGGCTCGCTCGCGGAAACGATCGCAGTCTTTAAGGCGGGAATCGGGGCTATAGCGGCGAACCTCGATCAATGCTTGAGGCCAGCGGCAGTTCTCGCGCGCGCAGCCCGCGCCGAAGAGCTAGTCAGCGCCGGAATTCCAAGGCAGCTATCGCGTTCAATCGCCGATCTAGCAGCTTTGTCGAGCGCTCCTGACATCGTATTGGTCGCACGGATGACCGGCAAACCAGTGTCTGCTGTCGCTATGGCGCATTTCGGCAGCGACGACGCGCTTGGCATCGGCGCGCTTGTTGCGGCAGCTGCACAGATGCCGCTCGCAGACGCTTACGACCGACTGGCGCGCGACCGAGCGGTCGCCATCATTGGCGCCGCTCATCGGGGGATCACCGCCAGGATTGTCGAGGTGCACGCGGTGGATGGCGAGCCCGAAAAATCGCTGGACTTGTGGATCGCCGCCGACCATATGGTTGGGCGCGCGCGCGAACGGCTCAACGCAATCGCTGCCTCGCCTGTGTCAATTGCAAAGCTGACTGTGGCGACCGGACTGCTTGACGATCTCGCGCGATAGAGCGGCTTGCGTCGCTTGCTTCTTAGAGGCTGATGGGAGCGCCACTATCGGGAGGCGAAGCCCCGCCGCAGGCTGCGGGCGAGCGCGACGCTACGACATTGCCAAGCGACCCAGGCCGGCTCAAGGGTTCCCGACGGTTCACGGTCAAGTCGCCAACCTCTTTCACATCCCCTATCCAAGCATCCGCAACAGCTGCTGACCGCAGAGCCAAGCGCGCCTTTGCAATTTCGCGTGGCATATCCGAAGTAGGCGCCGCGGCTTGAGAATGACGCGAGGCGAGATATCTGCCTCTTTTCGCCTCACACAAAGTCAAGGCGACGGTACCGTCAGCAGTTGCGACCTTCCAACCAGCGTCCGCCAACCCGTTGCAGTCGGGGGTCCATATACGTCTTGACATGGCGGCGCCCCGGGAGGCGCCGCCCGCTACGGGTTAGGGCCCGTGCCCACATGGGCGTCGGGGTCGATCAGGCTCTCAAACGAAAACAACAGCTCGTCCCACTTCTCTTGAGTAAGCAGCTCTCTTTCGCCGACGACAATCTGATGGAGCGATTTCCCGTCCGATAACCTTCGCCCGCGATTTCGGCGCACTGCTTATAACCGAGAACCGGCTTGAGAATCGTGACGATCCCGAGCGAATTGAGCACCATTTCGCGTGTGGTCTTCGTTCGCCGTGATGCGGAGCACGCAGTTCTCTCGCAGACTATGTAATTTTCCCGCGTCGCCCGACTGCGTCGATTGCGAGGAGAGTGAGGCTCGACATCTCCGGCGAGGACACGTTTGGGTCGTCTCTGTAACCGCTTGGCTTGGACGAAATTAGATGAAATTCCCACGTGGCCGCGAGTTGTCGTACTGGCGTGCAACCGTAACCCCAACCCGGGCGTTAGCGCAAAATGGGCCTTTTATCGGCCAAAATTACTTACGTAGGCATCACGTACTCGCCTGCGCAGTTTCGTAGTTCGCGAGAAATTGGCGCGCCCAAAAGGGCGCGCAAATTCGCGGTCTCAATATTTCCAGAACATGTCCTGGATTTTCTTGGTGTCATTCGTCTTCGTCAACGCTAGCATCAAGAGGATGCGGGCCTTTTGCGGATTGAGGTCGTCGCTCACGACCCAATCGTATTTGTCGTCAGGCTGTTCACCATTGCGCGCGATAATGCCCGAGCCGACCCGTGCGGAACGCACGACGACGACTCCCGCCGCCCGCGCATCTTGGAGCGGCTTGACCATCTGCGCGCCCACGGAACCGTCGCCCGGACCAGCGTGCACGATCCCTTTCGCGCCGGCTTTGACAAAGGCGTCCAGCGCGATCGAATTGTAGTTGCCGTAAGCATAGACGATCTCGACCTGAGGTAGGCTGTCGAGCCCGGAAAGGTCAAATTCCGTGTCGGCCGTGTTCGAACGGGTTGACTCGCGATAGAAATGCGGCTTGTTGTCCTGCATGTAGCCGAGCATGCCGAGATCGGGCGTGCGGAATGTGTCTGCGGTTGAAGTGTTGGTCTTGGTGACTTCGCGCCCGGCGTTGATTTCATCGTTTAGGCAGACGAGCACGCCTTTGCCTACCGCATCCTTGCTACCCGCGAGAATGGTCGCATTATAGAGGTTGATCGGGCCGTCGGCGCTAATCGCGGTCGCCGGGCGCATGGCGCCTACGATCACCACCGGCTTTTTGCTCTTGACGGTGAGGTCGAGAAAATAGGCTGTTTCCTCGATGGTGTCCGTGCCATGCGTTACGACGACGCCGTCCACGTCGTCCTGCGCGAGCAATTGATTGATCCGTTTGGCGAGCTTCAGCCAATTGTCATTGGTGATGCTCTCGCTCGCTATCTGATAGACTTGCTCGCCGCGCACATTTGCAACTTTCTTCAATTCCGGCACGCTGTCGACGAGCGTGTCGCAGCCAATTTTCCCGGCAGTGTAGCCAACCGTCGTCGTCGTCGTCGCGCCCGAGCCAGCGATGGTGCCGCCGGTGCAGAGAATGACGACGTTGGGAAGCTTGGCGGGTGCCGCATCTTCTGCCCAAGCGAATGATGCGCCTGCCAAGTTCGCAAGCGCTGCAAGTAGGACCGCAAGTTTCGCTGTCATGGTCACACTCCTCCCTTCGCCAAAGTAGTCAGACGAAGTCGTCGCCTCTTCCCTTCGTCCCGACGTGCGCAGCGCTTTCGTGCTGCCGTTCGAGGCCTGCGTCGGCGGCTGCTTACAAGCACGATGCTACCGAATAAGCCACTCCGATGGAAGGAAAAGGGCTATCAGTCGCTTTGCGCGACCTCATCCGTTTCTCTTATGTCCCTTTTCAAGTGTTTTTTGCTAGACATCCTCGTGCTTCAGCTATCGCTCGATGAGTCGACCCAGCGGTCATGGTCGTGCAAGGAGATTCCGATACCGGCTTCGGGTAAGGCGCGCCGGCAACGGCGACCGAGTGTGCTCCTCGGCGAGCAGAACATCATCTTTGCATTGCCCCACGACCACCGCGTCTACGTGCTCGAACGCGGCCGGATCGTTTGGGAGGGAGGTCCGAGCCGATTCGCGATAGAAGCCGGGCCGCAATATTTGTAGGCGCGACGTCAGTCCTCGGCCCCCAGCCCCCGGAAAGCCTCGGTGAGCTGCACGCTCATCGGCAGGTCGAGCAATTCCCCGGTCGGCGTCGGCTCCAGGAACCATTTGCGATAGGTGTCGGCGAGCATGCGGCTCTGCGCCATAGTCAGGAAGGCGCGCGTCACCGCCGCGGCCATTAGCGGGTCGTCCTTGCGGAACATGATGCCGTACGGCTCGTAGGTGATGAAATCGCCTACGACCGCCATGGTCGCCTGAACCTTCTTCGCCGCGATGAACCCGTAAAGCAGCACATCGTCGGTCGCAAAGGCGTCGGCCTTGCCCTCCGCCAGCATGGCGTAGCTGTCGTCATGGTCGCGGGCGGAGACGATGGTGATGCCGAGCTTGTATTTCTCGTTGAGGCGCTTCATCGCCGCCTCGTTGGTGGTGCCCGAGGTGACGACGAGCGTCTTGGCCGCCAAGTCCCTGTATGAGGTGATGCCGGAGGAGCGCTTGACGAGGAGCTTCGTGCCCGCGACATAGATGATCGGTGAAAAGGCTACTTTCTTCTGCCGCTCGACATTGCCGGTGGTCGAGCCGCATTCGAGGTCAACCTTGCCCGAGATGACGGCGTCCATCCGGGTGTCGGACGTCACCGGCGCGTAGGCGACGCGTGTCGGAGCGCCGTTCAGCTCGCGCACGATCTCGTCGACTACGCCGAGGCAGAGATCGATCGAATAGCCCATCGGCTTTGACGAACCCGGCCGTACATAGGAGAACGGAAAAGACGCGTCGCGATAGCCTATCGTGATCACCCCCGTATCGCTCACCTTTTTGAGTGTCCCGGCGAGGATAGCCGGCCTGTTCTCCTCGCTCGCCGGCGGCGGCGCCGTAAGGTCGGCACCATTGGTGTCCTCGGCTCCCGCCCGACGCGCGGCAAGCGCCATTCCGACCAGGGCGAGCGCGACGGCGAAAGCGATGCGTGTCCTCAACTCGGACTCCAAAGAAAAAGCCAGACCTCGCGCGGCCGGCGCGTTCAGGCGTGGGCCGGTTCCGGCGCCGCGACCGGGGCGCTGCTGATATCGTCGTTCGCCGGACCGAGACTCCTTTCGAATTTCGCCACCACGGCCGAGGCTAGCGAATTGCCGATCACATTGGTCGCGCTGCGGCCCATGTCGAGGAACTGGTCGATGCCGAGAATCAGCAGCAGCCCGGCCTCGGGGATGCCGAACTGCTTGAGCGTCGCCAAAATCACCACCAACGAGGCGCGCGGTACACCGGCCACTCCCTTCGAGGTCAGCATCAGCACCGCCGCCATGGCAATCTGCTTGCCGATCGGCATGTCGACGCCATAGGCCTGCGCGATGAACATAGTCGCGAAGGTGCAATAGGCCATGGTGCCGTCGAGATTGAAGGAGTAGCCGAGCGGCAGGACGAAGCTCGCGATCTTCCTCGGAACCCCGAACCTCTCGAGCTGATCGAGAATCTTCGGATAGGACGCTTCTGAACTCGCGGTCGAAAACGCGAGCAGGAACGGCTCATACATCCTTTTGACGAGATCGAACATGCGCGAGCCGAGCGTCAGATAGCCAACGACGATGAGGATCGCCCAGAGGACGATGAGGGTGAGGTAGAAACCGCCGAGGAATTTCGCGAAATTCAACAGGATTCCCGGCCCGGATTTGGTGATAACCGAGGCGACTGAGGCGCACACCGCGATCGGCGCGAGCTTCATAACGTAGCCGGTTATCACCAGCATCATGTGCGAAACATTGTCGGCGAGCTCGATCAGGGGCTTGCCGCGTTCGCCGAGCGCCATGATGGCGACGCCGGCAAAGATCGAGAACACCACGATCTGGAGAATCTCGCCGTCGGCGAGCGATTTGAAGATCGACGCCGGCACCACGTGCTCGACGAAGTTGTCGATGCTGAAGGCCGCGGTCGAGAGGTTAGCCGTCTGCGCGCCCTGATCGGCAATGACGATGCCGACGCCCGGCTGCAGCAGGTTCACCATGAACAGGCCAAGAGTAAGCGACACGATCGAGGCGCACACGAACCAGCCCATCGTCTTGGCGCCGATCCGCCCGACCGTCGCCGCGTCTTCCATGTGGGCGATGCCGACAATCAGCGTCGATAGCACCAACGGCCCGATGATCATTTTGATCAATCTGAGGAAGATGGTGCTGATCAGCGACATGTATTTCGCCACATCGGCCGCCGTCGCCTTGTCGGGAAACGAGTAGTACGAGGCGATGCCGAGCGCGACGCCGATTAGCAAGCCGGCCATCACATAGATGAAATTTCTGTTCAATCTCGCCTCCCGTGACTATGCGCCGCCGGCCGTTTGGTCGGTATTTTGTCCGGGTCGCTGCGAGTCATCCGTCGCCACCCGGAGACATCGAGTTTCCGCGCAACTCGCGGCGCAAGTCAACAGCGGCGCGCGCGACATCGAGGAGACGTCCGCCGGAGGCTCACCGCGCTCACGCCCATCGGCAGATCGCCCATGGGCGGCGGAAGGGCGCGACTTTGCCGACCGAATCGAACAGGCGGTTCGAGTTGCGGTCGAGCCCGTCGATATCTAGCCCCGAGGATCCAAGCAAGGCCCGCAGGTTCGCTATGGCTCAGGCCTGTCAGCCGGGTGAGGACGCTCCGCCGTCCTACAACCGTTTAGCCAAAATAGTCCATCGTTCGGTCTCCTCTTCCACATCCTGGCCGATCGTATCGGCCTTCGCAGAAGAGCTCCCG
>Ga0209380_10002920_pt1 | contig 10747 bp, 10 predicted proteins | sample HubBroMetageWFT6_FD_188347 | JGI IMG/M metagenome (GOLD analysis project Ga0209380, IMG submission 188347) | Warmed and freeze-thawed soil microbial communities from the Hubbard Brook experimental Forest, New Hampshire - Hubbard Brook CCASE Soil... | ecosystem: Environmental > Terrestrial >...
TGCTACGCGAATTCCTGAACCGCAGCGACTGCGGTCTCGTTTCGCCAGGCTGAGCCGGCCGTAAGCGTGAGCCGGCCGTAAGCGCGTGTGAATCGGCAAACGGATGGGATGCCACCAGGAGCGGAGATCGATGCAGAAGCCGTCCGGCGGTCAACGACGCATCTCCCGGCGCGCGACCATCGGTACCCTTATCGCCGCGGCGGCGACGCCGGCGATGGCGGAAGAATGTCGATTTGGGGTGGCGCCGCATGAGCGGGGCCCCCGCGTGTGGCTGGATTCCGATCAAGTCGAACTCGATGCCGCCTACGAGCAGACCCCTTACGCCCCCTGCTTTACTCAGATCATCAGGCGATGGGCCAGCAACAGCGACGCCGTGCGTGCGCGCATTGGCCTGCCGCGACGCCTGTCATATGGCCCAACGCCGATCGAAGCGCTCGACCTCTACCCGGCAAAGCGGGCAGGTGCCCCGATCTTCATCTTCATCCACGGCGGCGGATGGCTCCGTCGCAGCGCCAAGAACTACGCGTTTCCCGCCGAGCTGTTCGTCGATGCCGGCGCGCATTATATCGTGCCCGATTTCATCGCCATCGAAGATGCGCATGATCTCCAGCTCATCGCCGACCAAGTCCGTCGCGCGATCGCGTGGGTTCATGCCAACGCGGCGACCTTCGATGGCGACGCCAACCGGATATTCATCGGCGGGCATTCTTCGGGCGGACATCTGTGCGCCGTCGCCCTGGCGACCGATTGGCAGAGCTTCGGACTGGCCTCGAGCCCCGTGAAAGGCGGGCTCTGCATGAGCGGCATGTACGAGATGAAGCCGATACGGCTGGCGCACTCCATGTCCTATGTGAGCCTGACTGACGCCATGGAGGAGGCGCTCAGCCCGCAGCGCCATGTCGACCTCCTGTGCGCTCCCATGATCGTTTCCTGCGGGACGTTCGAGCCGCCGGAGTTTCAGCAAGAGGCCCGCAGTTTTGCGGCGGCCGCGCGCGCCGCCGGCAAGCCGGTCGAACTCATCGAGGCGGTCAACTACAACCACTTCGAAATGTCGGAAAGCCTCGCCAATCCCTATGGTCCGAATGGTCGCGCGGCGCTCGCAATGATGGAGTTGTCGTTGCGCTGAAGCGCGGCAAGGTCGCGCCGTTGAAGTTTACATATCGCTATGGCATCTATCGCTCATGGGGTGACGGTATCCATGGAACAGATGTTTTGCATACGAGACATCCCGCAAAGCGAGATAGTTTTCTCGTTCAGTCGCAAAAACATTGAAGCCGAAATACTGAACATGACCGGGCCCTTCGGTCGATGCGCCGACGGCCTGATGCAACGAGGCGTCCAACGGCCGTGGCGGCGCCTCGCATGAATGCGGCGCGCACATATCGGCCGTTTCGGAGACTTTCGCCCGGCGCGGCGGTGCTCCACCGGCCGATCTCCCAGGCTGCGCCATGAGCGACGCCGAAACAGCACGTCCGCAAGAACTGTCGCACGGCCCACGCGAGCGGCTGCTGGAATTCCAGCTGTCGCACAAGAACCACTTCCGGTTCGGTTACAACGGGCGCTGGTTCGTCGAGCGCCGCGCCCCCGAGGACGAGTGGTGCATTGCTTACGGCCGGTGTGAACGCCCGGTTTTGGATTGGCGCGCGGAATGCATTGCGACGGCCCGCCTGATACGGGACTCCACGAGCTATGATCTTTGGGTTCTGTTTTCGGGTGGGATTGACAGCGAGGTCGTGCTGCAATCGTTTTTGTTCGCCGGCATCCGGGTGCGGGCTGCCATCACCTGTTTCAAGAATGATCTCAATCGGCACGACGTGCGCTACGCGGTGAAATTCTGCGAGACTCATCAAATTTCGTATTGCCTCCTTAACATCGACGTCGAAAAGTTCTTTGCCTCCGGCGAATGCCTCGACTTTGCCGACCGGACGAAGTGCGTCCAGCCGCAACTGCTGCATACGATGTGGGCCATGGACAAAGTGGACGGCTATCCGATCCTCGGAAGCGGCGAGTGTTATTTGGTGAAGAGGCTGGCGCAGACCGAGGGGCCGATTGCGCCCGGCGCCGATCTCAATGGCTGGGACATGTTTGAAAAGGAGCGGATCGCGGCGTGGTACCGCCACCTCATCGCGAGGGGCCGCGAAGGCTGCGCCGGCTTCTTTCAATACACGCCGGAGATCATGCTGGCCTTTCTGCTCGATCCCACGATATCGGATCTGTGCCGAAACCGACTTGGCGGAGAAACCGATACGATGGGCGTCAAACCGACCGTGTATCGAAAGTACTTCCTGTTGGAGCCGCGCAAGAAGTATCATGGCTTCGAAAACGTGTTGCACCTTGATGAGGAACTGCGGCCGGAACTCGAGCGTCGTTTCGGCGCGCACAACGGCATCGTCAAGACGCCATACCTCGATCTCGTTGACGGGTTAAAGCATGAGCAATCCGGCAGCCTTCATTGACGAGCACATCGAGCAATTCGGTATTCTCGGCACCAACAGCGTTGTGCCGGATGAGAACGGCAACGGCGAGGCTCTGCCTGCTTGCCTGTCCGAGTTCACGAAAGGAAATCACTTCCGTTTCGGGTTCGGCGCGGGCGAATTCAACCGGCGCAGGTCACGAACCGACAAATATTGGGTCGAGGTCGGCAAACCATCGAGGCCGCATAAGGGATTTGTTGCGGAGATGGCGCGCGCCATCTCCGAAATTTACGAAATGTACGGCCCGTTGACGGTGTCCAACTCGGGAACGGATTTGTCGCGCGCGGCCATCGCCGTCGCAAAGGATCTGGACATACGCTTTGAGCAGATAACGATAGCAATCAAGGGCTTTCCGGCCCCGCCGCACGATGAAAGCGTGACCAACCACCATCATGAAATAACATGGGATGAGTTTTCCGAGTTCGCGGCGGAGTTCGGCCCGGTGGCGGGTTGCTCTCAGCCGTGGGTCGCTCTGCAGGCCTATCATGGCGTTCGATCCGAGCGAGCACACCTGTATCCGCTCGTTGCCTTGTTTCTCCATAATCAAAACTGGGACAACGGCCAGCACATCGTCGGGCCGCCGAGCTGGTCGTATATCGAGCAAGAATCATTCACCGCGATCAATCGCTGGCTGCTCGCCACGGGTCGAAAAGGCGTCGTTCAGATTTTGAGCTGGTCGCCTGAACTGATGGCGGCAAGGCTCGATTCCAAGGCTATTCGAGATCGGCTGCGCGAGGCATCGCGCGCGCCGCCCTCGGCGCAGTTCACCGACGTACGAGCCAAGCTCGACGCGATACCGAGCCTGCTCATGGACTCGTATCCGGACCTGCGCATGACGGCGAGCAGCTTGGCCGATAACAACGATCCCGAGCTCACCGGCAAGGTGCAAGCCCTGAGAAGGCGCCTGCGCCGCGCCAATCCCGGATGCAACGGGGTACATGCCTATCCGTTGCATCGTTTGCTGGAGCACCTCGGCGTGCGCTACAATTTCTACTTTGGGCCAACCCAAGAGACGTACGGACATGTCGGCGTCTAGCAAGCTGCAGATCAAGATCGTTCCATTTTCCGAATGGCGGCGCGAGATATCACCCCTGTGGCTGATGGAAGGTTCGTATCGGCTGATTCCCCAGGTCATCGACGGATACGGCCAAATGCAATACGTCGGCCGCGAGGTGTTCCGTCGTGTGATCCTTTTTCCAATTTGTGCCGAGTATGAAGGTGAAAGGATCGGATGGACGTCGATCTACAACATTTCAGATGAAGCGCTTCGGGTGCGGGGGATATACGTCCTTCCCGAGTTTCGCTCGAACGGCGTCGGACGAGCCATGGTGGAGTTCGCCATGGGATTGTGGCCGGCACCTTGGAAGCGATGCTTTATGTACGCGCGCGCGTCCAATATCGAGCGCTATAAGCGCTGGGGATTTGCCATTTCGCCCGACCACGAGCTCAGATCGTTCGAGGACGGGGAGGCGGTCAACGAGCCTGGAATCCTACTCATGCAGAAGGAGCTAGCCCGGCAGAGTTCGACGCGGCAGGTCGTCGAGCCCGCCATGGCGGCCGCCGCCGGTTGAGGATCAAGTCCGTCGTCGAGCGCCTGCTACGTTCGCAGCCGGACCGATGGACTATTGTGGGGGAGCCGGTCGCGATGCCGCCAGCCCGATAAAAACCGGACAGGCTATGCGCCGGATTGTATCGGCAGCGACGCAACACGCCGGCGATCAAGTTGCCGGCGGCGGCAGGGGGACCTCGGGCGTCACCGAAACGAATAAAATTCCGGACCTGCGATACGACAGTCGTGATGAGGTCTTGCGCGTCGTGCGTTTTAATTTCCGTGTGAAGCGGCCTATGATTGCCGGTGTTCGGCGACCTCGTCGAAAGAATCCGAAACGCCTAGGCGGGGCCTGGCGGGAGAGGTAGGTCGCGGCGACCCGCCTCTTTCGGCGCAACGAAAGAGATGTGCTGTCGCGGCAGGCAGGACCGCGCGGGCACAGCCGTTCAATAGCCACCGGGCCCGAGGCGGTACGTCACCGAGGCGGTACGTCACCGAGGCGGTACATCACCGAGGCGATACATCACAATGTCAAGATGGCTGAAATGCACGCCGCAGCTCGACGAATTTTATCCGGAGGATCGAAGCCGGCCTTGCTACGGTTTCTACTCTCCGGCCGTCGATCGCGTCATCCTTGTGGATTCCAGAGACCTGTTCCTTTCGCTGCAAAGCGCAATTCTGTTCTCGTCCAAATTGCTGCTGCTGGTGGTGCCTTTCGATCCCGCCAGACACCCGATCGACAATTCCACGTGTTATTTCTGGGCCCCGCACTATCGCATTCCGCAGTCGGCCTACCATCTGCCGCAGATATTTCCTCTCGTCGGCGGTGCAAAGAAGCTGGTCTACAGCGGCCCTTCTCCACATACGCCGCAGGATGAGATCGTTCAGGCGCAGGAGCACTTGGCCTTCGTCGTGCAAGCCTCGCACGCGCTTTACCTCTGCGAGGCCGTCCACAACATCAACGATGCCACGCCGTACTACAAATTCTTTCCGGAGTTCCAGCCCGCAGAGACCGCCGATCGCCAGTGCTTTCGCCAGGTCGAGAATATTCTGTACAGCTTCGGTTCGATCGAAGAAGCGATGAGACAGATCGACCAGATTCTCTCAGCAGACCTGCTCCGAACTGCGCGGCAGCGATATTACGCCCGGTTCAATTCGCTGCTCTATGGCCGCCCAGAGCCGCCGTTCAAATGACCGCATTCCATCTGACCATCATCTGGGTGCGGCCCGATCATCGTCTTTGGTCGCAGGTCTACCCGACGTTGCCGGAAAAAGGGCGGCTATGGATGGATTTGGCCTACCGATTCCATCCCAATACGCTGACGGCGAGACGGGGGCTGTGGAAGACACCGTGGCCGATGACCGTGCATCCCCAGCTCGCGATGCCGACATATGATCCGAAATTCAGCAAGACGTTCACCGAAGTATCGGACCAAAGGGCAATGGAGGTGCGCGATATCATACGTCAGGGCAAAAAGGTCGCTCTGTACTATTCGGGCGGCATAGACAGCACGGTCTGCGCCGCCGCCTTGCTCAAGACGCTTACGGCTGAAGAGCTGAAGCAGGTTGCGTTCTGTTGCAGCATAAACTCGGCAACCGAAAACCCGGTCTTCTTCGATCGATACATTCGAGGAAAAATGACCATTTTTGACTCCAGCAAGAACCAATATAACGACGTCATCAGCAAGGGGTATATGCCGATCACGGCCGATGCAGGCGACGACATATTCGGAACGGAGCAGGCCACTCAATTCTATTTCAGCTATGCAAGGCTGGTCGACAGGCTATCGGGCGCGGCGCGAACCAAACTCGCGTTGCTGCGGGACAGCCCCAAGCTGATGGAACTGCCTTATCGGGAATTCGTCGATCTTCTGATTCCGTTTTTCAGTCCGCCGGACACGGGCGCCAATCACAGTCGTCAAGTCGGCGAGTGGTTCTATAACAAGCTGACCGCCAACGTGGCCAGCTCGGACATCCCGATTTACAGCCTGCATGACCTCTTTTGGTGGCTGATATTCAATCTGCGCTTCACGCACTGCTCGCTTCGCGGGCCGTTGCTTTACTTTCGGGGTGACGACGTAAGAAGCGCTATCACGGAATATATCATCAACTGGTTCAATACGCCGGAGTATCAGCGATGGAGCATGGTGAATAACAACAACGGGCAGAAGATTCGCAAGCCGGCGTCGACCCATTACAAATGGGCGGCGCGCCGCTACATCTACGAGTTCGACCGAAACGACTGGTATTTTCGTTATAAGATCAAATCGGTGTCGCTAAATCAGCTGATCAGGAACAAACGAGACGCGACGGCGGAATTGTTTGCCCTGGATACAGACTATCGAAGGTATTGGATGCACGAACCCGGCGTGCAGGACCTGATCGAAGATGGTTTGCACAGCTTCGATGAATAGAACGAATGAGTAGAATGAAAAGAGAGATCGTGGCTCCGTGGATGGAATGGGCGGCGGCCGGCCTGGCGGGAGACAAGACACCAGTCAGCCGCGTCCATACTGGATCTACAGATCGGCCGCCGGGGCTGCGGCGCGCCTTGCTTTTGATCGGGTTGGTCAGCGCGTTGATGAACCTCTTGATGTTGGTCAGCGTGATCTTCGTCGTAGGCGTATTTCGAGAGGTGATCCCCAAGCACGATATGAATCGGCTGCTGGCGTTGCTCGCCATAGTTATTCTCTCATACGTCTTCTACGCCTTGCTGCGACTCGGCCACGCCAGGGTTCTGCGCAGGCTCGCCGACGCCATCGAACAAGGCTATGAACGCGCCGCGTTTCGCGCCGCCGCAAAGTCTCCCATGGCGAACCCGTCGGGGGGACACGACACGCCGGTGCGCGATCTCGGTCGCATCCGGGTGTTCATATTGGAGGGAGCGCTTGCCGGCTTATTCGATCTGCCGTGGACGTTTGTCTTTGTCGGCATGTTGAGCATTTTCCACGTCCTGCTCGCCGCCGTCTCTCTGACATTTGCTTTCGCTACCGCAGCTCTGATCGCCGCGGCAGATCACCTGTCCGGCCGGGTTCGCGAGTCGAACCAGAGACCGTCTCCCTATCTGCGGGCCATTTTGGCCGACGACGGCGTCGTGCGGGCATTCGGGCTCGCGGCGCAATTCGAAGAACGTTGGGTCAGGGGCCGCGAGCGTAATCGGCGTGCGCATCGGAGCTCGCAATGGCTGTCGGATCTGCTCAGGTCCCTCGCGCGCGCCGCAAGAATGCTGAACCCGATCATCGTCCTCGCGCTGGCGGTGTATTTGGCTCTTCGTCACCTCGCCGATTTCGGAATCGTCATCGCGACCGGGATCTTGGTGCGAAGAATTTCAGAGCCGATCGATACGGTTGCCAAGAGTTGGTCGAACATCGTCGCGGCACGGGGGGCGTGGTTCCGACTGAAGCAATACCGAGAATCCGCCGGCCATAACCCGATCAGGAAAACTGCTCCGCTGCCTGCAAGCGGCGCGGTCGTGGTCGATCGGCTGAGCGGCGGGCCCCCGGGCCGTGACAAGTTGGTTTTTCGTCCAGTTTCATTCGAACTCAGTCCCGGAGAAAGCCTCGGAATTGTCGGCCCGTCGGGATGCGGAAAATCCGCACTGGCAAACGTCGTGGCGGGCGCTTGGGTGCGCAGATCGGGAAGGATGCTGATCGGCGGCCTCGACCGTTTCCAGCTGAGCGACGAAGAGGCCGCTCAGCTGGTTGGCTACGCGCCACAGCACGGTCGTTTTTTTGACGGGTCGATCGCAGACAACATTTCCAGCTTCGCGACGCAGCGTGACGAACGGCGTCTGCTGAATGCGGTCAAGCTCGCGGGGCTGGAGCAGTTCATCGCCCGTATGGCGGCCGGCCTGGATACGCAAATAGACAGCTTGAAAATCGATCTGCCGGGCGGCGTTCGTCAGCGACTTGTCCTCGCACGAGCCATCTATCGGGATCCCTGCGTGCTCGTTCTCGATGATCCGACGAACAGCCTGGACCAGGACGGCAAGCGTTGCCTGCTGCAAATCCTCAAGACCCATAAGGAGCGGCGTGGCGTCGCTTTGATTTGCACGAATGAAGTGCCGCTGCTGCTGGGTTGCGACCGCGTGCTTTTCCTCGAACTCGGCCAAGAGCCCAGGCTTGGATCGCGAGAGGAACTCCTGCAGCAGGAAGATGCCGACCTGACCAACGTCCGCGAACGCGCGGCGGACGCCATTTCTCAGACTTTGTCGGGAGCGAACTGACGGGGATTGGGCAGGTGCCGTTCTGACGCGGCCCGGCTGGAGGGCGTCGCCACGGCGCGACGTCCCGCTGTCGACCGGCACGGACGGCGTGCCGGCAGGCTCCGCGTCCAAGCTAGGGATTTGGCCCGTAATCGTTTGCGCTCTCGTTCGCGACGACAAAGAACGCGGACGCGATCTGCTGCGCCAGATTGGGGTCTTCGAGAACAGGCTTGGCCGTCATGATGTCGCGCACGCGCGTGAAATCCCGCGGTGAAAGCCGGCGCGCCAGGATCGCGACGACTTCCGCCAATATTGTGTCGTCGGCGACCGCGACGGCGCTAGATGTGTCATCGTGGTGCGATAAGGCGGATGCCAACCGTGGTTTCCGGCTCTGCCGGTCTTGCGCGGTGTCCCTCAGGTCCCTCAGCTTGTCGCGAAGAGCCCGGACTGAAATACGCTCGCCGGCATTCACGCGCCTGACGACGTCGCTGACGAAGGTCTCCGGAGTGTTCGAGGCCGACAGCAGATAGAGAAGCGACGGGGGAAAATGCGCAACCGTTGCGCCTTTCTGCGATGCCCACCTTGCAACGCGCATGTAAGCCTGTGCGGTTCGGGCCGGAATGCCGACCTCGCTCTCCACCCAGGCAACGAACGCGCCGTGGATCAGGTAGTGTTTGGCTCCGGTGAGATCCTTTCCGATATTGATGACGGAAGAGGCGACGTGCCGGCGAATCCGTTCGGCTTGCCCGCGCAGGAAATTGGCAACGGAAGACGAAAGCTCGTCGTAATTGAACTGCGAAGCAACGATAATCTGTTCGGCGGGCGGGACGGGCACGACATCATTAGGGGACATGGATTGTCCTCCCGTTGCTTGTCGGCCCGGCCTTAGGCCGATCGATATCGAGGAAAATAAAGGCCGCCATAACGCTCGTCAAAACAAGTTTCGTATAAAAAATCGGCACCGCATTTTCGCAGCTACGATGTCGGGCGGCCGCGTGCGGCGGCAGACGACGAGGCGTCGGTCGTCCTGCCCTAAAGCGGCGCGACGAACGCGGTGCGCCCGCGTGCCATGCGACAGCGATGGCACAGCCCATGCCGGCTCCGCTGGTGCCAATGGCTGATTGAGGACAAAATGGATTGCTTTCGGTGCCGCGGCACGTGACACCCAACTCGTGCAATCTCATTATGCGACCCATGCCCGGAGCCCGCGATGACAACGCAATGACGCCCAACGACAGCGGGGCGCAGGGGGACAATCTCGTAGGCTTGCTGCGACGGAGGGCGCGACAGGATCCCGACCGCCCGGCGTATCGATTTGGTGCGGACGATGGCTCGCCGCATGCCGCGCTCTCTTACCGGCAGCTTGATCAGCGCGCGCGGCAAATCGCCAGCGCTGTTCGACGATCGCAACCGGCAGGCTCGCATGCACTGCTGCTCTTTGCGAGGAGCCGGGATTTTGTGGAAGCGTTTTTCGGCTGCCTTTACGCCGGCCTCGTCGCGGTCCCTGCGGCCGTGCCTCGCCGAGCGAATGCCGTCCAACGCCTGGAGACTATTGCCGCCGACGCGGAGGCCAAGCTCATTCTTTCGTCGAGCGATACGTGGGATGGCCCGCTGCGGCCTTCGCTGATGGATTCCGCGCTCAGCGCCGTCCCATCCGTCGTGACCGACCGCTTGTCCGCGGCATCGGGGCCGGAGTGGCTCGAGCCGGCGCTGACGAGCGGCTCTCCCGCGCTCCTCCAATATACGTCGGGCTCAACCGGAAACCCCAAAGGGGTCATGGTCACGCACGGCAATATTCTCGACAACGTCGGGCATTTGGTGGCGCGATCGAACCTCGATAAGACCAGTGTCGGCGTGAGCTGGCTGCCGCTGTTCCATGACATGGGTCTGATGGGTGGCGTCATCGCACCGCTCTTTGCCAAGTTCCCGGTGACTTTGCTGTCGCCCGCCGCGTTTCTAAGCCAACCGATGATCTGGCTGCAGGCGATGACCCGCTACCGTGCGACGGTGAGCGTGGCGCCGAACTTCGGATACGAACTCTGCCTGGCGAAAGTGCAGCCGGACCACCTCGCCGAACTCGACCTTTCCGCTTGGGACGTTGCTTTTTGTGGTGGCGAGCCGGTTCGCCCCGATACATTGCAGCGATTTGCCGAGACCTTCGCGGCCTGCGGCTTTCGCCGCAGTACGTTCTTGCCATGCTACGGGCTCGCCGAGGCGACGCTCATCGTTGCCGGCGGGCCCAAGAGCATCGCGGCAACCGCGTTGCAAGTCGATGACGGTGCGCTGCGGACAGGCGTGGCCGCGGAAGCGCAATATGACAAGCCGACGCGAAATCTGATGAGCTGCGGCCGTCCGGTCCCGGAAGATGCCGTCGTCGTCGTCGACCCGGACACCCGCGCCGTCTGTGCCGACAGACATGTTGGTGAGATTTGGGTGCACAGCCGCAGCGTCGGCCGCGGCTACTGGAAGCACCCCGACGAAACCCGGCAGGTCTTCGGCGCGCGGCTTGCCGATCCGGAT
>Ga0209380_10002925_pt1 | contig 10738 bp, 11 predicted proteins | sample HubBroMetageWFT6_FD_188347 | JGI IMG/M metagenome (GOLD analysis project Ga0209380, IMG submission 188347) | Warmed and freeze-thawed soil microbial communities from the Hubbard Brook experimental Forest, New Hampshire - Hubbard Brook CCASE Soil... | ecosystem: Environmental > Terrestrial >...
TCGGCCGCGCTGAAGTCATCGCCACGGTAGTCACGCGCATTGCTCAGCAACGCCTCCTGACGATCGTCGGCCCGGGCGGCATAGGAAAAACAACCGTCGCGGTCGCCGCCGCCCGGGCGTTAGGGGGCTCCTATCCCGACGGCGTATGGTTTGTTGGCCTAGCGTCGTTGCAAGATCCCGCGCTTCTACCGACCGCGATCAGTGCAGTCCTCGGCAGCGCGCCGGGCGTCGGTGATGCGCTGAGCAGCCTGGTGGCGTGGCTGTGGGATAAACGCGCATTGATAATCCTAGACAGCTGCGAACACGTTATCAGCGCCGCGGAAGCCACCGCGGACGCGGTACTGAAGACAGCGCCGCAGGTCGCCGTTCTGGCAACGAGCCGAGAGCCGTTGCGCGCTGAGGGTGAATGGCTATTGCGCCTGCCATCTCTGGCGGTCCCGCCCGAGACAGGCGGTCTCACCGCGGCCGAAGCGCTGAGTTTTTCTGCGGTCGAGTTGTTCAACGAACGAGCAACGGCAACGCTCGACAGTTTCATCCTTGCCGATGACAACATCCCCATCGCGCTCGAGATATGCCGCAGACTCGATGGTGTGCCGCTCGCTATCGAGCTGGCGGCGGCGCAGCTCGATGTGCTCGGTGTCAGGGATCTCGCCGCGCGGCTCGACGACCGTCTCGCGATGCTGACCAGAGGACGTCGTACCGCGCTACCACGACAACAAACCCTGCGTGCGACGATCGATTGGAGCTACGGTCTGCTGAGCGAGGACGAGCAGCGGTTCTTTCGGGCTCTCGGGATCTTTACGGGCGGCTTTACGGTCGAGGCTGCCGCAGCCGTGGTTCTCGATGCAGTAAAGACGCCCTGCGATGCGATAGACCGCCTTGCCGATCTGGTGGCAAAATCGTTGGTCGTCGCCGATGTCAGCGGCGCCCAACCGCGGTTCCGGCTGCTCGAAACGACCCGTGCCTACGCGATTGAGAAGCTCGACGAGAGCGGGGAGCGCGAACGGCTCGCGCGCCGCCGCGCCGAGTACTACTGCGATCTGCTCGAGCGCGCCGAGGGTGAAGCGGGAGCGCGGTCTACGGCGAATGGCTGGCCGACTACGCCTGCGAAATCGACAATTTGCGCGCCGCGCTCGACTGGGCCGTTTCGCCAGATGGCGATGGATCGATTGCGGTTGCCCTGACCGCCGCCGCCCCACTCAGTTGCCCTCATACGACCAGGCGCAGGCGGAAGATACGCTGTACCGTCAGGATCAGAATGCCGATGATCACAATCTGCAGCGACGAGGCGGCGGCGATGGTCGGATCCCCCTGCCACTGAATTTGCGAGAAGATGTGCACCGGCAGGCTCGTCGATTCCGGCCCGGACAAGAACAGCGCCAGGTTGATGTCCGAGAACGAGATGATAAAGGCGAAGATCGCGCCGGATAGCAGGCTCGACCGCAGCAGCGGCAAGGCGACTTTGAAGAACGCTTGCACCCGGGTCGCGCCAAGGCTCATCGCCGCTTCTTCGAGGCGCGGGTCGAGGCCGACGAGGCCGGCGGTGACGCTGCGGATCACGTAGGGCGTGCAGATGATCAGATGGCCCCAAAGCAAGGTCCAGATTGAGGCCTGGATCGCTAGTCGGGCGTAAAACAGGTAGAGCGCGGCCCCCAGCAAAATCTCAGGAACGAGGAGCGGCGCGAGGAAGAAGGTCTCGAGCACCTCGCGGCCGGCAAAGCGAAAGCGCACCAGCCCCAGCGCGGCGCTGGTGCCGAGAACCGTAGCCAATGCCGCTGCGAGCAGGCCAACGACGAGGCTCACCCGGAAGAAGGCGTTGACAAAAGCCTGGCTGGCGAAAAACGCCTCGAACCAGAAGAGGGTCAGACTGCGCGGCGGGAACTCGAAGGCGGCGCTCGCGCCGAAGGACACCGCTATGACAACAACGAGCGGAGCCAAGAGGCCGAGATAGGCCGCGACAACGAAGGGGAGCAGCAGCCGCGGCACCCGCGCGCTCACCGCGCCGTCTCCCGCCGGCTCGCATGTCGTGTCGCGAACAGCGCACCGAACATTAGCGCGACGGTCAGCAGCACGAGGGTGAGCGCGAGGCTGGACGCGCTTGGCCAATTGAACGAGACCAGCACCTCGTCGTAAATCTGCTGGCCAGCCATGCGCTCGCGCGCGTTACCCATCAGCGCCGGCGTCACGAACGCGCTGATCGACAGGCTGTAGACCAAAAGACACCCGGAGATCAGGCCGGGTACGCTGAGTGGCAGGATCACCCGCCAGAACATTCGGTACCAATTGGCGCCCAAATTTTGTGCCGCTTCTTCGAGATTCGGCGGTACCCGCTCAATCGATGCCATGATCGGCAGCACCATGAACGGCACGAAGATGTTAACGAGCCCGATCACAACAGCGGTTTCGTTGTACAGCAGTTTGACGGGCTCCAACCCGAGCGCGACCAGCGTCTGATTGACCAATCCCTTGCGGCCGAGAATGACGATCCAGCCGAAGATGCGGATCACCGCGCTGACCATCAGCGGCATGACCAGGAGGAAGAGCCCCAGCGCCTGCACCCGCGGGCGTGCCCGGGCCAAAAAATAGGCGAGCGGGTAGCCGAGCACGACGCACGCCGCCGTCGTGATCAGCCCGAGCCGCAGTGTCCGCGCGAACAGGCGGACATAATAGAGGTCGAAGATCTTGCGGTAATTGTCGAAGGTGAGCTCGGGCAGAAACACCTTAGTCGGCGAATAGGTATGGAGGCTGTACATCGCCACATTGGCGAACGGCACCAGCAGCAGAAACAGTAGGAACAGCGCGTAGGGGCCGGTCAGAAATGCCCAGATCGGTCGCGCCCTGGCTCCATCCATCGCCCGGCCGCTCAACGGTGCAGCAGCCGCAGGTCGGCGGCTTCGATGACGATCTCGACCGGCTGCGCCGCCGCCCAGCCCCGCGTCGCAGTGGCGTTTTTGACCGACGCGCGCAGCCGGTCTCCGCTGGCGAGATCGAGGCTGAGGTGCAGATCTTCACCTAGATAGGTCACATCGACGATCCGCGCGGACACTCGGTTTTGTCCCGGCATCGCGGTGCCGTCGGGCGCCGCGACATGGACGCACTCTGGCCGCAGCAGGACCGAGACATCGGCGCTATCGTTCAGCTTGCCGTTCGGCTCGCCGCTGCAGCATAACCGCAGCCCTGCTTCGGTTATAACGATCGTGCCGCCCGCGACTTGTTCGACGATTCGCGCCCGCAACATGTTCGAGCTGCCGATGAATTCGGCGACGAAGGCGCTGGCGGGGCGCTCGTAGATCTCGCTCGGCGTGCCGATCTGCTCGATACGGCCGTGCGACAGCACCGCGATCCGGTCCGACAAGGCCAATGCCTCGGTCTGGTCGTGCGTGACATAAATCGAGGTCTTGCCGAGGCGGCGCTGCAAATTGCGCAAGTCCTCGCGCATCTGGATGCGAAGCTTGAAGTCGAGATTGGATAGCGGCTCGTCGAACATCATGATACGCGGCTCGAGCACCAGCGAGCGGGCGATCGCGACGCGCTGCTGCTGTCCGCCCGACAACTGCGCCGGAAGGCGGGCCGACATCCCGGCGAGGTCGACGAGCTGCAACACGCGGCCGACCCGATCCGCGATTTCAGTCTTGCCGAGACGGCGTAATCGCAGTCCGAACGCGACATTGTCGAATACGGTCAGATGTGGGAACAGCGCGTAATTCTGGAACACGAGACCGACATCGCGGCGGTGCGGCGGCCTGTCATCGAGGCGCTCGCCATGCAGCCTGATCGAGCCCTCGCTGAGCGCCTCGAACCCAGCGATGCAGCGCAAGGTCGTCGTCTTGCCGCAGCCACTCGGTCCTAGAAGCGAAAAGAACTCGCCCTCGTGCACCTCGAACGAAATCGGGCCGACGCTGACCTGCGGCGAATACTGCTTGGTCAGCTCGCGAACTTCGAGCTCTATGCTCGGCCGCATTTAGGCGCCGAGCACTTCTTTGTTCCACCGGTCGAGGTATTGCGATTTGTGCGCGTTCATCTTCTCGTAATCGATCGCGACCACGTTCTTTTCCTTGTCGGTCGGAAATGCGTAGCGAGCTAGCTCGGGCGGCAGCTTGGCGTTGCGGTTGGACGGTGGATAGAAAAAGCGCTGCGTCATCATCATCTGGTACTGCCCGTCCATCGTGATGTTGCAGAATCGGTTAGTCTGCTCGATGAACTTGCCGCCGCGCAGCACCGGAAACCCGTTGCCCACCAGCATCGTGCCGGGGATGTACTCGATATCGACCGGCACTCCCTGGCCTTGCAGGACGAAGGTGCGGCCGTTCCAGAACGGCATGATCACGATTTCCTCGCGGGCGAAGGCTTTTAGCGCCGCGTCGGTATTCTCGATGATGACCGCTTCGTTCTTCTTGACGAGCTCGGCAAGGAAGGCGATGCCTGGGTCGACGTTGTCCTCATTGCCGCCGAGCGTCTTGTTCAACACCTGCAACCACGAATTGCCGACCCAGCCATAGGTCGGGATTCCGACACGTCCCTTGTATTTCGGGTTCAAGAGGTCCTGGTACGAGGTCGGCTTGCTCGCTTCCTTGGTGTTGTAGACGAGCCCCATCACGATCAGCACAAAGGGGGTGAACCAGTTCTTCAGCTGCCCGCGCGGCGGCTCCTTGGCGCTGTCGATGATGTCTTTGTAGTTGGTGCAGATGTCGAGGTCGTAATCCTGCAGGCAGCCGCCGAGCGCAAGGAAGTTGGCTTCCGCCTGCAACACGGCGAGGGTCGAGAACGGCGGGGTGCCGCAAGTCGCCATCGCTTTGGCGGTGAACACCGAGTCAATCGCGAACTCCTGGGAGACCTTGACGCCGGTCTTCTCCTCGAATTTGGGCGCGTCGACAAACGACGCTCGCAGTCCTTCGCCCCAGGTTGCGCCGGTTGAGGCCAGCGTGAAATTCTCCTCGGCCCGGGCCCGTTGCGATAAGCCGAACTCGCCGAGCGCTATCGAGGCGGCGCTCCATCCGAGAGCGGCCTGAAACTGGCGTCTGCTCACCTTGGTTTTCATCGAGCCCTCCCCGGTTTGGTATCGATCACCGCCGGTGCCGGGTAAGGTCCCAGCATATCTTGTGCCGGCGCCGTCGAAGGCTGCCGGAGCGGCCGCTTCTCAGGAGAGATGGTGGCGCAAACCGGTCGGTGTTTCCAGCCCCACGGTATAAACGGCTCTACACAGGATCATGCGAGAGCAATGGAAGATCGAGACCAAACGCGGGGGCATTGTCACGTTAACGAACTCGGCCGCACTTTTTCCTCCCTGTTCCCCGAGTTCGGGGCAAGGCAACAGGCACGCCCAGCGTTTTCAGATCTTGCGTCACCGACGCCTGCACCATATCACGACGCCTTTACGTGACAATGCCAACCCGGCCCGAACTTCAAAACCCACCGCCGCACCGTTTCATGGGAAACCTCCAGGCCGCGCTCGGCCAGTAGCTCCTCCACGTCGAGGTAGCTCAGGGTGAACCGGAGATAAAGCCAGATCTCGTGCTGGATGATCGGCGGGAAGCTATGTCGGCAGTACGAAAGCTGATCCATGCCGGAATCTTAGCCCGCCGGGCGATCCCCTCGAACCCCGTTTCTGTGACAATGCCTAGGAATGGCTGTATGGCAGGGCGTTCGCGCTGCAGCTTCACTCGTGCTCGAATTAAGCTGATTTCGGCTCTGTCAGGGCGGAGTCGTCTTTAACCGGACAATTTCATCGGAGCGAGCCGGCGCAAGATGCGGTTCACCAGGGTGGCTGAGCAGAACGGTCATTCGCCCCGGCCCAACCACCTCGCGATCACGCCAACAACCGAATGCCCAACCGATGGAATAGAGGCCCGGTTGCAAATCGAACTTTGCTGGATCGAATGTTTTCGAGACGTCATTCGCAATCGAGAGTTCGACTTCAGAGACAACCCGGCGCGGACCGAAACCGAGACGCAGCAGACAATTCGCGGCCAACCCCGCAGGACGTTCAAAACTTGCCGACAGGGTGTAAGTCTCTGCTGTCTTGATCGCCAGGAAGACCGATCCAAGCGCCTCGCGCCAGGTCGCTTGTCATGACGACACCATGTCCGATGCGCTTGACGTGGGACGCGCCGCGTGGCGGTAGCTGGAGGACGCCGTTGCGCGGACGCCCTGCGCCCGAATTGAGGGCCTGCCGCACGACTGGCAGCGTGGGCACCGACTCGATGCCGCTGACAATCTCCACGCCGTAGCCGTCCGGATCAATGAGCCGGACCCGCTTGCCGCCGCCCGGCTAGTCGATCGACTCGATGCCGGAGGCGCCCGGAAGCCGCGAAATGCGCTTTAGATCGTCCGGATCGGCGACGGCGAAGCCGAGACCAAGAAAGCGCGGCTCGCCCCGTTCGGTGACGTGCAGGTGATGCACCGGATCGGTGCCGCGCATGTAGAGAGCGGTTTTGGTGCGCTCCGCACGCTCCATGCCGAACTCGGTTAGAAAGGCCTCCGCCCCGTCAAGATCGGGCGACTGCAACCGCCCGTACACGAATTCGCTGACTTTGATTGCCGGCACAGCAGTCCTCCCGAAGGGTCCGATGCTTGGGATAAAGCTAGGTTGTTGTCGGCTGAGCGCTAATCTCATATTTTGACAAATGATTGTTCGCAAAATCGGAACTCCGTGAGCCTTCTTGAGGATATGACCGTGTTTGTGCGCGCCGTGGAAGCCGCCAGCTTTTCCGGCGCCGCGCAGCGGCGGGGGCTTGCCAAATCAGTGGTCAGCAGACGGATAAGATCGCTTGAGGCCACACTGGGGACGAGCCTTTTCCATCGCACGACGCGCCGCCTGAGCCTGACCGAGACCGGGCAGGCCTATTACGAGCGGGCCCGCCGCATTCTTGCCGACATCATCGAGGCCGAGGAGGTGGCACGTCGCCTGCAGAGCGAACTCAAGGGCACGCTGAAGGTGGCGGCGCCGATGTCGTTCGGATTGCTTCACCTGTCGCGGGCAGTCGCCGATTTTCTCGTCGCGCACCCGCAGCTCGAGATCGATCTCGACCTCAACGACCGCCGCGTCGATCTCGTCAACGAGGGACATGACCTGGCGATACGCATTGGCAAGCTGGCCGACTCGTCACTGATCGCGCGGCGGCTAGCGCCCTGCCGCCATGTGGTTTGCGCGAGCCCCGCCTATTTGCAGGCGCGTGGCGAGCCGCGCTCGCCGGAAGAGCTCGAAGATGACCGCCACGATTGTCTTCTCTACAGGAACCGCACGATCTCCAATGAATGGCGATTTCGCATCGGCGGCGAGTGGCGAAGCCTCCGGGTGCGGGCGACACGGCTCGGCGTCAATAACGGGGATGTGTTGCGGGACGCCGCGATCGCCGGGATCGGCCTCGTCGTGTTGCCGACGTTCATCGTCAGCGAGGCGCTCCGGCGCGGCGATCTCAAAGCAGTGCTGTGCGACTTTGAACTCGACGATCCCGCGATCAACGCCGTCTGGCCGCCCAACCGTGAGCTGTCGGCAAAGGTCCGGGCCTTCGTCGATTTTTTGAGCGAGCGCTTCGGCGGGACGCCTTATTGGGATGCCGCATTACCAGAGACGAACCGGGCTCTGATCGACTGACGGCCGCGCCCCGGGGTGGCCGATCGGCAGCCATGTTCACCCGATCTGCTCGGAGCCATACCGAAATGAGTTCCAAGTCAGAATGGGCTGGGATCAGTTCACATTGTTCTTGATCTGCGAACAAACTGATCTCATTGGCGCGCCTTGTTTCAAAATTAGGAAGCCGCTATCTGGCGGCCGGAAGCTCGGCGTCTTCAACGCAGACATTGCGAGCTCAACGGAGGAATTCGGGATGACCGTCAGCCGAGTCGAGAACCCCCGAAACCACGCTGATCGCGTTTCGCTGCATTTGCTTCTCGCCCGCATCGGAGCAGCGCTCTATGTCGGCTGGGGAGTGCTGCATCTGATCGCCGCGCGCGGTATCTACGAGCTGGCCTCCTCAATCCCCGACGGACTCGCGCATGCCCGCCTTAAGCAAGGCGGCTTGGACCTCGGGCTGTTCGCGGTACAGGCTATGGCGGTCGCCGTTGTGCTGAACTGGCGTAACGATCGGATAGGCTATTGGCTCAACATCATCGTCGTAGGCGCGGTCGACCTGGGCTATGTCGTGCTGGTGATCGTACCGGGTTACGTCACCGCATCGCTCATCCCTTTCGCGGGCCCGATCATCTACGTGATCGGCGCCATGTTTTCGACCGCTGGTTTGCTGCGCCGGAATTTGGCGATTTCGAACCAATAGGATTTGAACAGGTTCTGCGCCACGGCTTCGGTTTTCGACAATCCGCCTTGGAGTTGTTCCGATGGGGCTTCTCGTCGATGGCCACTGGACCGATCGCTGGTACGACAATTCGGCAAGCAGCGGCCGGTTTCAACGCCAGGAGAGTGGGTTTCGCAACTGGGTTACGGCCGACGGCGCACCGGGTCCAACCGGCGAGAGCGGCTTCAAGGCCGAGGCCGGGCGCTATCACCTCTATGTTTCATTGGCCTGCCCCTGGGCACACCGAACTCTGATCTTCCGGGCCCTGAAGGGGCTCGAACAGGCGATCTCACTGTCGGTGGTTCATTGGCTCATGGGCGAGAATGGCTGGACCTTCGATGCCGGACCAGGCGTCATTCCCGACCCGATCGGCGGAGCGCGGCGCCTCTACGAGGTCTATCTACGGTCGAACGCCACCTATACAGGCCGGGTCACCGTACCGGTGCTGTGGGACAACGAGCGCGATGTGATCGTGTCGAACGAGTCGTCGGAGATCATCCGAATGATGAACTCTGCTTTCGACCACGCCGGCGCAGCTCCGGGGGATTTCTACCCGAAAGAGCTGCGAGAGCAGATCGACGCCGTCAATGCAAGAATCTACGCGACGGTCAATAACGGTGTTTACAGAGCGGGCTTTGCGACGACCCAGGATGCTTACGAAGAAGCGGTGCAGCCGTTATTCGAGACACTCGACTGGCTCGAAAAACAGCTCGCAAACAGCCGATATCTCTGCGGCAAGCGCCTCACCGAAGCCGATTGGCGGTTGTTTACGACGCTCGTGCGCTTTGATGCCGTCTATGTGGGCCATTTCAAATGCAATCTGCGGCGGCTCGTCGACTACCCGAACCTCTGGGATTATACCCGCGAGCTTTACCGACGCCCTGGCATCGCGGCGACCGTCGATTTCGCGCATATCAAGCGGCACTACTATCAGAGCCACCCGTCAATCAACCCGACGCGTATTGTCCCCGTCGGGCCGCAGGTCGACTTCTTGTCGCCGCACGACCGCGAGTCCCTTTAGACCGGATTCACGATCGAAGTAACGCAATTGCCGCCTGATCAGGCGATCATTTGGAGGAAGTCGATGAACACAGCTGCCCCGACGTCGACGGAAATCGCCGAACGCTGCAAGACCCTCGGATTTCTTGCAAAGCAGCTCTATGTAATATTCACCACGCCGACTAGCGGCATCGCGCGCGTGATGGAAAACCTAGAGCAGCACCTCGACTATCAGCAGTTGCTGGAGCGCCGGGGCGTGATGTTTGCCGCCGGACCCCACTGGACCGACGACGAGCAGCACTGGGAAGGCGACGGCATGGTCGTCGTGCGGGCCAGATCGATGGCCGAGGCCGAGACGATCGCCAAAGAAGATCCAATGCACGCTTGTGGCGCACGCCGCTATCGGGTGCGACCCTGGTTGGTCAATGAAGGCACGCTCTCCGTCAAACTTAATTTTGCCAGTGGCAGGTTCGAATTAACCTGAGGCAGGAATTGGTGTTTATGAAAGGCTCAGAGCATGCGCTGTGGGTCGCACTGACCGATTGACCGCGCGGTGGACGGATATCGGCGCGATTGAGCCATCTTGTCACGGCCGGCTGAGCGCGTGCTTATGCACAGTGGGAAGGCCTTAAGTTACGCAGTACGGTCGGCTCCATTGGCTTTGAGCGAGGGCGGTTTTACGACGCATTTAGCCGCTGAACTCGACTCATGAATCACGTGTCAGGATGGCATTGAATCGAGGAATACATAGAGCGCGGCGATCTTGTCGCCGCGAACGATGATCACGTCCAAACCGGTATAATCGGGCTTCTCGCCACGCGGGCCGGACCCCCACGCCAGTCGGCCGGCGTTATGGAGCGCCTGTGGCTTGCCGTGCGGCGTATATACAAAGTGGGGGTGAGTCGCACGCAGGCCTCCTGCGAACTTGTCCAATGCGTCATGCCCGACGAAAACACCGGGAGGCCCGTAGACGACGCAATCATCGGTGTAGAACTCCCCGATTGCCGCGCGACGGCGGGCAGCGTCGCCTTCACCGAAAACCTCTTCGATGTTGCGGGTTAGCAGTTCATGAATCCTGTCGGACATAGCGCATCTCCGTACTTTCTTTGCGGGTCATACCAAGCGTGGCAGCGTTCTTGCGACAGGTGTCCATCTACGACTCCTCCCGGCGCGTTCGCTGGCCGTGCGGTGGGCAGGCATCTGCTATCGAGGTGCGGGATTGGCTCCGCTTTATCGCCCCCTCGCGCTTCAACGATTGTTGAAGACCATGTCCGGCGGCTCGACGTCGCGATCGAAGGCCTCTGCCGTATTCAGGAACCCGCGGGTGGCATTGTCAACTTAAGCAGGGTGGTATGCTTCTTCGGTCGGTGGCGCGGTGGCTCAGTGCAAGGGAAGTCGTTGGCCCGGCTATAGGGCTGCCCCCCTCTCAACCGAGAGGGGCCGGGAAA
>Ga0209380_10002926_pt1 | contig 10734 bp, 9 predicted proteins | sample HubBroMetageWFT6_FD_188347 | JGI IMG/M metagenome (GOLD analysis project Ga0209380, IMG submission 188347) | Warmed and freeze-thawed soil microbial communities from the Hubbard Brook experimental Forest, New Hampshire - Hubbard Brook CCASE Soil... | ecosystem: Environmental > Terrestrial > Soil...
GGAACAAGAATCCGAGGAAACGCAGGAATCCGGCAGCCAGCGTCGCCATGGCCACAGGGCGCTCGAGAAAGGAACTCATCCAGCCGAAAAGAAATCCCCAGAGAGGACCGAGTCCGCGATTGAGATACACGTAGGGACCGCCGGCTTTGGGGAACGCGGCGCCCAGTTCGGCATAACAGAAGGCGCCGAAGAGAACGATGACTCCGCCGATGAGCCAGGCGGCAAAGACCAAAGTGGCGGAGCCCACGGCGCGGGCCATGTCGCTCGGGACTAGAAAAATGCCCGTGCCGATGGTGTCGCCTATGACGATCGCGACCGCCGACCATAGCCCAAGACCACGAATCAACTCTGATGACTGAGAACGCCCGGCTGAGTCAAGACCCTGTGGGTTCATGGAAGTTCGGAGAGCCTACTATCGGAGGTGAGGGTGGTCAACAGGGGCTCTCGCGTTGTCTTGGCGATGCCGTTTCTGTGGTTTGCATTTACGGGTTATCATCGAGGCCACGATGGCTACGCAGAAATCCATGATCAGTAAATTTGACTGGGACGCGCGTTATAGAGTGTCCCGCATCGAAGCCGTGATGACTCCCGCGCTGGTGGTCTATCCCGAAATCATTGCTTCCAACATAGAGCGGACCGTGGAGTTGTTGGGTGGCGATGCGGGTCGCTGGCGTGTGCACATCAAGACGGCCAAGCTGGGCTACACAGTGCGGATGATGGTCGAGCGCGGCATCCGCAATTTTAAATGCGCGACCACGCTGGAACTGCTGGTGGCCTGCCAGTGCGGCGCGGCGGATGTGCTCCTTGCTTATCCATCCATCGGCGCGAATGCGCGGCGGGTGCGCGAAATCGCAGAGCAGTTTCCGCGGGTGCGCATTTCCGTTTTGGCGGAGAACGAAGAGCAAGTGGAGGGCTGGCGGGGTAGCCGGGTGGGAGTCTTTCTCGACATAAATCCCGGCATGAACCGGACGGGAATCGAAGAGAGCCGCCGAGGAGAGGTTATTAGCCTGGTGCGCGCGATTGGAGCTGGCGGGCAGCAATTTCGCGGTATGCATTATTACGACGGCCATCACTATGCTCCGGACGAGCGCGAACGGACTGCGGCCGCGCATGAGGGCTATGATCGCTTGCTGATAATTGTGAAAGAGATCGAGCGCATCGGTGTGCGCGTGCCGGAAGTGGTTACGGCGGGAACGCCGACATTGCCTTGCTCGCTTTCCTACGAGGGATTTCGTTCGGCAGGATTCATCCACCGGATTTCACCTGGCACGGTGGTTTATTCCGATGCTTCGAGCCTGGCGCAGCTGCCCAAAGAGTACGGGTATCGGCCGGCGGTCTTGGTGTTGACCCGTGTGGTCAGCCATCCACGCTCGGGGGTGGTCACTTGCGATGCGGGGCACAAGGCCGTCTCCGCGGATGCCGGTGTCCCGACATGCGTTGTGGTGGGTCATCCCGAGCTAACGCCGCTTTCACCGAGCGAAGAGCATCTGCCACTGGAGGTAGAGGGTGGTCGAGCCGGTCCACAAGTTGGCGAGGCACTTTATCTTTTGCCGCGGCATGTTTGTCCCACGGTCAACAACTTCGATGATGCGCTGCTTGTGCGGAATGGCGAAATCGAGTCGGTCGAAAAAGTGTCAGCGCGCGGGCGCGAGACGCCCTTGCTTCGATCGAGCGACATCGCCGTTTCGGCGCTCGATCGTGACAGAAGTAGCTAGCCTAACCATAACGGGCCCCCCCCGGTTTTTCATAAGTGTCCCTTAGGGCCCACAGCTCAAGAAACTTGGTGAAAAGCCGTCCGTGCAAAATGCCCCTTGACAACGCTAAGCCCTTTGTTTTCAGTGTGTGCATGGATTGCGACCCCACGTCTTTTCTCGAGCCTGCTCGACTTCATCGAACAAACGGCAGTTATAGGGAGATGTTGGCTTCTTAAGGGGAACTCGCTCCGGCGAACGCCACGCCCAATTCCGTGTTCACACCCTTTATCGATGATGCGGGCTTGACGCTGCGGTGGGGAAATTTCCGACTGTGGTCAGCGCCAGGACCGATGCCTCGCTGGACCCAAGTTTTCCTCAGGCTCGCGGATTCCGCGTGGTATGCTCACCCCATTCCCGTTAGAATCAACGCGGCCCTTTGTTGCCCTCATGAAGAAGATCATCGTCGCGGTTGGCAGCACTCGCAAGCCAAAGCTCAGAGCTGTAATGAAAGCTCTGGACGCTTTTGCGCCAAAACTCGTTCCGGATGGCGACTTCGAAGTGCTAGGTGTGGACGTCCGGAGTGGGGTGAGCCCCACGCCCACTTCTTGCGAAGAGCTGATGCGTGGAGCACGCCAGCGCGTGCAAGCGCTCGTCGAGATGGCTCGCGAAACTCGCAAGACATGGCGCTATTTTGTCGGTCTGGAAGGCGGTCTCGAGGTTTTGCAGGATGACAGAAGTCGCCGCGTCTTCCTGGAAAGCTGGGCGTACGTAAGCGACGGCATTCTAGGCTTCTACGGACGTTCCGGAGGCATCGAACTACCTGAGGAGCTTGCCCACGAAGTTCTGGAACGCGGCTTCGACCTATCGGATGCCGTCGATCGATATGCAGGCGCGGTCGGCATTCGAGACGGGCAGGGCGCCTGGGGCGTGCTCTCGGGAGATTTGATCCAGCGGGACGAATCTTTTCGAGTTGCGGTCATCACGGCGTTCGCGCCGTTCTATAATGCGAAGATGTACGGCAGAGCGGTGCGTACCGCGGTTTAAGAGCTGTATGAGGTAAGGTCAGGAGAGACGAGCGTGGACATTGTCAAAGGCAACATGGGCTGGATCGAAGTCGTAGTCGGCCCGATGTTTTCGGGTAAGAGCGAAGAGCTGATCCGCCGGTTGCGTCGCGCCGAAATTGCGCGGCAACGCGTACAGATTTTCAAGCCCGCGATTGACGAACGCTACGCCGCCAACGAAATCGTTTCGCATTCCGGTCTGGGCATTTCTTCAGATAACGTCACCAAAGCCTCCGAAATCATGGAACGGCTCTCCCCGCGGACCGAAGTCATCGGCATCGACGAGGCGCAATTTCTGGGCGAAGAGATCGTTGACGTTTGCACTAAGCTCGCCAATCTGGGAAAGCGCGTCATCGTCGCCGGACTCGACACGGACTACCGCGGCCGCCCGTTCGAACCTATGCCACGGCTTCTCGCCATTGCTGAAGAGATCACCAAGTTGCTTGCTATTTGCATGAGGTGCGGCAATCCTGCGGTACACACACAAAGGCTTGTGGAAAGCGAAGAGCTTATCGTAGTGGGTGCCGGTGGAATGTACGAGGCGCGGTGCCGCCGTTGTTTCGAGCCAAACCCGGCGCTTGCGCAGGAGAAAAAAGATTCCGGTCCGCAGCTCATGGTTCGCAACCGCGCTGCTGGCAGCACAGGCAAGTAGAGACTTGCGCCGAATCGGTGTCAGCTTGTCCTTTATAACGGACATCTCTTCTTGAGCTTGCGGGTCGATTCCTGCCAAACTGGCTCGACCGACGGCACACCAAAATCCACATAGTGGACACTCATGATCATCGAATCCAAGGCACCGACGCGCGTTGATTTCGCGGGAAGCACCCTCGACATTTGGCCGCTCTACCTGTTTCATCCCGGCTCGGTCACCTTGAATGCGGCAATTTCGCGCTATGCCTCCTGCGTGATTCGAACGCACGCGCCCTGGGATGAGCGCATCAAGCTCGTCTCCCGTGACATCAAGCGCGAAGAGAGCTTCGCGTCGTTTGCCGCGCTCATGAAAACCAAGCGCTACAAGCTGCCGCTTCTCGCGGAAATCGTAAAGTTTTTCCAGCCGCAGGGTGGCTTCACGCTCACAACAGATTCGGAAGCTCCCAGCGGCGCGGGCATCGGCGGCTCGAGCGCCATGGCGGTGGCGATCTGCGCGGTGCTGGACCGCTATACCGGGGCAGGGAAGAGCAAGGTCGATTGGATCCACATCAGTCGCGACGCGGAGGCCATTGTCATCAACGTTCCCACTGGCACCCAGGATCACTACCCGCCGGCGTTTGGCGGTGCTGCGGCGATCGAGCTCCCGCCCGGAGGTGAGCACCGCGTCGAACTGCGCGTCAATCTCGATGAGCTGGAGCGCCGCATCGTCGTCTGTTACACGGGCAAGCCGCGCCAGCACGGCATCAACAATTGGGAAGTGTTTAAGGCACAGATCGGCGGCAAACGCGCCGTGCAGAATAGTCTCGAGCGGATCTCGGAAGTCGCCCAAAAGATGCGCTTTGCTATGGAGAAGCCCGACTGGCACGAGGCCGGACGCTTGATGCGAGAAGAATGGTCCTTCCGCAAGAGAAATCTGCCCACCATCTCGACCAAGACGATAGACCGCGTCGTTGACGGAGCTAGGCGCAACGGCGCTCTGGCCGGCAAGGTCTGCGGAGCTGGGGGCGGTGGTTGCGTCGTTCTGCTGATCGAGCCGGATGCCCGCACGCGCGTGGAATCGGCCATCGTCGAGGCCGGCGGTGAAGTTCTGCCCGTGACCATCGACCGCCAAGGGGTCCAGGTGATCTCGCGTTAGAAAACCGGCTCTGCCTCTAGAGGCAAGGCCATCCGAAGAGACGGTTTACGTGTGATAGTTTGTCCCGGCGTCCAATCCGGGGAGCTCGGGTCCAAATCTCGGGGTAGCCGTAGCTGTTTTTCCCATTTCCCGCATCATAGATTTTGAGGGATAATTGGATAGCAGAACAAGGATTGCCAGCCCCAGCGTGGCTGGCCCAAATTTGTCATGGCGACTAAGCTCTTTCTAGGTTTGACCATCTTCCTTCTGGCCGATGCGGATGTTCCACGCGTCTACAGCCTTCGTCCGCCCGCCGAGCCCAGCATCGTTTTTCCGTCCGGCGAGGAAATTTCTCTCTTCCCGGACACGGCTCTCGACGGACAGGGGGACTCACAAACACCCCCCAAGCCGAAGAGTGCAACGCTGCAAGAGTCTTCGAAGCTCGAGCTCATTCGCTACGTTTCAGGCGAATTCGCCAAGGCCACAAAATCGCTTCCTGCCGGCAAAGAGGGCTTGATTGTTTACGTAGGCAAACCGATCGCGGCTGATATGCTCGAACGCGCCCTGGCAACGCACGGCGCTGCCGTCAATAACGGTGACAAAGTACAGATCACCAAGCTGGATTTTCGCGACCATCAAATTATCGTGGACTTGAACGGCGGTGGCCGTGGTAAAAAGCGCCTGCGCGATCGTATCCACATTGAAATGGCGGGCATTCCGACGGCTCAATCGACCACGGAACAGGAAGAGAAAGGTCCGCCGGGGCTGCAGCCCGGGCAGGGCAGCACCATTTATCTCGATTTCAGCAAGCCTGTCCCGGATCTGAGCCCGAACGATCTGAAGCAGCTCCTCGCCCCGTTCCTCGATTTTTCAAGGCAGCGCTCCGCTTCGGTTCAGTGGGTCGACACCCTGCCACCGGAGATGAGGAAGGCCATTCAGGAACGCCGGCCCATCGTCGGCATGGATCGCGAACAGGTGGTAGCCGCCATCGGCAAGCCCGACCACAAGATTCGCGAACGCGACAACGAGGGCAACGACATCGAAGACTGGATCTACGGCCAGCCCCCTTCGAAAACCGTCTTCGTGCGCTTCAACGGCGACCGCGTCACCAACATCAAGCAATACCCGCAATAGAACTTCGCCCGACTCGCCCGGTGGCAATCGCGACAGCGGCACTGGAAATCGGATGTCCCGCTTCGCGTTGACTTTTCTCCACGCAGCCCCTAGCATTTTGGGTTCGGCTTTGCGGTTGTTTCTCCCGGGAGGGCCCGCCGCCGTTTCACACAATCCATCGGAGGAAGTATGTCCATCAAGGTCGGCATCAACGGCTTCGGCCGCATCGGACGGAACATCATGCGTACCGCGCTCGACGACAAGGACATCCAGTTCGTCGCCGTCAACGACGTCACCGACGCCAAAACCCTCGCGCACCTGCTTAAATACGATTCCATCCTCGGCAATCTCCCGCACAAGGTCACTCACACAGACGATTCGATCTCCGTCGAAGGCCAAGCTTTCAGGGTTTTCAAGGTGAAGGATCCAGCCGAAATCGACTGGGCCAGCGTTGGCGCGGACATCGTCGTCGAATCTACGGGTCTCTTCACTAAGGGTGCCGATGCAAAGAAGCATCTCCGCGGCCCAGTCAAGAAAGTAATCATCTCCGCGCCCGCGGACGGCCCCGATGCGACCCTGGTCCTGGGCGTCAACGACAAAACCTACGATCCCGCGAAGCATCACGTAGTCTCGAACGCCTCTTGCACCACAAATTGTCTTGCTCCGGTCGCCAAAGTTCTCGAAGACACCTTCGGCATTCACAGTGGCACGATGACCACCATCCACTCCTACACCAACGATCAGAAGCTTCTCGATTTGCCGCACAAGGATCTCCGCCGCGCGCGCGCCGCTGCCATCAACATGATCCCCAGTTCGACCGGCGCGGCCAAAGCCCTGCATCTCGCGATTCCGGAATTGAAGGGCAAGCTCGATGGCTACGCCATGCGCGTGCCCACGCCGAACGTGAGCGTCGTCGACCTTACTGTTTTTGTGGAAAAGCCTGCCACCGTCGAGTCCGTCAACGCCGCGCTGAAAGCCGCGGCCGACGGCCCAATGAAGGGCATTCTCGCCTACACGGAAGAAGAACTGGTCTCCGCCGATTTCAAAGGCAATCCGAACTCTTCGATCGTCGATTCCGGCTACACCAAAGTCGTCGGCGATCGCTGCGTAAAAGTCCTGGCCTGGTACGACAACGAATGGGGCTACTCCTGCCGCTGCCGCGACCTCATCAAATTCATGGCTGCCAAGTTCTAGTCCATGTCTCGAGGGGCGGGGCTTGCCCCGCCCGCTGGGGCGCGAGTCTCAAATAAAGAATCACGAGTCACAAATCCATGAATAAGCTCACCATCCACGACCTCGAACTCCGCGGCCAGCGCGTTTTCATCCGGGTGGATTTTAACGTCCCCCTCAAAGACGGCGTCGTCACCGACGACACGCGCATTCGCGAAACACTCGCCACGCTGCGCCTCGCCATTCAAAAAGGCGGCCGCCTGATCCTTGCTTCGCATCTCGGACGCCCCAAGGGCGGCCCCGATTCCAAGTTTTCTCTTTTCCCGGTCGCGAAAAAACTCGAAGCGCTTATCGGCAAACCCGTTCGCTTTGCCTCGGATTGCGTCGGCGCGGTCCCCGAATCCAAGAGCAAAACGCTGGGCGACGGCGAAATCCTGTTGCTCGAAAACGTCCGCTTCTATCCGGAAGAAGAGAAGAACGACGAAACTTTCTCGAAGCAACTCGCCTCTCTTTCTGACGGCTTCTTCATTTGCGACGCTTTCGGTTCCGCGCATCGCGCTCACGCTTCGGTTGTCGGCATCACGCGCTTCGTGAAAGCCGCAGCCGCCGGCCTGCTCATGGAGAAAGAGCTCACCTACCTTGGGAAAGCGCTCACCAATCCCACGCGTCCTTTCGTGGCGATTCTAGGCGGAGCAAAAGTCAGCGACAAAATCGAAGTCGTCGAAAATCTCATGAAAATTGCCGATGCCACGCTCATCGGTGGCGGCATGGCCTACACGTTTTTCAAAGCGCAGGGTTTGCCCATTGGAAAATCGCTAGTCGAGGACGACAAGCTCGATCTCGCCCGCAAACTTCTCGCCGATGCCACACAGAACAATCGAAAGCTGCTGCTTCCCGTTGACCACGTCATCGCCCCGGAATTCCAAGCCACCGCGCCTGCAACTACGGTCGAGATCTCCGCTACACCCGCCGATCAAATGGGCCTCGATATCGGCCCCCAAACCACAGCCGCCTTCGCTGCGGAAATTTCGCGAGCCAAAACCATTGTTTGGAACGGCCCCATGGGCGTCTTCGAAATGCCTGCTTTTGCAAACGGTACGCTTGAAATTGCCAGAGCCGTCGCCGCCGCCACCAATGCTGGTGCCACTTCCATCGTCGGCGGTGGCGACTCCGTCGCCGCGATTCACCAGTCCGGCGTTGCCGCCCGAATCTCTCACATCTCGACGGGAGGCGGCGCTTCTCTCGAATTCCTGGCCGGCACCAAGTTACCCGGCGTTGAAGCCCTGACCGATAAGCCCACAGAAAACGTTGCTAGTGTTAGCGCTCGTGTCAAGCGCCGTCGCGTCATCGCCGGAAACTGGAAAATGTTCAAGACGCAGATGGAAACCGAAGTATTTTTCTCCGCGTTCTCGATGCTCGTTGACGGCATCCAGGAATGCGACATCGTAATCGCTCCACCCTTTACCGCCATCCACTCCGCCGTCGAAGCCGCTCGCGGCTCGCTGATTGCCATCGCCGCCCAGGACGTCTTTTGGGAAAAGGAGGGCGCCTTCACCGGCGAAATCTCGCCACAAATGCTGGTCGAAGCCGGCTGCCGCTATGTGATCATCGGCCATTCCGAAAGGCGCCAATTCTTCGGCGAAACCGACGAAACCGTGGCCAAGAAGGCGAAAACAGCCCTCGCTGCTGGTCTTACTCCCATCGTCTGCATCGGAGAGATGCTCCACCACCGTGAGGCCGGCGCCACGGAGCAAGTCTGCAGGACGCAGTTCCTCGACGGCCCCGGTTCGTTGACCCCCAGTGAATTCTCCCGTATTCTGATAGCGTACGAACCCGTGTGGGCCATCGGTACGGGCAAGACAGCCACTCCGGAAATTGCCGCAGAGGTTCACCAGCTTATCCGTAAATGCGCCGCGGAGAAGTTTACTGCGGCTCACGCCTTGGCATTGCGGATTCTCTATGGGGGCAGCGTCAAGCCCGACAATATTCAGGGATTGATGGCGCAGGAAGAAATAGACGGCGCGCTTGTAGGCGGGGCAAGCCTAGAAGCGAAATCGTTCGCAATGATCGTAAGAGGTTGCGCAGGGAGATAGAAATGTCGAGTTGGATGAAGTGGACTATCGCTATTCTGATTGGCCTAGCGATCATCGTCATCGGTTTCCGCTGGGCGGGCCCGCTGCTCACGATCTTCTTCGTGATGAACTGCCTGGTCTTGATCATCGTCGTTCTTCTGCAGAGCGGCAAAGCCGCTGACCTTGCCGGCGCCTTCGGCGGCGCGGGCAGCCAGACGGCCTTCGGTCCGCGGGGAGCCGCCACGATTCTGTCGCAAGCTACGACGTGGTGCGCCATCATGTTCATGATTTGCGCGCTGGCCTTGATGATTCGTACAGACAAATCAGTCGTGCAAGGCGGCTCGGTCTTGCAGCAAGTCTCCAAGCCCGCTCCCAAGAAGACGCCCGCAACGACTCCGTCCACGCCAACGCCGACATCGCCGGCTCCCGCGCCGCAGGGCAATCCTCCTGTGTCGAGCACCGCGCCTGCTTCTTCGCAACCCGTACCTTCACAGCCGGCCCCTGCACCGCCGAAGAAACCGTAACTGAGGCACGGGGTCATTCTGCGCCCGTAGGTTCCGCGCTACGCTCCTTTCGGGACTATTTGCCCGCTAATCTGCAGTGTTCGAGAGGATTTCGAGCATGGGCATCTACCAGGCGATTATCCTCGCTTTGCCAAAGGTGCCCATTTTGTTAGCAGTTCTGACTCCTCGGCGAGTGGGCGTCCCGGAACGAAGAACTGCTTCCTAGTCTGTTTAAGCGAACTTGAGAGCCAGCCGGCTGCACGCGTCGCGTCGTCGGGCTTGCAGCCTTTCTCACGGCCAGTTAAAATATCCATCTCACCTCTGTGCGGTCGTGGCGGAACTGGCAGACGCACCAGCTTGAGGGGCTGGCGGTAGCAATACCGTGGTGGTTCGAATCCACTCGACCGCACTCTATCCTTTCAGAGTGCAGCAAATACGCAGGAAACTTCGTATTTCTTGAGAAAGCGGCAAATATTCAAGGAACACTTGGGAGCGCGTGGGAGTCTTAGGGAGCTAGAAATCGAGGCTATTGGCAACAGATTGGTAACAGGGTTTTAGCTCAGAGCGGCTTCCTTTGCGCACTACGTTTCGATGCCGCGAAATGGACGCAGTATGGTGGGCGGAGCCTCAGCGCCGTTGAAACAACCAACCGGGACCGCCGCACTGGCTACACTGCGGAGAACCCTCGTATCCGCAAGCTTCACAAGATGGACACTCGGTCCAATCCTTGTCAGCGATGGCATCCTGATTCGTTCCTTTGCATCTCTTCGAGTTCACAATGCGTCCGCATTTTTCGTTGGCTAGCGCTATGTTGTACCCCGGCGCTCCGCATTTCGTACAAGACGTAACGGGTTTGGGACGCTTCATCAAGGGGCCATCCTAGTCCCTTAATGCGTATCTGTCACTTCAATGGCTGTGTCTGATTCTATTTGATTTTGCGGGCCATCCGGTGCGGGCAGGAGTGGCCCGATTTAAAGCGATGTATCGGAATTGACTGGAGTGGCACAGAAAAGCGGCGTAACAGAAAAGCCTTGGGGTCGAGTCCTACTCTTTGTCACCCTGCTACCCGACAAAGGACGGAAATCGCAGGGTATGAATATCGTTCCTTGTCAGCGCTGTGCCACAAGGTAGCCAGATTAACTAATGACTACTTGCCCTTCGCCAGCTTCGCAGCATCCGCCGCCATGAAGCGCAGCATCTGCTCCTTCAATTGCGCATCCACCTCGTCCGCGATGGTCACAACGTCGGGAAGTAGCTTGCTGAATTCCAAATTGTTCGTGTTCTTGTGCAGCGTGGCAAAAATGGTGACCTGCAGTAGACGAGACTCCTGCACCGCCATCGCTACCGTGTAGCCTT
>Ga0209380_10002927_pt1 | contig 10732 bp, 7 predicted proteins | sample HubBroMetageWFT6_FD_188347 | JGI IMG/M metagenome (GOLD analysis project Ga0209380, IMG submission 188347) | Warmed and freeze-thawed soil microbial communities from the Hubbard Brook experimental Forest, New Hampshire - Hubbard Brook CCASE Soil... | ecosystem: Environmental > Terrestrial > Soil...
CGAACGACTCGCGAACTGCAAACGCGGGATTCTAGCAGAGGTGGGGCTTGCCATCACGCAAAAGCCGTAGTGGGTTGTGTCCAGATACCGGTGGTGCGTCGCTGGGTGATCGGTTCCCAGGGTATACAAAAGTGCCTTTAAAATCTGCGGCGCGCTTTGGAGCTTCTGCAGCAAGAATTGGCGCAAAGTCGTTCGAGGCGTTCCTTCAATGCGAAGAGTTGCGTGAAGTGAACGTGGGCGGCTCTGAGAGCTGCCCCTACTGGGAGTACGCGCTTTGGAGCTTCGCGGAATCGTGGCAGAATTGGCGGAGTGTCCGCGCGGGTCACTCCTGGACCTCGATGCGTTTGCACCAGATGAGACGGAATAGACGGAGGGGCCTGCCGGTCGCACTTGCGATTGCATGTGTTGCGGCAGTTACGGGCGCCGTCCCGCGGCAGCCGCCCGCCAGAATTTCACCGCGCTCTCAAAGCGTAGGCGCGCCGGTGAATGCCGGCCTGGAAATTGTCGAGAATGGCGGCTATCCGGAGCTTCACGTCGACGGCAAGCCATTTTTTATTCACTCTGCGGCATTCTTCTACTATCGGATTCCCGTGGATCAATGGGAGCACCTGCTGCGGGTGTATCACTCGTACGGGATCAACACGATCGACCTCTATATTCCGTGGAACTGGCATGAGCCCAAGGAAGGCGAGATTGATTTTGACGGGCACACGACTCCGCGCCGCAACCTTCGCGCGCTGCTGGCGCTGATCGAGCACGAGAATTTGCGGCTTATCGCACGGCCCGGTCCGGAAATTGGCAACGAATGGAAGTATGGCGGCTATCCCGGTTGGCTGCTCGAACGGCCTGAGTACAAGATGAATCCGATCGATTGGGCCGAAGGGCGCTATGCGCCACTCGATGATTTGATGGCGACTGACGCGGAAGCGGCGGCGGAAGGCTGGCTCGCGAACCCCATACACATGGAGAAGTCGAGGGAGTGGCTGACAGCAGTGGCGAAGGAACTCTCGAGGTACAGCGCGCGTCGAATCGCCCATTTCGGGCCGGATGCAAAGTCAGCGGGGCGTGACGTTAGCGGGCCATTGCTGTTCGTTCAACTCGGCGATGATTTCGCGCTGGGCCGGGCAAATCGCGTGGGGCCGAATTTCTGGCGCTACGTGGAGTCGCTGCGCAGCGCGGTGGAAGCGGGCGGAGTGACGGTGCCGGTGTTCATCAATCCGACCGATATGCGCGTTTCCGCTTCGGGTTCGGATCGTGAACGGCCAATCGGCGTGATGGGACAATGGTACCTGGAGCGCCGGCCGGGAAATGCGGGCGGCCTGCGTCGTTTTACCGCGAGCGATGAGGCTGAAGTCGAATTTTTTACCGAAGAGCTGAAGACACAGCCCGAGTTCCCACCCGTGATGATCGAGTATCAGGCTGGCTGGTTCACGCCCGGCGACGATGACGGGCCGATGGCAAGCCCGCCGGAAAACACGCTGCTGAGCTCGCGCCTTTTGATAGCGAACGGGATTCACGGGTTCAATTATTTTCCTCTGCAGGATACCTATTCACCCGCGGGATATTCGGTGCCGTGGGCGAATCGTTCATATCGCTGGAATGCGGGGCTTGCGCCGGATGGCGAACAGCAGGCACGCGTGCACGCGGTGCTTCGCAACATGGAAATTCTCCAGCGGTGGGGACCGCAGCTCGCGGCTTCGCATAAGCGCGCGGACTTCGGAATCATTTATCCGATGGGCTGCTATCCACAGGAGTTGCTCGAGCGCGCGGATATTTCGTTGGTGTCGGCAGCGGTGATGCGAATCGAGCGCCTGGGGGATTCAGCGCTGCTTTCGAGCGAATTGCTGGATCCGCAGTATCAGCCAGTGGAGCAGCTATTGCGAAATCCGGTGACTTTGCTGCCGATTTTCGATCCGGGGCAGCCGCAATTCCAGCTTTCCGAGAAAGCGCAGCGTGTGATCGTGGAGTATGTGCGGCGCGGGGGAACGCTGGTGGTGTTTCCGCAGAGGCCGCGCGGCAACGTGATCGATGCTTTATGGAAGGACGCGCCAGCGGGCGAGGCGAGCGACCTGGGTAGTACAAACTCCTCCATTCGTGCGCGCTGGAAATTCGGCGAGGGCGAAGTGATTTTTTCGTCGAAGGACTTTTATTCCTGGATAGCGCTGGAGCGCGCGCTGCCGGAAATTCGCGCCGAGCGGCAGGCTGATTGGGCCGCTGGGGTCCTGCGCGAATTTATGCGAGCTGCGGGCGTGCGGCCAAGCGTGAAGAGCGATGAAAAGCTTTCGCAGTCGAGTGACGTGCTGATCAATGAAATTGTTTCGAATGATGGGACGGAGGCCCTGGGGGCGCGCAAGCGTGGCAGAGGTTTTTTGAGCGTCACAAATTTGAGCGCAAGCGAAACGGCTGAGGAATCGCTCGAACTTCTTTCGACGGCAGCGCCCGCTCGCGGAAACGATTCGGCTTACATTCCGCTTCACGTGACTGTGCCGCCGCAGGAGTCGCTACTGCTGCCGGTGGAGGAGCCGGTGTGTTTTGGCGAACCCGCCAACGCCCCGTGCGGGGATTCGGTGACGATGGCGAGCGCGGAATTTCTGGACGCGCGGAGGGAGGGAAAAAGCCTCGAGCTGCTCCTCTATGCTCCGACGCGCGCGGAAATTCGATTGCGGCTGTCGCAGAAACCGATTCACATTTCGCTCGACGACAATCACATCGATGGCGAATGGGACCCGGGCGATCAGGAATTGCACGTAAAGATTTTGCGCGGGATGGCGCCGCACTTCATCCGCGTTTTGTCGCTCGATTTGCCGTCGAAGCCGCACCTGGCTGAACGAGAAAAGCCCGCGAAGCCGACGCTCGACGAGATTGATTATTTTGTCGCGAATGCGGTGCGATTGCCCACGGGGGCGGACGCGGGGATGCGGACCTATCCACCTCTTTTGATTGCTGAGAAGAATCGGTCTTTCGTGGTGGTAATGCAGGCGGATAACCAGACGGGAGTACCGAACATGACGCTCGATCTTTCAGTGGGCGGAGTACTACACGGTGGCGCGGTGCTTCGGCTTTTGCCACGCGGCGTCGCGGTTGAAAAGCTGGCGCTAAAGCCTCCGCAAACCGAATTAACAGCGCTGCCGCCATCGGCGGATGGCTTATTGCACGGCGCGATTGAAATAAAGATGGGGCACGAGCGGCGGAGTTTGCCGGTGGCGTTGTTGCAGCCGAGGGAAGACGGCGTGTATCACTACCGTTACGACTTCGATCGCGACGGAGCGGACGAATGGGTGCTGGAGAATTCGAATTTGCGTTTGATCATTTCGCCGGAATCGGGAGGGCGGGCGCTGGCACTGGTGGACAAGGCCTCGGGGCAAAATCTATCGACGAGCGTAGGATTGTTACGGGATAACTTTTCTTTTACGGCGAATCCACCGGGCGATGATGAGCCACGCGCACGGGGACGGTATGGTCTTTTTAATCGGCCGTATATTGCTGAATGGCAGGGTGAGCAGAAGGAGCCGAGTTTGAAACTTCACTACGATGCGGCCGACGTTTTTCCTGGGGGCGCGAGCATTGAAAAATCGATTCGCCTGGAGGGGCAGAACGGGGTGCGCGTGGATTATAACGTCGCGTTGAAGGGTGCGGCGGCGGGAAGGGGCTCCGCGGAGGATCAGGCGCAATCTTTTTTGGCAGTGAATTCGTTCCCCGCGGTGGCGCGGCCGGGACGCGAGACGAAGTTTTGCTGGCCCGTGGAGCATAGCTCTGACGATACTGCGGCCGCGAGTGGCGAACAGGCAAAGAGCGGCTGGCGCTGCGAGGATTTCAAGCCGGGGGGTGGCGCGATTGAATTGCCGCCCGGGATAAAGCGCGTTGAAGTGCGGACTACCGGGCATCCGGCGATGACTTTGGAATGGGATTGCGCTGCGGAGTGCGCGCGAATGAACATCGAGCCAAAACATTTTTCGGCGCTATTTTGGCTGTCGTTTCCGAAATTGACGCCCGGTGCTAACCCGGCGCAATACACGATTCACATTCGAGCGAGCGGAAAAGAGTAAGAATCGCGTTACAAGAGAAACGGTGGACTCGGGCATCGCGAATCGCATCTAAGGCAGCATGGAAGGATCGATGAAACGTTTTGGCTTGATTGCGGCGATCGCGGCACTCTTGTCTTGCGCGGCGCCTTGTGTGCGCGCACAGGATCCTGGACCGATGGCGGCGCCTCCAAAATTTGATGTGAAGCGAATTCCCGCGCAGCCGCATCCGGGGCCGCCGCCGATTCCGGAGTCGGAAATCATCAGGAAATTTGCCGCGAACGAAGACGTGATGAAGAAGCAGTACGATGGGTACAGCTTCGCGCGCACGATTCGGATTGAGGAGCTTACCGATCCGGGCGGGAAATTTGTGATGTCCGGCGTGGTGTACACCAAGCCCGACGGCGAGCGGACTTTGCGCGTCGAGAAGCAGGCTGAATCCAACCTGAAGCAGACGGATTTCACGCTCGAAGACGTGAGGATCATAGCGCAGCTGCCGCTTTTCATTCTGACGACCGAGGAAATTCCGAATTACACGTTCACATATGCGGGCCAGGACAAGCTCGACCAGCTCAACACGTATGTGTTTCAGGTAAGACCAAAGCAACTGAGCCGCAAGCGGCGCTTTTTCGAAGGCGCGGTGTGGGTGGATGACCGGGACCTGACAATCGTGAAAAGCTACGGAAAATTTATCGGCGAGCTTGCGGGCAATGGAACGAAGCTGCCGTTTACGATGTTCGAAACTTTTCGCGAAAATTTTCAGGATAAATACTGGCTGCCGACATACACGCGGTCGGACGATTTCATGGAGAACGAGAAGGTGGGTGAGCTGCACATCCGGATGGTGATTCACGATACAGATTTCAAGCTGGCTGGGCCCGGAGCATCGCCGCCCGCGACCGGGAATGGCAATGAGGGGCCTGGCGGGGGAACGTCGCAAGACCCGCAAAAACCATCGTCGCCGTAGGGCTCATCTTTGGATTGCAAGGGCTCTGTTCGTAGGTCAGAACAGAGGCAAGGCTGATTAATCGTCCGATTCTTTGATTCGCTGCAAATAGTGTGGCAGCTCGCGAATCGAGTTGAGGATGGCATCGGGACGAGCCGCGCGAACCCGCTCGGCGGTGGGAAACGGGCCGAGGACGCCAATTGGGCGCACGCCTGCGCGACGTGACATTTCGATATCCTCCGCAGTGTCCCCCACATAGATGCATTCCTCTGGGGCGAGACCAATCCGATCGAGCGCCATCTTCAACGGAGCAGGGTGCGGTTTTCTTTTTGGCGCGTCTTCACAGCAAATGCATGTGGAAAAATAATCGACGAGCGCGAAATCACGAAGCTGTTTGCGCACCCTGGGCCTATTTCCGCTGGTGACGATGCCGAGAACGAATTCTCGCTTGAGCGTGCGGATGATCCGTCTTGCACCCGGCATCAGCCTAGGATTTTCTCGCTTGTAGGCGAGAGTCCAGATGCGGTCGGCCTCATCCCATTTTGCGCGCGGAAGGCGAGCGGCACGATAGACGCGGTACCAATTAGGAGAATAGTGGCGAGCGAGATCGTCGAGGCCCCAAGTGACGCCGAGAGCTTCGAACATCGCGAGGTAGGCGCGCGAGTCCGCACCGTAGGAATTGACGAGCGTGCCGTCCCAGTCAAATAGAACGGCGCGAGCAGAGAAGCGCCTGCGTTTCACTAGAGAATCGTAGCAGAAATTTGCGATTACGCTGTGCGGTAGCGAGTCGGTACGACGTCGTCGCGGCGAATAGCGAAGTCGTCAAAACTTGCCGCGTATCCGCGCCAGCCGGGCATGTCCGATTCCTCCGCTCGCACTATATGCGCGGCGGTGCACATCTGGACAGTCCCCTGACCGAACGGGCGTTCGACGAGTGCTACTTCGAGCTCGATCGCAGTGCCCGGTTCGAGCGAGCATGGTGCGAGGAAATAGACGCCGCTCGAACTTATGTTTCGCGTGACCAGGACCACGGGAATCGGCTCGATCTTGTTGCCAACACGAGTGAGACGAAGCGGCAACGAAAGATAGGCGCGCGGATTGCCTCGCCGCTCCCGAGCCACACCAATAGCGTGAGTCGGAATGCGAGCGAAGCGTTGCGGTCCAGGTTTGTTAGAAAAAGCAGTTACTGTGGTAGTGCGGACTTCAGATTCACGCAGCGGCGAAACGAACGACAAGTTGCTACGTTCCGGAGCAGCCCCCATAGCGTCTCCTCAGCCCTGTCCTGAATTGAAAGCCTAAAACACCCCAAGTCGGTTCGATAAATATGCTCGCAGCCCGAAAGCGGGTCAACACGCTGCAGGCCGAAAGTGCTGTATCGTGTAACATCGCATGACCCCGGGTCAAGTCCTTTGTGATGTTGCTCTTGGGGTCATAAGAAATGGCGGGCTGGGGTCTAAAGAGACCGCAGGACTTCGGCTGAAAACGAGGGCTTTTTTCTGCGCGATGGTGAAGGACACGCGAGAGGAAAGCGGCAGGGGTTTGGGCGCAAGAAACGGATAGTAGCGGGGCCTTGGGATGCGTTAATTTCGGGATGTAACTTGAAGCGGATGGGCCAGACCCATGACACCAAGCACATTTCGAGCGGCAACCGAGAAGCAATACAGGCCAACGGCGGCGCGATGGCACGCGGTTCAGTCACGCGATCGAGGCGCTGACGGTGTTTTCGTTTATGCGGTGCGATCTACCGGAATTTACTGCCGGCCGTCGTGCCCTTCGCGAAAGCCGAACCCTAATCAGATTGTGTTTTTCCCATTGCCCGAAGCAGCCGAGCAACAGGGTTTTCGAGAATGCAAGCGTTGCAAGCCGCGAACGGTCAATTTGCGCGATCCACGGACGAAGGCCGTGGCGCAAGCGTGCCGGGAGATCGATTCACGCGTGCGCGAGGGAAACGATGCTCCAGTGACGCTTTCCGCTTTGAGCGCGCCACTCGAGATGAGTCCCCATCAGCTGGAGCGCGCGTTTCGGAGCGTAATGGGAATTACGCCGCGGCAGTATGCCGACTCGCAACGAATGCGACGGCTGAAATCTCAACTGAGAAAAGGAGACGACGTGACAACAGCACTGTATGACGCAGGTTTTGGATCGAGCAGCCGGCTTTATGAAAGAGCACCTTCGCAACTAGGAATGACACCAGCCACTTACCGGCAAGGCGGCGCGGGAATGCGCTTGAACTATACGATTGTGGATTCGCCCCTGGGGCGGTTACTTGTGGGCGCCACGGATCGCGGGATCAGCGCGGTTTATCTCGGAGAATCCAATGGGCGGCTGGAAGGGGCATTAAAGAAGGAATACCCACGGGCGGAGATACGGCGCGATCGCAATGGCCTTGAGGGATGGGTGAGCAAGATTCTGGAGCATTTGCGGGGGCGCGAACCAAACCTCGATTTGCCAACTGATGTGCAAGCAACTGCGTTTCAACGACGGGTGTGGGAAGAGCTGCGGCGGATTCCGTACGGAGCCACACGCACGTATAGCCAAGTGGCGCGAGCGATTGGGCAGCCGGAGGCGGTTAGGGCAGTGGCGCGGGCGTGTGCGACAAACCCAGTGTCAGTCGTGGTGCCGTGCCATCGCGTGGTGCGAGGGGATGGCAAGCTTGCGGGTTATCGTTGGGGTGTAGAGCGGAAGCAGGCACTGCTTGAGCATGAATCTTTGGGCGCAGGGGCGAAGAAAGCGAAGCTAGCGCAGGCCTGAGTGAAACTGACAAACCCTAGAAATCGACGTCGCCTTTATCTGGCCTTGTGCTTCTTTGCGGGGTTAGCCGGATGGGCGGCATGCCCGTGATCGGAGTCGCCTCCGAACCCATGGCGAACCATCGAAACGAATGCTGCAGCGGAACGAGGGAGAGTGCGATCGCGGCGGTAGACAAGGCCCAGTTCGCGCCAGAGCTCGACATCGGATATTTCGATTAGTTTCACTTTGCCGGCGCGCACTTCGTCGCGCGCAAAGCTCGCGCTGATAAGCGAAACGCCCAGGCCCGCTGCAACGAATCGCTTGATCATCCCGACGCTGGGAAGCTCCATCGGAATGCGAAGCTGTGCGCGGTATGGGCGGAAGAGCTTGTCGAGCAGCTGCCGCGTGAACCCGGTCTTGGGAATGATCAAGGGCTGGTCCGCGATTTCGGCTGGAGTCACGGTCTTGTGCTTCGCCAAAGGGTTGCTGGGACTCACCATCAGCATCAGGCGATCGCGGAAAATCGGATGCGTCCTGAGGCTCGGCGATTTTACGGGAAGCGTGACGATGCCGACATCCACGGCGCCATCTTCAACTTTCTCGATTACCTTTCGGCTGAAGTTGCGATAAACGCTAATCTGCACGGACGGAAATCGTCGGTGGAATTCGGCGAAGACATCGGGCAAGACGTAGAGGCAAGTTGCTTCGTTGGCGCCGACGGCTAGCGTGCCACGCGGGGCGCTGGACTGGTCAGCGACAGCTCGCAACGAATCGTTCTTCAGCGTAATCAGCCGGCCGGCATAACCGAGCAAGACTTCTCCCGCGGCGGTGAGTTTCATGGATTTTCCGACGCGGTCAAAGAGCTTTTGGCCGTATTCCTCTTCGAGCTGGCGAATTTGAGCGCTGACGGCCGGTTGGGAGCGAAACAATTTTTGGCCAGCGCGCGAGAAGCTGCCCTGCTTTGCGATTTCGAGAAATGTGGTGAGGTAGTCGAGATCCATTCTAGGTGCGATGAATTATAGCAAACACAATAGCTCACATCTCTCGGCACGGCACACATTGGTCCCGTCGGTTGCCGCCTGTCTCTTCGCTCTCAGGCAACCGATTCCAGCGGAGGCGAAAAGCTTGCGCGAGGTCATGCAGTGACGAACCGAATATTACCGGCGTCGCGGGCGATTCTCGAGGATCGAAATGCCGTCCTGCGCCACTTCCAGAAAGCGAATCGTGGTGGTTACGCCGGCGTCTTCAAAGCGAGCTGCGATGGCTCTTCCGATTTCGTCGAATCCAGCGGTCGCGAGTGCGATGACACTCGGTCCCGCGCCGCTCAACGCCAGACCCAGCAGGCCAGGCATTTGCGGCATGGTAAGCGCTTCGGTCAATCCAGGAATAAGTTTTTGCCGGTAATGCTGATGCAGGCGATCTTGCATCGCGTCCCAAATCAAGTCATAGCGGCGCGTTTCAATCGCGGCAATGAAAAGAGCCGAGCGCTGGAGATTGTGTACAGCATCCTGACGAGAAACCTGGGCAGGTAGAACGGCACGTGATTTCTTCGTAGGAAGCTCCATGGAGGGAGTTACCGCGATCACGCGAATCATCTTCGGCCACGCGAGCCTCATCGCACCCACCCAGCCGTCCATTCGCGCGTATGTTACGACCAGGCCTCCATGCAGAGCTGCAGCGGCATTATCTGCGTGGCCTTCGATTTCGCTCGCGTATCGCAGCGCGTTCTCTCGAGAGAGAGGGCGTCCTGCAGTTGCGTACGCGAGAGCTGTACCCGCAACGGCGGCCGCAGCGCTGCTTCCCAGGCCGCCTGCCATCGGAATCTCGTTTTTCACCGCAAGACGCACCACAGGCAATTGAAACCCTTCTTTTTCGGCAGTGTAATGCATCGCGCGAAAAATCAAATTCTGTTCAGGCGACTTGGGCAAAGACGCGCTGCCGCCGATACCTCGGGTGCGAGCAAGCGTGCGAGAGCCTGGACGAATTTGCACGGTGGCGCGGGCGGTGAGATACATTTCGAGTGCGAGGCCGAGACAATCGAATCCGGCGCCGAGATTTGCCGTTGACGCGGGAACGCGGACTTCGATCGAACGCTGGCGCGGAGATGTCATTGGGGAGCGAGAGACATTTCAGATGAGCACAGGAGACTCGATCGGCGAAAGTGAGGGCCGTTCACGAGTTTGCGCGCCGCAACTGATCGAGAATTGCGCTCTTGGATGCAGCCACCTCTACTGGAGCATTACGAAACGCTCCTATATTCGGCAGCAAGCCGGTTTTGCGATTCTTCGTGTCAGGGCCGAGAGGCAATGTGCCGCGGTGATATTGGCTCACATAGTCGGGATCTTTCAAGAGATGCCCGGTAAGAACAGCCACAACCGATTCATCGCCGCGAATAAAATGCGCGGCCACCAGCTTGCGGATTCCTGCGACCGTCGTTGCCGAAGCAGGTTCGCAACCGATTCCATCTCGGCCAATCATCGCCTTGGCATCTGCGATTTCTTTCTCACTCACGGTGATTATCTGGCCGTGCGAACCAATCACAGAACGAAGGGCTTTCTCCCAAGATACGGGGGAGCCGATTTTGATCGCGGTTGCCAGGGTTTGAGGATTTTCAACTGGCGTGAGCTCTTCTAAAATCGACGTGCCTTCTGCCTTCGGTTCCCCCTGAAGGCTAGCGAATAGCCTGGAAAGAGGCGCTGCGCCTTCGGCTTGAATCACGCTTAGTTTCGGCAGCCGCTCAATCAATCCGAGTTGGCGCATCTCTTCGAAGCCTTTGCCGAGAGCTGAACTGTTGCCCATGTTACCGCCTGGCACCACCACATGATCCGGAACGCGCCATTCACACTGCTCCATCAGTTCGAAGGCGGCAGTTTTTTGGCCCTCGATGCGGAACGGGTTAATCGAATTGGCTAGATAGATCGACGGATCTTCCGCGATTTCTCGGATCAGCCGCATACAATCGTCGAAATTCCCGTCGATCTCGCAGACGAGTGCGCCGTAGTCCATACTTTGCGATAGCTTCGAGGAGGTGATT
>Ga0209380_10002929_pt1 | contig 10728 bp, 11 predicted proteins | sample HubBroMetageWFT6_FD_188347 | JGI IMG/M metagenome (GOLD analysis project Ga0209380, IMG submission 188347) | Warmed and freeze-thawed soil microbial communities from the Hubbard Brook experimental Forest, New Hampshire - Hubbard Brook CCASE Soil... | ecosystem: Environmental > Terrestrial >...
GCCGGCCTCACGGTGCTCGTGAGCGGGGCCCTGCTGCTGCTCGCGGACACCGTTCTCGTTTCGGCCACACTGTCTTCCGCCACACTGTCTTCGGCCACACTGTCTTCGGCCGGCGCGTGCGCCGTGCCCGCGCTCCCGCCATTGCTGCTTTGCTCGTTTCCGTGCAGCGGCAGCTCGAGATTCTTCAGCCTGGCGACCGGCGGCTTGGGCGTCATGTCGTCGTTGTAGGGCGATGAGGGATGGCCGGGCGGCAGCCGCTCCATCCGCCGCCTCAGATCGGCGATCGACCCGCGTTCTGGCTGCTCAGTGCCGTATGGGAAGTCCGCGTTGATCCTCTCGTACCTGGGCGCGCCGGGCTCGGCAAGCTGACCCCACCGGTCCTGCGCCCCTGGCACTGCCAAGCCTCCCCCACATTGGCGACGAAGTCATCGTAACCGCCGGTCCAGCCCGGGATGTGGCGAAGCGTTTTGTGGCACCGCAGTTGACGTCCGGAATCTCAGCTGATGGGCGTCCATGCGGGGTCGCGTCCGGACTCAGCCAGGGCCCGGTCGAGTGCCGAGGCCGACGCGGGCACGGGCACCACGTCGGCGAAACCCTGGTACTTACGGAACAGCTCGGCGTTGGCTTCGACCGCGGTGAGCGCGGCGGCAGCGACGTCGTCCCGGGCGGTGTAGCGCTGGCCGCTGGCCTTGGCGGCATCCCAGCCGTGCAGCACCATCTCGGCTATGAGCAGCGCAGCCACGTCGGCCGCTGGCGTGGGGGCACCCATCACGTTCAGGTCCCGCTGCCACGCGGCCGGATCGGACCACGCCGCGACCGCCTTGTCCAGCTGAGCGGCGTAGTCGGCGGCGTAGCCTGGCTCGGCCACGAAGTCTTTGTTCATCAGCTCGTCGGGCACCTGCTCATCCCTGGCCCGGCGCTCGGCGGAGTACGCCGTCCAGAGGATTATGTGGTTCAGCAGCTCGCGGGTGTCCCAGTCGTTGCACGGCGTGGCGGCCGAGAGCTGATCGCTGCGGACGCCGCCGACGATGCGCGCGGACTCGGCCGCGGCGGCCGCCATCTCGGAATGCAGGTTCATGGACTCTCCTCAGGTCAGTTATGGGCGCGACGCTACGGCAAGCTGGCCGGGCCGTCTTGAAGAAACGCGACAGCTACGCTGGCCAGGGTGAACGGGGCGAGCGAGCGGGGGCTTGGCCGGGGCGTGCTGCACCAGGACCTGGCCGCAACCAGGTTCCGGCTCTCTCGCCACCCGCCGTCGGCCGCGCTGCGGCCGTTCGTCGACTTCCACTGGATCGTGCGGTGGGATCTGAGCGGCGAACAGCCGCACGAGCAGAAGATCCTGCCGCACCCCAACGTGAACCTCGCGTTCGAGGCAGCTGGCTCGGCGGTTTTCGGCGTCGACCGCAAGCTGTTCGTCCGCCAGATCGGCGGGCACGGCAAGGCTCTCGGGGTGCGATTCAGGCCCGGCGGGTTCCGGCCGTTCTGGAACGCGCCGGTCTCGCGCCTCACCGACCGCACGATTCCGGCCGCGGAGGTGTTCGGCATCGCTGCCGAAGCGGCGCAAGAAGCGATCATGCAGGCGCCTGGCGACGCCGCGATGGTTGCCCAGGCAGAGGAGTTCCTCGCCCGCGAGCTGCCAAGCCGCGACCCGGTCGCCGAGAGCGTCGCCGGCATGGTCTCGCTGATCAACGACGATCCTTCGCTGACCCGTGTCGACCAGCTCGCGGCGGTGTCCGGCCTGTCGGTGCGCAGGTTGCAGCGGCTGTTCGCCGAGTACGTCGGTGTGGGCCCGAAGTGGGTGATGCGCAGGGCCAGGCTGCACGAGGCGGCACAGCGGGCCGACCGGGGTGACGTTGCCGACTGGGCCGCGATAGCCGCCGACCTCGGCTACGCCGACCAGGCGCACCTGACCAGGGAGTTCACCGCGCTGATCGGCGTTCCGCCGACCCGATACGGCTAGCCGGCCGGCCGGACCAGGTGCACCGCGCCGGGGGGCGCGGCCGGAACGGCGTCCGGGTGCAGGATCGAGGCGATGGCCTCGACGCCGTCCACCAGCCGGGGTCCCGGACGTACCACGATCCCGTCGGCGTCGATTGCCCAGATCGCCGCGCCGGGCAGTTCCGCGGCCGCCAGGCGCGCCTGCTCGATCGCGCCTGCCAGGTGGTAGCCGCACGGCGCCACGACGACGTGCTCCGGTGCCGCCGCGGCAATGGCTGGCCAGCTCGTCTGCGTGGATCGCTCGCCCGGCTGCGCCGCGACGGGCTCGCCCCCGGCCGCGGTCACCAGATCCGGTACCCAGTGCCCGCCGGTGAACGGCGGATCCACCCACTCGACGATCGCGACCCTGGGGCGCCTGCGGCCCGACACCCGCGCGGCGGTACGCGCGAGCCGGGCACGCAGCCCGCCGACCAGTCGTGCGGCGCGATCCGCCACGCCGGTGCGCTGCCCGACCGTCAGGATCGAGTCGAGCACCTCGCCGAGCGAGTGCGGGTCCAGCGACAGCACGTCGGCGCGGCAGCCCAGGTAGCCCAGGGCGTCCTCGACGTGGCCCGACGGCAGCGCGCACACGCGGCACAGGTCCTGGGTCAGGATCAGGTCGGGCTGCAGCAGCGCCAGCGCGTCGGCGTGCAGGGTGTAGAGGTCCTCGCCGGCGGCCATCTGGGCGCGCACGTAGCTGTCGATGTCGCCGGGAGCCATCCCGCTGGTGTCCCGGCCGCCCACGACCACGGTCTTCTCGATGCGAGCGACGGCGGGCTCATCGCATTCAAACGTGACCCCGACCAGGTCGTCGCCGAGGCCGAGCGCGTACACGATCTCGGTCGCCGACGGGAGCAGGGACACCAGGCGCACCTGGCCAGCATAGGCACGCTGGGTTATTCGGAAGTCGGCTCTCGGGCGGGCTCCCGGGAAAGGGCGTTTATCGTCCTCTTGGTCCAGGCCAGGCTGGCGGCGTACGTGGCGATCCCGTGATCGAGTGCCAGCGGCACGTGCTGACCGGGGAGGGTCATGGTGGCCGCGTACCCCTCCAGTTCGTCCACGTATGCGGCGAGCGCGTCCCGCAGATCAGCAAGGAAGGCGAGCACGTCGGCCCGGGGCAGCTGCATGCGCTCCATCATCACGAAGCGCATCAGCTGCAGCGGCAGGTCGGCGGTGATCGTGGCGGGGTGGACCGGCTGCCGCACCCAGTCGGCGTGGGCCGCGTGGCCCAGCTCGGTGATGTGGTAGACGTACCGGCGCCGGGACCCACTCTGGCCGCTGTCGGCCGGCTCCGCACACAGCAGCCCGCGCCGTTCCAGCCGGCGCAGCGCCGGATACAGCGCCCCGGAACTCGGCTGGTAGATGCCGAGCGGCGTGGTAGCGAACTCCTGCTTCAGGTGATAGCCGGTAGACGGTTCGCCGGCGATCATGCCGAGCAGTACCTGCTCGAACTCGGTGAGTTGCCGAACCGCCATGACCTGCAAGCTTAAGGCCTGAACCTGCGCTGCCCCTAATAAGTCGAATCGATCTAACCAGCCCAGCCTCACTGCGGGTATTTGTCGAGATCACAACCGGATAAATACTAGCAATCTGCACCTTCCGTTATATCGAATCGATCTATACTCTTGGCCAGACGGCGCGGCAGGCATGGTCATCGGCGCGGGGCCACCGTGCTCGCGTCCGTCAGCTAGGCCGAGCGGGGTCGTCCGTTACGGCGGGCGGGCTGACTAAGGAGACGGACATGCCGCAGGTCAAGGTCAGGCGCCAGGGGATCACGGCCGACGAGACGGCTGCGGCGATCCGCAGCAGCCTGCCCGGCGAGCAACTCGAGATAAGCCAGCGTGGAGACCGGGAGCTCGAGCTCAAGAAGAGCTACCTCGTCCGAGCGAGCGTCAGCATCAGCTCCGAGCCCGGCGGCACCTTGTTCGCCGTGCGCGGCGGAGGCCCGGTCGTCCCGGTGCTGTTCTTCTCGACGCGGCTCGTCAACGGCCGCGGGATCGCCCGGCGGGTGGCGGATGCGCTTGGGGCGCACGAAGCGTTCCGTGGCGATGACTGAACCGGCCGCATCCGTGGCCCGGCCGCAGCAGCACGCGGGCAGCACCGGGCACGCGGTCGCCGGCAGCGCGGACGTGATCACGGTGCGGGATCTGCGGATGAGCTACGGCCACTACGAGGCGGTGCGCGGCATCGACCTCGATGTCGCTCACGGCGAGATCTTCGCGTTCCTCGGTCCGAACGGGGCGGGCAAGACCAGCACCGTTGAGATCCTCGAGGGCTTCCGCACCCGCACTGGCGGCGAGGTGCGGGTGCTCGGCGAGGATCCGGCCAAGGCAGGGTCGGACTGGCGGGCCAGGGTCGGCGTCGTGCTGCAGGAGTCCGCGCCGGAGGCCTGGCTGACCGTCCGGGAATGCCTGTCGATGTACGCCGGGTACTACCCGAACCCGCTGCCGGTCGGCCGGGCGCTGGAGCTGGTCGGACTCACAGACAAGGCCGACGGACGCTGCGACCGGCTGTCGGGCGGGCAGCTGCGCCGCCTCGACATGGCCCTGGCGCTGATCGGCGACCCGGAAGTGGTCTTCCTGGACGAGCCCACCACCGGGTTCGACCCGGCTGCCCGGCACACCGCGTGGGACGTGATCGCTGGCCTGCGCGAGCTGGGCAAGACGATTTTCCTGACCACGCACTACATGGACGAGGCCGAGGCGCTGGCTGACCAGATCATGATCATCGCGGCCGGCAAGATCGTGGCCTCGGGGACCCCGGCCACGATCGGCGGCCGGGCCAGCGCCGCGACCACGATCAGATTCACCCTGCCGGGCGGCGTCACCCCGGGCGACCTGCCGGGCCTGCCCGCGGCGGTCACCGCTGGCCGCGGCGGCACCGTGGAAATCCTGCATGACCAGCCGGTGCCGGTGCTGCACACGCTGACCGCGTGGGCGCTGCAGCACGGTTACCCCCTGAGCGACCTCACCGCGCACCGGCCCACGCTCGAGGAGATCTACCTCAGGCTCACCGAGGAGCACACGTGAGTGCTGTGCCGAATGCGGGCCAACCGCCCGCCCTGCCCAGGGCGCGCCGGATGAGCGCCGCCTCGCTGGTTGCCCACCAGGCCCGGTACGACCTGCGCGCTTTCCGGCGGAATACCAGGGCCCGGATCTTCACGCTGGCCGTGCCGGTCGTGCTGTTGCTGATCCTGGTGTCCCTGTTCCGCAGCGGCACGGTCAAGGCGGGTGGCGTGACCGTCGACATCGCCGCTTACTACGTGCCGCACATCGCCGCGATGGCGATCGTCGGCGCTGGCCTGATCAACCTGCTGATCACGATCGTCGCCAAGCGGGAGTCCGGCTCGCTGAAGCGGCGCCGGGCCACGCCGGTGCCGGCCTGGGTGCTGATCGCGGGCGACGCCACCACGAGCGTCGTGTCGGCCGTGGTCATCGTCGCGGTCCTGGTCGCGATCGGCTCGATCGGCTTCGGCATGAACGTGACCGGGGCGGCCCTCGGCCTGGCCGCCGTGGAGACCGTCATCGGTGCGGCCGCCTTCTGCTGCCTGGCCTACGCGCTGAGCGGCCTCGTGGCGACCGCCGAGTCGGCCGGCCCGATGGTGCAGCTGGCCACGCTGCCGGTGTACTTCATCTCCGGCATCTACATTCCGGACAACGTGCTGCCGCACTGGCTGCTGGACATCGCCAACGTGCTCCCGGTCCGGCCGCTGGCCGTTGCGCTGCAGGCGGCGTTCGTGCCCGCGACCAACGGCGGCCAGCGGTTCGCCCTGGTCCCGCTGCTGGTCGTGGTCGCGTGGGGCGTGGCCGGGCTGATCATCGCCGTACGGACCTTCTCCTGGGTGCCGAAGCGCTCCGGCTGACCGGGGCGGGTCAGCCGCGCCGCATGGCCAGTTGCGGAGACAGCCAGAACGGCGGCAGGTAGCCGGCCAGGTCGGACATCGGCAGCACCTCGGGCCGCAGCCGGATCCCGAGCACCTCGGCCATGAACTGGCGGCGGGTGGTCACCCGCTGCCACAGGCCCGGGTAACGGGAGGCCAGGTCCTCGCGGGCCGCCTCGTCGGCGAGCATGACGCCGTCCTCGATGTTCGAGGTGTGGTACGCGGTGCCGGTGGCGGGGATGATGTCGAGCTGCAGCGCCATCCCGGAGCCGAGCACCACGTCGGAGCCGGGGTAGACCGGGGAGCTCGGCCACTCGTCGAGGTGGATGAAGTGGCCGGGGTTGATGTGCACGCCGAAGAACGGGTCACCCAGCCGCTTGGAAACCAGGTCGTAGAGCTCGCCGCCGGTGACGCCGATGCCGATCGTTTCGTACCACTCGGCCGCGCACGCGAAGTACGGCGCCACCAGGCGGTCGACGTAGTCCCTTGCGGCAGCGGGCAGGCCGTCCGCCGACTCGGCCAGGAACCCGCCGCGGGCGATGTTGCTGCCCCAGTACCCAAGCGACGCGCTCATCGGGTCACCGGCCCGCAGCACCCGGCCGGAGGCGCTGGCCAGGCCGAGGGCCGCCCGCTCGCCGCTGAGCATCACCGGGTGGTAGGAGTACGGCAGGCCGACCGGCCGGTAGAGGGAGAACGCCTCGAGCTCGGTCATGCCGGGCCGGACCTGGTGCAGCATCCGGCGCATCGACTCCGACCCGTGCGTGGCCGCGAACTCGAAGCAGGCAAGCTGGTCGATGTCGTTGACCAGCCGCAGCCCGCGGCCCGGCTCGGTGAACAGCCCGGTCGCGTTCTCCGGGCGGCAGCCCAGCGCGCGCAGCTCGTCCACCAGGAACGCTGGCGCGTCGATCCACTGGGCCGGCCGGCCGGTGTCGGCCGGGCCGAAAAACTTCCAGCCGGCGATGCCGATCCGGGTCGCGCCGTCGCCGCCGATCCCGGCGCCGCGCAGGATGTCGGCGAGCGGCGGGCTGGCCGACCGGTCCTGGCTGACCAGGCTCAGGCTCTGGTAGAGCAGCACCTCGATCGCGGGCGGCACGACCTTCGCGTACGACACGCCCTCGTTGCCCACCAGCAGGACCGGCGCCCGGCCGGGCACCAGGAGCAGCAGCGCCTCCTCGAACCTGGGGTCGAACCCGGTCAGGTACGACAGGTTCGCGAAATGCTCCCGGTCGGCGTAGACGATCAGCGCGTCCAGACCGGCCTCGGCGGTCGCCCGATCGGCCGCTGCTACCCGTTCCAGGAAGGTTTCTTGAGGAACCTGTGGCTGCTCGATCGGCAGGTCATAGGTCGGCAGGTCAACCGGGCCGAGTTCGACTCCGGCCCGGGTCACGCGTCGGCCTGCGGCGCGGTCGCGTCGTCCCAGTCCACATCTCCTTCGGCGTCGGCGGGCTTGCCGACCAGCATCGTGGCGCCGCGCTGCAGCGCGCCGGGGTTCCGCTTCTCGCGCCACACCATGTAGCCGAACCCGACGAGCAGCGCGGCGACGAACAGGTACGGCGTGATCCGGTACGGCCACGGCGGAACCGGGTAGACGGTGACCCACAGCACCGGCAGCAGCGCGAGCGTGCCGACCCAGGGGAGCACCCCGTGCCGCCAGATGTTGAAAGCGCCGGGATGCTCGCGGCGGATGTACGCAGTCAGCGCGAGGTTGGCCATGATGTACAGCACGATGACCGCCAGCGTCGTGATCGTGCCGAGGAAGCCGAAGATCGTGTCCGGCGCCAGCAGCGTGCCCACCAGCAGGATCGCCACGATGCCGATGATCTGCTGCACCGCGATCGCGAACGTCGGGGTCCGGTGCACCGGGTGGATCTTGCCGAACCTGGCGGGCAGGGTGCCCGCCTGCCCCATCGTGTAGGCGACCCGGGACGCGGCATTGGTGCACGCCAGGCCGCAGCCGATGGCGCTGTTGACGATCGCGATGAAGATGAACCACCAGCCCGCGCCCCACAGCGAGTGGCCGAGCGCGTAGTACGGGTTGGCGTTCGACGCGAACGCGGCCATGTTGCCGGTGCCCCAGCCGATCGCGCTGGCGTACGAGGTGAAGATGTAGAAGAGCCCGATCAGGATCAGCGAGAGCATGACCGCGCGGGAGATGAACTTGCCGGGGCGCTTGGTCTCCTGGGCCAGCGGCGCTGGCGCCTCGAAGCCGCTCAGCGCGAGCACCGAGAACACCATTCCGGCCAGGATCCCCTCGTAGTGGTTCGGCGCGTGGCTCGGCAGCAGCGGCGCGGAGAAGCTCGAGCCGTGCCCGGGGTTCGCCAGGAACGTGAACGCGAGCGCGAGCATGATCAGTATCTCGACGCCGCCGAAGATGGCCGTGGTCCGCATCGACAGCTTGATGCCGAAGTGGGTGAGCACCCAGACGATCGCGAACGTGATCAGCGCGAAGATCCACCACGGGATGTTCACGCCGGCCGCCATCTGGAACGTGCTCGCCGCCAGGTAGCCGAGGAAGCCGATGGCCCCGGCCGGCCCGATGATGTCGTAGATCAGGTAACTCCACGTGGTCATGAACCCGGTGCGGGCGCCGAGCCCTCGGGTGGCGAACGAGTAGTAGCCGCCGCTCGACGGCATGTACTTGGAGAACTGCGAGACCGTGTGCCCGATGAACAAGCAGACGATCGTGGTCAGCAGGAACGAGATCGGCATGGCTGGGCCGGCCTTGAGCGCGATGACCGGGAACGTGAAGACGACGTTGATCGACGGCGCGATGTGCGTGATGCCCTGGAAGACCACCTGCGGGAGGCCGAGCGTGTTGCGCCGCAGCGCGGAGGTCGCGGTTGGGCTGGTTGCTTGAGTGGCCATGTGCGGGACCCGCCTTCGTTGCGCAACCGGTTTCGTATAATTATGGGCGGCCTGATCAGCGCGTCAATAGGCCCAGCGACGTGGCCAGATCTCGGATTTGCATCGTCCTCGGCTACAGTTTGCGCAAGCGGTTAGTCGCGAACGAGCTGGAGCGGACGTGACCACGATCCAGGACGTCGCCCGGGCAGCGGGGGTCGCCGCGTCTACCGTGTCGCGGTACCTGAACGGGCAGCTCCGGGTGACTCCGGCCACCGAGGCCAAGGTGCTCGAGGCCGTCAGCGAGCTCGGTTACGTCCCGAACGCGCAGGCACGGAACCTGGCCAGGCGCCGGTCCGGCGTGATCGGCTTCGTGGTCCCCGAGATCAGCAACCCGTACTTCGGCGCCATCGCCGACTACGCGGTCGAGGCGGTGGAGCGGCACGGGAGCATGGTCCTGCTGTGCTCGCACCGCAGCCAGGCCGTGCGGGCGTCCAGCTACATCGAGCTGCTGTCGTCCGGGGCCATCGACGGCATGATGTACCTGGGCTCATTCCGGTCCAACGAGCGGCTCGCGCGGGCAATCGCCGGCGGGCTCGCGGTGGTCGTGGTGGACGAGCCGATCGCCGGGCTGCCGCCGGTGCACACCGTGGTCATGGACGACTACGCGGGCGGGTACCAGGCCACCAGCTACCTGGCGGCGCTCGGGCACCGCAAGATCGCGTTCGTGTCCGGGCCCGCTGAGCTCGGCTCGGTGCAGGAGCGGTACCGCGGCTACCTCGACGCGCTGGCCAAGGCCGGGATCGACGCGTCCGGCCAGGTCTGCCTCGACGGGCAGTTCACCGAGCAGTTCGGGATGAGCGCGCTGCCGCACCTGATCGCCCCGGCCGACCCGCCCACCGCCGCGTTCGTGGCCAGCGACTATATCGCGCTCGGCGTGCTGTCCGCGGCCGAGACGCACGGCATCCGGGTGCCCGAGGATTTGTCGGTCGTGGGGTTCGACGACATCAGGTTCAGCCAGTACGTGCGGCCGCGGCTGACCACGGTCAGGTCCCCGTTCGACCGCCTGGCCCAGGTCGGCGTGGAGCTGCTGTTCGAGCGGCTGGCCGACCGGGACGCGCCGGCCCGCACCGAGGTGCTGCCGGTGGAGCTAGTGGTCCGCGAGTCGGCCGGCCCCCCGCCGGCCGGCCGGTAGCTTGCGATAGCGAACGGAGGCCTGCCCATGCGGGTGCTGCTCTGCGGCGAGAGCTGGGTCACGCACAGCCTGCACATCAAGGGTGTCGACTCGTTCACCACGAGCGCGTACGTAGAGGGCGCGAGCCAGCTTCGCGCCGCGCTCTCCGGCGCCGGGATCGAGGTCGAGTACCTGCCCGGCCACCTGGTTCCCGGGCAGTTCCCCGGCTCGGCCGGCGGGCTGGCCCCCTACGACGCGGTCATCCTCAGCGACATCGGCGCGAACAGCATGCTGCTGTCGCCGGAGGTGTTCGAGCGCTCCATCGCCTCGCCGAACCGGCTTGCGGTCGTGGAGGAGTACGTCCGCGGTGGCGGCGGGCTGCTGATGATCGGCGGGTACCTGTCGTTCGCCGGGATCGAGGGCAAGGCGCGATACCACGGGACCCCGGTGGAGGACGTGCTGCCCGTGACGATCAGCGCTACCGATGACCGGGCGGAGGCGCCGCAGGGCGTGGTGCCGGTGGCCGTGCGGCCGGATCATCCGCTGCTGGCCGGCCTGCCCACGACCTGGCCGGGGCTGCTCGGCTACAACCGGGTGACGCCCAAGCCGGCCGCCGAGGTGGTGGTCACCTGCGGATCTGATCCGCTCGTCGCCTGCGGCGCGTACCACGAGGGCCGCGCCGCCGTGTTCACGTCCGACTGCGCGCCGCACTGGGGCCCGCCGGAGTTCATGGACTGGCCCGGATACGCGCCGCTGTGGGTGAACCTGGTGAGCTGGCTGGCCCGCCAGGCGTAGCGGCCCGAACTGGGAACAGGCTCTGGTTCGGCGCCGCGTCATGCATCGCGGCGAGTGATCA
>Ga0209380_10002930_pt1 | contig 10725 bp, 10 predicted proteins | sample HubBroMetageWFT6_FD_188347 | JGI IMG/M metagenome (GOLD analysis project Ga0209380, IMG submission 188347) | Warmed and freeze-thawed soil microbial communities from the Hubbard Brook experimental Forest, New Hampshire - Hubbard Brook CCASE Soil... | ecosystem: Environmental > Terrestrial >...
ATGAGAGCGAAGCGCTGCGACGACTGCCGCCGCGCCATGCGCGTAGCCTCTGCGGTAGGCCCACTCGCGATCGAAATCGAGTGCCCGGGAGGTAAGCCGAGGCGAGCCTACGAACTTTTCGGTCGTTGGTCGAGATGTCGAGCGTTTGCGTTTGGGCCGAACTGCGATGTGGCCCAGATCGGTGCAACGCCGCGGCGGGTCGATCGCGGATGAATCATTGCGGATCGGTTGCGGAGGGCTCAGGGTTCGAATCCCCGCAACTCCACCATCTTGAAAAGGCCGCTCTCGAACGAGAGTCTCCCACAAGCCGCCGCTACCGCGGCTTACGGTGACAGCGGTCAATCTGTCGCGTCTGTACAACGGTCTCCGCCACTCACTCGCGCGAGCGTCCAGATTCATGTTGATCGCTTCGACCGTTGTGGCCTCGCCGCCCGCGATAGGATGAGGCGCAGTGGTGATAGTTGCGGCACCCAATGATCGTGCAACTGTCCCCTGAGCGGCACTCGATCATACGGTCGGCCACCACCTCTGAATACTCGATTTCGTTGCAGAGGAACTGCACAACCCTGGAGAGGATAAACTTAAGCGACAGCTGGCCCATTCTTTCCGCTCCCGTCCTCTCGCGCCTGATCTGGATACCTTCTCCGGCGGGCATATTAAATACAATGGCCGGATATTTTTGTATTCAACCACCGCCGAGGCGAGATCACGCCCCGGCGGTTAGGTACAGGCCCCTGTTGAATGATCAGGTCTGACTACCGACCTAGGGCCAGACGGAGGCAAAGGACAACACGACTAGCAACGAGCTGCCCGCAACCCTCCCAGGCGCCACGACCGGACTAAACGCAAACAAAAAGCAAGATCGCGGGCCCTGTCGTTCACAAGCATGTTATTGAGGCCTCCGCGCCGATGGCGATGATGTCGGCGTATGCCCAGGAATTAGCGAGCCGATTTGATCGCCGAGCCCAGCCGCTTCCGCGCGCCGGGTTGTGAACTCGAGCACGTCGGGATGACTGATCAGCACCGGCGCGTTTGCATCGCCGCGAGACTTCCGCCCTCGCCAACCATTCGCCGGGTCGTGACACTCGTCCACTCTGAGTGAACATCTCTCCCGCAAGGCAGACCTCGACATCGCCGCTGAGGCAGGGGCGGATCCCATGGTCGAGCGCGTCCTGAATCACAGGCACCCGCTCACGAGCCCGAGTTCTTGTTCGGATGTCGTGGCGATGGTGATCTTGGCGCCTGTCTCACCCAGGAATATGCCGCGCTTGTTCGGCGCGACTTCGCGGCCTTTGTCCATCGCGCCTTCTGCGACCCCAATCCGCAAACCCGCTCCTTGCCGGCGTAGCACATCGACCCGATGGCGTCGCGGCTCGAAGATTGTCGCTCCGACAAGATTCGGCCTCTCATTGTCAATCTCCCGCCGCGCAGCCTGAAATCCCACAGTGTCTCGATCGCCTTCGTCGCGTGGCGACGCCGGGTGAGAGATTCCGGGCGCAGTGCCCTCGCTTATGCCCCGCAAGTCGGATGCTCGTTCGCCGGCTACGAGGAGCCCCTGCTTCGTCTTGTCGAGGGAGCATCTGGCGGCCTGCCACACCAACTGGCAGAAGCATGGGGAGTGGAGGCAACCAAACATTCCCTCATCCACATCAGATGCAGGCAGGGCCGGTTTGCCAGTTTATTGCGTTAACGCCGGAGTGATTGAGCGCGAGCGGCGCGACTAAGGAAGGCATCTTCAGTCATGGCTAGATCGCCCGGTCTTTAGCGCTGGACGACGGCGCGCGCCCGGTTCGCATCGCGCCCCCAAAGGCGTCTCTTAGATGACCAAGCGCCGAGGATCGGCGAAAAGGGCCTCGTAGCGGGTCAGGAATCGCGCCGCGTCTGCGCCGGTGACGACGCGATGATCCCAGGAAAAGTTGAGCGACGCCATCGGGACGGGCGACCAGCCGCCGTTCTCCCAGATCGGAACGGTCTCGACGCGGCTCAAGCCCATGATGGCTACCTCGGGCGGATTGACGAGCGGCGTGAATTCGCCGCCGCGGATGCCACCCAGATTGGAGATCGACATTGATGCGCCGCCCAGGTCGTCAGGGCGCAATTTGCGGTTCTGCGCGCGCCCTGCTAGCTCTGCTATCTCGGCGGCGACGCTCCAGACGCCTTTGCGGTCGGCGTCTCGGACTGCCGGCACAACGAGACCGTGCGGCGTGTCCACCGCCACGCCGACATGCACATAGTGTTTGATGACGAGGGTCTCGCCATCTGCGGTCAGGGAGGCGTTGAAGCGCGGGAATTCCACGAGACAGCGCGCCAGCACTTTCACATGGAAGGCGAGCGCGGTCAGTTTGATGCCGCGAGCGGCCGCCTCTTCCTGCAATGCACCGCGGAACGCCTCAACGCCGCGCACGTCCGCCCGACCATGATTGGTGACCTGCGGGATAACGGACTGCGAGGCTGACAAATTGGCTGCCGCGACTTGGGAGAGTCGCGGAACCGGCTCGCTGGTAACCGGGCCCCATCGGCTGTGGTCGGCATCCCAAAAGCGGAGATGGTTCTGCTGACCGGCCGTCACGGTCGGCGCCCTCGCATGACGTTCCACGTCTTCACGCGACAAGGTCTCGCGGCCCGCGGAGCTCGCCACGGCGGCAAGCTCGATTCCCGAACGCCGCGCCTCGGCCCGCACCGCGGGGCTAGCAAAGAAACTCATGGGGCGCCCCTCACCAGTTCGCAGAGATGTATTGGGTCTCCATGAATTCGAACATGCCTTCATGCCCTCCCTCGCGTCCCAGGCCCGATTGCTTCATGCCGCCGAACGGCGCCGCCGGGTCAGACACGATGCCGCGGTTCAGCCCGACCATGCCGAAATCCAACTGTTCGCAGACCCGCATTCCTCTCTTCATATCGCGCGTGAAGACATAGGCGACGAGACCATATTCAGTGTCGTTGGCGCGAACGATCGCTTCGTCCTGATCTCGGAATGTCTGGATCGCCGCGACCGGCCCAAAGATCTCCTCGCGAACGCATTCCGCGTCAGCCGGCACTTTCGCGAGAACGGTCGGCGGGTAGAAGAAACCGCGCCCGTTGGGGATTGCGCCGCCGAGGCGCAGCTCCGCCCCTTTGGCGACTGCATCTTCGACCAGGGCGGCCACCTTATCGCGCGTTTCGGCGTTGACGAGGGGACCGACGTCTATGCCATCTTCGAGGCCGTCGCCCATCTTGAGCGCAGCCAATTTTTTCGTGAGCTTATCCGTGAAGGCCTCGGCCACGTTCTCATGCACGTAAAACCGGTTCGCCGCTGTGCAGGCCTCGCCCATGTTGCGCATCTTGGCGATCATGGAGCCCTCGACCGCGGTCTCGAGGTCGGCGTCGTCGAACACAATCACCGGCGCGTTGCCGCCAAGCTCCATCGCCGGGGTCACAATGCAATCGGCGGCCGAGCGCAGCAATTTGCGTCCGACCTCCGTCGAACCGGTGAAGCTAATGATGCGCACGCGAGGATCGTGCAGCAAGTGGTCAATCAGAGCGCCCGATTTCCTTGAGGGCAGTACGTTGACGACGCCCTTGGGCACGCCAGCCTCTTCGAGCAACGCCGCCAGCTCCAACATGGTCAGCGGAGTGGCGGACGCAGGCTTGATGATCACCGGGCAACCCGCGGCGAGAGCGGGCGCGATCTTGCGCGTGCCCATCGCGGCGGGGAAGTTCCATGGCGTCACAAGCGCCGCGACGCCCGCTGGCTTATGCTGCACAACGATCCGAGCGCCTGAGGCGGGGGCGCGAACGATGAGGCCGTCGGCGCGCACAGCCTCCTCTGAGAACCAGCGGAAAAACTCGGCCGAGTACGCCGCTTCGCCCATTGCGTCGGCGCGAGCTTTGCCGTTCTCGAGCGTAATGAGACGAGCAATCTCTGGCAGCCGGGCCGTCATCAGTTCGAAGACCTTGCGCAAAATCTCCGAACGTTGGCGCGGCGAACGGGCCGCCCATTCCGGGAACGCGCCTTGCGCCGCGTCGAGGGCGGCGTCCGCGTCGGCGATCTCGGCCGACGCTACGGAGGCAAGTGCTTCCTCCGTAGCTGGATTGACAACGTCGAAGCGCTCTTTGGCGGCGCCTTCGCGCCACCGTCCGTCAATATAAAGTTCAGTGTACATCGCTGCTGCTTCCAAGTTCACAGAAGATGCCGAAGCGGTTCGGCGAGGCGACCGGCGAATTCGGAGATCAATTCGATCGCCGCCTCCGGCCGCAACTGCGCGGGGGCGCATTCAAGCGTGATGAACGTCTCGACGCCACGCCGCATCACGCTGAGCGTCGGGGCGGCTTCCGCGCCGAGGGAGAGATCGGTGACTGCGGCGCCGCGCAGATCGCGCAGCACAAGCGTTGGATTGGCCGGCGTGTCGACCGCCTTCGCGCTGCCGAGGCCCGAACGATCGGCGTTGACGAAGCTGCGAGCCGCGCCAAAAGCATAAGCGGCGACGACCAGCTCAGCGTTCGAGGCGCTTGGGCGGAACGCCGCGGCGGCCATGCCGGCCATGACAGCGATCTCCTCGGTCGGGGCGCCGGTTTCGGCACGCCGCCAAGCGCAAAATTCCGCGAGGCCGTCCTTGGCCAGAGTCGCGGTTAGCCGCAACGGAGGCGCAGACGGCGCCGCCGCCGCAAAAGTTGCCCCGCCAGCGGGTTCGGGAGCCAACGCCCTGAGCTCGGCCAGATGCTGAACCAGATAAGGTTGCGGCCTTCCAGCTTCGGCCAGCTTCGCGAGGTCGAGTCCTTGCTCCGCCGCAAGCCGGCGCGCTCGTGGCGAAGCAAATATGCGTCCGTTCTTGCTAGGCGAAGGGGAAGGCGAGGGCGCCGGCGCCGCCGCGACTGCTGGCGTCCGAACGGGAGTGGAGGTCTGGGTGCGTTCCGCTGGGGGCGACTTAACGGCCGGTGGAGTTGCTGGAGCGCGCGGAGCCGGCGCGGCCGCTGCAACGGAGCCGTCGGCAATTCTGGCGATTACCTCGCCAACCGGAACCTCCTCGCCCGCCGCCGCCGATACGTCCGTCAAGGTGCCGTCCGCGTCGGCCTCGACCTCCATCATCGCCTTGTCGGTCTCGACCTCCATCAGCACGTCGCCCGCCTTAACCGGGTCGCCCGCCTGCTTCAGCCATCGCACGATCAAGCCTGTCTTTTGCGCCATGCCGAGCGCTGGCATGATCACATCACGCGACATGGAAGGGCTCCCCCTTCATCATGAGCCGGGCGAACTCCGCGACAACTTTTGGCGTGGGCACGGTCAGATCCTCAAGCGGCGGCGAAAACGGCACCGGCACATCCATCGCGCCGACCCGCCGCACCGGCGCATCCAGATAGTAGAACGCCTTCTCATTGATGCGGCTCGCGATCTCCGCTGTCACCCCAAAGCTCTGATGGCCTTCGTCGACGATGATCGCTCGGCCCGTCTTGCGCACCGAAGCCAGGATCGTCTCCTCGTCCAGCGGCACGATGGTGCGCGGATCGATCACCTCGGCGCTGATGCCCTCCCTATTGAGCGTCTCGGCCGCTTGCCGGGCGACCTGCACCATCGAGGATGTGGCGACAATCGTGATGTCCGATCCCTGCCGCACCACGTTAGCGACGCCGAAGGGGATCAGATATTCTTCCTCCGGAATCTGCGACTTGTCCTGATACATCAGCTTGTCGTGAAAGATGACGACGGGATTGTCGTCGCGGATCGCGGTCTTCAAGAGCCCCTTCGCTTCGTACGCGGAGGAGGGCAGGGCGACTTTCACCCCCGGGATGTGCGCGACTAGCGCGTGCAGCGATTGCGAATGTTGCGCCGCCGAGCGGCGCGTCGCGCCCAGATTGGTGTGCAGAACCAGCGGCGCCTTCAGCTTGCCGCCGGACATGTAGTGCGTTTTGGCCGCCTGATTGCAGAGCTGATCCATCGCCAGGAACAGGAAGTCGCCGAACATCAGATCGACGATCGGCCGCGAACCCGTCATCGCGGCGCCGACCGCAATCCCCATGAAGCCGGGTTCGGAGATCGGCGTGTCGACAATTCGTTCAACGCCGAATTCCTGCACAAGCCCGGCAAGGGTCTTGAATGGATGCCCGGCTTCGGCGACGTCCTCGCCCATCACAAACACAGTCGGATCGCGCCGCATCTCCTCGGCGATGGCTTCGCTAACGGCCTTGGCCAGAGTGATCTCTCGCATCGCCATCTCAGGCTGCCTTTTCGACGAAGACATGCATTGTGACTTCCTCAAGAGGAGGATAAGGCGCGGCCTGCGCATAAGCGACGGCCTCCTCGGTTTCCACCTTCACTTCCGCTTCGATCGCCTGCAACTGCTCCAGACCGACGATCTTCTCGGCGACCAACCAATGGCCGAAGAGAAGGATCGGATCGCGTTCAGTCTTCCAGAACGTCTCCTCCTCTTTCGTTCGATAATAGTCTCGGTTGATGTCGCCGACGTGGTGGCCGTGGAATCGATACGTGTTGAGCTGAAGAAAGAAGGGGCCCTCGCCCCTGCGGGCCCGGTCCACCAGTTGCCGCGTTATGCGGTTGACGGCCAGCACGTCTTGTCCATCGACGACGTGCGCCTCGATGCCGAAGGCCTCGGCGCGCGCGGTTATCGGGCCGGCGGCCATTTCGTCGACCTTGGTGTATTCGCCATAGAGATTGTTCTCGCAAGCGTAGATGACAGGCAGCTTCCATAGCGCGGCCATGTTCATCACCTCATAGACCAGGCCCTGGCCGAGCGCGCCGTCGCCAAAAAAGCAGACCGCCACCGCTTTGGTGCCGAGGCGCTTGGCCGAGAACGCGGCTCCGGTCGCAATTCCGGCGCCGGCCCCGACGATCGCGTTGGCGCCGAGATTGCCGTGAGCTTGATCGGCGATGTGCATGGAGCCACCCTTGCCGCGGCAGTAACCCTCGACCTTGCCGAGAAGCTCGCAGAACATCAGCTTGATCTCGGCGCCTTTGGCGAGGCAATGGCCATGGCCGCGATGAGTCGACGTGATCTTGTCGTCATTCTCAAGCGCGGAGCAGACGCCGACCGCCACAGCTTCCTGCCCGCTGCTCATATGCGTTAGCCCCGGCATTTTCGCAGAAAGATAGAGCTGATTGGCGTTGTCCTCGAACGCGCGGATGCGAGCCATCTGGCGGTACATCCTCAAATACTCGTCCGAATTTGGCGTCTCCCACGCGGCTTCCGTGGCGCGCTTCGTATCTATCATCGAGCTCATCGGCGGCTCCCGCGCGGTTTCCACGCCGCGCTCAATAACGGTTGGCGGTTACTGGCTCTTCGGCGAGGAAGAGCGAGCGTGATGATACTGCAACCCTTTGACGACCACGCCAATTCGGATCGGCGTCGGAAGGGTCCAGGATGCGCGGGTGTCGTTCATCATTGTTTCCTGTTCTCGAGATCGCGGGGCAGATGCGCCCGGCGCTGCGCGACTTGGCTGATCGCCGACCAGTCGACGTCTTCAAGGCCGTCGGCGATCGCCTCCAGGAACACGTCACGCAGCGCGGCGCCGAACGGCAACGGCACTTTCAAGGCTTCACTTGCGGCCAACGCGAGGCGGAGATCTTTGAAACCGAGTTTTAGGCGGAACCCAGCGGGTTCGAAGCTCTGATCCGTGATGATCTTTCCGTAGATTTGGTAAGCGGGGGAGGCGAACAGCGTCGAGGTCATAAGTTCCAGCAAAATCTTGGTCGGGATGTCATGGGCGTTGGCGAGCGCCGAGGCTTCGGAGAGCGTTTCGATCGCCGAGGCCAGCATGAAGTTGCCGCATATTTTTACGACATTGGCCTGGCTCGGTCGGTCGCCGACGATCCAGGTCTTTTGGCCGATGGCGTCGAACAGCGGTTGCACTTTGGCGATCAGGGCCGGATCGCCCGCGGCGACGACGTGCAGTTTCGCGGCCGCGGCGGCCTGGGGACGCCCGAAAACCGGCGCCGCGAGATATGGGGCGCCGGCTTTCTCCTGCAGGGCAGTCAATTCCTCAGCTAGAGCGACCGAGATCGTAGCCGAATTGATGTGGATCGTGTCAGTCTTCGCGGCGAACAGCCCTCCCTCTACGACGACAGCGCGCACGGCGGCGTCATCAGAGAGCATCGAGACGAATGCGTCGCCCTGGAACGCGGCGTGCGGGCTGTCGACCACGTGTGCGCCGAGTTCGCGCAAGCGGTCCGCCGGCTCTGGTCGGCGACTCCACACCCTGACCTCGTGCCCCGCCTTCAGGAGATTGGCCGCCATGGCCGATCCCATTCCGCCTAGTCCGACAAAGCCTACTTTCACCGCCGCCTCCTCATCCGACCTGAGCGCGTGTCCAAAGAAGCTTCGGCCGACCCGTTGCGCGACGACAATACAACGCCTTCAAGGATCCGCAGATGTTCAGGATCGCGGCCGCGGTGAAGCGGTGGGCCTCTCGCCCAGCGCGGCCGCCGCCTAGGATTCGCAACATATCCAATCTTATCCTCTTGGCGCCTTGTCAGCCGACCCCACCCAGCAGCGTGGCGCGGATCGAGTCAGCGGAAGCGTTCGCATGCTCGCGGTCGAACTCGCGATCGATCCGCCCGTGGGTGATCAGATAGGAACGGTCCGCGATCGCGATCGTCTGCACGATACTCTGTTCGGCCATTAGCACCGCGAGCCCGCGCTCCCGCTGCAGCCTCTTGATGTTTGCGAAAACATGGTCAACCGACACCGGCGCGAGTCCGACCGACGGCTCATCGACCAGCATGATGCGCGGCTCGGACATTAGCGCACGGGCGATCGCGAGCACCTGCTGCTGGCCGCCGCTCATCGTTCCCGCCCGCTGCTTGCGCCGCTCGGCGAGCAACGGGAACGTCGAAAGCGCAAACTCGAGATTTTCGTTCAGGCGCGCCCGCGCGCGTTTGCCTGATCCGCCGAGCGTCAGATTCTCCTCGACCGTCAGATGCGGAAACAGACGCCGCCCCTCCGGCACGAGCGTCACGCCATGCGCCACGATCTGCTCGGCGCGGAGGCCCCGCAGCTCGATCGCTTGACCCTCCCACTCGAGGCGAACCGAGCCCGAGGTCGACCGAATCAAACCCATAATCGCATTCAACAACGTGCTCTTTCCATTGCCGTTGGTGCCGAGCAATGCGACGAGTTCGCCCTGCCGCACCCCGAGCGACAAGTCGCGGAGGACGGACACGGCGCCGTAGCCGGCGGACAGATCCTCGACGACCAGCCTATTTACCAAAATACACTCTCCGCACCTCCGGATTCCTTCTTACGTCCTGCGGCGCGCCGTCGGCGATGATTCTGCCGGTCTCCATACAGATCAGTCGCCGAGAAAAGCGCATGATCGCATGCATGATGTGCTCGATCATGACGACCGTGACGCCCTGATCGTTGAGCGTGAACAGCGTTTTCAGCACCTCATCGATCTCGTTCTCCGCAAGGCCTGCCATCACTTCGTCCGCGATCAGAAGGCGCGGCTCGGCCGCGAGCGCGCGCGCGAGCTCGAGCTTGCGTAGCTCGAGGTGGGTGAGCGATTCCGCGGGATGGTCGGCGCGCCCGTCGAGGCCAACCAGCGAGAGCAGTTCGCGCGCGCGCGTCGCATCGCGATGAGGACGATGCACATAGTCGAGTGGAACCCTGATGTTCTCGAGTACGCTGATGCCTACGAAGGGCCGCGGAATTTGGAAACTTCGCGCAATCCCGAGGCGGGCGCGTCGGTACGCGGGCAAGCCCGACACGTCCGTGCCGTCGAATATCACCGCGCCTCGGTCCGGGCGCACCACGCCGGTCACGCAATTGATGAGCGTGGTCTTGCCCGATCCGTTCGGACCGATGATGCCGAGTTTCTCACCGCGGGCGACCTCAAGAGTGACGCCGTCCACCGCCGCGAGCGCACCGAACCGCTTGCAGAGATCGCAGACGGCGAGGATGGTATCGCTCATCGGGGTCGACCCCAGGCCATCGCCTGGCCGGCTAGGCCAAGCAAGCCCTCCGGCGCCAGGACGACGAATCCGATCAGCACCAGACCGACGATCAGCAGATTGATTTCCGAGGGAATGGTGACGGTCGCCGCCTGCTCGACGCCGCTCAAGAGCAGCGCGCCGATGACGGGCCCGGTCCAGTTGCGGGTGCCCCCGATCAGCGGCATGGCGAGCGCGTTCAGCGCATAGTTGATCGAGAAGGCCGAGTCCGGCTCGACATAGGACGCATAATAGGGGTAGGGCGCGCCGGCAGTCGCCAGCAGCGCTCCGCTGATCGTCGCCGCCAGCAATTTCAATCTCAGGGTCGGCACGCCCGCGCATTCCGCCGCGTTGCCATCGGCGCGAATGGCGGCCAAACCGCGCCCTATCCACGAGCGTTCGATCCAACGCGCGATCGCCACACTCAGCACCGCCATCGTCAGCATCGCGAAAAAAACGTAGCTGACCACGTTGGGGAACCAGATCTGCGGGTGAGGCGCCATGACAGTCGCTCCTCGCGCGGCGCCGACAAAGCTCCAGTTGACGATGACCGTGCTGACGACCGTGGTCAGCGCGAGCGTGCCGATCGAGAAATAGACGCCCTGGATGCGCAGCGTCAGATACCCCATACCGAGGCCCAAAAGACCGCCGACGCAGGCTGCGCCGAGAATCTGCGCCCACAGCGGCGCTTGCAGGGCGTTGAACAGGAAGACCGCGGCGTAGACGCCGACGCCGACGAAAGCGCCGCTGCCAAAATTGACGAAGCCCGCGTAGCCGCCGAGAATGTTCCACGCCGTGGCGATGAC
>Ga0209380_10002931_pt1 | contig 10721 bp, 6 predicted proteins | sample HubBroMetageWFT6_FD_188347 | JGI IMG/M metagenome (GOLD analysis project Ga0209380, IMG submission 188347) | Warmed and freeze-thawed soil microbial communities from the Hubbard Brook experimental Forest, New Hampshire - Hubbard Brook CCASE Soil... | ecosystem: Environmental > Terrestrial > Soil...
AAACTGATGGTGACGCTCCCGACCACACGGGCACGTTTGAGGATTTGCGCAGCCAGTACAGAACCGCGGAGACCGCGCTATCAAGCAAGCGGGACGCGCAGCAGGCAACAGTTTCGGGTCGGCTCCGGGACACCAAAGAGAGCGTTCTTGCGCTGGTGAACGATTACCAAGTGGCCTTCCGCGATCTAACGGAAGCCGATTTGGCTCCTTTCGCGCCGGTCGCCGATCTTGCGCGTGCCATCAAGGAGGCCGAGCGCAACGAACAGAAATGCCGGGACGCCGTCGCCCAGGCCGACGCCGCATTGGTTTCGGCGCGATCGGCCCTCGGCCCGGTTAGCGGAAAAATTGAACGCGCCGAGAAAAAGAGCGGTTTGAAACCCATTCAAGTACCAGAATTCGCGCAGGCGTCCGCCGAGCTGTGCGCCAGCGAATGCGCGCGTCGCGAGCAACTCGCCGAAAAGCTGGAAGCCGACATCAGGACACTGGAGCGCGAGTGCAGCAGCCTCAGCACACGTCACAACCAGATCAAAGACAGGTTGTCCAAAGTGCAGGCGCTGGCCAAGCGCGCCTACGGGCACTTGCCCGAGCCGAGCCGCAACGAACTTCCGGATTTAAGCGTCAATCACGATCAGCTTGAGCCCGCGATTGACCAAATCATCGATCGCATTAGCGAAGCCGTCGCAGCCATCAGGAGCCTCGAAAATCAAGCCGAGAACCGCTTCGACGAGGTCCGTCAAATCATCGAGAGCGACAGTTTCCGCAGGTTGGAGCCACAGCTCGCGGACAACCTCCGCCGCTACACGCATCGTTCCGCGGGCGCCGAACGCGTAACGCTTCAAGCAAGGCTCGCGGAACGGATCGCGGTCGTCAAGAACGAAATCGACAATCAGGTGCGGGATCAGAATGCGTGCCTTGAGCAGCTTCGGCTGCACGTCATTCACGCCGATGATCTCTTGGTGCGCGCGGCGCGCTGTTCCAAAATTCCCGACCAGGTCCCAATCTATGGCGGCGAGCACATTCTCAAGGTCAAGCGTCGTCTGAGGGATGTGCCCGCAGACATGTTACGTAACCAGCTTTCCGTGTGGCTTGACGAACAGGCAATAACCGGCCGTATCCCCGCGGACGGCGCCCTGCTCGCCGCCGAGCTTCTCAGCCGTGCGCACAGCGGCCGTCCTCTCGGCATCGAAATTCTGAAGACGAAGCGCGATGCCATCGAGCCCTACATGCCGGTTGACCGTATAGGTGTTTCCGGAGGGGAGGGCGTCACCGTTGCGATGTTGCTTTATACTGTGATGCAAAAGATGGCGGCGGACGAACGCACCGATGCAAAGAGGGCCGCATTCGGCGGGTTTCTTATGCTCGACAATACCTACGGCACATCCAACATGATGGAGCACATTGTCTTGCAGAAGACGATGGCCGACTGTCTCGGCATACAGCTCTTCGTGACGACATGCGTCGAAGACAAACACGTCCTGAATATGTTTCCGACAATTACGCGTCTGGTTCAGGGCGAGCGCGTCCTCGTGGATGGCCAACCGAGATACATTCGCGTCCGTTACGCTGATTATCTCCTCAAAGGAGCAGACCGTGCGGCCTGAGCCGGCCGATCGACTCATTCGCGCGCTGAAGAAAACCGGGCGTCGGCGTATCCCGTTGCCGCTACTTCGCCAGCAATTCGCGTCGGCGTGCCCCGAGCTTGCCGAACAAGCGGACCGGCGCACGCGCCTTGCCGAGTTGCTGCGCAGCGCCGCCGATGCCGGCGATGTTCTGCTCCCTCGCGGCTCACGCAGTTGGGATAAGACAGGCGGCGCACCGTTGCCCGGCTTTGTTACAATCACGTCGCCGAAACCGGAGCGCCTTCCTGTCGTTCCGTCCGGCTATGCATGGCATCCCTTGCTTAGTTTCGCCGCGGGCGAGCGCAACCGCTTACGGCTCGATTCCGCCCAGCGCATCAATGAGTGGCTCAAAAACGACCCCGACCTGACCTTGATCGTCCCCATCAAGGAGCGATCGCTTGAGATATTTGGTGACGAAAAGCGGCTCGATCAGTTGCGCGGCGGCGCCGACACCCTGTTCGGCCGTGTGAGCCTGGCCGCAATAGGCTGTCGTGTTTGCCCCATTCCACTTCCCTTCGAGTCTGGCCCGGCCTCAGCGTGTGGAAATCCGCTACTCATTATCGAGAACAACGATACCTGGGCGTCCTTTTCAACATGGAATCGAACATCGGGGCGGTACTCAGCCGTCGCCTATGCTGCCGGGGGCCACGGTAAGAGTCTCGCCTATGACGAGGCCTTTATCGATGAACTCCTGCGCCGCTTCAAAGCGGGTGCAGTGTTCTATTTTGGCGACATCGATCCCGCCGGCCTGCACATCGCCAGCCGCGCTGCGAAGAGGCGCGCCGACCGCCACGCTGTTCCGCTTAGGCCTTCGGTCGGTCTGTACGCTTGGCTGCTTGCGCATGGACTGCGCACGCCGCTTACGCGGCACCATCGTTCTTTCCCCGACGATATCGCATGGCTCCCGCGGGAATTGCGCCCGGAGATTGAGGCCTTGTTCGTCGCTCGACAACGCATTCCGCAGGAAGCCTTGGGTTTGCGCGTCCTGACAGAAGATGCGGAGAGTTTTTTAAAGGATGATGATGGGAGGCCTATCTGCACATAACTTCAGATTACGGACTAGCCGAGGCAAAAGTCCTTGGGCGTGGTTTTCCTGCTAGGCAATTTGTATGTGGCCTGAGGGAGTTTATCGAATGCTTGTCGTGGAAGCTTACGTTGCCCCAAGTGCCATCCACGGCATGGGCGTCTTTGCAGCAGAACCGCTTAAAGCCGGAACACGCGTGTGGGTGTTTAATGCCGTGATTGATCAAGAGATCACACCCGCGGAGCTCGAAATGCTTCCAGAAGTTGCTCGTAGAATCGCGCTTTCTAGAGGTTTTGTGAGCAGCGACGGCCGGACGATTCTCTCCCGCGACAACGGTGTGTTCTTGAATCATTCGGATGAGCCGAACACGCAGGTGGACGAGGAGGGCAGTGCCGCGGCTCGGGATATCGCGATGGGCGAAGAGCTTACGGAGGATTACCGAAGATTTCGGCCAGGGGCATGTAGAGCATTTCTGGGCACTCGGCCGGCCTAATATTGGCCGCGGCGGCAACGGGGCTGTCGTTCTGTTCAGCCAAGCAAAGTTGGCCCGAAAGGTCCTGTGAACGAGTTGATAAATTACGCGGGACAGTTGAACGGGGGCGGTGTAAGCTACTCCTACATGTACAACTCGGCGTCCTTCGACACATAACACCTGTTTATGTCAACTAGCGCTCCGAAATTGGCCGGACGGTGGCCTCCCTCAACGTGAGCGTACCGACCGAAGCGCCGGAAACGCTGGCCGTACTCGTCCGCCTCGTGGCGGATCGAGCGGCAAATCCTGCGCGCCATCTCGCCAAAATCTGCTTCTTCCTCGGGGCCGGCGCCGACTTGAGCTCCGGTGGGGTCTCATTTTCCGACTTAAAGCGCCAAGCGATCGAACAGTTTGCTAAGCGGCCATTGTTCGACATAACGAGCTCTGAGGAGATCGATGCTCGCTTTGAGCTGCTGTTTGCGCAGCAGGAGCCCGATGACAAGGCTCTGCTGATCGATTGGCTATTCCACAGGATGGAACCTCTAACCCCATCCGATGCGTACAAGCTTCTCGTACTGCTGTCGGAAAGCGGCGGGGTCGACTCAATCGTCACCACCAATTTCGATGGCATGCTGGAGAAGGCGCAACAGGAGTTGGGCCGCGATCTGTTTCAAATCTATGCACCGGGAGTTGCTCGACCTTACCCTTTTTCCAATGGTCGTTTTGAACTACCGCGAAAGCCGTACTTAAAACTTCATGGAGATATCGCTTCTCGGACGCTTTTGTTTCTGACCGAGGAGGAAATAAAGTCACCATCGTACGACCCCTCGATGCTTATGCTCCTCGAAAGTATTGTGCGAACACACGATCTCATCTTTGCAGGCTACGGTGGGAACGATCCTGCTCTGGCTCGCATAATCGCCGACGCCGCGAAAAACACGACCAATCGGTTTTTCTGGTGCAGTCCGCATCCGCCCTCCCTGGAATCACCGCTGTTTAAGTTGCTTGGTACGCGAATAAGACATGTGCGCACGAAGTTCGACGATTTAATGATGGAAGTTGCTCGGCCAGTACTGGAACGGCCTTCACTGTTAATTACCGAGCCGAACTATCTACGCTGCCTCTTCGAGTGGCGGCTGAATTATTGCAATCGCGAATATCTTCAGACATACGGCGAACGTGGTGGAACGTCGCTGATCGGCGCCTTCGCCAGGCGACCCAAGGCCGAAGAACAGGTGCGGTCCTTCCTGCTGTCAAACCGCGCGTTGACGGTCATTTCTGGACCGTCGGGATTCGGAAAGACCACACTCGGTATTCGTCTACACAGCATTTGGAACGACCACAGATCTAGTCGCATTCTCTTGATCCGGTCGCGGGCGCTTCCTTCTAGCGGTGACATCGAACAGCACGTCGTGGAGCAGTTGGGTGGCCTGGGACCCCGCGCACCGTTCTCCCTATTTCGCTTCGAGAGATGGCTCGCGGAAAACCAGCTTCGGATGATCCTCTATATTGACGGCATAAATGAGTTCAGTCCCGACCTCGCCCGATGTGTGCAGCTGTTCAGAAATATCTTGCGCTTCTGTTACTTCCTACCAGAGGCCGATAGCGCGATCCGAGTCATCACCACGATCCGTCAGGAAACTTGGAATATCATGTTGTCGCATCTCGATCCGGCGCAGCTGCAAAAGACGTTGTGGAGCGACACAGATGCAGAACAAGGAATCGGCACGATTTCGTGTGGCGCATTCACTGATACGGAGCTTCAGGATGCGGTGAGGCGGCTTCACGAAAGAGGGTACGCGAACATCGAGACGGATCACTTGCCAGCGGCCGTCATCAGCCAACTACACGATCCATATTTGCTCGGGACGATCGCCGAGGCGTCGCATCAAGGACTGCCCGCGATTCCAGGTGCGGGAGTCTATCAGCGCGCCTTCGAAGCAAAATTGACACGTCGTGGATCATTGATAGACACCGCGACACTCAAGGACGTACTCGCTTCGCTTGCGTTAGGCAGCCTCGGCAAACAAGAGGACAAATTTCGAGAGATCGACATCGAACCAGCGGCATTACGAGGAGAAATCATTCGCCTGATGAAGGATCTGCATGTCTTTGTCGAGGCAGGCGACGGATATCTGCAGTTCGACCATGATCGAACCCTGGAATATTTTTTGGCTCTCGGACTGGGCACCGGGCGAGAGCCGAACCTGGAAACTGTGGCCGACCTGCTGCGATTTCTCAAAGCGTTCAGGACTCAGGCTAAGCCCGTCGCTGCGGCACGTCTCTATTTCCAGCTTCTTCCGCGACAACGGTTCGGAATCATTGGAAAGATTCTCCGCGCGCTGGACGACGAAGACGTTCAGTATAGTCTTGATGAGCGGGAATTACTGTTCGGATTTGGTCGGGAGGTGTTGTCGGAAATGACCGAGCAGGGCGAGCCAATCGCACTGCAATACCTTGCGGATGTGTCCAAGGCAGCGGCGTCTCGCAAAATCGGGCCTCATCTATTGCGTGCGGTCGCCCAATGCGGTGCCGGTCTTCCGATCGAAGATGCGATGCAGGTACTGACGAATATCTCTCATGTCGTTTGGTCGCCAGCAGCTATTGAGGCGAATATCTACGCGGCCGATCGGTTGGTGACGCTTTATTTGGAAGCGGGCTGCCCTAATGTCTCGCTGTCACGGGACCAGCCCTACGCTACATTCTTCGGCGATGCCAGGTGCCCGTCTTGGCAACGCTTGGGACGGTTATTGGGGTTTGCGGCGCATCTTGGTCCTGACAACACCAATCCCCACGAATACGCTGACACGCTTCGCGTCCTCAATGCATCCCTCGATCTGCTAATGCGGGAGCCGCCGTGGGGTAGCAGCGATGCGGAGAGCGTTGCCGCTTATTTCAAGAACAATTGCGATCGACTGCTGTTTAACGCGACGCCCGAAGCCATCGACCAGTTTTTCCAGAGCAGTGATCGGAAGGCGTTAATCAGCATCGCCGAAAGACTTGCAACCGGAAACGCCCTCTCGGCAAATGACTTGGAATCTCTCGGGCCATATACTCGGACGCTGCAGACCGAGGTCCAGTATCACCTCTGTCATCTCTTTATTGCGATATCCAGTTTCAACGATTTCGGTGCGACCCTCAATCTGGTCGAGACAAAGCTTGCCTCGATGTCGAACGCCTCGCCTGCGATTGAAATCGATTTTCTACATGCCGCGCTTGTTTACCTGCACGTGCTTCACAACGAGACGTACGATGTCCCTCGATTTGCTATCTTCGAGGAGAGGATTCTGCGAGGCTGGCCGGACGTCCTGTTGTTCAGACCAGGCCTTGTCCGCGGTGAACGCAGAGGGTTTCAGGACCTCTTCGACCGGGTCTTCGAGGATGGGTTTGGCGTCATTTACCCGTACGGCGTATTGCTCCCTTCGGCGCGACGGCGTCACTCCCTTTACAAGGATTATCTCCAGGACTTGCGGTCCGAGCGGGCGAGCCAACTGCCGCTCTACACGAAATATTTGGATGGATTTCTCGCTTCGGGCCGAATCGAGGAGGCTTTGCAGATCCTGCAAGCATTGGCAGGCGTCATTGTGCTTTGGCCGATGGAGGGACTGCTTACCTTGCGGGGCGTAATTGGTTTCCCCGATCCTCGGATCCGCAGAGCCGTTGTCAGGGTTCTTGCCGAAGCGTTTAACCGTCATCCGGCCGAAACACTTTGGTTTCTTAAGTCAAGCGGCGCTGCAGTGAGCGACGAGGATTTGATTGAAATAAAAATTAGACATGATGCGCGGATCGGAAGACGGCAGATCAATGAAGAAGAATGGGCGCGCATCGGTCATTTTCTATTTTCGCGACTAGGCGCGAAGAAGGCCATCGTGGATTGCGCTATCGAGATACTACACGCGGAATCACTCGACGACGCCGTGACGCGTGTGCTTCAAAGGTTGGGGCTTTTAGCCAGACGATAGAACTCACCGTCGAAGTACAGTCCGTCAAGCTGCATTCCGATGAATGCGTCAATAGTATCCAGAGGACTTTCCACTATCGGCTCACCCCGCCGGTTGAACGAAGTATTCAGCAGTACACCTCGGCCGGTTATCGCCTCGAAGTCATTCAGCAGATCCAAAAGGAATGGGTCTCCGTTCCCTCCGACGATTTGAACTCTTGCAGTCCCATCCACGTGAACGACCGCAGGCGCCTCGCGACGGCATCTTTCACGCACGCGTGCGATTTTCAACATGTAGGGATCCGCATGGCGTCTGTCGTAGAAGTATTCGTCATATTTTTGCTCCAGCACGATGGGCGCGAGCGGGCGATACGGCTCCCTCATTTTGACGAACCGATTGATCCGCTCCCGGACGGACACCTTCATCGGATCGGCTAGGATACTGCGCCCACCAAGCGCTCGCGGTCCGATCTCGGAGGGACCGTTGAAGACGCCAACCACCTCGCCGTCTGCAAGCAGCCGCGCAAGATCGAGGGTTTTGCAGACTGATGGGTCGAGGCTGAGCCGAGGGTAGAACTGCTGGATGGCCGCCGCTCTTTCGTCCGGGCTGTAGATCCGGCCGGGTCTGGATAGGGCGGGAGCGAGCGGTCCTCCGCGAAAGGTCAATTCAGGCACGCTTCCGGTGCGCTCGAACTCGTGCAGCCAAAAGGCGCCCAACCCGAGGCCGGTATCGCCGCAATGGGGGGCGACGGATACGGGAACCTCAAGCGGAGATTTATCTACGAGGAACGAGTTAGTTACGGTATTGAGCGCGCATCCACCGGAGATACATAGATGATCAATCCCTCGGTTCTGAAAAAACTTCAATGATTGGAGTGCCGTCTCATCCATGACCGCCTGCAGACTAGCTGCCAAGTCGGCCTTCGCGGCAAAAGTATTCGTCTTTTGGTACAGCAATTTCTCGAGTTTCTCCGCAATCGCGAGGTCACGCAGTGGGCATCGGAAGAATTCAGATGGTTCTTCTCCATACCGGATGAAGCTTTTCAGGAGATCCGCATGGTGTGGGCGTCCGTATGAAGAAAGACCCATTGTCTTTCCAGCCTCCATAGGATCGTATCCCAGCACGGCTGTGACAAGCTCGTACAGCAGCCCCATGGAATCAGAGACGACCACAGGAAAGTCATCTCCTTCCACCGTCGCAGTGCCCAGAGTTTTTCCCAGACACTCATAGCCTTCGGGACGAAACACAAAAAAGGAGAATGTCTCGCGTTTGCAGTGAAGCCCATCTTTGGCCATTTCGCTGACCGAACCGAAGCCGTCGTAGACTAGTACGCCGGCCTCTGCACCGGGGGGGAGCATCATGTAGGCCGAAGCTGCGTGACAAAGATGGTGCGGAAAGAGGTGAAGATCATAGGCTTGCAGATCGTGGCGTACGCGCGATGGCAGAGTGTCACTGGAGACGATCGCGGAAACGTCGTCCATCGAGATGTCTTCAGCGCTCAGACAGTAATTGATTGCCTTTTGAACGGGACTTTCGAACCAAAGTGTCTTGCCGTATTTGCGGCGCGATAGACGCTCCTGCTCGATGGCTACTCTTATGTCCCCGTCGTACATCAAGGCTGCGGAGAAGTCGTGGTCGGAGCCGCCAAGCCCCAGTGTCCAGCCGGACATTGCTTATTCCGATCCGTACCTCTGGAGCCCGAAACGCGTGGGATTGGCTTGAATATGCGCTCCTATGTCGACCGATCGATTCGTCTCCCCCACGATCCATGGCTGACAAAGCTCTGGAGACAGGTCCGCGAAAAACAATACGGCTGTGCGTTCTGCACAACCTCGAATGGCGCGCACCCGGTGATAAAGTGGGGGGAGCCGGCCGTCGGTCATCAGTGAAGCGATGCCGCCGAGCATCACCACCATTTGGTTCGAAGGCGTGGTGGCCTTCGAGAAATCGCCATCACCCTGGCGCAGCTCCAGACCTTCCGATGTCGCGTAGGCAAGCGTCAAGAAGTGTCCATCTTCGTGCACCTCGTTGATGAACTCGGATCGCGCCTCGCTCGGATGCGAATGATTGACTTGCAGACATGACCAGCGATGGAGGCCGCCTCTCAAGGCATCCTTCCACGGTCTGGACGTCAAATCCTCGGCGAGCGCGACGACAAGCTGCTCCGCGAGTGGCTCCAACAGCTGGAATGTAGCGGCCGCCCGACTGTGCAGGTCCCGTGCACTTCCGGGCGGAAACGCTGAGCCTTGGGACGCTGATGCTGCGGTCGCCGAGAAGGTTTCCATCTCATCCGGACGCTCTGGCGAATTCGAGTATTCGATGCCGTAGGGTCGGTATCCCGCAGCGGGTCCAATCCGACATTTGGCCTTTTCAACCGCCGGCAGTCGGAAGAAGGACGAAGCAGCCGCAACTACTCCGGCGATTGCTTCGGCCTCCGGCGGGGCGAGCTCGATCACCGCCCGGCCCAGCTTTATCAGCCGTTCGAGTAGGGCCCCGCCAGCCCGTGCTGCTGTTGCCATGCCGCAGGCATCTCTGGATAAACAGGTGTTATGCGATCATCGCGCGCGTCCGCCATTAACCAAAATCAACCAATGACGTGCGTCATTTTATGAAACCGGACACATTCGTTGCCTCAAACACATGAGGCACACATGCAATTTTTCTCGGCGAAAGAGGATTTTCTCAGGTTTTGTGCGATAGAGCGTCGGCTCTCACGGCACACGATCCAGGCGTATAAGTTCGACCTGCTCGACTTTAAGAAATGGCTATCTCCAGGGACGAATTGTGATCGTGTTACTGAAGATGATCTGAAGCGCTATCTTGAAAACATGGTATCGGAGCGAGGACTAAGTCCTGCGACGGTAAGGCGGCGGCTGGCGTGTTTACGTTCATTTTTTCGCCGTCTCGCTGAGCACGGTCACGCGAAAGACCCATTCGCGAGTTGGCGCCTGAAGCTTCCAAGACGAAGGCGTCTTCCCAGGGCGCTGGTTAGATCCGAGTCCATATTACTCTTGAACACTTTAAATGGTTCGGCAGATGGGTTTGGCAGAGATCAGCACATCACGACGGCCTTTCGTTTACTGGTCGCGACAGGACTTAGAGTTGGAGAACTATGTGGCCTCAAACTAAGCGACATTTCGCCTGACTGTGCTGTGATGAGAGTTTATGGAAAGGGATCCAGAGATCGTGTCGTCTATGTTGCGGATCTTTCGCTACGAGAATCGTTAAAAAGGCTGGTTGCATCTCGCCGATCACGGAGCGAATCAGATGGAGCACTTCTGATCAACCGATTCGGGACTCCGATGAAGCCTCAGTCAGTCAGGTTGAAGCTCAGGCGCTTTGCTGCCGAGGCGGGGCTGCAAAGGCGAGTTACGCCGCATATGTTGCGACATACCGCTGCAACCCTTTTGATTGAAACAGGCGTCGACATCCGCTTCGTACAAAGACTCCTCGGCCACTCAAGCATAGCAACGACAGAGATTTATACTCACGTCACAGACGAAGCCTTACGGGCTACGCTCGATCGCGCGAACATCTTGGAGTCCCTGCGGATTTAATGCGTTAGAGTTTGAAGCCGAGGCGAGCATAACCCGGAATTATTATCGGAGGGGTCCCTTGCCGATGTTCGGATCTGCGCAAAAAGTGGACTACGAAATAATCCGGCA
>Ga0209380_10002932_pt1 | contig 10721 bp, 8 predicted proteins | sample HubBroMetageWFT6_FD_188347 | JGI IMG/M metagenome (GOLD analysis project Ga0209380, IMG submission 188347) | Warmed and freeze-thawed soil microbial communities from the Hubbard Brook experimental Forest, New Hampshire - Hubbard Brook CCASE Soil... | ecosystem: Environmental > Terrestrial > Soil...
CTTCAGGCTCTCCGCTGAAGCTGGCTTCGGTCCTGCCGCCGCCATTAAACCCGCGATCCCCACTACAGCACACCAAAGCCCTGTTCGTGCACGCATAGGCATCTATCCTCTGTCTGTTTGCGCCTCCCGAGAACACCAGCCAGCCAAAAATCCCGTAGAACGTGCTAGACTAGCAGGCTGTTGAAGAAGTCATTCGCGACGGGCCTTCAAGATCGCGTCATCGCCGTTGTGGAAGGATAGCTCGATTTCGATGCTGCCATCGTCTTCGAGTTCGGCCGATCCCGAGCCACAAACCTGGTCACCTTCGTCGAAACCGGTCCAATTGAAGAACACGATGCGCTGGCCGTAAGCGAGTTCCATGGTGGCGTCGACGGCACCGAAAGCGAACTCACCTCGGCCGTTCCTGGCAAAGCTCATGTAGGCCTGCTCGACCAGATCGAGATAGTCGTGCTCCCACAGGTCGGCCTCGACGATGCGCCAGCGGCCGATCAGTTCACAGCCCGCGGCGGCGCTCATGTCGCCGCCGCGAGCAGCTTCGGCGCGCGCACCAAGTTGTAGGCGGCCGCGGCGAACGTGAAGCTCCAGTCGACCCGCGCCAAGCCGCGCAACTTGGTCTTGCGCAGGCCGGCAACGGTCTTGATCCAACCGAACGCCTCCTCGATCCGCTTGCGGATGCGCTGGCTCTTGGCATAGCCGGAATGGCGCGTCGTGCGCAGGTCGATCGCCGAGCGGCGGCCGCTGGTGTTGCGGGCGACATGCGGACGCACGTTGATCGTGCGCAATTCCTCGACAAAGTTGGCGGCGTCATAGCCCTTGTCGGCGCCGAGCGTGATCGCCCGCGGGCGATCGGCAAAGCCCTGGATCATCTCGAGCGCGGCAAGCCGTTCGGCATGACCCGAGACACGGGTCAGCCGGGCATCGACAATCAGACCCGAGCGGTTCTCCATCAGTCCATGGCCGATGAAGCACAGCTTCGCCTCCATTCCTGGCCCCTTGCGGTACAGCCGGGCGTCCGGGTCGGTCGTGCTCTGGTGTGTCTGGTTGGAACGCTTCTCGCCGCGAAAATCGGCCGGCGCGTTGCGCCCGCCGCCCATCGTCCCGCCATCGGGCGTGCCGCCGCCATCCGGCGGTTCCTTCGGCCGGAAGCTCTTCATCGAGGCCCAGGCCTCGATCAGCGTGCCATCGACGGAGAAGTGCTCGTGCGACAGCAGCCGTTTGATCCGCGGCTGAGCCAGCACTGCGGTCAGGAACCTGGCCGCGATCTTGCCTTCGAGCAACCGGTCGCGGTTCTTCGAGAAGGTCGAGTGATCCCACACCGCATCGTCGATGCCGAGCCCGACGAACCACCGGAACAGCAAATCGAACTCCAGCCGCTCCATCAGTTGACGCTCCGAGCGAACCGAGTAGAACGCCTGCAACAGCATCGCCCGCAATAGCATCTCGGGCGCGATCGACGGTCGACCCAATCCCGAATAGAGCGCCGCGAAATCACGCGACAGCGCCGCCAGAGCCGTATTCGTCAGCGCCCGGATGGCGCGCAGCGGATGGTCGGGCCGTAGCCGCTTCTCAAGATCGACATACGAAAACAGCTCCCCCGGCCGCTTGTCCGATCCCCGCATCGTTCCCCTCAACCAAAATCCCCTCATCGAGAGAATCATGACTGCGGCGACAACGCCATCAACTTCTTCAACAGCCTGCTAGAGCGAACTCGACGCTTCGATGCGTAGGGCGCACCCGCGGAAGTATCCAGTCCATCTCGATCGTGTGTGTAAAGCGCATCACCATTTCTTCGACGATGCGATCGGCGCCGAAAGTCTGCGACAAGGAGGTGAGTTCGAGATCCGGGGGGATTTTCGGCAGAAACTTATTGGCATAGAATTCGTGGACGGCGGCTCGACCGATGCGCCCCACCCCGGACGCGACGAGAAACACGTATGGGTTTTTGGTCATCGTCGCGAGCGCCGCATCCGCGTCTTTGAGTACGAATTCGGCGTAGGCGTGTTGCTGCCAGGTGCTCAACATGGCCTGCTGGTCGGGCTTGAGATTGGGTTTGTCGATCACGTCGGTCATTTTTCGCTCCTCTTGGTCTAGCTGCGCGAACCCGTCGTTCAGCGCGCTGTGACCTACGACTTAGGAAGCAGGGAGCGACCGATCGTGAAGATTCCTGCTGTTTGGTTCGGTCAGGGAGCCAGCCGTGTCAGCGGGACGCCGTGAACGCGCCGAACCCAACGCGACAAGTGACTCTGGTCAGCAAAGCCGGTGCGGGCCGCGATTTCGGCCAACCCAAGCTGCCCGTGGCGAACAAGTTCGGTCGCTCGTTGCACGCGCAGATACAGGACGTAACGGTGTGGGGTCAGGCCGACCGATCGCGTAAACACACGCGAGAAGTGGAACGGGCTACGCTCCGCTAGGCTTGCGAGCGCAGCGACCTCGATGGGCTCGTCAAGGTGAGCAATGATGTAATCTCTGAGACGCTTGAGGACGGGTTTGCCCAGCATGCCGCGCACCTGGGTCGAAACCTCTGAGGTGTGACGAGCGAGCAAATTGTCGATGAAGTCGCCGGCAACCTCGTTCCAGAAGAGCGGTCCATTGGGGTAGTTGGCTGTGCTCTCCAGCGCTAAGGTGCGGGCAAGATCGAGAAGCGCTTGGTCGTAGCCGAACAAGCACCCGATCAACTGCGCGTCGAGCGCCGAGTCCTCTGCGGCGGCGAGCGAGAACCAGCCGGGATCGATCGCCACGAGAAGCCCATCGACGCTTTCTTCGACATCGGCAGCACAATCGAAACCCGCAGGACAAATCGCCAGCGACCCGGTCGGCGCCTCGCGCCGAAGCGCCCGACCGGCCATGCGGCGCTCTATGCGCAACTGGGGCATCTGAAAGCAGACGCAGTGGCGTTGCGGCGTCGCTGCGAAATGCATGCCACCGTGGAACCGCATGCGGAGCACGGAAACGCCACTTTCGCCTGGCGCGCTGCCGGCGGCCAACGGTGTTGGCGGACTGCCATCCGCTTGCGCGGCGCGAACTTCGCCGATTCCTGCCCACATATCTGCTCCCACGGGTTCCTCCAGGAGACAACAGCCGACCGGCGCACCACGATCGAGATGGCGATCGCGCCCGTCCTTAAGAAATGTTCTAAACAAGGGTCAACAGGTATGATCACCCTGGTCGACGTCAAGACCGACGATCACGGCGCTGGACGCGATCACGGGACGCTTAGACCACCGTCGCCAGAATCGCCGCTTTCGGCGCGTCTCGCCCGTTGCCCCGCGTCCCCGCGAAGGTCCCTTGACTGAACCAACAGCGGGCGCTCAGCCTTGGCCGCGGGAACGCGTCCTCATGCCCCACAGCCGACCTTCGACTGCGGCGCAGGGAAGGTCAGCATGGGGTGGAGAGCCGACCTTCGGCTGCCAGATCCGAATTCGACGCTCCGAACCTCCCACAGCAGTAATTTGTCTTCCCGGTCGCGGCCGTCCAAGCTCTGGGCCGCTTGTCTGAACCCCTCCGCTGAGCTACCTTAACGCGCCCGCGTTAAACTTTAATGTGGAGGGACAAAGATGGGGACACCCTTCTCGGCCCATCGATTGCCAACTTGGCCGGGGGCAACATGCGAGGTTCTTGCGAACCGCCGGGTACCGGCACTCCCGTGCCACCGCACACCGCGTTTTTGACGCAGGCCGGTCAAGGTGACGAGGCGTACTGCGCCAAGTACCCCGTCTCTGGGCCGCTTCCGATACCCTAGTCGCGTTTTGTGTGGTCGGCCACGGATTGCTGCTGGGCAATCCGACAAGCCATCACGGCTTGGGGTAAGCCAACAATTCAAAGGAAACCTGCCATGAAAACCAAAGAACCTGGTGTTTGCGGCTATCTGCGTCGCTTTTGCCTGGTATCAGCGCTTACTGCCGGTCTCGCAATGGTTGCCGGCGGTTCTCCCGGGGTGGCGCAATCAGTGGATCCTGACGCAATCGCTGGGAACCCAGAAGCCGTGTCGCAGCTGAGCCCATTTGATACGACGGTCGCGTACGTCGTTCAATTCTACCCCTTATGGTTCACGTACTATCAGCGGCTGTTAGGGAATCTCAACACCAACCACCTCGTCGGACCTAACCGGGTTTCTCCGATCTACCATTATGCGGTGGCGGTAAACGTCGACACGCTCTATGCCAGCAGCTTCCTCGATCTTAGCGCGGAGCCGGTGGTCGTAACCATCCCGACCGCGCCCTCATTTCCTTCCGCAAATTTTTCGATACTGATGCTGGACCCCTACGGCGATCTCCTCCCCACGAGCGCGAACATTCCGAAAACGCCGGGAAGCTATGCCCTCATTGGACCCGGAGGATTTACAGGCACGCTTCCCAGCGGGGTCACCCCCATCACATTGCCGCTCAACTATTCGTTTTTGGCCTTCCGGGCGGACAAATTCGTCCCACAAGCCGACGCGTTCCGCCGAGCACTCAAGAGTCAGACCCTTACCGACTACCTCGAAAACCAAAAAGGGGGCGCGGCTAAGATCCTGCCAGAGATCCTCTTCGCGGTACCCTTCAAGACGACGGCCGATGACCTCATCGCGCATCAGCCGATCGCATTCCTCCGGCAGCTCCAAAAGGCCGTTGCAGCCCGCTATACGCCACCCTTCTCGGCGTACGAAGAAGCGCTATCAGACCGGTTCGACAGCTTGTTTGGCAACGGAAATATGAACAGGTCCGAGTTCAGTGACGGCGCTCAGGCAGCCCACGAGTTGATCTTGGAGCGCTACCTTACGTTTACGGACTGGGCGATGCCTACTCCGACAAACTGGATCCATTTCGTCAATATCGGTGACTGGGGCCCCCAGGTAGTCGAGCGGTCGTCGATTACCGAATTTCTCCAGTACGCCAACGGAATTAATTCGGCTGCCTACTACCATGTGTTCAAGGATGCCAACGGCAACCCGCTCGATGGGAGCAACCCGCGCGGCTATGTCCTGACCTTTCCGGCGGGGCAGCTCCCCGAGGCAATGCGCTTCTGGTCCGTCACCGCATATACCCCTGAGGCGATAGAACTGGTCGATAACCCTGCCGACAAATACGCGGTCGCCAGCTACACGCCAGGGCTGCAGCCTCCTAACATGGACGGCCCGCTGTCGATTTATATGGCTCGGCAGCTGCCGGCGGGCGTGCCGATGGCCAACTGGCTGCCGATACCGCCTGGCGCGTTCAACATAATGCTCCGCGTCTACGGTCCGGAGGGAACGGTCAAGGACAACACCTACGTCCCGCCCGGCATTGAGAAACGTTAGCTCGCGCGACGTGACCCGCCGATCCCAGCCCCCTGGTTGGGTAAGCGGGGCAGCCGCCGTTGTCAATTGTCAGGCGAGGCGGATTTTGCCGGCGGTCTTGCCGAGCGGCTTTATCTCCGGCGCGGCGCGCTCTGCGGGCCGCAGCGGTAACTGTTGTGGTTCATGCGAACGGTTTCGGGTGCCGGCCCGACGGGTATCGTGACCAGCAGGTATGCGGCGTCAGCGCCCGAAGTGAGGCTGCGCGAGTGACCGCTTTGGGTCGATAAAAGACGTTCAGATTGAGACATTACCCGAGGAGCGTTGGGCGGTATTATACTTGTCGCTTTGGTTATTTCCCTTTATCGATTCTTTTTTGGATGCTAATTGGGGTCGTCATTCTTTTCCTTCATCCTTGGTAGTATTGTTTTTATAGTCGGTATCGGGTTTGTCAAGTATAACATCGCCGAGCGTTGCGTCCGGACGGCCGAGGTTTTCGGCCGGTTCTACGTCATTGGCGCCGAGGCAGATCCGCCGGCGAAGTGGCCGTTCCCGCACTGATTTCGGAAGGATTGCGCCGGGTCGGCTGGCCACGTAATCTCTGGCGCAGCAACGCCCGGTTGCATCTGGGTCGCAGGGAGGATGAGGTGAGGGTCAAAACAGCATTTGCGTTGACCGCGCTAGCGATCGCGGTATTCGGCCTCGGCGGCGCCGGCAGCGCGTTCGCGCAGAGCGAGCAATTCATTCCGCGTCTGGTTTACCGCACCGGCCCTTATGCGCCGAACGGCATCCCGTTTGCCGACGGCTATGCCGATTATCTCGACATGATCGACGCGCGCGACGGCGGGGTCGGCGGCATCAAGATCACCTATGAGGAGTGCGAAACCGGATACAACAACGACAAAGGCGTCGAGTGCTATGAGCGGCTGAAGAACAAGGGGCCGACCGGCGCCAGCCTCGTCGACCCGCTGTCGACTGGCATCACCTATGCGCTGATCGAGCGCGCTACAGCCGACAAGATCCCGGTCGTCTCGATGGGCTACGGCCGCGCCGACGCCAGCGACGGGGGGGTGTTCCCCTATGTCTTCACATTGCCCGCTACTTATTGGGCGCAGGCCGACGCAATGATCCAATATGTCGGCGAGCAGATGGGCGGCCTCGACAAGCTCAAGGGCAAGAAGATCGGTCTCGTTTACATCGATATCGCCTACGGCAAGGAGCCGATCGCGACCCTCGAAAAGCTGTCGCAGAAATACGGCTACAGCTTCCTCAAATACCCGGTGTCGGCGCCCGGGATCGAACAGTCGGCGACCTGGCTGCAGATCCGCCAGCAGCGGCCGGACTGGCTGTTGATGTGGGGCTGGGGGGTCATGAACTCGACCGCCATCAAGGGTGCGGCCTCGGTCGGGTATCCGATGGATCACTTCATCGGCGTGTGGTGGTCGGGCTCAGAGCCCGATGTCGTGCCCGCCGGCGAGGCCGCGGTCGGCTACAAATCGGGCACGTTCCACGGCGCCGGGCAGGATTATCCCGTGATCAAGGACATCCTCAAATACGTCTATGACAAGAACGGCGGCCACGCGACGCGGGAAAAGGTCGGCGAGGTGCTCTTCAATCGCGGCGTCATCAACGCGATCTTCGACCTCGAGGCGATCCGCACCGCGCAAGGTAAATTCGGCAAGAAGCCGCTGAAGGGCGAAGAGGTGCAATGGGGCTACGAGCATCTCAACATGACCCCGCAGCGGATCGCCGAACTCGGCGCGGATGGGCTGATGGTGCCGATCCAGCTCTCTTGCGCTAACCACGAAGGCAACGGCCAAGTGCGCATCCAGCAGTGGGACGGCAAGCACTGGAAGTTCGTCTCTGACTGGATCCAGCCGGACCGCGCGATGCTGATCGAGATGTACAACGAGTCGGCGCTCGCCTATGCGAAAGAGAAGGGTATCACCCCGCGCGACTGCTCGAAGGTGATGTGAGCCCCGGGGCCGCCCTCATTCTCGCAATGCGCTGATGACCGAAGCAGGCGTCCTCCTCTCCGTCAACAACATCGAGGTCATCTACAACCACGTCATCTTGGTGCTGAAGGGCGTCTCGCTCGAAGTGCCGGAAGCCGGCATTGTCGCCCTGCTCGGCGGCAATGGTGCCGGCAAGACGACGACAATGAAGGCCATTTCCAACCTGTTGCGCGCCGAGCGCGGCGAGGTGACAAAGGGCTCGATCACATTTGGCGGCGAGCGCACGGACGCTCTCGATGCCGCCGAAGTGGTCCGTCGCGGGTTGATCCAGGTCATGGAAGGGCGCCACTGCTTTGCGCATCTGACGGTCGAAGAGAATCTGCTGACCGGCGCCTACACGCGGCGTGACGGCCGCGCGCCGATCGCCGGCGATCTCGACAAGGTCTACAGCTATTTCCCGCGGCTCAAGATCCGGCGCACCGCCATCGCCGGCTACACCTCCGGCGGCGAGCAGCAAATGACCGCGATCGGCCGGGCGCTGATGTCGAGGCCAAAAATGATTCTGCTGGACGAGCCTTCGCTGGGTCTCGCGCCGCAATTGGTCGAGGAGATTTTCGCCATCGTCGGCCGGCTGAACGAGAATGAGCATGTCGGGTTTCTGGTCGCCGAGCAGAACACCAACATCGCATTGCGCCACGCCCAATACGGCTACATTCTCGAAAACGGGCGGATCGTGATGGACGGAACCGCTGCCGATCTGCGCAGCAACGAAGACGTCAAGGAATTCTATCTCGGGCTCTCGGCGGCCGGGCGGAAGAGTTACCGCGACGTGAAACATTACCGCCGCCGCAAACGTTGGCTCGCTTGAGAACCGCGACGCGCTTGGAACTTTCGGGCTCGTCTAGCCCGTTATCGGGTTCGTCAACGGGCGGGAGTCGAAGGTGAAGATAGTATCCGGGTTGTTCGGGGCGGCGGCGCTGGCGGGGCTAACCTTTGCGGCAAATGCGCAGGGGTTGCCGCCGGGCTCCTATCAGCAGAGCTGCAGGGACTTCAGAATGCAGGGCGGCACTTTGACCGCGGTCTGCCGTAGAGCCAATGGACGCGGCGATCAGCAGACGGCCCTAAATGTGACGCATTGCGCCGGGGACATCGGCAACAACAACGGCCAGTTGGTCTGCAATGGCGGCCAGCCTGCTGCTCCGGTACCGCCGCCCGCGCGACAAGCCCAGGCGCCTGGTTATCCAGCGCCCGGGTATGCGCCCGCGCCCGGGTACCCCGCCCCGGGATACGGGCCGCCGCCACGCTATGGCGAAGAACGTGGCTACCGCGAGCGGTGCGAGGGATTACGGCATGAGGAGCACGAGCTGCGCGACAGGCTCGCCTACACTCCCTACGGCGAGGAACGCGAGCGGCTGCAATACCGCCTCGGCCGGATCCAGGCCGAACGGGAGCGGTGCCGGCGCCCCTGATGTGACGCCGTTCAGGCGTGATCCACCGACCAAAGCGTAAACGCGCCGGCAAACCCCTTTAGTTCAATCTTTTCGTGCCTCTGCCATTGAAGTTCTTCGTGGCGGCGAGCGCCGAGCGCGTCGATATCGGCTTTGGCCTGTTCGCTCAGCCATATCCCCGCGCCTTTGATCGCCCCGACGACACGAGCGGCGAAATTGACCGTTCTGCCGAAGACATCGCCTTCTTCTATCTGCAAGGGACCGATATGGATGCCGGCCCTCAGCCGGAGTTCCGGCATTCCCGGATCGGCGCACAGCCCGCGGGCATAGTCGAGCGCAGCGGCGACAGAGCGGAACGCGGCCATGACGCTGTCACCGATGGTTCGGATCTCGTGACCCTTGTACTGGGCGATGAGCTTCCGGCTCTGGGTGAAATGGATCTGACGGACCTCGTACATGCGTTCGTCCCGCATTCGCTCGCCCAATGCCGTCGAATCGACGACATCGGTGAAGACGATCGCCAACGTGACGCGCTCGTCACCCGCCCATTCGACGAATCTGGAGCTGTGCGTTTCGGCATTGGCCGACAGCACGAAAGCCTCGAAATCTCGGTGATGATCGGCGGCCAAGTCCATCGACTCGACCAATGACGGATACCGCCGAGCAAGTCGTTCCTTCGGGTCGACAATAGCGACCGCGCCTCCACACGGGCACGAAAATAGATCTTTGCGTTGCTCCCTCAGAAGCTCGACATAGGCATCGGGCACCGGAGTGCCACAGTTGCCGCAAACGAAGAGCCGGAGGACCTGTACCGTCCCGTACAGGGCACGCCGGTTGACGTGCGCCAAGACATACTCCTCGAAATGAAATCGGGTTTCCTCCGTCGCCGCGTCGAAGAACAACAGCAGCCGCCCCCGTCCTTCGCTAAATTCCTGCAGATAAATACCGCATCTCCCGCCGGCCCGCGCCGTGAAGATCACCGCGTTGCGCCACATCTCGGTGCGCGCCGTCTCAAACAGCTGGCTATGACCCAAGCGGACCGCGAGCGTCGCGTAGATGCTTTGGGTCGGGCCTTCAAAGGTCACGGCCACGGCTTTTCCCGGCGGATCCGGCGCCTCGGCATAGTCGCGATTGAATTGCGAAGGAAAGACTAGGTAGCGGCCATCAGCGGCACTTTCCCGCAATGCCAGGTCGAAGCGAACGAGTTCCTCGACCGTCGAATGCAGCAACAGCTGCTCTTGCTTGCGGTCGCCGATCCTTTCGTCCTCCGGCACATGAAATTGCCCGCCCAGCGCCCTCTCCTCGGCAATCGAACCCAGCCCGTCCGGTTCGTCCTTGGCGGCAATGACCAGCGCCGAGGCGTAGGCGTCCAGCAGCTCCGGCTGCAGCAGCACATAGTCGCCGAAGCTCAGGCGCCGGATCAGATCGCGGTTCTCGAGCCGGCCGATACAGACATCGAAGTCGGCGCGCAAATCATCCTCTTCCGCGATCACCTCCAGACCTTGTCGAACGAAGTCCTCGAATAGCTGGCCCGCCGGGGCTAACAGCCGTCCGGTTTCCTTGACCTCGATCAGATAAGACTTGATCGTAGCGAAGAGCGCGGAGGACGTGACTGTCGGCAGTTCGTCCCATGGAATCGCGCTCTCGATTGCCGCCCGCAACTCCCCGATCCGCCACCCTTCCTTGGCGCTCGTCGCGAAATAGCCGGCAAAGTCGAATTCCTTGACGAGCGCATCGAGCCGTTCTTTGCTGACCGGTACACCGCCGCGATCGGCGCGCGCCGAAACGAGGAATTTGGTCAGCGGAACCGCCTCGTCTCCCTGGCGCTGGTGCGCCGCGCGCAGCGCACGCTCCCAATGGACCACTCCGGCCAGCGGGTCGGTCTCGCTTCTCGCATCGAACACGACCAGCGCCACAGCCACTTCGCTCAGATGCAATTGGTGAATGACGCGGTAGCCGGGCTGGCCGGCGAGATCCCACAGCAGCGTCTCGCGTGTTCGCCTGCGTTCGCCGGGCAGCTGTTCTTCCGCGGTGCCGAGCGCCCAAACCTGCCGCCCCGCCGTCGAA
>Ga0209380_10002937_pt1 | contig 10719 bp, 6 predicted proteins | sample HubBroMetageWFT6_FD_188347 | JGI IMG/M metagenome (GOLD analysis project Ga0209380, IMG submission 188347) | Warmed and freeze-thawed soil microbial communities from the Hubbard Brook experimental Forest, New Hampshire - Hubbard Brook CCASE Soil... | ecosystem: Environmental > Terrestrial > Soil...
AGCTTCGCGGTCGGTACGACGTCATCGTCGACTGCGAGAACGGGATTCCTTTCTTCACACCCTTGTTCGCGCGGATCCCGAAGGTTCTCCTCGTCCACCACGTCCACCGTGAGATCTTCCGTCGTGAGACGCACCCGCCGATTCGCTGGCTGGGGTACTGGCTTGAAGGCGGCCTGATGCCGAGGGTCTACAAGAAGACCCCCATCGTCGCCGTGTCAGCGAGCACCCGCGACGACCTGGTCGGTCTCGGCTTCAAGGCAGATCAGATTCACATCATTCACAACGGCGTGGTTGAGGTCGCGTCCTTGAACCGCAAGCCGGCACCCGAGCCGAGGATCCTGTGCGCGGGACGCCTGACCCCGCAGAAGGGTGTCGAGGTGATCATCCGGGCCATGCCCCTTGTGCTCAAGGCGCTCCCCAACGCCCATCTCGACATCGTCGGTCAGGGCCCGGATCGCACCCGCCTCGAGCGCCTGGCGTGGTCGCTCAAGCTCGCGACCCACGTCCGTTTCCACGGCTATCTGCCGGGACACGCCAGGGACGAGCTTGCGGCGAAGGCGTGGGTCGCCGTGTGCCCCTCGGCGTTCGAAGGCTGGGGCGTCTCGTGTGTGGAGGCCGGCGCGCGCGGCCTGCCGGTCATCGCATCCAACGTCAATGGCCTTCGCGATTCGGTCCGCGATGGCATCACCGGCCTGCTCGTCCCGCATGGCGACCATCGCGCCTTCGCCGAGGCACTGGTCGAGCTGCTCGAGGATCCCGAACGGCGCGCGGATATGAGCGCTGCCGGCATCGAGTGGGCCGCGTCGCACTCATGGGAGCGCAGCACCAACGAGCTTCGGATGGTTCTGGCGGGCACGGTCGCAGCCCACCTTCAGGGTGAGATGCCTGCCGCGGCTCCGCCGCCGGGCACCCCGAACACCAGCGAACCCGTGGAGGATGCCCAGATCGCCAATGTCGGTTGACCGACAGGGGGCCGTCTCGGTCATCGTGACCACACGTAACTCGGGGCAGACGCTCGAAGCGTGTCTTGACAGCATCCGGCGTCAGACCTACGCGGCGACCGAGCTCGTCGTGGTGGACAATCACTCCAGCGACCGCACGCTGGAGATCGCCAACCGCTTTGCCGACAAGGTGGCCACGATCGGCCCCGAGCGAAGCGCTCAGCGAAACCACGGGGCGTCGATCGCCTCGGGTGTGCTGCTCCTCTTCATCGATGCCGACATGGTCCTGGACCCCGAGGTCGTGGCCGAGGGAGCCCGCATGCTCGGCGCCGGTACGGTCCCCGCGGTGGTCATCCCCGAGGAGACGGTTGGGGAGGGATTCTGGACCGCGTGTCGCGCTCTGGAGCGCGGGTGCTACAACGGGGATGACACCATCGAAGCCGCGCGCTTCTACAGCCGCGCCGCCTTCGCCGAGGCCGGTGGGTTCGACATCCACTTGAATGGCGGAGAAGACTGGGACCTGTCACGAAGAGTTGCACGCGGACGCAGGCTGCCGCGAACTCGCGCGATCATTCATCATGATGAGGGTCGCACCCGTCTCAGGACCGTGTACAAGAAGCGGCGTTACTACGCGCCAGGCTATCTCGCGTTCGCGCGAAAGCATGGACGCGGTGCGATGGCGCAGGGAAACCCAATCTTTCGCGCGGCATACGTCCGCAACTGGCGCACGTTGGCGCGTCATCCATTGCTCACAGCGGGCATGTTCACGCTCAAGGCGGTCGAGCTCGCCGCGATCCTCGATGTCGCCGCCGACACGAAGTTTCGCGGGGGCGTCCGCGATCGCAGTAACGAGGTTTACGCAGTAGTCGATGACAGAGAACCAACCCGAATCACAGCAGCAACCGGCTCCGCGAGCCGACGGCGATGATCATGCGCCGGTTCGCTTTCGGCCGCTGCTCGTAACCTTCGGCTCGGTCGTCGAGCCGGATGGTGGCCTCCAGGTCAGGTCCCGGATTCTCGCTGAAAGTCTGACAAGCCTGGGGATGCCGCCGACCATCCTGAGCACTCGCGAGGCGAAGGGGTTCGATGCAACGCCACCATGGGCGCGTTCGATCCATGTCCCGAGCCACAGGCCATGGCGTGGGTTCTCGAAGGAGTGGGCGCGTCTGATCGGGAAACACGCGCGTAACGCTGACGTGGTCATCGTGGCCAACGCGATGTTCATGCCCGCATTGCAACTCTCGGGGACGCGCCTCCCCATGATCTGGGACACCAACGAGTGCCAGACGCTGCACTACGCACGCATGGAGCGCACTGCATCCACCAGAGCGAAGCAACTGATCTGGTGGGGGCTCGAACGCTGGGCGGCACATCGATGCCTGGTTGCGGTGGCCATCGGCGATGCTGAAGCCACCGAGTGGCGGCGCATACATCCGCCGCTGCGCAACAAGTTGATGACCGTCGACCATGCGGCATTCGTGCCGAGCCTCAAGTCAGATGGGGATCCCGCAGTGCTGAGCGATCGTGTCGGCGGATCGCTCCGCCGCCCGGTCCTTCTGTTCGTCGGCACCATGACCGCCAAGCACAACGCGGCGGCCGCCCGATGGCTCATCGACGTCCTGGCTCCGGCACTGGCGGACACCGCAACTATCGTCATCTGCGGCCCCGGGAGCGATCGACTCGTCGGCAGTGGTAAGAAGGGGGCGCCAGTTCTGTTGCTCGGCGCGGTGGACGACATCGATTCGGTTATCGCAACCGCCGATCTCTGCCTCGCCCCGCTGGCGACGGGCGCCGGAGTCAAGACAAAGGTTCTGCACTATCTGGCGCATGGTCGAAGAGTTGCTGGAACGCCCATCGCCTTTGAAGGGCTCGATGGAGCACCGGGGCTGGACGCGGCGCCGCTCGAGGGCTTGCCAGAGCTGGTAGCTCGTATGATTGGGGCTCCGGAGACCGCCACCGTCACGCGGTCACGTGTAGCGGCGCAGCGCGAGTGGCTGACCCTGCACCACGGGCGACCGCTCATCATCGACCAATGGAGGAACGTGCTCACGTGCGTCAACGGCAAGTGACCGAACCCGCCGGGGAAGCCGGGGCACGCCGGCTTGTACTTGTCGGGGTCGCCCGCTCCGGAACCTCGTGGCTCGGCCACGCGCTCGGCAGAGCCCAGGGCGTCCGCTTCTACTACGAGCCAGACAACGTCGACGCCGACCCCGCCGCGGTTGCGAGCGCGGGCCGGCGTGGATTCGGCCCTTACCCGGTCATCGATAACGACCAGGACGCCGGGCAGTTCGCGCCGCTCTGGGATCTCGTCTTCTCCGGTCGACTCCCGTTCGCCCTCCGTGAACGGCGCCGCCTCCGGCCAGCCGCAATGATTGCCCTGAGGCTGCCTCGATCCGTGCGCGATCCCCTCGTTCGCGGTGCCGCCTCGCTGTCAGCCCGCAGACCCGGCCGTGCGGGCAGCATCGTCGTCAAGACGATATACGCGACCTTCAGCCTGGAGTGGCTGGTGGCCCGGTACGAGCCCACGGTCATCGCCATGCAGCGGAATCCGTTGAATGTCGTGTCGAGCTGGCGCGAACTCCGGATCCCTCTGTTCGACCTCGCCACGCGTCCGATCATCCGCAGCCGCTACATCGAGCCGCTCGGCATCGAACCGCCGGGGACCGACGCGTCTGACGTCGCTCAGATCGCCTGGCACGTCGGGCTTCTCACCCATGTGATCGCCCAGTCTCTGGAGAACCATCCCGAGTGGCACTTCGTCACCCACGAGGATCTGTGCCAGGACCCGGTTACCACGATTCGCTCGATCTGTGATCAGGTGGGACTGACGTGGACGGACGACATCGATCGTTTCCTCAACGAGAACAATCGCCGGGGCGAGGGCCTCGCTCCCGTGCGGATCGCCACCGAGGAGCCGACCAGATGGCGCGAACGCTTGAGCACTCAGGAAATCGCTGAGATCGAGAATGTGCTGCAGGCCTTCCCCACCAGGGGCTGGATCCGCCCCCCGGTAACCGCATCCTGACACGCCATTCAGGGATGCTCACCCGAGCGGCGATTGGAACGTCTGACCATATTCAGCTTTCTAGTAGACTGGACAGAAAGCGGGACGCCGGGGCATCGTCGGCAGGATTGGAGGTTGCGTGGCGATCAGTAGTTCTGAGCCTTCGACGCACCTTGCGGTTGCCCCGGAGGCTCAGGCGATCGAATCAGGAAAGGGTCATCAGGTGACCGGGCGAGACGGGGGCAAGCACGAACGCAGGCAGTTCATCACGCACAACGCGGTGGCGGCGTCGGGGACGTGGCTCGCCGGAATTCTCGGACTGCTCCTGCAGGCGCTGGTCAGCCATCACTTCAAGCCCGTGGTCTACGGCGAAGTCTTCGCCGTCTTCAGCTTCTTCACCGTTCTGACCCAACCCGCCGCCGGCTTCAGCCGCCTGGTCGCATGGACGACGAGCCGCGAGCTGGCCACAACCCACGGAACCTCCGACCTGGAAAGCGCGGCCATGCTGCGCACGACGGTGATCCGGCTCACCACGCTCGGAACGGCACTCGGGCTGGTGTTCGCGATTGGGGCCTGGCCACTCTCCCTCTACCTCAAAGTCCCAGCCGAGTACGTCCTCCTGGGTGCGGTCGGCGTGCCGTTCATGTTCGCGACGTCGCCGATGCTCGCCTCACTTCAGGGAGAGCAACGCTGGGTGCCGTGGAGCCTGCTCAGCATCGGCATTGCCTTGAGCCGAGTTGTCTTCGTCGTCCTCTTTGTCTGGGTGTTCGGCTCGACCTTCGGTGCCGCCGGTGTGCTGCTGGGAATCAGCCTTGCCGCCGCCGTCCTCTACTTCACCGCGCTCGCGATGGTCTGGCCGCGATGGCGTCGCGGTCGAGCACCGGCGTCCTGGCGACCGGTCTGGCGGTTCCTGGTGGTGTCGGTCTGGTCGACCATAACGGTCGCGGTGCTGATGGGTAGCGACGTCGTCGTCGTGCAGCACTTCTACCACGGCCCTCAGGCGGGCCAGTTCAGCGCCGTGGCGGTCACCGCGAGGTCGCTGTTCTTCGCGATGGGAAGTGTTACCAGCGTTCTCTTCCCGAAGGTGGCGGCGCGGCGCGCCAGGCGCCGCGGGACCAGGACAGTGGTGTTCACGTCGGTGGCGATTGCCATCGTCGGCGGTCTGTTGGGTTTGCTCGTGTTCTCCGTGTTCAGTCAAACGATCCTCCATGCGTTCTCGGGCCATGCCTATGAGGCAGGTGCCAGCTACATCGGCTGGTACGCGCTGGGGATGCCGCTGCTGGCCGCGGTGGTGATGCTCAGCAACACGCAGCAGTCACTTGCCGACCTCAAACTCCTCTGGGTCTTGATCCCGGGGATGTTCATCAAGCCGCTGCTCATCTACTTCTTCCACAGCACGCTGCTGGTGGTGTCGCTCATGAGCGACGTCTCCATCGCCGCGGTCCTCGTGGCTCTCGTAGTCCACTACCTGCTCACCGAGCGAGGAGAGCGTGTAGCCGCAGGGTCGCCGGGGACCCCGGATGAACCACCAGCGAGCGGACCGTCGGGTTCGATCGTACCGTCGCCGGGCCCCCCGGATGAGCCACCAGCGAGCGGACCGTCAGGCTCGATGATCCCGTCGCCGGGCTAGGCTGGTGCTGTTGCGATGTATCAATCGATGACGGCACGAGCTGAGCGCGCCATCGCGTGGCTGACCATCAAGAGTCGATGGGTCACCGACCGACCATGGGCAACCATCGCCGTCCTGGCGCTCGTCGGTCTCGGCATCAGACATGCGTGGCTGTCGACACAGCCTCTCTCCGCAGGAGACTGGCACTGGCCTGACAACGCAGTGCTCGCCAGCTACAGCCCCTGGCCCGCTGTGTGGGACAGCAACCTCGGGCTTGGAGGAGAGAACAGGTTCTCGGCGGCGTTCCGATTCCCGGTCTACGCCGTGTCGGGACTCTTCGCCGTCCTCGGCATTGGCTGGACCTTCACGGAGAAGCTTCTGTATTTCGTCCCCTTCGCTGTGCTCCTCCCGGTCGGTGGGTGGTTGCTGGCGCGCGAGATCATGGGACGGACGAAGTGGGCACTGCTGACACCGGTGCTGCTCCTCGGTGCCACGTACTTCATGCTCGAGGCCAACGGCGAGGTTCCGCTTGCGCTCGGCGAGGTCATCTCCTTCTTCGTCCTCCTCGCATTTCTCAAGACGGTCCGCCAACTCTCCCTTCGCTGGGCGCTGATCACCGGTCTGCTGATGGCGGTTGTCGCTTTCTACGACGTGCGCCCTGCCTATCTCTGCGTCCTGCTCATGGCGATGTACTTCGTCATCGTTGCGGTGGCCGACCGAAACTGGCGCGTTTTCCTGCGTCGGACGGCGCTCGGCGCGGTGGCCGGTATCGTGTTCGCGGGAACCCAGGCGTACTGGCTGTTGCCGCTCCTGACGTATCACGGCGGCGTGGGACTTCCGATACCCCAGGCGCCGAATTTCAACGTGCTCACGCTCGGGCACGGACTCACCGGGGTCGACGCGTTCTGGACCGGCGGCACGCCCGCACAGCTTGTCCAGTCGCCGCTAAATCCGGCCTACATGATCCTGCCGCTCATCGCACTGACGCCGCTGCTGGCGCGCCGGATGCGACCCGAGGTGCTGTGGCTGACCGTCGCCGCGCTGCTCTTCGCCTTCTTTGCCAAGACCGACAATGCGCCGCTCGGCGGCATCTACGACTGGATGTACATCCACGTCCCAGGCTGGAAGCTCTTCCGTGAAGGCTCGAAGTTCCTGTACATCGTCACCCTGGCGTACGCGATCCTGATACCGATCGCCCTGTCCAACGTCTTCCAGTGGACCGCCGGGCATCTGACCGAGCTGCGCGCTCGCATGCTCCGCGCCGGCGCGGCCGCCGCGCTCGTTGGTGTCGTTGCGCTGAGTGCGTGGTCCGTGGTCATCCTTCAGACCGGCACACTCGGATCGACGACACAGTCCACTCCGGAACCCGCGGCGCTCACAGCGTTGTCGAGGATTCTTGCCGACGATTCACGCCCGGGACCAGTGCTCTGGTTCGGTCAGCCATTGATCGGCAACAACCTGCACAACCATCATTTTCTGATCGCTTCGCCGACGCATCCCGCGGTGAACCTCACCGGAAAATTCGGCGGCAGCAGAACCAACCAGCGAGACCCGTTTCAGCTCTACTGCCCCGACAACGTCATCGCCTTCTGCTACGTCGACCAGAACCTCTTTCCGTACCTCGTGCAGATGGCCGGCGCCGGGTACGTCGTGGTTCCCGGTGGTCAAGGAGCGGGCTCACTCCCGGCGGGCATCACGCGCGGCTGGCTGCAGCAGCAGATGTCGTCGATGTTCGGTAAGCCCATGGTGCTGGGAAGCGGATCGACCTCGCTGTGGGTGTGGCGGATGAGCTCACCGCAGCCCGCGGTCACCACCGGGCCTGCGATCGCGGAGGTCGAGTCAGGCACATGGGCGACCACTGCGGCACTGCCCGCGCTGACGGCCCTGGATATACCCGCGGCATATCGCGAGAGCTTCGCCAGCAACCAGTATCCCGTCGCCCCGCCCAACCTTCCAGACGCAATCGCGGTGATGCCGCACGTCAACAACACCTGCATTGCGAACGCGGCTGGCGCGGCCGCGGTGATGGCGAAGAGCACCGACCCCTCGATACAGGTCACCGTCGACGGCACACCGCTCACGCTGTCTTCGCTGAGCGCTCAGGGTTTGCCGCGCTTACCCGGCTGGAGTGTCTACGGACCCATTCAGGTCACCACGGGTGCCAACACCATCACCAGCGCTGTGGGGGCGCCGGCGCTCGGACCCTGCCTCAGTTGGTCATCGCTGACCGCCACGGCTCTCGGCGCCCATCCAAACGCGGTCAGCGTGATCACCCTCACCGCCTCCAACGAGCAGATCACGGCCTCGACCGACTCGGTCAACGGCACGTGGGTTGAGCTGCGTCGCTACTACGACCCGGGATGGCGGCTTGACACCCACAAGCCGGTGAGCCTCGGCGATGGGCTGTTCAACCTCTACCACCTCAACGCCGCCCAGAGCTCCGCTGCGACGCTCACCTTCACGTACTCGACGCTACCGTACGAGCGCATCGGCGAGGGGATCGCGCTCATCGTGCTCGTGGCCGCCGTCTGGCTCGCGATTCGCGTGCCACGCCGGCTCCGCTTCGCTGCCGCAGCATCGGTGGTCCCGGCCGGCGACAGGTCATTCCCGCCGTCGCGCGTGGCCACGTGGATCGCCGGCGTCGGCACGGCGATGCTTGTGGTCACGGCAGTGGCGGTGGCGCTCGAGTGGTTTGGCGTCCCATCCGCGTTCCCGGAGGTGGCTGTGGCCCCCGATCCGTACTCGATCGATGTCGGGTACGGCGGTGTCGCGATCGGTCTGCTGCTCCTTTCTCTTGTGGTGCGCTTCATGACCGGGGTATTCGGTGGCACGAGCGAGCAATCCGACGAAGCGCCTGCATCCGCGCCCGCGCCACCAACGCCGCCGGTGGCTCGAAAGCCCGCACACGTGGGCGCCGGCGTGGCAATGACACTCGCAATCTCGCTGATCCTGGCGTCATGCGGACAATCCGCCAGCGATTTCCAGAATCTGATCTCCGAGGCGACGCAGGCCGGCTCGGTCGCGCCCAGCATCCTCGGTTCTTCCCTGGACGATGCGCGGCTGCAACGCGCGGCGCGCCAACCCGACCTTTGCATCGCCGACTACACGCAGGCGCTCCAGGAATTCCCCACCCTGGTCACCGCCTACACCGGTCGAGGTGACTGCTACCTCAACGGCGGACAGAACGGTGGTGCAGCGGTGCAGGACTACTCAGAGGCCATCCAGCTGTCGCCGCTCAATCCCGACCTGTATCTGCGACGAGCGGTAGCGTATCGGGTCATCGGCAACCTGGCTGCTGCCGCAGCGGACTACAAGCACGCGGCGCTGATACCTTCGGCGAACGCAGGACAGCAGCTCACGGCCGTCGACGGGCTGGTGGCAATCTCGGACTACCCGGATGCGCAGGCTGCGTATGCCCGCGCGCTCGTGCTCGATCCCGGAACGTCACTGCTCTACGTCGCGGGTGCCGACCTTGCCATCGCTCGTGGCAACCAGCAGCTGGCGAACCAGGACTTCGCCACCGCCACAGCACTAGCCGGCAACAACAAATCGAACACGACCCAGATTCTCTCCCATGAATGTCAGGGGGAGGTCCTCCAGCACATGTATGTCCAGGCGGCCAACGATTGTCTGAACGCCGCACAGCTTTCGTCGTCGGGCGCCGGAGCCTATGACAACCTGGCCGAGGCCGACCTTGCTCTCGGCAACCTCACAGATGCCCTGACCAATATCAGTGAAGCGATCAGCAACTTCATCGGCAACGTGGGCCCGTACGCGCAGCCAGAAGGGGTGGACGGATTCGGACTGGCAAACCTCTACGCGGCGCGCGGCTGGATCGAGATCCAAATCGGTGGCGCGGAGACCAGTGCCGCGATCTCCGACTTCGAAACCGCCTTGCAGTCGCTGCCGGCGGGCGCGCCGGACACGCGAGCGCGCATCAAGGCGTATATCGAGACCGCCAAAAAGGACCAGCAGGTAGGTCAGTAGGCGTCCGGTCCCCAGTCGCCCAGGGGGAAGTCGTTCAGCACGGCGCGCGCCTCCGCCACCTGCGCTGGACTGAGCCGTCGGGCGAACTGTGTGGTCGCCTCGCTCCTTCGGCTGTTCCCGGTTGTGGATGTCGCGGCATTGGGATGCACACGCTGGCTGCCACCGAACACGGTGAACTTGGGGTCATCCGATTTGGTGACGTACTCCTCCATCGCGGCCGACCAGCGCAGACCGATGCGGGTGGCAAGGGCGTCGAAGCGCTCGATTGGATCGGCGCAGAGGTCGTCGTGCGAGGCGACGATCCAGTCCGGGTGACGGTCGGCCGCCTGCTTCAGGCCGGTGGTGAGCAGTCCAACGTTCCAGGCCACTCGGGTCACCTCCGAGGCGTCATCGCCGGGCGGCGTCAGGCCGAGCGGCCGGACAACCAGGCGATTGACCGCCGGAAGATCGCCGATGTTGCGCTTCGTGTAGAGGCCGAGGACGGTGCAGCTCGAGACGATGTTGAGCGGGTTGCGGCGCATGATGACCATCCGCGGCGCGTAGCGGCGCGCGATCCAGTCGAGCGAGAAGGTCGAGTTCACGGACTTGACGATCACGTGGCGGGGACGCCTGCGAACGCGACTCGTTCCCATTGCCAGACCCGCGACCAGGGTGTCGCGAAGGACACGCGGCATCCTGGCCACGCGGCGCCCAGCAGAGCGCACGCCCTCGGCTCGCGCCATCGGCCAGCCACCGACGAATGCCAGGTCCCAGAGCTGCCGGTACCAGAAGCTGCGCTGCTCCGGCTCGAGGGCTGGATGGGATCCGAGCCGCGCGGCCACCATCGCCCCGAGCACGTCGGAGGCGGGACCGTCAGGTTCGAACACCGCCTGGGCGCCATCCGCGAGCCCCAGGACATTCGCAGCCCAGGTACTTCCACAGCGCGCCGTTCCGGTGAGCAGGATCCTCATCGGCCGGCGCCGTCTACATGAATGTGGCGACCGCCGCTGCCCAGGCCTGCGACTTCGACAGCGTGCCCGCATACGAGAAGGTGCCCGCGGTGGCGACTGCCTGGTTGCCGGCCTGCTCCGAGTTGTTGAAGTTGGTCGCGGGGTTGCGGGTGAGGGTGTCGTTGGTGAAGCCGGGGGAGAGCCCGCTGATCGTCACTGTGGTGGTCACGAAGCCAATGTTCCCGATGA
>Ga0209380_10002938_pt1 | contig 10718 bp, 6 predicted proteins | sample HubBroMetageWFT6_FD_188347 | JGI IMG/M metagenome (GOLD analysis project Ga0209380, IMG submission 188347) | Warmed and freeze-thawed soil microbial communities from the Hubbard Brook experimental Forest, New Hampshire - Hubbard Brook CCASE Soil... | ecosystem: Environmental > Terrestrial > Soil...
TCTGGGAAGCGCGGACTGATGTTCCATCCTTAAACGTAAGAATGAACGGATCATGCGAAAGAGATATTTGGGCGTCCGTGCTTCGATCTACCAACTTCAGCCCAGTCAATCTTCCTTCGGAGACCGACCATTGCGCCTGCATCATCTGGTTCGACAACGAGAGCACCGTCCCCTGGATTTCAGCCTTGGCTTCGCCGGGAGATGCCCCGTAGAGAACGGGGCTCTGGCCCGCGGCCGGGATGGTGCCAGTAAGCAATGCCAGAATAATGGCCGCGCTAACTCTGGCGGCGAATTTGCAAAACGAGGGTTGCATCGCAGTCAGGGATAAATGTTCAGGTGGGAGACAACTCGTGTGATGGCGCCGTTTGGGCTGGGGCAATCCGGTTGGAGCCCCAGTCGCAGCGAACAGAAAAGCCCCAGTAACTGGGCCAGCATTACGTCCACCGGCGCGCGGTATTGGTCATCGAGGGTTGGGGCGTTCAGGGAAAGAACATAGTCTGCCAGGGTTTCCAGCCGATCGGTAGATTCCGGGCTCACCACCACCCGTAGCTTCCCGAGCCGCTTTCGATGGATTTCTTCGATCAGGTCCAATTCATAGTTTCGCCGCCGCGCGTCGCGCGAGAGAAAGATCACGAATAACGTATTGTCATCCAGAGCCGACATGGGGCCATGGCGAAGTCCAAGAGCGGACTCCGACATGGTTGCGATCTTGCCTGCAGTTAGCTCCAAGAGCTTCAGAGCAGATTCCTGCGCCACCGCCCTGAGCACTCCTGATCCGACAAAACAAGCTCTCGAAAAATCTTCCTGCGCGATCGCTGTGGCAGCTTCCCCGGCATGGCCCAGAAAACGCTCTCCTGTTTTCAGCAACTCAGAGAACGTAGCAGCGTAGTCGTCAGCAGAAAACGCATGGGCCAGACAATGGCCGGCAATCACCATGTTCGTGTAAGAACTGGTCATCGCCAGCCCGCGATCATTCGCAGAATCGTCCAGCGCAAGCACGAAGGCGCGACCGGGCACTTTTTCGCAGACCGCAGCCATGCGACTTTTCCGGTTGCAAGTCACGAGAAGGTGCCGCACCTCGGGATGGCGGGCGATCGCGGCTTCCAGCACGGCCAATCCTTCGGAACTGTCGCCCGATCGGGAGAACGAAATCCACAGGTAGGGCCGGTCCGGGAATACCAAGTCTTGAATATTGGTCAAAAGGTCCGTGCTGGGAATCGCCGAAACCTCACATCCCCACAGCCTGCGCAGCAAGTATGCGAGCGCCCGTCCGACATAGTCAGACGTGCCCGCGCCGACAAGAAAAACATTAGGGCGCGGAGGATGCGCGTCGCCGATGCCCGCCGCGGCCAGGAATTCGATCAAGTCGGGCCGCCGCTCGCCGCAAATCCTGTACGTGGTCTGCCAGGTCGCCGGCTGGCGAAGGATCTCACTCGGAGTCCAGAGCGTGCCGCGCGTCTGTTTTTCCTTCTCGCTCGCGCCGACCAGCGCCTGGAGTCCTTCGATCGCGTGCCCTTGAATCAAATCTCCCCCCACGCAAATCTACCTGCCTGCAAATATACTTCGAAATCGCTGCCGAAATATATAGAAATGTTTAGAAAGCGATATAGCAATCAAACGAAACACTGCAAACGATGGGGGCTCGGGGTATGTCGGAGCAGTGCAGTTACAGCGGCTCAGGCGTGTGGAGGGGAGTCTCGCTTGGTCAGATGCGGTGCTGGCGTTAGACCACGGTCACTGCAAGTCCGGATTTTTTTAACGCGGTCAGTTCGGCCCGGGGAATACCGGAGTCCGTAATGACGTGATGGAGAGAAGAAGGAGGAGCGATGAGCGAGAGACTACGCTTGCCGAATTTACTGGAATCACAAACCGCCACAGAGGTCTTGGAGATTTCGATCATGGCGCGATTCACTTTGGCCTCCAAAAGATTTGGGGTGCTGAGCCCATAGTGAACGTCGAATCCGTCAACCCCGAGAAAAAGTATGTCTGCATTTAATCTATGGAGCGTCTCTTCAGCGATTGGCCCCACCAAGGAAAATGAGTTCTTTCGCAGACTGCCCCCGGTCAGAATCACTTCCAGTGCCGATCCCGAGAGTTCGGCGGCGATGTTCACCGCATTCGTAATGATCGTCAGGTTCTGAAAATTTCGCAGGGCGCGGGCGATGGCCGTAGTTGTGGTGCCAGAATCGAGAATGACCACTTGTCCTTCCGTCACCATGCGAGCGGCAGCGGTGGCAATCCTTAACTTCTCTTTGCGATGCAGCTTCTCTTTTTCACGTAAGGTTGGGTCTTCCAGAGCGCTCTCGCGAGCGGGCAGGGCTCCGCCATGCGTGCGATGAACACGTCCTCTTGTATGGAGGATCTCCAGGTCCTTGCGGATCGTAACCTGGGAAGTATGGAATTGCCGGGCTAAGTCGATAACCAGCACCCGGCCATCCCGATTCACTATCTCAAGGATCGCTCTTTGCCGCTCTTCGCTCAGCATTTAGGGGCGTAACATTCAAAGATTTTGGACCGCTTCTCAGGAATCCGCGGACCTGCTCTCAAGCTCTTCTCTTTTATTCCTGACGACCTTCTGTTGTCTAGCGAAAAACTTCTGAACTGCCGCGCCCGGCCTCGCGGTCGGGAACGCTAATCGGGTTGAGCCTCGATCAGTAGATGGCTGTCAAATTTGGCCGAAAACGTGGCCTGCGGTCCGTGCACGCTTCCCAGATCCTTGTTGTTCACGTAATCGACGATGCGGTAAGTGCGATCCTGCAGGCCGCGGAGCTCAATCGGCCCGCTCCAATGGCGGGCGAAGAACGCGTAGTATATTTCCTCGCCCTTGCGAATCGCATGAGTTTCGGGGCGGTCGAATCCTATGTCGTAAAGATCGCCGAGATACACACCGCGCGACAGCATTTTGTCCTTATAGATGCGTAGCCACTCTTCAAAGACTTTCTCCCGCTGCGGCGTCAGGTCCGATGAGCTGCGTTTCTTGACCAGATTAGGCAAAACGAACTGCGTTCCCACAACCCCGCCCACGCCTACCGTCGAGGCGAAATCAATGGCGCCGTCGCTTAACTCGACGTGGTCCCCGAAATAGGGAATGTTATCCCCCATGAGGGCTTTCAACGTTTTTCCCTTGGAGCGAATCTGGAACGAACTCTCGGGATCGGAAGCCACAGACATATTGAAATGCGGCATGGTGAAGAATGAATACGCGGTACCACAGGGGCAAAATTCTACCAACGCATCCGGCTTCACGCTGCGCGCGGTTTCGTAAATCTCGCGGAAAAAGTCGGGCAACGCCTCCACGGAATCCTCCGGGCTTTTGTGATGGTGCGCGGGATTGTAACAGGGAGGAACGGCGTTCATATGCTGGCCATCGAGCTTAAGGCCGTCGAATCCCCAGTCCCCGAGAATCTTACGGACCAGCGCTTGGTGATACTCCACCACCCCCTGGTAAGACGGGCATAGATAAAACGAATTCCACCAGGAGATCTTGCGCTTCGATCCGTCGCGATTGAGCAGAAGAAAATCGGGATGGTCCTTTAGAAGCGTCGACTCCGGAACGGCGCTCAGCGGCGACCACCACAGTTGCGCTTTGAAACCCTCGGCATGAATGCGGTCGACCAGGGCCTTCATGTCGGCATCACCGTTGGGAAACTTTTTGGGATCGAGCTCCCAATCGCCGTAGTTGTTCTGCCAGCCATCGTCCAAAGTCACCCAGGAGAAGCCAAGCTTCTTGACGGTGGGAAGCGTGTCATAAACCTGCTTGAGTTGCACCGACCGTCCATAGCCCCAGGCACACCAGATCGGGCCAAAAGCGCTGTCAGGGGCCGAAGCCATTTGAAATCCCTGCTTCACCATCAGGCGCCGGTAGTCGACGAGCGTACGAAAGTAGTCACCCTGATGCACAGAGACAAAGGTGTGCAGAGTATGAAAGGTCTCGCCCGGCTCCAGCGTTCGCTCGCGGTTGGAGCGGACGGCCACGCGAGCATGACCTGCGTTAGGCATGGAAACAGGAAGGGATATCAGCCGCGGTCCCGGCTCGACATCGCCGACCGCGATGCCAACGTCTTTGCGCCAAACGTCGATGATGGGAGTGCCGCCGCCGTAGTCGCTGGCGTTCATGCCAAGAAAATTCTCCTGCTTGAACCCCGGGTGCAACGGTACTACCCAATCCGGCCGCTTCTCGTACGAACCACTCTGGTAGGACCAGAACGCTGGACCGCGTGCAGGCGGGATCGCACTGATTGAATATTGTTGATTGGCCCAACCGCGGATCGTCAGCTTCTTGCTCCCGTCGTTTGTGTACGCAACATCGAAGATCGCAATGGACGGGAAATCTTTATAAATCGTTACCGAAACGTCCTTGCGAAGATCGACAAACTTGTCGCTGAGCTTCCCCGATAATGACAGCCGCTCGCCTTCGCCAAAGGCGTCCGACACATGCTCGCGGCGGCTCGCCGTTAAGGTAAAGTCTCTCCAGGTGCGAGTCGTTGTTTCGACCGTCGTTGTTTTGACCGTCGTGGTGATTGTCTCGGACGCGGAAAGCGGAACCAGAAGCTTTGGCTTAGAACCGAACAACGCCGAAACGCGGCTGTGGAGATTGTGATCGAACTCAATGCGCAAGACTGCACTTTGGATTTGAAGTTCGGTAGAAACCTTATTGTCGGCGGAGGAAGCCAGTTTTCCGGCGACGCCATTCTCGCCGGAGACCGAGACCGGCAGGGCGATGCCCAACAGAACGCAAGAGACGATGGCTCGATTGCGCTTCGTGATTGCGTTTCCGCCGATCCTCATAACCTAACCATTCTAAGCCTCGCAAATCTAGGTCTCGCAAATCCAGGCCTCGCAAATTACTCGGAGCCTTGGCCGGGCTGGGCAGGCCGTCTTCTCCTCGCGCGACGAACTTGCTGCGGCGGTTTCGCCAATTCTCCCGGAGGGTTGAAGTAAGCGTCGCTAAAGATGACATCACCCTGAAAAGGTCTCATGCTTTCACGGTAGCGCTGGCTGGAAATTGCCGTCTGGATTTCAGTCTTCACATCCTCGAGCGCCAAGGTCTGCTTGCCGATCATTTTGTAGATGAAGTGGGCGCCATCAGGATCCGAAAATACTTCGGACACTTCTCCGGGCTTCAGGTGCATGACCGCTTCATGCTGCTGAGGAAGAACGGCGCGACGGACGTTCTCCATCTTCGTATGAGGAGAGGTGCCAGGGAATCCTCCCGCAGCGTAGGCCTCGATTTGTAACTTGTCGGGATCCTCCCCGTTGACGGCGCGAGTGCGAAGATCAGCAGCGAGCTTCGTCATCGCTTCTTCGGAAGCTTTCGTTTGAGCGTTGTGATCTGCGGGGGAGCTTTGTTTTGCGCGGGGAACGAAAATCCGTGCAAGCGTGGCCTGTTCGTAGGAGGATTCGTTTTTCTTATAGTAGTCAGCGAACTGCCTGTCGCTGATATTGTTGGCATCCGCCTGCAACGCTCGGTTCAGATCCTGGGCGAGGAGTTGCATGCGCGCGTACCGCATCTCCTGTTCGAACGCGGGAGTTTTGTCGAGGCCACGCGCTTCGGCCGCGACCGACATTCTTAAATTGCGCGCATAAGCGTTTGCTACGTTGAGGCGAAGGGAGGGCGACATTCCCGGCTGCAGCGCTTCTGTGAGTTTCTCAAATTGTGCACGAGTCACTACGGTTTTGCAGCCCTCGCCCGGTCGGGCCGGATCGGAACAGAAGCCGTTGATCGTAATCACGGGATCGTCAGCCTCAACTTTTACTTCTGGAGCCTTATCCGCCGCGGCCGGCGGCGCAGCTTGCCCGTAAGCCAAGCCCGCAAGCAGGAAGCAGACGATTCCGTGGAAGCGCATCGATTTAAATATCCTCCCGGAGAAATTGTGTTGTTGGCTCTCGCGGACCGATGTCACGAAAGAAATGTCGCGAAAGAAAAGTCCGGGCATGCGAATTTACTGCTCAAAAGCACCCATGTTGATCTGTCCGTTTGCATTGACTCGCGGATTGCCATTGAAGTCCACCGTACCGAAATCGGCCGAACCCAGGCTGGCGTTGCCCGTGTTCTCAGCCGGCGAACTGGCCGGGATGTCAAAATCCGGCGTCGGCGAGCAAGTCGTTATCGGCGTCGGAGGAGCGCTCTGCTTAGTCGACGTGCAAGTGGTTAGGGTGAGGTAATCGGGATTTGCAAACACCGAATTCTTATCCTGTCCGGTCTTTGACCGGTAGGACGCGAACGAGGAGTAGCTTTTCCCGTTCAACTCAAACGTAGTTGTGGAACTAGTCGTGTAGAAATCGTTGTAATTGGAAGTTACCCCGCTCCCCGATACGTAACCGTAAATGAACAAACCCTCCGCGCCCGTATAGATGACATTGTTCTCGAAAAGAATTCCCGTGGCGCGGTACTGGACCTGGAACTCGCCGCTCCCGGTTTTCTGCGTGTCGTTATCGTACAGGCTGTTGTTTACGATCGTGATGTCGGTGCTTCCACCAGTCCCGGACTTGGCATAGCCGCCCACTGAAATTCCGCACGAATTCGCGGCGTAGACAAGGTTGTTGCGGATGATCACATTGCTCGAAACCTCGCCGGAGGTTTCGCTGGCAGCTTCAATATTCAGATCGTTCCCGTAGAGTGTGTTGCGTTCGAACGTTACATCCGTGCAGCCATCGCAGTACAGGCCATCCTCGTCGTATTGATCGCCTTCGCCGGGGTTTTTGAAGGCGCTATTGTTGTAGATCAGGTTGCCGTAGACATCCCCATTTTTGGCCTGGTCGTAACCCGTCGGGCCGACGCCCTCGAAGCCAATGGCATCCATGCCAATGTTATCGTTGTCGTAAATGACGTTGTTGGAGACGACGAAATTCTGAACGTTACCGTTATAGGTGGTCGTCTCGCTTTCGCCGGTCAGGCAGCCAGTCACGGTGTTGCCGCTGACGGTCACGCTCAGCGGAGTGGCGCTGATGCCGAAAACGCCAATGCCATAGGCGTTGCCGTTCTTCCCCGCCTTAGTCTGGATGTTTTTGACAGTATTGTTAAGAATGCTGATCCCGGTTCCGCTACCGACAATCATGATTCCGGCTGGAACCTCATTCTTGCTTGAGGTCTTGTAGTTTTGGATGGTGAAGCCTTCGATGGTCAGGTAGTTCACACCACTTGAAGCACCGATTGTGAACAGCCCTTGCGTATTGCTTCCGATGAAGCCATTGCTCGAGGCGAAACCGGGTGACGTGCAGCAGGCTACATTCGTGCCGTCCACAATGGCTACACCCTGACCGTTGAAGACGATTGGAGCCGAGGCGGTCCCCGCGTTGGCGAATGTCACACTCTCGCTATAAGTTCCAGCCTCCACATAGACGGTGCTACCCGCCTTGGCTTCCAGAGCGGCGTGTCCAATCGTAAGCCAGGGCGCGCTCGCACTGCCGTTATTGGAGTCGCTGCCGCTTTTGGAGACGTAGTACACCTGAGCCTGCGCGCAGAAGCAAAGGGCGAGCCCGCAGGAGAAGAAGAGAAACAGCACGCGAAATGATTCGCGCTTCAACGTGTGTTGCCCGGGGCGGTTGGTCATTGCAATGCCTCCTGATGGATTCTCGTGCATCTTGGATTCCGGTTCTGGGTTTCGCATTCGCGGGAATGCATTTTTACGATTCGGGTTAGGACAAGGGCGGCAGCGAGAAGTGTTTCCGGCAACAGGCTCGTTCTTCATCTACCAATTCCCTCCTAGGGGATCGTGGAACTGGTTTTCACCCAGACGCCTGGTTAGATGTCATACTGTATTACTAATTGTTGCGATTAATGTCAAATACTTTCGTATCGCGATGTTCTTTTTACTTCCGACTCGACTTTGCTGCTAATTCCGCCGGACCGATCGGCGGGGGAACCTGATTTGCCGTTGGTAAGAGCTATTGGCTGGACATTGAACTCAGTCGTAAAGGTTCGTAATATGACAGGTCGCTGAGCGAAGCGATAACGCGTGGGTCTGTTGGAGGAGCCTTTGAATCCCGCGATTCCCGAAGGCCGGGTCGACTCCGGCACAAACTTGCAACAGGTAGTGGCACGCAACCGCGCTTCGCGGAAGGGCGGTGTCTATGCGGTTTGCTCTGCGCATCCTTGGGTGATCGATGCGGCCATTCACCAGGCCAGGGAGAATGATGCTGTTCTCCACGTTGAATCAACTTCAAGCCAGGTCAATCAACGGGGCGGTTATACCGGCCAGACGCCGAGCCAGTTTGCCGAATCTGTCCATTCTGCAGCGCGACGGATAGGGATCCCAGGCGATCGAATACTGCTTGGCGGCGACCATCTCGGACCATTTCCATGGAAAGGCGAAACATCGGATCGCGCCTTGCAAAAGGCTCGCGAACTGGTCCGCGCTTGTGTGTTGGCTGGCTATGCCAAGATCCATCTTGATACCAGCATGGCGTGCGCCGACGACCCAAGGCTTCCGTCGGAATCAATCGTAGCCGAGCGGGCCGCCGTGTTGTGCCAGGCCGCCGAAGAGGCGTGGAGAGAATTGCCGCCCGGCGCGGTGCCTCTTCTCTATGTGATCGGGACAGAGGTGCCGGCTCCCGGCGGCGAGTCCGCATCAGGCTCGGCTCCGATCGTTACTACGGTCGACAGCCTCCATAACACACTTCGGATCTTCCGACAGGCCTTCGAACAGAGAGGCTTGGCGGAAGCCTGGGAAAGAGTGGTCGGCGCGGTGGTGCAACCGGGGGTGGAGTTCGGAGACGACGCCGTATTCGAATACGATCGCAATAAGGCGAGCTTGTTGTCGGCAGGATTGCCTGGCAGTCCTGCGCTGGTATACGAGGCGCATTCAACCGACTACCAGTCTCCCGGCGCACTCGCTCAAATGGTTGAAGATCACTTCGCCATTTTGAAAGTGGGCCCGTGGTTGACCTTCGCGTTCAGGGAAGCTGTTTTCGCCTTGGGCGCGATCGAACGAGAAATACTCGCCGGAAAGAAAAACCAGCGGTTGTCGCAGGTGAGGGAAGCGCTCGACCAGGCAATGCTGCACAATCCGTCGCACTGGCTCTCCTATTATCACGGGGACGAGAATCGATTGCGACTCTCTCGTGCCTACAGTTATAGCGACCGTTGCCGGTATTACTGGCACGAACCCGCCGTCCAGGCAGAGATCGAGCGCCTTCTCGGCAACCTAAGAACGCACTCGTTTCCGCTGCCGCTGGTGAGCCAATATCTTCCTCAGGAGTATCAGGCGATTCGAGAGGGACTGCTCGAGCCGCAGCCGGAGGGGATCATTCGATATCACATTCAGTTGGTGCTGCGCGTCTATGCGACGGCCTGCGGAATGATGGAGCAAAAGCTTTTGCTCTCCAGCAGTGGAATTTCACAGCCTCGGGCGCGCCCGCTTTGAGGGCATCGCGGCCCTTTCTCAAATGGCTCAGAACGCAATTTCCCAGTTGACAAGTGCCATAAAACGCAAGTAAAAGTAATCGTTCGTAATATTCCACACCAAGCGCGCTTCTAAGCAGGAGTTTAGCGGTATAGGACGCAGGTCAGGAGGCTTGTCATGCCCGTCCGTTTCACCCGACAGACTCTAGCAGTGCTTTTTCTTCTGGGAGTCTTTAGCTTCGCTACGCCGCTATGGGCGCAACGAGATGCGGGAGCCATCGTGGGATTGGTGAGAGACGCCAGCGGCGCCGTAGTCGCTGGCGCAAAAGTGATTGTTACCGACGTCGACCATGGCACTCAACTGACGCTCTCCACTAATGATGAGGGAGAATATGTTGCCAGCCCGCTCCACATCGGCCATTACACCGTCACCGTCGAAAAACAGGGTTTCAAGAAAGCTGTTGCCGGACCGGTTCAGGTCAACATACAGGACCGCGTCGGCGTCAATTTAGAGCTGCGGCTTGGTACCATCTCCGAAACCATGACGGTCACGGGCGAAGGTGCTCAACTCGAAACCGAAACCTCCGACCTTGGCCAAGTGGTCGACAGCCAACGCATTAATGCGCTTCCTTTGAATGGGCGCAACTACGCTCAACTTGCGCTCCTTGGCACCGGCGTCGCCGCCGCCGAGCCTGGGTCGCGCGTCGAAACCACCTACGGCTTCAGCTCCAACGGCGCTCGCTCTCTGCAAAACAATTTCCTGCTCGACGGCATCGACAACAACGCGAACCTGGGTGATGTGCTGAACGGCGCCGCTTATGTGGTCCAGCCGGCGGTGGACGCTATCGCCGAGTTCAAAGTCGAAACCAATTCATACAGCGCCGAGTTCGGCCGCGGCAATGGTGCGATCATGAACGCCGTCATCAAATCGGGCACAAATCAGTTTCATGGCGACCTGTGGGAGTTTCTGCGCAACGACAAATTCGATGCGATTAACGCCTTCGACATCTTCGGCCAGCAGCCCTACAAGCAGAACCAGTTCGGCTTTACCCTGGGCGGACCGATCGTCAAAAACAAGCTGTTCTTCTTCGGGGACTATGAAGGCCTGCGGATTCGCCAGGCATTGCCGCAATTGTCCACGGTTCCCACTCCGGCCGAGGTTAGCGGAGACTTCTCCGCGTTTCTCCCATCAGTTCTGAATTCGACCACCGCGACTGGCGTTCTCGATTGCAGCGGTAACCCCACGTATCCCGGAGAGATTTTCGATGCCCACTTCGCGCAAACGAGTTCGAACTATAATGGCGGACCCTGCGGTGTCCCCATCGCGACCACATCGGGAGGGGTACCGACCAACATCTTCCCTGGTACCCTGTGC
>Ga0209380_10002940_pt1 | contig 10717 bp, 8 predicted proteins | sample HubBroMetageWFT6_FD_188347 | JGI IMG/M metagenome (GOLD analysis project Ga0209380, IMG submission 188347) | Warmed and freeze-thawed soil microbial communities from the Hubbard Brook experimental Forest, New Hampshire - Hubbard Brook CCASE Soil... | ecosystem: Environmental > Terrestrial > Soil...
AACGGTCTAGCTAAAGTTTGGAGAATATGGCTTCGGCGTTCTGTGATGCATTTTTTCGGTAGCCAGCCGCCTTCGATTTTGCTTAATTCGGGCCATGTGCGATAATGGAGAGTGGGCATGAGGGCTTTTCGAACGCCGCGGTCTAGCTGGCGCCGTCTTCGGTCCCGGTTACCCGGCACGCCACGTGCCGGGGTTGGGATGGCCGACATGTTCGGCTTCAAGATCATCACTCAGTACGAGCGAGGCATCGTCTTCCGCTGGGGCAAGGCACTGCCCGGCATCCGCCAGCCTGGGCTGAACTGGGTCAACCCGTTCTCCGACCGGCTGCGCAAGGTGAACATGCAGATCGTGGTAGCCACGGTGCCCTCCCAGGAGGCCATCACCCGGGACAACGTCACGCTCAAGGTGGACGCGGTCGTCTACTACCGGGTCGTGGACCCGGTCAAGGCGATCATCAACGTGCAGGACTACACCTTCGCCGTGTCCCAGGTGGCCCAGACGTCGCTGCGGTCGGTGATCGGCCAGAGCGACATGGACCAGCTGCTGTCCGACAGGGACAAGGTCAACGCCCATCTCAAGGACGTCATCGACGCGCCCACCGAGGAGCCGTGGGGAATCCGGGTGGAACGGGTCGAGGTCAAGGACGTCTCCCTCCCGGAGTCCATGAAGCGGTCGATGTCACGGCAGGCCGAGGCCGAACGGGAGCGCCGGGCCCGGATCATCTCCGCCGACGGGGAGTACCAGGCATCCAAGAAGCTGGCCCAGGCCGCCGCCGTGATGTCAGCCGACCCGGCCGCGCTGCAGCTGCGGCTGCTGCAGACCGTCGTCGAGGTCGCCGCCGAGAAGAACAGCACCCTGGTCATGCCCGTCCCCGTAGAACTGCTGCGCTTCTTCGACCGTGCCGCCCCGGCGACCGGGCAAGCCCGGCCCGAAGCCATCGGCATCGAGGACGCCACGCCAGACCCGCTCGAAGTGCCCGTGCCGGAAGTGCCCGCGCTCGCGGTGCCGGCCATCCTGGCGGCCGGTCCCGCCCAGAACGCGCCCCTCAACGGCGCGCCGAAGACACCAGCCACCGTCTGAGGGCGGTAAGTGGCGGGCAGGCCGCGCGTAGCATCCGGTTGCCCTGTTCGGGAAGCCCTTTATTCCGAACGGACGGTGGTTCCTCTCCAGCCCGTCCTCGTTCGACCGCAACAAGTGCCAACAGGAAGGACCCTTATGGCCAAGGCGTACGCGCTACTTAGTACCTATCCGCCCACCCAGTGCGGGCTTGCGACCTTCAGCGCCGCTCTGTTCGCCAACCTAGGCGGACCCGGTGATCACGTCGGCGTAGTGCGCGTCCTCGACGAGCCCGTGCCCGGGGAGCCCCTGCCGGGGCGTGCGCCTGAGGTCGCGGGTGACCTCGTGAACGGCTCGGCCCAGAGCGCGGCAGCCGCTGTCGACGTGATTAACGGTTTCGATGTCGTGATCGTGCAGCACGAGTACGGCATCTACGGCGGCCCCGACGGGCAGGACGTCGTTCCGCTGCTTTACGCGTTGCGCGTTCCGAGCATCGTGGTCCTGCATACCGTCCTGGCGCGGCCCACGACACGACAGCGCGCGATTCTTGACGACATCATCGACGCCGCCAGCGCGGTCGTCACGATGACGCGGACGGCCAGGACGCGGTTGCTGGATATCTACGGCACCAGCCCGGAGAAGGTCTTCGTGATACCGCACGGCTCCGCGGACAATCGAGTCGCCGTGGCACCGCGGGAGGCAAGCCATCCGCCCATGGCGCTGACCTGGGGACTGCTTGGCCCAGGCAAGGGGATTGAGCATGCGATCGCCGCGGTCGCGCTGCTCAAGGACCGGGGGCGGCGAGTTGCCTATACGGTCGCTGGCGAGACGCACCCGCGCGTGCGGGCGCGCGACGGCGAGGCCTATCGCAGTCTGCTCGGCGCGCTGGCGAGCGCGCTCGGCGTGGCGGACCTTGTCCGCTTCGACCCGCGGTTCCTGCCCGCCGGCGTTCTGGGCGGCCTCATTGGTGCCGCGGACGTCGTGCTGCTGCCCTACGACTCGCAGGAGCAGGTGACATCCGGGGTGCTGATCGAGGCAGTCACCGCGGGGAAGCCGGTCATCTCGACCGCTTTCCCGCATGCCGTCGAGATGCTCGCCGGCGGCGCGGGGCTGCTGGTCGGGCGGCAGGACCCGGCTGCCATCGCCAGCGCGCTGGACCGGATGTTCACCGAGCCGGGGCTGTCCGCGCGGATGAGCAGCCACGCGGCGGATCTCGCGCCGCAGCTGCTGTGGCCGGCGGTCGCGCTTTCGTACCGGGACCTCGCGGCCGCGGTCGCCCGCTCCTACGACGGAGCCGTGGCGTGAACCGGCCGGATCCGCCGTTCCGGCACCTGCTCCGGCTCACCGACCGCGTCGGCCTGCTGGAGCACGCCGAGGGCGTCGTGCCGCGACATGAGCACGGTTACTGCACCGACGACATTGCCCGTGGCCTGGTGGTGGCGTGCCGCGAGCCGTCACCGCGCGATGAGCTCGTCGTGCTGGCGCGGCGCTACCTGTACTTCCTCACGCAGGCGCAGGCGCCCGACGGCAGGTTCCGCAACCGTCTGGGCTACGACCGCCGCTGGCGTGACGAGCCGGGCACTCAGGACTGCTGGGGCCGCGCCCTGTGGGGGCTGGGCACCGCCGCGGCACGGGGCCCCACCGCGGCGATCCGCGCGGAGTCGCTCGCCCAGTTCAACTCCGCCGCCCGGGTCCGCTCGGAGTGGCCGCACGCCATGGCGTTCGCGGCTCTCGGCGCCGCCGAGGTTCTCGACGGCCTGCCTGGGCATTCTGCCGCGCTCAGCCTCCTCGCCGACGCCGTCGGCGTCATCGGCGAGCCGCCCGCCAGTGCCGCGTGGCCATGGCCCGCGCCGAGGCTCAGCTACGCGAACGCCGCGATCGCGGAGGCAGTCATCGTGGCCGGGTGGAAACTTGACAGTGATCCTGTTCTCCGCAACGGCCTGCGCATGCTGGAGTGGCTGCTGGCGGGCGAGACCCACAGGGGTCACCTGTCGGTGGTTCCGGTGGGGGGCTGGGGTCCTGGCGAGCAGCGGCCTGGCTTCGATCAGCAGCCGATCGAGGCTGCCGCGCTGGCGGACGCGTGCATGCGTGCCGCGGCGGTGACCGGCGACACGCGCTGGCTGGACGGCGTCGGCATGTGCGTGGCGTGGTTCCTCGGCGACAATGATGCCCAGGTTCCCCTGCTCGACGAGCGGACCGGCGGCTGCTGCGACGGCCTGAGCCGTACCAGCCGTAACCGAAACCAGGGCGCGGAATCGACACTGGCGATGATCTCGGTGCTGCAAGTAGGCCGCCGCGTCAGTCCCGTGCAACGGTGACCGGCGCCGGACGCCCTCTCCTGGCCAGAACGCGTCACCGGCTGCTGCCCGACAAGTCCCGTACGGTGAGCCGGCTGTTCGTTCCCGGCCAGGAAACCCTGATCTCGGGCGACTCGCGGGCCAAGGCGGTCATCGACCGCGTCCTGGCGATGACCGAGGACGAGGTGCGCCGGACGCTTGCCCGCACGAGGGCCGATTTCGCCGGCCGGTATCGTGACCTGGACCGCACCATGGAGCGCAACTTCGGGCTTGTCGCGCACAGGCTCGGCGCTGAGGACGGGGTGAGCGCCGCCCGGCAGCGCCTGATCGGCGCGTATTTCACTCAGCAGTACGCGCTGGAGGGCGCGGCGCTGTTCAACCCGTCGATCGTGCCGCATCCCGACCAGACCGGCTGCGGCCCCGGGGAGCTCCGGTTCGTCATGAGCCTGCGCGCGGTCGGCGAAGGGCATCTGTCCAGCATCGAGTTCAGGACCGGCACGATCAGCGCCGGATCCGCGATCAGCGTTGAAGAGCCGGGACCGTTCCCCGGCACCGGGCACTACCGCCCAGGCACCTGCGATCGCGGCGTCTTCCAGGCCAAGCTGGCCGAGTTCGGCCACGAAGGCGAGGACGCGCAGTTCCTCTTGAGCCTGCTGCCTGAGCGCTTTGGCATGGCGGAGCTTGATGCCGCCATCGGCGCGCTGTCCCGGCAGCGGGCGACACGCGGAGACTCCGCGGCCCTCGTCGACCGGGTGCGCTGGGTGGCTGCCAGTAGCTACGAGGTCGTGTTCAACGCGCGGCACCCGCTCTCCGAGCGGGTGCTGTGGCCCGGCGGGCCGGCCGAGAGCCACGGCATGGAAGACGCGCGGTTCGTGCGCTTCACCGACGGCGCGGAGCCGGCCTACTGCGCGACGTACACGGCGTTCGACGGCGGCGCCGTCGCATCGCACCTGCTGGAAACCGCGGACTTCCGGACGTTCACCGTTTCCCCGCTTGCGGGGCCCGCCACGCGCAACAAGGGCATGGCGCTGTTTCCCCGCCGCATCGCCGGCCGCTACGCGGCGCTGTCCCGCTGGGACAGGGAGAGCAACGCGATCGCGTACTCAACTGACCGCCGTCGCTGGGGGCCGGGCGTAACCATCCAGGCACCGGCACGACCGTGGGAGCTGGTCCAGCTCGGCAACTGCGGCTCGCCGATCGAGACTCCGGCGGGATGGCTGGCCTTCACGCACGGCGTCGGCCCCATGCGGGAGTATGCCATCGGCGCCATCCTGCTCGACCTGGACGAGCCGGAGCACCTGATTTCCGCGCTGCCCGAGCCGCTTCTCGTGGCCGACAAGTCCGAGCGCGACGGGTACGTCCCGAACGTCGTCTACTCCTGCGGCTCGCTGCTGCACGACGGGATCGTCGTACTGCCTTACGGATGCAGCGATTCCTCGGTGCGGGTCGCGACCGTCGAGCTCTCGCAGCTGCTAGCCGAGCTGACTAGGTGAGGCTGCTGCCCCTGGCGGGAGCGTCAAGTCAGGGCTGGGCGAGCGCCGCCGCTGCCGCGCTGACCGCTGTCGGCCGGGTGAGCCTGCCGGTGGCGTTGAGGTAGCGCAGTGCCTGCGCGTACGACTCGAGCAGGGTGGCCTGGCAGTAGGGCAGACCGCGGTCGGCGCAGAACGCGGCGACCAGCGCCTGGGACCGGCGCAGGCTAGGACGCGGCATTGACGGGAACAGGTGGTGCTCGATCTGGTAGTTCAGGCCGCCAAGGGCGAAGTCGGTGAGCCAGCCGCCGCGGACGTTGCGCGAGGTGAGCACCTGGCGGCGCAGGAAGTCGGTCTTGTCGGACGCGGCCAGGACCGGCATCCCCTTGTGGTTGGGCGCGAACGAGCACCCGAGGTAGAACCCGAACACGCCCTGCTGCACGACGATGAAGGCCACGGCCTTGACGGGCGGGAGGACGAGGAAGATCGCGGTGAGGTAGCCGACGGCATTGATGCCGAGGAGCGCCGCCTCCCAGGCCCGGTTCCGGGCCGACCGCCGCGTCATCTCTTTGATGCTGGAAGCGTGCAGGCCGATCGCCTCGAGGAACAGCATGGGGACCAGCAGCCAGGCCTGGTAGCGAAAGGCCAGCCGCTGGATGCCACGGCTCGCCCGTGCCTGGCTGCCAGAGAATGCCAGCACGCTGATCATGATGTCGGGGTCGGCACCCTCGGTGTTGGGGTGGGCGTGGTGGCGGTTGTGCTTGCCGGTCCACCAGCCGTAGCTGAGTCCGGTGGCCAGGTTGCCGCACAAGACGCCGAGGACATCGTTGGCGCGCCGTGTGCGGAAGACCTGCCGGTGCCCGGCGTCGTGGCCAAGGAATCCGACCTGGGCGAAGGCCACGGCCAGGAACACGGCGGTGCCGAGCTGCCACCACGAGTTCCCGAGGACGGCGAACGCTGCCCATCCGGCCGCGAACGCCAGCGCGGTGAGCGTGATCTTCCAGGCGTAATAACGCAGCCGGCGATCCAGCAGGCCCGCCTGCCGCACGCGACGGGACAGCATCGCGTACTCGCTGCCGCGCCCGGCGGACTCGGGACGCCAGCTGGCGCCGGGTTGCACAATAGGGGAAGCGTCCATCGTCGGGGCTCCTCAGGGTGGTCGGTCGCGGTCGGCCTGATCGCTGGCGGCCAGGGACTGGAGCCGCATCAAGGGACGGCCTGGGATAACCCAGCACAGCTGCCGCCGCCCCAACGATGGCTGTTCTAAACGTACCCTGGCTTAGTCACCGGAGTGCGGCAGGAACTCCTGCACCTTGGTCTTGATGCCCTCCACGATCACGCTGCGCGCGTTCTCATCGCCCTTCAGGATGGCCTTGGCGGCGTCCTTGGCCTGCTCGAACGTCGCGTGCGGCGGGATCGGCGGGATGCTCGGGTCGGTCCGGACATCCAGCAGCGTGGGCCGGTCGGCAGCCAGCGCCCGCTCCCAGGCGGGGCCGAGATCGGCGGGCTTGTCCACGTTGATGCCCTGCAGGCCGAGGCTGGTCGCGAAGGCCGCGTAGTCAACGTCGGGCAGCGTCTGCGACTCGGCGAACTTCGGCGCGCCCTCCATCGCGCGCATCTCCCAGGTGACCTGGTTGAGGTCGTCGTTGTGCAGGACGGCGACGATCAGGCGCGGGTCGGTCCACTGCTCCCAGTAGTGCTTGATGGTGATGAGCTCCGCCAGGCCGTTCATCTGCATGGCACCGTCGCCCGCGAACACGATCACGGGCCGGTCCGGGTGGCCGAACTTAGCGCCGATCCCGTACGGCACGCCCGGTCCCATGGTGGCCAGGTTGCCCGACAGGGAGCCGCGGATGTCGTCGTGGAACTTCAGCTGGCGCGCGTACCAGTTCGCCGAGGAGCCGGAGTCCGCGGTCACGATCGCGTCACCGGGCAGCCGCGTCGACAACTCATGGAACAGCCGCATCGGGTTGATCGGGTCGGCCTCGACCATGGCCTCTTTCTCCATGGTCTCCCACCACCGGGTCACCCTGGCCTCGATGTCCGCCCGCCAGGCCCGGTCCTCCTTGCGCTCCAGCAGCGGGATCAGCGCCCGCAGGGTGGCTCGCGCGTCCCCGACGAGGTTGAGCTCATAGGGATAGCGCATCCCGATGTACTTGCCGTCGATGTCGATCTGCACCGCCCGGGCCTGGTCGAAGGCGGGCAGGAACTGGGTGTACGGGAAGCTGGACCCGACGGTCAGCAGGGTGTCGCAGTTCCGCATCAGCTCGTAGCTTGGCCGCGTGCCCAGCAGGCCGATCGAGCCGGTGACGTACGGCAGTTCGTCGGACAGCACGTCCTTGCCAAGCAACGGCTTGGCCACCCCGGCGCCGAGGAGCTCGGCAACCTGTGCCAGCTCGGCCCGGGCTCCCCGCGCACCCTGGCCGGCCAGGATCGCGACCTTGCTGCCCGCGTTGAGGATCTCGGCCGCGCGGGCGATCGCGTCGCCGTCCGGCACCACGGTCGGCCAGTCGATTCCCAGGCTGGACGGGACCATCTTGAACGCGTGGGTCGGCGCGGAGTACTCCAGCTCCTGGACATCGGAGGGGATGATGATCGCCGTCGGGGCCCGCTCGGCCAGCGCCACCCGGATGGCCCGGTCCAGGACGCCCGGCAGTTGCTCCGGCACGGTGACCATCTGCACGTACTCGCTCGCCACGTCCTTGAACAGGCTGAGCAGGTCGACTTCCTGCTGATAGGAGCCGCCCATCGCGGAACGGCTGGTCTGGCCGACGATCGCGACGACCGGCACGTGATCGAGCTTGGCGTCGTAGAGCCCATTCAGCAGGTGGATCGCCCCGGGTCCTGACGTCGCCATGCACACGCCGAACTTGCCGGTGAACTTGGCGTACCCGACGGCCTCGAAGGCGGCCATCTCCTCATGCCGGGCCTGGATGAAGGTGGGCTCGTTGTCGGCCCGCCCCCAGGCGGCCAGGATGCCGTTGATGCCGTCGCCAGGGAACGCGAAGACTTTGGTCACGTCCCAGGCGCGCAGGCGCTCTAGCAGGTAGTCGGCGACAGTGGGCTTAGCCATGGGTGTTTCCTTCCGGGGTTGCGTCAGCGGCGCCGGCGGCCAGGTGGCCGGCCGCGCGGGCGGCGACGGCCATGATGGTCAGTGCCGGGTTCGCGCTGCCCTGGGTGGGCAACACGCTGCCGTCGGTGATGTAGAGGTTGGGCACAGCAAAGCTGCGGCAGTTGCGGTCCACCACGCCGCGTCGCTCGTCGGCGGCCATCCGGGCGCCTCCGACCAGATGGGCATAACGGTCGATGGTGATGACTTCGTCGGCCCCGGCAGAGTGCAGGATCTGCTCCATGACGCTCTGCGCGGCGCGCATGAGCTGGTTGTCGTTGTCGCACTGGGAATAGGCGAAGCTGGCGACGGGCAGGCCGTAGCGGTCTTTCTCCTCGGCCAGGGTCACCCGGTTACCGGGCTGCGCCAGGAACTCGCACAGCGCTCCCAGGCATGACCAGTGCACGTAGTCGCTCATGTACTGGCGCAGCCTGGCGCCCCAGTGGCCCTGCGCGGCCACGTGCTCGGCCCAGGTGATGGGCAGCGGCGAGACGGTCTGGATGGAGAAGCCCCGCTTGTACGGCTTAGCTGGGTCAGTCTCGTAGAACTGCTCGCTGCTGACCTCCGGCGGAGGCGATTTGTACATCCGCACCTCGGCGTCGAAGCGTCCGGCGGTCTGGGGCGCGCCCTGCACCATCAGGTACCGCCCAACCTGGTCGAAGTCGTTGCACATGCCGTCAGGGAACCGACGCGACGCGGAGTTCAGCAGCAGCCGCGGCGTCTCGATCGAGTAGCCGGCGACCGCGACCGCCGCCGCCTGCTGGAAACGGGGCACCCCGTCGCGGATGTAGTGCACCCCGGTGGCCTGGCCGGTGCGCTCGTCGAAACCGATCCCGGTGACCATGGCGTTGGCCCTGATCTCGGCGCCGCGGGCAAGCGCGTCGGGGATGTGGGTGATCAGCGGGGATGCCTTGGCGTTGACCTTGCATCCCTGCAGGCAGAATCCGCGGTAGATGCAGTGCGGGCGATTGCCGAACCGCCCGTTGGAGATGGCGACCGGTCCCACCTTCGCCGTGATGCCGGACGCATACGCGCCGCGCAGGAAGATCTCGCCGTTGCCGCCGACCGGATGAGGGCGCTGCGGGTAGGTGTGCGGGTCGCCCCAGGGCCAGGCCTCGCCCGCGACGGGCAGTTCCTGCTCTATGTCCTCGTAGTACGGCCGCACGTCCTCGTAGCTGATCGGCCAGTCGGCACCGACGCCGTCGTTTGTCCAGGTAGCGAAGTCGCTCGGGTGGAATCGGGGCGTATACCCCGCGTAGTGCACCATCGAGCCGCCCACCCCGCGGCCGGAGTTGTTCGAGCCCATCGGCACCGGGTCGGTCCCGCTGATCACCCGCGGCTCGGTCCAGTACAGGTGGTGCGATCCGGCCTCGTCACTGACCCAGTCGGCGTCGGGGTCCCAGAAGGGCCCCGCGTCCAGGCCGACCACCCGCCAGCCCTGCCGGGCCAGCCGCTGCAGCAGGGTCGATCCCCCGGCCCCGCAGCCCACCACCACCAGGTCGACTGTGTCGCTGTCGGCGAACCGGCGCATGTCGTCGCGCAGCCGGTGATTGGTCCTGCTGCCGTCGTTGGGCAGCAGCCAGGCCGACTCGTTGCGCTCGCGCACCGCCGTCATCAGCGGTCCTTTCCGTGAACCGGGTCATCCGACGGGCGGGTGTCAGCGACCTCGAAGGACTCCCGTGCGTCCACGCCGGGATTCTTGTAACCACGCGGATAGGCAGGGCCGGGAAACCCGATCTCGTTCCACGCCGAGGGATGGGCGTAGAACGCGGTGCACGCGTATCGCGTCCACAGGCTCCAGACGTGCGCGGCGTTCAGGCCGTGCCACTCCTTCGCGCCCAGGTCCTGCACCGCCTGGATGACGGCTCGCTGATCCGCCACCGAGGCCCGCGCGAACTCGCGGGAGCACGCGGCCTGGCTGTCTTCGTCGAGGAACCGGAGCGACTCCCGCCAGGCCTGCCCGTCCTCGGGCATGTCCGCGTAGCGCCAGCCGTCCGTCTCCTGCTCCGCCAGCCTTGTGTCGATCTGGGGGACGACGGCTACCTTCGGCTCGCCGTCCTGGCCCAGCAGCCGGTCACACAGCGTCGTGGCCGCAGCCTCCTCGGCGGGCGTGAAGAACCGGATGCCTGGCGGCTTTCCGACCCGGGAAAGGACGACGCCCGCCGTCACCGGGTCCCAGTGGCCGGCCTGGTCCAGGACGTTGAAGCCGGGGAACCGGTCACCAGTGGCGGGTTCGCTCACCCGGCCCTTCGGCGCGGTCACTTCTCGCGGCGCAGGATCGCGGCGAGCAGGCCCATGCCGCCGACCATGGTCACCAGCAGCGGAGCCAGCAGCGGCGGCCCCATCTCCATGTTGTAGCGGGCATTGGACCACCCGCCCGGCTTCTGCGCGATTCCGCGAGCGTGCAGGTAGGTCCCTTGCAGGCCGTTGGCGACGATGGCCGCCGAGGCGACTGGCAGGGCCGTCTTGGCCATCCGGTGACTGAAGAATCCCGCCACCCCCGCGACCGCCCCTACCGGCCCGAGGGCGACGGGAATCCACATCATCTTGTTGCCGAAGCTGGCGCTGTCGTGCTCAAAGAAGATCTCGGCCGCGGTAACCAGCGCCCCGGCCGCCGTCAGGGCGGACAGGCTGCGTTCGAACCGGCCGGTCTCAACGTTCTGGATCATCCGGTCAATGCCGTGGTGGGCGCGTCCGCTCGCCGAACGGGGGCTTCCTAGCTTCATCTGGGTTCCCTTCGAGCCTGCATGCCTGGTCTGGGCGTCGGCGCATGACGTAGCGAGGTA
>Ga0209380_10002941_pt1 | contig 10715 bp, 8 predicted proteins | sample HubBroMetageWFT6_FD_188347 | JGI IMG/M metagenome (GOLD analysis project Ga0209380, IMG submission 188347) | Warmed and freeze-thawed soil microbial communities from the Hubbard Brook experimental Forest, New Hampshire - Hubbard Brook CCASE Soil... | ecosystem: Environmental > Terrestrial > Soil...
GAAGGCGACACCGTTACCCGGCACATAGCACTAGACCCGGCAGTGCTGAAGCGCGTGCCGGCCGCCCGCCGACTGCTGCATCTGCCGGAATACCGCAATCTGATCAGCTATGCAGGCTCCTCGGCGGCGGCGCCGATGGTCTACATCCAGACTGTGTTGAGCCACGCGGTTGACGGCGCCCCCGATCCGCAGCGCGATCTGCATACCGACACGTTTCATCCCACGGTCAAGGCATGGCTGTTCCTGACCGATGTCGAACCCGGCGCAATGCCCTTTGTCTATGTGCCGGGCTCGCATCGCCTGACGTCGCGGCGTCTGGAATGGGAGCGGCAGATGGCCATCACTGCCAGTCGTCGCGGGCACCAAAAACACGATCAGCCGGAGCCGCGGCTGGTGCGCGCGATTACGCCGGAAGCGCTCTCCGATCTCGGGCTGCCGCCGCCGCGCAGCATCTCGGTCCCGGCGAACACACTCGTCGTGGCCGACACATTCGGCTTTCATGCGAGAGGCCAGAGCGCCAATCCAACGACGCGCGTCGAGATCTGGGCGTTCGGCCGGCGCAACCCGTTTCTGCCCTGGGTTGGACTCGACCCGTGGTCGGTAGATGCGCTCGGCTTGCGCAAGCCGATTCTGTACTGGAAATCGGTCGACCTGCTCGAGGCCATCGGTCTCGGCCGCCAGCGCTGGCGCGCCCGCGACGGCATCTCGGCTTTCGACCCCGTCTAGGCAGATCGCCGCGATGGATGCCCATACTGCGACAGCGTTCGTGAGGCCGGAGGACAGGAAGGCTGCCGCTGCCCGCACGCCGCGCTCGTTGCTGTTCCTGCAGGGGCCGATCTCAAACTTCTTCGATCAGCTCGGCCGAGCCCTGATCGCGCGCGGCCATCGCGTCCATCGGATCAATCTGCATTTCGGCGATCAGTTGTTCTGGTGGCTGCCGGCTACGCATTACCGCGGTCGCTTCGACGATTGGCGAGCGTTCATTGCCCGCGCGCTCGACGAGCACAAGGTTACCGACCTTGTGCTCCATGGCGACCGCCGCCCCTACCATGTCGTCGCCGCCGAAGAGGCGCGCGCCCGCGGCATTACCGTACTGTCGACCGATCTCGGCTATGTGCGGCCCGACTGGGTCACGCTCGAATACGACGGCATGACAACCTATTCACGGTTTCCGCGCCAGCCAGCCGCAATCCGGGTGCTGGCGGCGGAGTTCCCTGTTCCCGATCTGATGCCCCGCTACCACGCGCCGTTCCCGCTCGTGGCGGCGCTCGATGTGATCTACAACATCGGCTTGGTGTTCGGGCGCCCGCTTTACCCGAACTACCGCTATCACGGCATCTTCCATCCATTCGCCGAATATGCCGGCTGGATCCGCTCGCGGGCGAAGCTGTTGTTCACCCGGCGTGGCATTATTGCCGAGAAGACCCGGCTGCAAGCCGCCTCGGGCTCGTATTTCCTGTTTCCGCTTCAGCTCGCGACGGATTTCCAGCTGCGCGCACATTCGCCATTTACCGAGGTACGAGACTCGCTGCGCAAGGTCATCGCCTCCTTCGCCGCCAGCGGCAGCGACCGCAAGCTCGTGTGCATCGTGCATCCGCTCGATCCTGGGCTCACCGCATGGCGGCGAACGGTTATGGAGCTTGCCGAAGAATTCGGGATTGCCCAGCGTGTACGGGTGCTGGAGGGCGGCACGCCACACGAGCTCCTGCGCAACGCGGCCGGGGTCGTGACCGTTAACAGCACGATCGGCATCACCGCAATGCATCACGGCATTCCGGTCAAGGTGCTGGGCAACGCTGTTTTCGATATTCCGGGGCTTACCTGCCAAGATTCGCTCGACGCCTTCTGGCGCAACCCGCCGCGGCCCGACCCGGAGTTGATGGCGGCTTTTGTCCGGGCGCTGTGTGGGGCAACCCAGATCAAGGGCGGCTATTACGAGCGCACCTCCAAAGAGTGCGCGATCGCCGGCTTCGTCGAGCGACTTGAGCAGCGCCCCTACCCGCTGCCGGAGCTTACGGCGACGGATCTCACGGCCCGGCTGGCACGACCGCCGCGACGGCACGTCGTGGTGGCTGGGCTCTCGGGTGGCATCCCGCTCGCCTTGGCGCGGGCCTACGCCGAGCCAGGAATCAGACTCTCCCTCATTGGCGCCGATCCCGGACTGCTCGCCGTTGGCGCCGAGGATTGCCGGCGCCGCGGCGCTAACGTCGATTGGGTCTGCCTTGCCGATCAGAACGAAACGGAGTTGGCTCGCCGGCTTGCCGAGTTCGACCGCGACGCTCCGGTCGACGTGCTTATCGTCCATGCGGAAGGCGCCGGCGTCGCTCGCCGCGAAGCTGCAAGAGGCGACCGCTCAGGGGCCGACTCGGAAGTGCTGAGCGCGATGAACACCGTCGCGGCGCTGGCAGCGCCGATGAGCGAGCGCGCCCGTGGCCAAATCGTCCTCGTCAGCACGCTCATCGGCCGGGCGTTTGAGCGCGACCTGCCGGCCCTGGCGGCCGGCCGACGGGCCTTGCTTGCCTATGGCGAGTCGCTGCGCTTTCGAGTGCATGCGCGCGGCGTATCGGTTACGACAGTGGTGCCCGGCGATCTTGCCCTTCGCGCGGCAGCCCGTTATGGGCAACCTTCCCTCGCGGCAATGGGCCCCGACCGCGCCGCAACGCGGATCCTGCGGGGTGTCCGGCGTCGACGTAACGTCGTCGCGATTCCTTGCCCAACGGCGGTGGCAATGCGAATGCTTTGTCTCGCGCCGTCAACCCTCCGCGATTGGGCCCGCAACAGGCTTGTGCCCTCGGTCGACCGGGTCGTTGAGCCGCACGAGGATGCGCCGCTAAGCACTGGGTCGGCGGTATCGGGCGACTGAATTCCGACAGCACCGCGCCCGGCGGCTTGGCTGAGAATATTTGGGAGCCGCCGAGGCGTGCTATGCTGCTTCGTCGAGCGAAAAACTGCAGGCCGAAACCAGAGGAGAAGGCAGATGCTGGCGCAGCTGGGACGCGCCGCAATGGTGCCGGTATGGACGGCGCAGCTGGTCACCGGCAACAAATCCTTCGAGCGCAATCGCGTAATCGGCAGCGCTTGGCTGAACGAACGCGGTCTCCATGTCGCTCGGGTATCGCTCGCCCACCGCATCGCCGCTGCGCGTCGGCGCCGGATTTCCGGGCTGGTTTCGGCAGCTGATCGGCTGGCCTTCGCGCGCGACGGCTTCGTGGTCAGGCCGAACTTCCTGCCAGCAGCCGAGTTCGCCGAATTGCTCGACCAGGTGAGAGCCTATCGCGGGCCGCTGCGTGAGATCGGCGAGGGCGACACGATCTTGCGCAAGATTGCGCTCGACCCGAAAACGCTTGCCGCGATGCCGGCGGTCGCGCATGTGCTGCGCTCACCGGAATGGCGCGGCCTCATTCGCTATATCGGCAGCCGGGACGCCGAGCCCGTGGTCTGGATCCAGAGCATTCATCGCCACGCCTGCGACGGCCCGCCGGACCCGCAGACTTCGCTCCATGCCGACACCTTCCACCCGACGGTGAAGGCTTGGCTGTTCCTGACCGATGTCGCCGCGGATGACGGCGCGTTCACCTATGTGCCGGGATCGCATCGGCTGACGCCGGAACGGCTCGGTTGGGAGCGGCGAATGAGCCTCGCCGCGGCGGCCTCGCCGAACGCCGAGAGCCGACAGGGATCGTTCCGGATCGAGCGCGAGGAGTTGGCCGCGCTTGGCTTGCCGGAGCCACGCGTCTTTGCTGTACCGGCGAACACCCTCGTCGTCGCCGATACCTTTGGCTTCCATGCGCGCGGCCCGAGCGCCGGGCGCTCGCTGCGAGTGGAAATCTGGGCCTATGGAAGGCGCAGTCCGTTTGTGCCTTGGGCGAGCTTTGATCCGTGGACCGGGGCCGCCTTGGCCCGGCGCAGTCTAATCGGCTGGCGGCTTGGCGATGCGCTCGAAAAAGCCGGGATCAAACCGCATCGTTGGCGCGCCCGAATCGGCATCTCCGCTTTCGATCCGGCCTGAGGCGGGTTCCGAGACGTGGCTTGGGATCCTGCTCAATACCTGAAATTCGCCGGGCCGCGGCTGCGCCCGGCCATCGACCTGCTGCAGCGCATCGACGCCGAGTCTCCGGGGACCGTCTACGACCTCGGCGCCGGTGCCGGCAATGTCACCCGGCTGATCGCCGCACGTTGGCCGGCGGCGCGGATCGTCGGCATCGACGGGTCGGCCGAGATGCTGGCGAAGGCCGCCGCCGAGAACCCTCAGATCAAATGGCAGCAGGACGATCTGGCGATCTGGCGGCCGGAGCGGCCGGCCGATGTCATCTATTCGAATGCCGCGCTGCACTGGCTGGACGATCACGACCGGCTGTTCCCGAGCCTGTTCACCGGGCTCGCCCCCAAGGGCGTTCTGGCGGTGCAGATCCCCCGCAATTTCGGTGCCCCATCGCACACGCTGATCACCGAGACGGCCCGCAGCGGCCCTTGGCGGCAACGGCTGGAGCGGTTGCTGCGCCCAGCGCCGGTGGCCGAGCCCGAATTCTACTACGATCTGCTCGCCCCGCTGGCCGCTTCGCTCGATATCTGGGAGACGGAATACCTGCAGGTGCTCGACGGCGAGAACCCGGTCAAGGAATGGACCAAGGGCACCTGGCTCACGCCGCTGCTCGCCGCGCTCGACGAGCCGGAGCGGAGCGCCTTCGAGACAGCCTACGGAGAGCGTGTCGCTGCCGCCTATCCGCCGCGGGGTGACGGCAAGACGCTATTCCCGTTCCGCCGGATGTTCCTGACCGCGACCGCGGCTTGAGACACAAAAAAGGGTCGGCCGCACAAAGGCGGCCGACCCCTAATGCCTTGACGAGCTGCGGTTAGTTCGTGCGCGGCCCCGCACTGCTTGTGTACGGATGCATCGAGGTGTTGGCGTCCCAATCAGACGATTTGTCGAAATGCGTGCCGGCTGCGCTGGGAGCGCTGCCGGGGGCTGGGCCAACGTAAGTCGGCGATGGGGTCATAGCGGCCTGCGTGCGGCCCGTGCCGGCGCTCGGGGCGTTGCCCGGGTTCGGGCCAGGATACGCTACAGATGGGACGACCGGACTGGCGACTGCCGGGGGCGCGGCGGTGGTCGCCGGCGGCAGCGACGCCACGCCGGTCTGCGCATGCGCGGCGAATCCGACTCCGGCAATCATACCTAAGCTCAGCAATGTCGATCTCTTCAGAAGTGCCATCGATGCCTCCTACGCTTTCCTGTTCAACAGCGGTGCGGTCGCGCAACTCTCCGTCCGCGCCGAGGCATGATGCAAATGAAGATTTGATAACGCGTATATGAATCGCCATCATTCGCTCGACCGTTAGGTCGGGACGATCGACATGGCAATCTCCGCAGAGGCTTCTCGGGTGCTGGACCGGCGGCTGGACGGCCGGTCCAGGCACGATCGAGAAGGCCGGCCTAGTTTGGCTTCGGGCCGTGCCCGCTGCTGTAGGGATGCAGCGAGGGATCGGCATCCCAGTCCGCCGACTTGTTGTAGTGCGGCGGCATCTGGCCGTTGCTCGCGCCCGGCGCCGGGCCGACATAGTCCGGGGAGCGCGGGACCGCCTGTACGGCGCTGCCCGGGATCGACAGGTGCGAGGCCGCACGCGGCTCATCGACCGTTGGCAGGCTCGCAATACTGGGGCTGGCGCCCGGATTTGGCCCGGACATGGCGGTCTGAGCCTGCGCGCCAACGGTGAGGCCGGCAATCAAGCCGAGGCCGAGGAGGGCGGGTCTGATGAGGCTGGACATGAACTTCTCCGATTGGGGTTGGCCGGATTCCGTAAGCTTTTTGCTATTGGTGAACTGGATGCTTCCCCGTTTGGGCGGTGTCTACGCTGCGCCGCAGTATGAGACAAGTGAAAAAACATTTTATCAATCATGAATTCAGTTCATTTCAACGCACTCGACCTCAACTTGCTCCGGGTCTTCGAGGCCCTAATGCAGGAGCGCAGCGCGACTCGCGCCGGCGAGCGGCTGGGCCTGACACAATCGGCGGTCAGCCATGCGCTGAACCGCCTGCGCTATATCCTGAAGGACGATTTATTCGTGCGCGGGCCGGAGGGCATGCAGCCTACCGACCGCGCGACCGAGATTGCGCCGCGCTTGCGTCAGGGGCTGCTTCAGCTCCAGCTGGCGCTTGCGCCAACCGATTTCGTGCCCGAACGCACCGACCGGCGGTTCACGATCACCTGCACGGAATATGCCGGCGTGGTGCTGATCCCGCCCTTGATCGCCCGCCTCCGGGAGGAAGCGCCGCATGCCTCGATGACGGTGCTGCCGAGCAATATGGGGGTGGCCGAGACGCTCCGCTCCGGCCGCGCCGATATCGCCATCGGCAGCTTCCGCCGCGTGCCCGACTGGGCAGCATCCGAGCCGTTGATGCGCGAGACCCGGGTGTGGGTGCTCAGGGCCGATCACCCGGCCGCCGGCCAGGAACTGACTCTCGAACGCCTTTCGGAGCTGGCGCATCTGGTGATTTCCGCGACCGGCGAGGACGAGCATGCGATCGAGGGCTATGTCGTCGATCACGGCCTGGAACGCCTGGTCACGCGTAGCGATTCCGGGTTGCTGCAAGGCGCTTTGGTCGCCCGCGGTCTGCGCCGCACAGTCGCGGTGAACACGCCGCATATTCTTGGCGCGCTCGCGGCGGTCAGCGAGTCCGATATCGCCGCCTTGATATCGCGTCGGATGGCGACGGCCTTCATGGGCCGCTATCGGCTGGCGCTGTTCGAGCCGCCCTACCCCTCCCCGCCCTTTGAGCTGATGTCGCTGTGGCACCGCGATCATGGCGAGCAGCCGGCCATCAACTGGTTGCGCAAGCTGCTGCGTGAGGTTGCCGGCGCGTTGTAAGGCGAGCTTCAATGCCGATGCGATAGCGACTGCGCTCGCCGACTCTTTGTGGCAGGTTTCGCCGAAAGCCTGCTGTGTCGGAGGAGAAGAAGATGAGCGAGCGTGAGCTGGTCCGCTTCGAAAACGTCGACGAGATTGGCGTCATCACGATCGACAACCCGCCGGTCAATGCGCTGTCGCCCGGCGTGCCGGAAGGCATCACCGCGGCGGTGGACCGCGGCAATGCCGATGCGGCGATCAAGGCCATGGTGCTGATCGGCGCCGGGCGCAGCTTTATCGCCGGCGCCGACATCCGCCAGTTTGGCAAGGGGCCGCCGCGCCCGGCGCCGGCCCGGCGCCATTACGACGTAACGGACGACAGCCCAAAGCCGGTCGTCGCGGCGATCCACGGCTATGCGCTCGGCGGCGGGCTCGAAACCGCGCTCGCCTGCCACTATCGCGTCGCCGTGCCGAGCGCCAAAGTCGGCTTGCCCGAGGTGCAGATCGGGATCCTGCCGGGCGCCGGCGGGACCCAGCGCCTGCCGCGCCTGATCGGCCCAAAAGCGGCGCTCGACATGATCGTTTCCGGCCGCCATGTCCCGGCCGAGGAGGCGCACAAGCTCGGCATCATTAATGAGATCGTGCCCGAATCCGAGTTGCGAGCCGGGGCGATCGCTTTTGCCAAGCACATCGCCGAGAAACGGCCATTGCCGCGCATTCGCGACCGCAGCGACCGGCTTGCCGAGGGAACGGCCGACCTGTTCGAGGCGACGCGCAAATCGATCGCTCGCCGCGCCCGCAATCAGCGTGCGCCCTATGCTTGCATAGAAGCGGTCGAGGCGGCGTGCGCGATGCCTTTCGATGAAGGCTGCGCCCGCGAGCGCGCGCTGTTCGAGCAGCAGGTCAATTCGGAGGAGGCGCGCGCCCTGCGCTACGCCTTCTTCGCCGAGCGCGAAGCGGGAAAGCTCCCCCACATTCCGCGCGAGGTCGAATTGCGGCCAATCAATACTGCCGCGGTGGTCGGCGCCGGCACGATGGGCGGCGGCATCGCGATGAGCTTTGCCGATAACGGCTACCCGGTGAAGATCACCGATGCGACGCAGGAGGCGCTCGACCGCGGCATGGCTCGAGTCCGCGCCAATTACGAGACCAGCGTCAAACGCGGCAGCCTCGTCGCCGAGGAAATGGAAAAGCGGCTGGCGCGGATCGAACCGGTGCTCGGCTACGACAAGATCGCCGATTGCGACGTCGTGATCGAGGCGGTGTTCGAGCAGATCCCGGTCAAGGAGGAGGTTTGGAGGCAGCTCGACGCGGTGATGAAGCCTGACGCGCTGCTGTATTCGAACACCTCCGGCATCGACATCGACATCATGGCCAATATGACCAAGCGGCCGCAGGATGTCGCCGGCACGCATTTCTTCGCGCCGGCCAACGTCATGAAGCTGTTCGAAGTCGTGCAGGGCAGCAAGAGCGCCCCCGACGTGATCGCCTCGGCGATGGATCTCGGCCGCAAGATCGGCAAGGTCAGCGCCCTTGCCGGCAACACCGACGGCTTTGTCGCCAATCGCAGCCGCGCGCCGTTCAGCACCGAGATGGTGATCATGCTCGAGGAGGGCGCGCTGCCCGAGCAGGTCGACAAGGTCATGGTCGATTTCGGCTATCCGCTCGGACCGTTCGCGGTGTCGGATTTGTCGGGGCTCGATATCGGCTACGACACCCGCAAGCGCCGGGCGGCCCAGTACCCGAACTACCGCAAATTGCCGATTGCCGACCGCATCGTCGAGGCTGGCCGGCTCGGCCAGAAAAACGGCAAGGGCTGGTATCGCTACGAGCCCGGCGACCGCACCCCGCACCCCGATCCCGAGGTCGCCCGCATCATCAAGGAAACCGCGGCAGAACTAGGCGTCGCGCAGCACAGTTTCACGGACGAGGAGATCCTGAAGCGCATGCTATTCGCGAGTGTCAACGAGGCCTGCAAGATCCTCGACGAGGGCAAGGCGCTGCGCGCCAGCGATATCGACGTGATGTGGCTGCACGGATTCGGCTTCCCGCGCTATCGCGGCGGACTGATGTTCTGGGCCGACGGGATCGGGGTGCGCGAGGTCTACAACCTGATCGCCGCCTGGCATCAGCACTTTGGCGAGCGCTGGGCGCCATCGCCGCTGTTGCGCCGCCTCGCCGAAAGCGGCACGCCGCTCCGGGAGGCAAAAGCGGAGAAACTACGCTGAGTTCCTCTTGGTGGAACGATCGAAGGGAGGAATCCGATGAAGGTGTTGAAGAATGCCCGGCTGATCGACGGCACCGGGGCGGGGCCACTTGAGGACGCGACAATCGTGATCCGCGGCGACCGGATCGAGGCGATCACCACCCGAAACCAGAGCGATTGGCCGGCCGAGGCGGAAATCATCGATGTCGCGGGCATGACGGTGCTGCCCGGCCTGATCGACTGCCACGATCACATGGCCAACCACAAATACGACCTCGCACATCGCTGGGGGATCGACGAGCCGCAGAGCGTGCGGCATCTGCGCACCGCCTCGGTGCTGAAAAAAACGCTTGATGCCGGCTATACGATGATCCGCGATGCCGGTGGGCTTGATGTCGGTTTCAAGCGCGCAACCGAGGAGGGGCTGATCGACGGCCCGCGGCTGATCGTGTCCCTTGCGATCATTTCGCCGATCGGCGGCATCGGCGACCGGGTCAGCCCATCGGGCCACAGCCCGCTGCTCGATTGCGGCTGCCTCCCCAATGACCCGCTGTTGCCGGAGAGCGTCGCCGAGACCCTCGCCGATGTGCGCCCGGTTGTGCGGCGTATGGTACGGGCCGGCGCCGATGTGATCAAATGCGCGACGACCGGCGGCGCCAGCTCCCGGCCCGGGCACGGGCCGCGCGACGGCGCCTTCAATCTCGACGAGATGGAGGCTCTGGTCGAAGAGGCTCACGCGCTCGACCGGCGGGTCATGTGCCATGCTTTGGGCGGGCGAGGTCTTGATATCGCGATCGATGCCGGCGTCGATTCGATCGAGCACGGCTGCTATCTGAATGAAGACCCGCGCCATCTTGAGCGCATGGCCGAGCGCGGCATCTTTTTCGCCCCGACCCTGCTCGTCTATGAATACCATCGGAGATCGCCGCAGCCGCATGTGCGCGAGCGCGCCGCAGCGCTCTATGAGCATCACATCGCCAGCATCCGGCGGGCGCTCGATATCGGTGTCAGGGTGGTCGCCGGCACCGACGCCGGCGGCCATGGGCATCCGGCCAATGCCGGCGAGCTCGAATGCCTGGTTAAGGCGGGAATGACGCCGATGCAGGCTCTGCAAGCGGCGACCGGCTGGGCGGCCGAGTGCCTCGGCCGCGCCGACGAGCTCGGCACCGTCGAGCCCGGCAAGCGCGCCGATCTCGTCGCGGTCCAGGGGGATCCGCTCGCCGATATCTCGATGCTGCGCGATCTGGCGCGGATCGCGCTCGTGATCAAAGACGGCCGGATCGCCGCGAACCGTATGGCGGCGGCAGCTTAGCGGCTGCCGCCGCTCGCCGGCATCTGGCGCTGCGTCTGCACGGACGTCGCCATCGCTTTGGTGTCGACCGCGGTCGGGCCGTCGATCAGCGGTTTCAGCTCGGGTTCGAGGATCTTGACCAGCTGCACCGCGAGGGCGCTGGTGAAGTGGTAATTTGCCGCCGCCGGGCCCGGAATATAGGCGGTCGCCGAGCCGTAGAAGCGGTCGCCGAGGAAGAACACAAACGTCGCGGTGCGGTCGACGACGCGCGAGGAGATGATGCCGCCGCCGCGGGCAAAGCGGTCGTACCGGTTGTCGCCGGTACCGGTCTTGCCGCCGACCGGGAGAAGGCTCCCGTCGCTCGCTTTATAAGC
>Ga0209380_10002942_pt1 | contig 10713 bp, 7 predicted proteins | sample HubBroMetageWFT6_FD_188347 | JGI IMG/M metagenome (GOLD analysis project Ga0209380, IMG submission 188347) | Warmed and freeze-thawed soil microbial communities from the Hubbard Brook experimental Forest, New Hampshire - Hubbard Brook CCASE Soil... | ecosystem: Environmental > Terrestrial > Soil...
TCGGCGTTCTTCCCAGCCCACCGGCCGCGGCTTGGCGCTTAAGAGCGCGCGAACGGCGTCAATTTCGCTTTGCGGCACCCTAGCCCCGTGCTTGCCCCACGCATTCTACGTGAGCCGCTTAGACGATCAACCGGCGCACTTCCGCGAACCAGCAGATCAATGGACGTCGCAGCGCAGCCCGTCGCGCTCCGACGCGTCGAGCCCGCTATCTCATCCGGGCGGCCATATCATCCGGGGTGACCGATGCGAGGCAGAAACACTCGAGGGGGAAACTTCGCAAAGGAACATTTCTGTCGGCCGGCGGTTGTTGTGTGGGCGCCTCAGTGGGTGCGCCAGCGAGCAGCCTCCGTACGCGGCGAGGCGTGCGGAGCGGCGGACGAGCGTGTCCGAGCAATATTGATAGAGTCGACGCTCGACGCCTTGCTTCTCGAAAAGGAGGCGAAGATGCTTAAGACGCTTACTTACGCAACCTTGTTCAGTACCGCGCTTATTGGGTCCAGCGTTTACGCCGCGGACAATCCGCCGGCTCCGGCGAACCCAGCGGCGCAAACCCAGGCGCCTTCGGGCGCCACCTTCGTGACAAGCCAGGAGAAGTCGCAGTGGCGCGCGCCGAAACTGATTGGAGTCGGCGTTTACGGCTCCGACGACAAGCAAATCGGAAAGATCGACGACTTGCTGCTGGATAAGAACGGCTCAGCCCAAACGATCGTGATCGGAGTCGGCGGATTCCTTGGGTTCGGCAAGAAAGATGTCGCCGTTCCGTTCTCCGCAATGCAATGGCGTACGGAAGTCCGGAAGGTTCCCGCGACCGATCAGCCGACCCCAATGACCGCGACAAGCGGTCAACAGCCGCCGCCGATGAAGGAAACGGACCCGGCGGTTACCGAGGCGAGCCAGGGCTATCCCGACAAGGCCATCCTCAACGTGACCTTGGATGAGCTGAAGGCCGCGCCCGACTTCAGATATGCGTCAAGCACGCTTGCAGATTCCGCTATGCAACCTGCAGGCGCCGACCAGGCCATGAAGAAAACCACTCCATAATCGGCATTTTGGAGAGGTCGATAAAAGCTCAGCGCTCCGGACGGTTTAAACTCCGCCGGAGCGTCGCGGCTGTTGTTCGGACGCGCTTTATTGCGGTGGAGCCGGAGTGCCGGCCAGCGGGCTGTACTGGCCGAGCGGCTTGAGAATGAACTTCACGACGTCTCTGACCGGCGCCGAGGGCAAAGCCAGCTTGGCGCGCGCGTCATGTAGCGCCGCGGCCGCTTGCCGATCACTGTCGTTCGCTGACTCGAGATCGTGTTGGTAGAGGTCGCGTATCCATGCATCGCCTGGCGCGGGCGCAGCATCCTTGGCAAACTCAAGCCACATCAAGCCGCGCGCGCGTTGGCGCGGCACGCCATCGCCCAAGAAAAGCATGTGTCCAAGCAGAGCTTCTGACGGCGCATGGCCCTTCTGGGCCGCCACCGCCAGCCAGCGAACAGCGGCGACATTGTCCTTCGCGAGGCCTCCGGCGCCGACCGTGTACATGTGCGCGAGATTATATTGCGCGTTCGGATCGCCGAAGATCGTGGCCGCGTATTGAAACAATTCGTGCGCTCGCTGCGGGTCGGGCCGCACCTCGCTGTTCGGTATGCCGTTCAGGCAATAGACGCCGACCGCGACGAACGCGTTCGAGATCGCGCTGAGATTTCGCCGATCGGGCTGGTCTTCGTCGTAGTCCTCGACCATCTGGTTGAAGTAATGGTAGGCCTTCAGGTCATCCTGTCGGACCCCCTGACCATCCGCATACATCTCGCCCAGCTTCCAGCGTGCGAGATCTTGCCCGCCCTCGGCGGCGTAAGTGAGCGCTGCGGCCGCCGCATCGGCGTCGCCGGCCTTCAAGTCGGCGAGGCCCGCGCGCAGGGCCTGACTCGGATCAGTGAAGTTTTTCGGGATCTTCTCTGACGGGTCGGACGTTGAACCGTCGAAAGCAAAGGCGGGCCCCAATCCGAGCGTCATCGTTCCGATGATTGCGAAAGCGAAGCGCCGGCGCAACGCCGCCCGCTCGACCGTTACTTTCGCACACCCAACCGCCCGCATATCGATCCCAACTCGCCATCCGGCCGCGTCGCGGTCCTTTGAGGGCGTTCGCGACACGGAAGACTTTCGTCATCTATGATTTCAAGGTGCGGGCGGTTTATGGCGCAATCGCGGCGTCTTCCAGCCGGAATCTCGACTCGCTAGAGTTGCATCGGAGATGTTGCGCAAAAGCAACATTTTGGCGCTCCAAGCGCCGCTTCAAACACGCTCCAGACGCTCGCGCGCGCCGGTAAGCTTAACGAGCCGTGCCTGGAACGTCTCCAGTCTGTCCTGGTGCTCGGCGATGATGTCCTCAGGCGCCCGGGCGACGAAGTCGTCGTTGCCGAGCTTCGACTCGACCTTGGCGATTTCGAGCTTCTCCTTTGCGATCTCCCGATCGAGACGCGCCTTCTCCGCCGTGAGGTCGACGACGCCGGCGAGCGGCAGCGCGACCGTCTCGCCGCGCACAACCAGAAGCAGCGCCCCGGGCGGCGGGGCCTCAACGGTTTCAATCGAGCCCACCCGGGCAAGCCGCCCGATGCTGTCGCTCCAGGCGCGCGCGCTCCTGGCCGCCCGCTCGGTCGGAGCGATGAGAATGAGCGCCGTCTGGGTCGACGGCGCCACGCCCATTTCCGACCGCACCGAACGCACCTCGGCGATCAGATCGACCACCCAGCCGATTTCGGCTTCGACCGCCTCATCGACTTCGAAGCCTTGGGCCGGCCATGGCCCCAGCGCCAAAGGGCCGGCCCGCCTCGGACCCGCTTCTCCGGTGATCGCCCAAAGCTCTTCCGTAAGGAACGGCATGAAGGGATGCAGCATGGCGTAGATCATGTCGAGCACATGGGCGATCGTCGCCTGTGTCTCGGCCCTGGCCGCCGGATCGGCGGCCGCCCCCTGCAGCACGGGCTTCGCCAGTTCGAGATGCCAGTCGCAGAAGACGCTCCAGACGAACCGATAAGCCGCGTTGGCGGCGTCGTTGAAGCGATAGGCTTCGATCGCCCCCGCCGTCTCCGCCGCCACCGAGGCCGCCTCGCCCAGGATCCAGCGGTTGAGCGGTTCGCGCACGGCCGATGGATCGAAACCCTCGAGGCGAAGGCAGCCATTCATCTCGGCGAAGCGCGAGGCGTTCCATAGCTTGGTCGCGAAGTTGCGGTAGCCTTCGATCCGGGATTCGCTGAGCTTGATGTCCCTGCCCTGCGCCGCCATCGCGGCCAGCGTGAAGCGCAGCGCGTCGGCGCCGAAACGGTTGATGAGGTCGAGCGGGTCGATGACGTTGCCCTTCGACTTCGACATCTTCGCGCCCTTCTCGTCGCGCACGAGGGCGTGGATGTAAACGTCGTGGAACGGGGCCTCCTCCATGAAATGCAGGCCCATCATCATCATCCGCGCGACCCAGAAGAAGATGATGTCGAAGCCGGTCACGAGCGCGTCGGTCGGGTAGAAGCGCTTGAGCTCCGGCGTCTCGTCAGGCCAACCAAGGGTCGAGAAGGGCCACAAAGCTGAGGAGAACCAGGTGTCGAGCACGTCTTCATCGCGCTTGAACATCTCGGCCAGTCGGGCGGGATCGCCCGCGAGAGCGTCAGCCTCGGCTTGCGCCAAAGCGCCGCGTTCAACGCCGTCGGCGAGCGCCGCGGCGTAGGCCGCGTCCTCAGTCTCCTCGACAAAGACCGCGCCCCATGGGGCGTACCATGCCGGAATCTGGTGTCCCCACCAGAGCTGGCGCGAAATACACCACGGCTGGATGTTTTCAAGCCAGTCGAAGTAGGTCTTCTCCCAGGTCTTGGGGACGAACTGGGTCTTGCCTTCGCGCACGGCAGCGATTGCCGGCTCGGCGAGCGTCTTGGCGTCGGCATACCACTGGTCCGTAAGCCAGGGCTCGATGACCACGTTCGAGCGGTCGCCGTGCGGCACGGCGTGCGCGTGCGGTTCGATCTTCGCCAGAAGACCGGCGAGCGCCATCATCTCGACGATCCGGCTCCGTGCGACGAAGCGGTCCTGGCCATCGACCGCGGCGATCAGCCGGACGTGATCGTTATCGCTCTCAAGGCCCTCGAAGAAATCGACATTGCCCTTGAGCGTCACTCGCCCCTGCGCATCGAGGATATTGATCGCTCGCACGCCCTCGGCCTCGTGCCGCTTGCCGACTTCGAAATCGTTGAAGTCGTGCGCGGGCGTGATCTTGACCGCGCCTGCCCCCTTTTCCGGATCGGAATATTCATCCGCGACAATTGCGATCAGGCGACCGACCAGCGGCAGTCGAACATGCTTGCCGATCAGATGCTGATAGCGCGGGTCGTCCGGATGCACCGCAACCGCCGTATCGCCCAGCATCGTCTCAGGCCGCGTGGTGGCGACGGTCAGACGTTCGCCGGTTTCCTCGCCCTCCGCGTCCACCACCGGATATTCGAGATAGTAAAGGTGGCCGTTGGGGTTTTTGGCCAGGACCTTGGCGAGCGCCGCCGCGTCGAGCGGCGCGCCATCCTCGCGCGACCATTTGAAGGAGCCCTTCGTCTCGACCTGCACGACCTCCAGGTCCGAAATCGCGGTTTGGAACTTGGGGTCCCAATTGACGAGGCGCTTGTCCTTGTAGACGAGCCCCTCACGATAGAGCTGAACGAACACCTTGGCGACCGCGCGGGACAGGCCTTCATCAAGGGTGAACCGCTCGCGGCTCCAGTCGCAGGAGGCGCCGAGGCGCTTGAGCTGGGACACGATCGCGCCGCCCGATTCGGCCTTCCACGCCCAGACGCGTTCGACGAACGCCTTGCGTCCCAAGGCGCGGCGGTCCGGCTCCTGCCGCTCCATGAGCATGCGTTCGACCACCATTTGCGTGGCGATGCCGGCATGGTCCACGCCCGGCTGCCACAGCACGTCGCGGCCGTTCATGCGCCAATAGCGGCACAGGACATCCTGAAGCGTATTGTTGAGCGCATGGCCCATATGGAGATTGCCAGTGACGTTCGGCGGCGGAATGACGACGCAAAAAGGTTGCGCTCCCGCCCGGTCGGCGCGACCGGCCCGGAAGGCGCCCGTATCCTCCCAAAGCGCGGAGGCGCGGCCTTCTGCGGCAGCGAAGTCGAACGATTTGTCCATCATGGATTTCTGGTCTGCGGTCCCGTCGGAGACGCCCTTCAAATGGCGGCGTTCCGAGCGGCGCCGGCTACGGACGCCGCAGGCGCAAGCGCCACAAGCGCTATAAAGGCATCGTCGCGGTCGAAGTCAACGCGCGACACAAGCCGGGTGGCTATTTCCGCCCGCGCGCGATCCTCTGAATTTCATCCCGGACCAGCCGCTCGACCATCGCCGGCAGGTTATCGTCGAGCCATTCCTTGACCATCGGCCGCAACATGTCGCGCACCATGCTGTCGGCCAGCTCGGCGCTGCGAACCTCGAGATTGGCCGACAGGGCCCCGAAGGACAAAGCGACCGCTTCGTTCGCCTCGGACGACAGCAGCGGGTCCGCACTGGGCTCGCCCGCGTCGGCTGCGGGCTCGGCTTCGACGGCTTGCGGCCGGCGCCAGACGACCGTCGGTGTGTTCGCATCTGGGTGCTGGGACAGTCCGGAGGCGTCGCCATGCGGCGCGGCAGCGTCTTTGGAATAGACGATTTGCGGCGTCGGCGTTGGCGCCGGTTGCGGCGCCTTGAGCATCGGCGCCTTGGCGGAGTCATCCGCGATCATGTTGCGGATCGAGGCGAGAATCTCCTCCATCGACGGCTCGTGCGCCCTTTGCGCGCGATGAATCGCTTCGAAATCGCGATCGCTGGGAGTCGAATGGGTTGAGCTCATCAGATCGCCTTGCTCCAATCCAAGGAGCTTTGTCTACGCGCCTATTGCGAGGTCGGACTGAACCCGACACCGCCGATTCGAGGGGCGCTTCGATAGACTCAATACACGATAGTCACTCGGAGCCGCCACCGGCACGGGCCCCGGGCCAAAGGACCTTACTGTCCGCTCGGCGTCCTGAGGCCGATCCACTTGCTCTTCACCTGGTCGAAATGCACACGCGGATCGTACTCCGCGACGGCAAGTCCGAGGGTCGGGATGTTGAGCCGGCCGATCGCCGACAACAACGAGTACGAATCGACGACCTGGTCGTGTTCGGCCTGAACCAGCGTCGTTCGCGCCTGCAACAAAGCCTGTTGGGCGTTGAGCACGTCGAGCGTCGTCCGTTGTCCGACCTTGGCCTCTTCGCGCACGCCGGTCAGCGCCACTTCGTTGGCGGAGACCGACGCGCGGGCCGCGCGCACCACGCCAACCGCAGCTGTATTGAGGCCCCAGGCTGCGACCACGGCCTGGCGGACCTGGTTGCGCAAGGAGTCGGTCTGGATCTCCTGCTGCGACAGGCTCTCTTTAGCCTGTCGGGTCGCGGCATATTCAGCCCCGCCCTGATAGATCGGGATCGTCAGTTGGCCCGTGATCGTGCCTGACAGGACGTGGAAACCGGGGATTCCGTTGACGTCGTATTGGTTGGAAATCGCAGCGCTCAGCCCGATCGTAGGGTAAAGCGCGCCCTCGGCGATCTTCACCTGCAATTGCGCCGCGTCGACGCCATGCAGGGAGCCACTGATCGCAGGATGCTCGATTTGCGAGATCGATATCGCCTCGGGCAATGTTTTCGGTATAGGCCTCACGAGCGGCTTCACCGGCGCCAGGCTGGTCGGCTGATCGCCGATGAATTGACGGTAGCGCGCCATCGCGGCCTGCAGGGTCGCCACTGCACTGAGCGCGATGCCCTGCCCGTTAGCCAGGCTCGCCTCGGCTTGCGCTACGTCGGTGCGCGTCACCTCGCCGACGGTGAAGCGGTCACGCGTCTCCCGAAGCTGCTCTTTCAACACATCGACGTTGTTGTTGTCGAGGCCGAGAATGGCCGTGTCCTCCAGCACATCCATATAGGCGGTGAGGCCTGAAAGAAGCGTGTTCTGCTCGGTGTTGCGCAATTGCTCCCGGGCGCCGAAAACCTGCGACTCGGCCTGACGGATGGAATTGAGCGTCCTGTTGCCGTTGAAGACAGTCTCGTTGGCTTGAACGCCGTAGCCCCGCGGTTTGAGAAACACATCTACGCTGCTGCTGGCGCCGGCAGCAGCGCCAATCTCACTCGTTTGGGCGCGTTCGATCCCGATATTCGCCGTCGCCTCGACGGTCGGCAGATACCCCGCATTGGCTTTTGGGATGTTTTCGTCTGCCACCCGGACCGCGGCGCGCTGCGTGTTGATGTCCGGATTGGTCAAATAGGCCTTGATGAGGGCGCCGCCGATCGTTTCCGCCCGGCCGGCGCCAGCGCCAATCGTCAGACCGACTCCCGCCAACAGCGCCGCACGCAAGACGCGACGCGATGCCGCGCCGCACCCTGCGACGGGCCGCTTTTCAAATGCGCTTGAGCCCCAAATCATCCCAGCCTCATGCGCCCTTCGCCGCGTCGTGAAATAAGCGGCCGGCCCTCTCGCCGTCGCTTAACTTGCACGTCCAAAGCGAAAATCAAAGACGCGAGCGCGACAGTCACGACACACTTCAACCTACGCCGCCTCCCGCTCGCTCGCCGAAAGCAGCCAAACCGCCAAGCATCATAGGCGTAGACATCTCCGTCGCGCTACAGGACCTGCGCCAGGCCGCCGGGATGGCGCACATTTTTCCACTGAGCGTCGCAAAGATGAGACACTTCGCGCACGCGAGCGACTTCACGAAACAAAGATCCAATGGCTTAGAAGGCGAAGCTCACTCGAGGCCTGAAGCCATCGAGGATCTCCGTCTTGGTTTCGAACAAAGCTCTACGGCTCAGTCCTCCACCGCTTTTTTCGTAGATAACCGCCTGAGACGGCTCGGAAGATGAGTCAACGCCAACGAGGCGTCCCGGGTCGGCCATCAGGGCGATCAGGCTCTCCGGATAGACGCCAAACGCGCCCTCGACGACGATGAGATCGAAAGGTCCAAGAGCGGCGGCCCCGCTATCGAGCGGCCCGACGACCACGGTGACGCTCGCGCGATTGTGAAGTTCAGCCTTGGCCGCCTCCGCCGCGCCTGTGTCGGATTCGAGGAGGACAATCTTCGCGCCCATGGAGGCAAGAAGAGCCGCGCCATAGCCGGAGCCGCCCGCAACATCGAGCACGCGATCGCTCGGAACGACCGTCGCCGCCTGGAACATCCGCGCCAGGACCATCGGCGCAAGCAGGCGGCGAAACTTTGCGCCGCGCGCCGGCAGCTCGCGATCCAGATAGGCGAGCGACTCATGTCCGGGGGCGACGAAATGCTGCCGCGGCGTCTCGAGGAACGCCGCCAGCACACCCTTGTCGACCACCCCTCCCGTGCGGAGTTGGCCGTTGACCATGTGCAAGCGCCGGTCAAGCATCGTTTCGGCGGAAATGTGCGCCCCCTTGGCTCAGACCCGCGACATGGGACGGATCGCCGCCCCGGATGAAAATTGCTTGGAGGCCTCGCCCGGAATCGAACCGGGGTGCAAGGATTTGCAGTCCTCTGCGTAGCCACTCCGCCACGAGGCCGACGATGAAGCCAGGCAGCATCGCGAGGCGCGGCTATACCAAGGATTCAATCCGGCTCGCAAGGCGCTTCGTCGTTTCTCCAGCCTTTGTTCAGTCGTGCGCGAGCGGCGAATGACGCAGGAACGGCAACCCAAGGAAATAGGCGCCCGTCACGATCAGGCCCCAGCCGACCCAAGGCTGGGGCGCCAAGTTCTCGGCGATCGCCAGCGCCGCCAGGGCGAACCACGCGATCGTCATTGCGATGGTCAGGCTCCGCAACCGGACAACCCGCAACGGATGGATGAAGACGACCGGGGTGAACATGAGCGCCGCCGCGCCAAGCAGAATGAGCGCGCTGAGCACCCATGGCGGTCGAAGCACAAAGAGATAGAGGACAACGATATTCCAGGTAGCCGGAAAACCCCGGAACCACAGGTCGTCCGTCTTCATCCGAGTGTCGGCGAAATAGAGCGCGGAGGCGATCGTGACGATAAGTCCGATCCAGAACGACGCCTGGGTCGGCATGAGGTCCGAGCGCCAAAGCGCGATCACTGGCACCAGCACGTAGGTGAGGAAGTCGACCACCAGGTCGAGAACGGTCCCGTCAATCGTCGCCGCGGTGATTTGCACCTTTGCAGCCCTTGCGAGCGTGCCGTCGATTCCGTCAATGAAAAGAGCGAGCCCAAGCCAGGCGAAGGACGTTGCGAAATTGCGCTCGATCGCCGCGTAAAGCGCGAGCACAGCCACGGCCCCGCCCGAGGCTGTGAACAAATGGACGGAGAAACCCGCGGCTCTTGCGACGTCTACCGGTCGCTTTTCGATCGACATGCCCTGCCCTGCCCGCCTGCCCCGCGACTCGCTTCACGGGTCCAGCGTCGGCTTGATGTTATAGCTCCGGCCTTATCAAACTTGCACGGCGCCGTCTTCCGGGTCGTAAAGCTGAGCCATCGGGGCTAGCAAAGGAACCGTGAAGGGAGACGACAATGACCAACGGCGATGAGTCTTCCCGGAGCGGCTCGGACGTCCTGATCGCGGGAGCAGGGCTTGCCGGACTGACTGCCGCCTACGGCATGGCCACGGCCGGGTTCGACGTCGTCTGCTGCGGCGCCGCCGAGCGGACCGGGCGCGGACGGACTGTCGCGCTCCTCGACCAATCCGTGGCTTTTTTGAAATCCCTTGGTCTGTGGGCTGATTTGGAGCCCCGCGCCGCGCCGCTGCGCTCATTGCGCCTCATCGACGACACGGGAGCGTTCTTTCCGCCGCGGCCGGTGGAGTTCCACGCGGCCGAGATCGGGCTCGACGCCTTCGGGTGGAATATCGAAAACGACCTTATGGCCGAGGCGCTCGCGGCCAAGGTCGCGGAGATTCCCGGCCTCGACCGCGTTGCGACGGGGATCGAGGCTTATGATTTTTCCGCCGACGCCGTTCGGGCGCGGCTCGGAGACGGGCGCGAGATCGCGGCCCGGCTTGCAATTGGGGCCGACGGCCGCGATTCGAAGGCGCGCCGCGCCGCGGGCCTCACAGCGCGTCTCCATCGCTATCCGCAGTTGGCTTTGACCGTACATCTCGCCCACCGGCTGCCGCATGACGATTTCTCGACCGAATTCCACACCCGCGGCGGCCCATTCACCCTCGTTCCCCTGCCCGCCTCAGCGACCGCGCCCAACCGCTCGAGCCTGGTCTGGGTGATGTCGCGCGAGGACGCGCGCCGCCGCGAGGCGCTCGACGACGAAGCTCTTTCGCGCGAGATCGAACGTGAGGCGCACTCGCTGCTCGGCGCCATGCGCATCGAGGGCGAGCGGGGATTCTTCCCCATGATCCGCCAGACCGTGCCGAAGATCGCAGCCGAAAGGCTGGCGCTGGTCGGCGACGCGGCGCATGTCCTGCCGCCCATCGGCGCGCAAGGGCTCAATCTGGGCTTGCGGGACGTCGAGGCGATCGTCGCCTGCGCCGCCCAAGCGCGCGCCGAGGGGCGCGACATCGGCGGAGAGGAAACCTTGCGCGCCTATGAGCGCGCGAGGCGCGGCGACGTCATGCTTCGGACTGGGGCCGTTGACAGCCTCAACCGGTCGTTGCTCACGCATTTCGCGCCTGTCGATTTCGCCCGAGGCGCCGGCTTGGCTGCGCTTTCCGCCGTCGGGCCCCTGCGCCGCTTCGTGATGCGCGCTGGGATCGGAC
>Ga0209380_10002944_pt1 | contig 10709 bp, 10 predicted proteins | sample HubBroMetageWFT6_FD_188347 | JGI IMG/M metagenome (GOLD analysis project Ga0209380, IMG submission 188347) | Warmed and freeze-thawed soil microbial communities from the Hubbard Brook experimental Forest, New Hampshire - Hubbard Brook CCASE Soil... | ecosystem: Environmental > Terrestrial >...
GCGAGCGAGACGATCTCGTTCAGGCCCGCGGTCAGAGTGGCCGGCTCGCGCCCGCGCCGGCCCCGGCTGACCGCGCTGCCGAGCGCGTCGGCAACGATGGCGGACAGACCTGCGCGCGTCTCGAAGCAGCCGCGCCGACCGCACACGCACTTGCGTCCCTCGGCCTCGACGATGAGGTGGCCGACCTCCCCGGCCAGGCTCCGCTCGCCGCGCCACAGCCGGCCGGCCGTGATGATGCCCGCGCTGATGCCATAGGTGCCGGTCAGGTAGACCAGGCTGCCCGCGTCGACCCCGTCGCGCAGGCTCTCGGCGACACCAGTCTCTCCCGTAATGCCGACGGAGCGGAGGTCGAACAAGGCACCGCTCCCGAGGTCTTCCACGAGCGGGATGTTGCGCGCCCGGGCCAGAGACACGAGTTCTTCAAGGGCGGGCTGCTCGGTGAAGCCGGTGATCTGGAAGTTCGAGCGGTGAACGCGCAGCAGCAGGCGCGTCTTCTCAGTGATGGCTTTTTCATAGTCGGCGATGCGAGTGCGGTTGGTGGTGCCGACTTCCTTCAGGATGCCGTTGGATTGCGCCATCACGTCGGGGATGCGGAAGGATCCGCCGATTTCGACCAGCTCTCCGCGGGAGACGATGACTTCGCCGCCCGCGGCCAGGGTGTTGAGCGCGAGCCACACTGCCGCGGCATTGTTGTTGACGACGATGGTGGAGAGGTCGCGTCCGGTGCTCTCTGCGGCGAAAAGCCCACGGAACAGGCGATCGATGTGCACGTCGCGCTCGCCGCGCTCGCCAGTCGCCAGATCGAATTCGAGATTCGAATATCCGGCGGCGGTGTTCTGGATATTTTCGGTGGCCGCGGGCGCCAGCGGAGCCCGGCCCAGGTTGGTATGAAGAATGACGCCCGTGGCATTGATGACGGGGCGTAGCGAATATCCGACAGCCCGGAGTAGTTCGCGCTCGATCGCCGTTGCGAGGCCCGAGAGGGCAAGGTCGAGAGCTTCAGCAGAGAGCGGCGCAGAGTCGATTTCCTGCCGGAGGGCTTCGAGGACTTTACGTGCCGCGTTGGTGACGGCGGCACGGCCATCGCGAGCGACAGAGTCGGCGAGATCGGGGTCGCGGAGGACTTCGTCGACCGAGGGAAGCTTGCGGTAGAGGTCCGACTTCGAGGCTGCCTTCACCGGGGAAGATTATCCCACGGCGCCGGAATTCAGCGTCGGAAGCGAAAAGGTGTCGGCACTCTTGAGGCCGGCGTGCTGCTTGAGCTCGCGCAAGCTCCCTCACAGTGTATGCAAATACGCCAGCAGATCCTGGACCTGCTGCTGGTCGAGCGTCTGTCCGAAGCCGGGCATTTTGCTGCGGCCGAAGCGGATGATTTCGCCGACGCGGTCGTCGTTGGCGGGCAGGCCACTTTCGGAGAGGTATTCTTTCTTGAAGATTCCCTTCAGGCCGGGGCCTTTTTTGCCGCGCGTCGAATAGGGCTCGTGACACTGGTCGCAATGCCGGTCATACACCCGGCGTCCTGCGGTCTGCTGCGGATTCAATCCCAGTTCGCTGTCGGACTTGCGGCGCTCGACATCGCAGCCGACAAGAAGCAGCAGCGTTGCCGCCGCACAAAGCCACCCCACGAACCGACGATTGCGCGCAGTTTGCGTTGGCCGACGCAGCGAGAAATCCATGGTGCTCCTTGAACCTGGATTGCGGATGGTGCTTCCAGAAAACGCGTCTCTAGGGAGGCTGGACGCCTGCACGAGCTTCCGACTCCGGACGTACAATAATAGAGCAAAGCCATGGCCGTCGCGGTCAAACGAGTTTACGAAAAGCCTGCGCGTGCCGACGGCACCCGCGTGCTGGTCGACCGCCTCTGGCCGCGCGGGCTCACCAAGAAAGAAGCCTCCCTTGATGCCTGGCTGAAGGAACTGGCTCCTTCCGATGAACTGCGGCAGTGGGCCCATGCGCATCGCGAAGCGTGGTCCATGTTCCGCAAACGCTACCTGAAAGAACTCGAGCGGCCCGAGGCGGCGGAGGCGCTGCAAAAACTCTATGAACTCTCCCGCGGACGAAAGCGGCTCACGTTGCTTTACGCTTTCAAAGATACGGAGCACAACAATGCCGTCGTGCTGAAAGAATTGCTGGACGGAATGAAGAAGCCGCCGACGGGCACCGGTCCCATGGGCGCCGCCGTGGGGCTGCGGAAAGCCGCGCGACGCCCATCCTGACGCGGTTTCGCCAGGCTAAACGCCGCGCGGAACTCACCACCCTCTGAAGCAAGCTCAACTCATGAATTAAAACGCGGGTCAGGGCGCTACTTGTGCGCGTCGTCGTCGACGATGTTGATAATGATGTCGTCGATGGTGTCGGTGATTCGCTTGGCCGGGAGGTTGAAGTTATTGGTGAAAATGGCGAAGGCGAAAGGCTCGCCGTGATTGGTCGTGGCGTACCCAGCGAGAGTCTTTACGCCACCGAGCGAACCGGTTTTGCCGTAAACACGGCCTTGGGCAATGGTCCCATGAAAACGATCAGCCAGCGAGCCATCGACGCCGGCAAGCGGCAGTGTGTCGCGAAATGCAGTGCCCCAAGGCTGGCGCGAAGCATATTGCAGCAACGCCACCACGGCATGGGGCGTGGCCAGGTTCTGGCGGGAAAGTCCCGAGCCATCGTAGAAGACATATTGATCGGTGGGGATGCCGGCGCGGTTGAGAAAGGCGCGCACAACCTCGAGGCCGCTATCGACGGTGGCAGCCGTGCCCTTCTCGCGTCCCAGGAGGCGAAGAAGAATTTCCGCGTGCAGGTTCTGGCTGACCTTGTTGATGACGCGAATGTCTTCGATGAGCGGCTTGGATTCGAAATTCGCGAGTACCAGATTCTGCGGCTGACCCGGCCGCGGCGTGTCGCCCTCGCTGCCGCGCGCTTCGGCAGTGGCGGTCACGCTGAAGGTGGAGAGTCCGGCAAGTTCGGTGTGATGCGTGCGTTCCCGGCCGTAAATGGTGATGCCGCGTTTTTCGAGCAGACTTCGAAACAACGAAGACGCGTAGGCAGCGGGATCGTCGATGGCGAGCGCCTGGTTGGCGCCCTTATCGTCGATGGGCATCTCACCCCAAAGCGTGAGCGAGGTCGAGCCGGGCTCACGGTTGAAGAAGATGCGGCGCGCGGTGCCGGCGGGCGTGGTCATGATGCGATTGTCGACGTGGTAGTAGCCCGCGAAGGGGATGATGGTGACAAAGGCGCGCTCGCCGGGACGATCGGCGGGAAGGATGTTCACGACCACCACGTTGTCGTTGATAGTCAGCGCCGAGACGGGTGCCCCGTCGCCCCAAACCAGGTCATCCTGACTCCAGCCTTCACCGTAGCGTTCGAACGCGAAGAAGGAATCGTCGGCGATCAGATCGCCGTCAACATACTTCACACCCTTCTGCACCAGGCTATCGGCAAGGTCTTCTAGAACCTTGATGGGATGGTCGTTGCGCTGCGTGCGCAGGTCGTAGGGAAGTTCGCGCCCGGAGAGGTTAGGATCACCGCGGCCGATGAGCAGCAAGTTGCCGTTCAGGCGGCCATGAGTGTCGAGGATCCCGTTGGTTTCGACCGACGTGTTGAAGCGGTAGTCAGGACCGATGAGGGCGAGCGCGGTCGCCGTGGTGAAGAGCTTGGTGTTCGAAGCCGGAGTAAAGAGCCGCTCGGGGTTCTGGGCGTAGAGAATCTTGCCGGTGTTCAGCGAGGTAATTTCGATGCCCCAGAACCCGCGCACCATGTCGGGTTGCGCCAGGATGGCGGCGATGCGCTCCGAAAGGGGCTTCTTTTTTTGAGCCGCGCTGGGCAGGATGAGAGACAGGCAAAGCGAAAAAGCGAGAGCGACGCGGATCGCAAACCGGCGCATGGATGTTCTCAGAAGAGATTCTAGCATTGAAAACAGTGCAGCCAAGGGATTGCGTGGGAGGCGCGGTCTCGAGCGCCTTTCCCTTTCTGCTCGACATCGTCCCTTCTTCCTGTCGACATCGTCCCTCGTCGGCGGTCGAAGTGATTTAGAATCGCGCCGCATGCGTCCAGTTTTTGAGTGGAACATCGGCACGTGCTCACTGCCACTGGGCAAGCGCACCCTGGTGATGGGGGTGGTGAACGTTACCCCCGACTCGTTCTCCGACGGGGGCCAGTTCCTGGAACCAGAGAAGGCGGTCGAGCACGCCCTGCGACTGCTAGACGACGGTGCCGACATGGTGGATGTGGGTGGGGAGTCGACGCGGCCGGGGGCAAAGGTGTCCGGGTCTGGTGCCAAGAAAGCCGATACGGAAAAGACGGTCACCGAGAAGCAGGAGCTGGAACGGGTGCTGCCGGTGATTCGTGAACTGAAGCAGAAGCGGCCCAGTGCCGTGGTGTCGGTGGACACCTACCGAGCGAGCGTCGCGCGAGCCGCGGTCGAGGCCGGGGCGGAGATCGTCAACGACGTGAGCGCGTTCCGCTGGGATCCAAAGATGGCGAAGACAGTGGCGGAGCTGAAGTGCGGGGCGGTCCTGATGCACATGCGCGGGCGTCCGGAGGAGTGGCGGACGCTGGAGCCAGTGGCCGACATCGTGGTGCTGGTAAAGCGCGAACTGCGCGAGTGGGCGGATGCCGCTGTGCTCGCGGGGGTGAAGCGTGAGCGCATGGTGCTCGATCCCGGGTTCGGCTTCGGAAAGAATTTCGAGCAGAACTATCCCATGCTGCGGCGCTTCGACGAATTTCATCAGCTGCGTTACCCGCTGCTGGCCGGCATCTCGCGGAAATCGTTTGTCGGACGCATGCTGGCGCGCAACGGGCAGGATGCACCGGTGGATGAGCGGCTCTACGGCACGCTCGCTGCCGAGACAGCGGTGATCCTGAAGGGAGCGCATGTGATCCGCACGCATGACGTGCGGGCAAGCGTCGAGGCGGCACGAGCGGCGGATGTGGTTGCCTGATGTGTGGAGAAGATGGAACTCGCAAGGAGGGCCCCCTCGTATGGCGTCATTGTCCGATCCTCTGGTAAAGCAGTTCCTCGAAGGCCGGTATATCGCCACGCTGGCCACAAAAAACCCAGACGGTTGCATCCACATGGTGGCCGTCTGGTATTGGTACGACGGCAAAGACATCTATGTTGCCACCTCGACGCGCACGCGGAAGGCAAAGAATCTGCAATCGGATTCCTCAGTTTCTCTGATGATCGATTCGCGCGATCCCGCTGCGTCTTGTGGCGTGACCATCATGGGCAACGGAACGGCCCTCACCGGCGGCGCGTCGCGGAAAGTGAACGAGCATGTTCATCGCAAATACCTGAGCGAGGCCGCGATGGCCAACCCGAAAGTGGGCCCGCTGTTTGCGGCCTGGGACGACATGACCATCCAGATCGCGCCCGCTTCAGTTGTAGCCTGGGACATGCGGGAGGCAGACAAGCACGGGTTTGACGGCACGTTTGCCGCCAACCCTGGTTACCTCTTGGAGCCGGAACGATCGCGCAGAGAAAACGCTAGAACCCCTTCTCCGAATCCAGCAGAATCGTCACCGGGCCCTCGTTGACCAGTTCGACCTTCATCATTTCTTGAAAGCGTCCGGTTTCGCAGCGGAGACTGGCGGCGCGGATGCGCTCGACGAAATACTCGTAGAGGGCACGCGCTTTTTGCGGAGGGGCGGCAGCATCGAACGACGGGCGTTTGCCCTTGCGGCCGTCGCCGTAGAGGGTAAATTGCGAGACCACGAGGACGGCGCCGCCGACGTCGGTAACCGAGAGGTTCATTTTGCCGGCGTCATCTTCAAAGATGCGCAGGCCGGCGATTTTGTCGGCCAGGTAGTCGGCGCCCGCTTCGTTGTCATCGTGACCCACGCCCAGCAGGACCACCAGGCCGATTCCGATTTCGCCGGTGATTTCCCCGGCCACAGTGACTTTCGCGCGGCTGACTCTTTGAATGACGGCACGCATACAACAAAGTGTCCCTGGTTGTTTTGTTGAAAGCGATATCCTAAGTCGGAGCGCGGGGCTCTCAGCAAGTTCAGGTCAGCTGCCCGCGCTGCTTGTGCAGCAACCCCGACTTTCAGTGACGGGCACAAGCTACGCGCATTGACCCTTAGGAAACGCCCGCCTACAATCGCACGTCGTTCCAGTTGCCGGCAAGGAGCACTGAATGTTTCGTAACACGACGGTGTGGAGCGTGTCATCGGTATTGAGTTTCGTTTTCGCAGCCAGCGTGCTTCTGGCGCAGCAGCAGCCGGCTTCATCGGCGCACAACGAGGTGGTCATCAAGAATGCCATCGTGATGACCGTGACGCGCGGGAACATCAAGAACGGCAGCATCTACATTAAGGATGGCAAGATTGCCGCCATCGGCGAATCGCTAGATGCCCCAGCTTCGGCGACCGTGATCGACGCGGGCGGAAAGTATCTCACCCCCGGCATCGTTGATTCGCACTCCCACCTGGCGCTCGATGACGATGTCAACGAGGCGACCAGCCCCGTCACACCGCAGATGATGATGCAGGACGCATTCGATTACCAGGACAAGGCGATTTATCACGCGCTGGCGGGCGGGGTGACCACATCGCTGCTGCTGCACGGATCCGCCAACATGATCGGCGGGCAGGCCATCGTGATCAAGCACAAGTATGGCGCCGGGCGCGATGCCATGCTGTTTCCGGGAGCGCCGCGGTCGATCAAGTTTGCCAGCGGCGAAAATCCCAAGCGCGTGTATGGAAGCCGCAACGAGCTGCCTTCGACCCGCATGGGGAATTTCGCGGTGCAACGCGACGCGCTGGTGCAAGCCCAGGACTACATGCGCTCATGGGATGAGTACAACGCAAAGGTAAAGCGCGGCGACAAGGATGCCACGGCGCCAAAGCGTGATCTGAAGCTCGAGGCACTGGCCGATGTCCTGCGCGGCAAGCTGATGGTGCAAATCCATTGTTATCGCGCTGATGAATTCCTCACCGAGATTGCGATGGCGAAGGAGTTCGGCTACCACATCCGGGCATTCCACCATGCGCTCGAGGCGTACAAGGTTCCGGAGAAGCTGGCGGCGGAGAACATCGGGATTGCGACGTTTGCCGACTGGTGGGGCTACAAACAGGAAGCCTGGGACGCAATTCCGTGGAATGCGGTGATGGCCATGCGCAAGGGCGTGCGCGTCGCCATCAAAAGCGATTCGAATGACTTCGCGCGGCGTCTGAATCAGGAGGCCGCCAAGACCATGCGCTACGGCGGAGCTACCGAAGAAGAGGCGTTGAAGATGATCACGCTGAATGCCGCATGGATTGTGGGCGTCGACGACAAGGTTGGGTCCATCGAGGTCGGCAAAGATGCCGACCTTGTGATCTGGGACGGATATCCGCTGTCGAGTTCGGCCGTACCGAACAAAGTGCTGATCGATGGCGACGTGTATTTTGATCGCGCGCTGCCGGGATACGGAATGCCGCACTACTCGGAGGGACAATGATGCAGGTCACAGGTCATAGGGAACAGGTGACAGGTGTCAGGTCGCAGCTGACAGGAAAACCTGGTGTCGCGCGAGTGCTTGCGGCTTCTCTGCTTTCCTTACTGCTGTTTGGCGGGCGCGGGATGGCGCAACAGCAGGCCATTGTGCTCAAGGGTGGGAAGCTGCTGACGGTTTCTCATGGCGACATTGACGACGGAGTGCTGGTGATGCAAGGGGGCAAGATCAGCGCTCTTGGGGCTGCGGCCTCGGTGAAGGTGCCGCGAGACGCCAAGGTGATCGATGTCACGGGCATGACCGTATATCCGGGGTTGATTGATTCGGAGTCGTCGCTCGGGCTGACGGAAATTTCGGCCGAAGCGATGACCAATGACCGCATTGAGATTAGCGACGAGATCATGCCGCACATGCATGTCTACGAAGCGTTTCACGCCGAGTCGGAGCTGATTCCGGTCACGCGGCTGAACGGAGTCACCAACGCGATCGTCGCGCCTGACAGCGCCGACACTTTGCCGGGGCAGGATTCGTTCATCCAGCTGGCTGGCCCCTCGGCAACAGAGATGCTCCTGGTCCGCGACATTGCCATGCCGTTGAATTTCACCGGCGAGCAGCGCCGTAACGAGTCGTGGGAGAAGCGCAAGTTCCCACAGACGCGCATGGGCATGGCGGCGCAGCTCCGGCAGGCTTTTCTGGATGCGCAGGACTATCAACAGAAGGCCGCGGACTACGAGAAAAAGAAAGCCGATGCGGAGCGCGACAAGAAATCGCCGCCTGCAGCTCCCAAGCGCGATCTGAAGCTGGAGGCGCTCCTGCCCTACCTGCAGGGGAAAAAGACCATCGTGCTCGCGGCAGAGAGCCCGAGCGACCTCGAAACGGCCGTGCGACTAGCGCAGGAGTTCAATCTGAAGTTTGTGCTGAATCACGTCAGCCACTCGCGGCCCATGCTCGACTATGTGGCCAGCCTCAAGGTGCCGGTGATTGTGGGGCCGATCTACGAAACACCGAAAGAGTACGAGCGCTTCGACGCTGTCTACAGCCTGCCGGCGGAACTGTACAAGCGAGGGGTGAAGATTGCGTTCGCGAGCTTCGATGCTCACAACGCCCGCAACCTTCCTTACCAGGCAGGGTTCGCGACCGGGTTCGGGCTTCCACCCGACGAGGCTCTGAAGGCGATCACGCTGAGCGCCGCGGAAATCTGGGGGCTCGGCGACCAACTCGGCTCACTGGATGCTGGCAAGACGGCAAATGTGGTCGTGGCAAACGGCGACCCGCTCGATGTAAAGACCGACGTGAAGCGCGTGTTTATTGGCGGCGAGGAGATTCCCATGATCAGCCGGCAAACCCGTCTGCGCGACGAGTATTCGAAATAAATCGCGATTGGCGCGCTCCGCCAACCGCGTTGACCGCGCTTCTATCAGCCGTTAGGATGCTTGGGGCTTTCGAGACGACGATTCGCGGCCGGACTTCTCTGGTTCCCGGGAATCAATCCCTCGTCGCTTTACACACATTCGTACCGACCATTACACTGAACGTTTCCATACAAGAATTCAAGGTGGAGGACTTCCATGGCATCAGGCGATAAGCTGAAAGAGATTACGGAGAAGGTAAAACAGATTATTTCGGAGCAGCTGGGCGTGGAGGAAGCGGAAGTGACCCCCAGCGCATCGTTTGTGGACGACCTGGGCGCCGACTCGCTCGACACGGTCGAGTTGGTGATGGCACTTGAGGAACACTTCGATATCGAGATTCCCGACGAGGATGCGGAAAAGATCCGCACCGTGCAGGATGCTATCGACTACATCGACAAGCATTCCAAAGTGAGCAAGTAGCACAGCTGAAACGCAGCCTGGCGCCCCGGGGGCGCGGCTGGTTAGGAGAACGAATGGCCGGCGTTGACGAGAAAGTGAAGCAGATTATTGTCGAGCAGCTGGGAGTCGATGAGGGGGAAGTCACCACCAATGCGTCGTTCGTCGACGATCTGGGCGCCGATTCGCTCGACACGGTCGAACTGGTGATGGCCTTTGAGGAGGCCTTCGACATCGAGATTCCCGACGAAGACGCGGAAAAGATCCGCACCGTGCAGGATGCCATCGATTACATCGGCAAGCACGCGAAAGGCGGGAAGTAAGTTTGACGAGGCGGGTCGTAGTCACCGGCATCGGCCTGGTCTGCGGTGTCGGCAATCGCACAGACGAAGTCTGGAAGAATCTGCTCGCGGGCAAAAGCGGCGTGGGAAAAATCACGCAGTTCGACGCCTCGGCCCACGCCTGCCAGATTGCCGCCGAGGTCAAAAACTTCGACCCGCTGACCTTCGTCGAGAAAAAAGAAGTCAAGAAGATGGGCCGCTTCATCTACTTTGCCCTCGCCGCCTCCGACGAGGCGATGCAGGCCAGCGGCCTCAAGGTCACCCCCGAAATTGCCGAGCGCGTGGGCGTGCATATCGGCTCCGGGATCGGCGGGTTCGACGTTATCGAGCGCGAACACCGCGCACTGCTGGAAGGCGGGCCGCGCAAGATCTCCCCTTTCTTCATTCCGGCGGCTATCGTGAATCTTGCCGCCGGGCATGTCTCCATGCGCTTTGGGGCCAAAGGCCCGAACGAAGCCACCGCCACCGCGTGCACCACCAGCGCGCACTCCCTGGGCGATTCGTTCCGGATCATCCAACACGGTGACGCCGACGTGATGATCGCAGGCGGTTCGGAGGCGGCCATCACCCCCATGGGGGTTGGTGGATTTGCCGCCATGCGCGCGCTTTCCACGAGAAACGATGAGCCGGAGAAGGCGAGCCGGCCGTGGGACGCGGCACGCGACGGATTCGTGATCGGCGAAGGCGCGGGAATTTTGATTCTCGAAGAGCTCGAATTTGCCCGCCGGCGCGGAGCAAAGATTCTGGCTGAAATCGTGGGCTATGGCATGAGCGGCGATGCCCACCACATCACCCAGCCCGCCGAGAACGGCGATGGCGCCTATCGCGTGATGCTGAATACGGTCAACGATGCCAAGGTCCGACCTGAGGACGTGGACTACATCAACGCCCACGGCACTTCGACGGACCTCGGCGACAAGCTCGAAACCATCGCCATCAAGCGCGCGTTCGGCGATCACGCCCGCAAGCTCGCCGTCAGTTCGACCAAGTCGATGACGGGACATTTGCTGGGTGGCGCTGGCGGGCTTGAGGCTGGCATCACCGTGCTCGCGCTCCGCGACCAGATCTTGCCTCCGACCACGAACCTGGATAATCCCGATCCCGAGTGCGATCTGGACTACGTGCCTAACCATCCC
>Ga0209380_10002945_pt1 | contig 10709 bp, 11 predicted proteins | sample HubBroMetageWFT6_FD_188347 | JGI IMG/M metagenome (GOLD analysis project Ga0209380, IMG submission 188347) | Warmed and freeze-thawed soil microbial communities from the Hubbard Brook experimental Forest, New Hampshire - Hubbard Brook CCASE Soil... | ecosystem: Environmental > Terrestrial >...
CCATCCGGCGGCAGCAAGATCGATCCGCACACACCCGTATTCGATCACGATGGCATTCTGTGGTTCACCAACGAAGAAACCAACTACATTGGGCGGCTCGATCCCAAGACCGGCAAGATGAGTTTGACGAAATTGCCGACGCCGCATCCCGATTACCCAAGTCCAGCGCATAAAAAATCGGGGGCTCGTTCGAGCCCCCGCTCAGGAATGAGCCAATTTCGAACTAGAAATAGAACTTCGCTCCTAGCTGCACCAGTCGGCTGGGCGCCACGCTTGTGACCTGTCCGAAAGTGCTGCTTTCCACGTTGCCGTTCACGCAGGGGAACGGACCCGCAGGGTTACAAAATTGGGTGTGGTTGAAGACGTTGAAGGCTTCCAGTCGCAGTTGCAGATACTGCCTTTCGTTTGCGGGCCGGAAATGGAGGTCCTTCTCCAACGCCATGTCCCAGTTATTGATGCCAGGACCGGCGAAGCTGTTACGCCGGACCCCTCCAAACGTGCCGATTGCCGCAGGAGCAAACGTGGTTGGCCCGCTAGATTGGGTACCCACAAACCAAGCATGGGGAACGACCTTACCCCTTTGGTTTGTATAATCGAGCGTTCGTGGGTTGCCAGTGTGAAGCGCTCCAACCTGCTGTGGCGATTCCCAGCAGTCATAGTATACAAAACCATCGCAGGTGAGGGATGTAAACGCCGAATCAGAGATGTCTACCGGGAAACCACTTTGGAACGTCGTTATACCGCTCAATTGCCAGCCTCCCACCAGCATGTTCAAGAACGTATGGTCGCCATGCAGACTCGGAGCCTGATAGGTGTACCCTGCAACAAATCGCTTCCGCGCGTCGTACGAGGAGTTGCTCTTATTCAAATAGGCAAACTGTGGATATGGATTCACCGCACGGATTTGGAATCCGCTGTCTTCAAATCCCGATCCGTCATCGATGGCATGACTCCAAGTAAAGTTGGCCAGCAGTCCTAGACCATGGCTGACTCCCTTGTTGATGCCCACCTGCAAGGCGTTGTAGCTGGAATTGCCATCTGTCGACTGTGTACCCACGGAGCCGAAGGCGGCCCCAGCTACCCCCAATAAAGCGTTCTGGGGGTAGAGTTGGTGCTGGATCACGGCATTGGCCGGGCAGCCGGCTTCGGATCCGGTATTCGTTAGACAGGCCGCGGCACCAGCCAGAGTAATGGGATTCCCCTCGATTGGCCTTATCAAGTGGCGACCCAACGCCCCAACGTATCCAACACTGAACACGGTGTTGCCAGGGAACTCACGCTGAACAGTCAAGTTGTAATTCATGGCCTCCGGCGTAGTGTAGTTTGGGCTGAAAGCATTGAGAGACAGCGGTTCAAATTGAGTCCAGGACGCGGCGGGTGCGGCTGCGCCTGTCGGAGGTACGAAGGGGAACGGATTGGGCTTTGCAGGGGCTCGGCCTGCAATATCTGCATACGGATTGGCGAAGGCCGGACTGAGTGTGCCGCTCACATCCTGAATACCATGCGAGGTGATCGAGAACGGCGGCGTACCCAAGTTCTGGAGAATGCCCTCCTCCTCCGCGCGGTTGTAGTAAAGGCCCCAACCTCCGCGGACGGAGAGCTTCCCGGCACCTCCGCTTAGCCGCCCCGCGTCGGGAGACCAGGCAAATCCTATCCGCGGCCCGAAGTGAGTGTAAGGTACCTTCAAGCCACCCGTGCTGTCACAACCCCTGTCACCAGGGTAGAGCATATCCTGCGGAGCATTCGGGAATACCGTAGATTGCTGCCCTACGCGGAAGCAGGTCACATCTTTTCCGCCGAACTGCTGGTTCGCGAGAGGCTTGTCTATCTGCCACCCTGTACCAAGGGTCAGCGTCAGGTTTGATCTAACTTTCCATTGGTCTTGAATGTAGGAGTAATACTCATACGATCGCCCAATAATCAGACCACCGGAACCCTGCGAGAAGGTGTCAGGAATTCCAAGCAGAAAGTCAGCTCCAGCATCTCCCGTGGTAAAAGCGCCCGACGCATTGAAGCTGTAAGAGCCATTGTTACTGCCGGCGAACGGATTCCAGACGTCAAAACGGCGCAGATCGAATCCTGCCTTGAGCGCGTGGTTGCCGGTCACCTTTGAGAAGTTGTCCGTGAGTTCGCGGGTCTGGTCCTTTCGCGGCTGGGGCCCGTTGGTTGTGAACCCAAGCGCGAAATTGTACGAACCCTGAATGTTCATGAAGGGGAGACTCTCGCCGGACGTGATTTGTGGATTGATATTGAAGCCCACCGCGGACGGAGCAACCGGGTTTGACGGTTGGTCCGCAACGAAATTAAAGCGCGTGTATCCCAAGCGAAACTCGTTGATGGTGGTGCTATTGAACGTGTGACTCCAATCGACAATGAACTGTTTGTAGTGGCGCTGCGCAACAATGCCGAAGCCAGGAACTGTTGCGCCGCCGGGAAGGGGTATGGGATCCGAAGTTGGATTGGTCTGCAGGAACATCGTTCCCCAGATCGAGTCGTTCGAATTGAAAGTGTGATCGATGCGCGCAATTTCCTGATAATTCCCACTTCCGAGCTCGGTCGGGTTGAAGGTAAATTGATTCGTGCCCGCGTTTGGAGCCGGAATATACGTGTTCATCAGCTTGGAGGCGACAGAGTCGAAATCCGCCGTCGGAATTACACCTGTCGGGAAGAGAGTGCAATAGGGTGTTCCGGTCGGTTGAGTGACCCCATTGCTGCCCTGCAGGGGAAATGGTGAAGTTGCCTTGGCGGCAAACGGGCATGTGCCACTCCCATTCGAAAAGTCCCCGCCGCGCTGTGCGTTGCTGAACACGGTCGATTGGCTGGGTGCGCCGGCCTGAGGTGCCCGGTTCTTGATTCCTTGAAAGGAAAAGAAAGCAAAGGTGTGATTCTTCCAAATCGGACCACCGATGGTTCCACCGAAATCATTCTGGTGGAACTGAGGGGCCGTGTGGGTAAGCCAATTGGCGGTATTCAGGAAAGTATCGCGGTAGAACTCGAAAACGTCGCCATGGAACTGGTTGGTGCCACTCTTGATGACGGCATTGACGACCGCCCCCGAATTACGCCCATATTCCGGATTGATAGTGTTGGTGATGATATTGAATTCTTGAAGTGCATCCACGCTGGGAATAATCAATACCGTGTTCAAGGGCAGGTCGTTGGAATCGATACCGTTGATCAAATAGCTGCTTTGGTTCGACTGGCTGCCATTTGCCGAATATGATCCAAACCGGTCGGACTGGGCCACCACCCCTGGTGTCAACTGCTCGAGCGCCGTCCAGTTCCGGTTAATCAGTGGCAGATCAACAATCTTCTTTTCGTCGACCAGAGTCTGAAGCTGGATGTTGGTCGTTTCTACCTGTGCGGTATCGGCACGCACTTCGACCACCTCCGATGTCGCACCTAAATCGAATTTGATGGGTAAGTTGTATATCTGGTTCACCGTAAGCACGAACTGGCTTGTCTGGAAGGTCTTGAAACCCTGCGCTGTCGCGTTTACGGTGTAAGTGCCAATGGTAAGTTGCGGGAACACGTAAATCCCGTCGGCGGACGAAGTCGCCTTCGTCACAATGCCGGTATCGGCGTTGACCGCCGTGAGCGTTGCATTCGCTACCGACGCACCACTGGGGTCGGTAACGACTCCTCGAATACTTGCGTAAACATTGTCAGCAAAGGCCGCGGGGACGCATAGCAAGGTTGATACCAGGGCGACTAGCGCCGCACTCAGTGCAAGAAATCTAAAATTGTTCAAACTCTGTTTCTTGTTTTTCATTTTCTCCTCGAAAAAACTGGAAGTGGTGGCCTGCCTGACTTGTTCGGAGCTCAATCTTTCTGGACTTAATGCGACTTCAAGAAGCCGGACCGCAGGGAGAGCCCGGATGCTTAACTGTTTTCTAAGACAACGTGGAACAACCTCCTAGAGCAAACAACGGTCCAAAACACGTAATCAATAAACACTCCTGTATTCAGTCAGTTTGTTGTGGTGGCAGGGGCAGACGTACAGAAATGCATAACAATCCTGAACCGATCTATGTAACTTGGAATTCTCGCCCGGCCGCGGAGAGTGAGTTAAATCGTTTTTAGAGGCTGGTCACACACATGTTTAACGTTATGTTGTCAGCGCCGCCGACGTTTGGTTGGAATGTTCGGACGCAGTTCCCCGGATGCATCAGGAAGCCCTAAAAACGACTTTCTCGATTTTCCCAGACATTTACTAGCCGGAACTCAGAATCAAACCGAACACGGCCGTGAATGGAAGCAGCACCTTTCGCAGGCCGTAGCGGTCGACCAATGGCCCCGCCAGCGGGATAAACACCGCGGCCGTCAAGTTGTGAATTGTGAATGCGAGAGAAATCTTGGCACGTCCACCATGAAATTCCTGCCCTATCGCTTTTGCAAAGAACCCGAAGCAAAAGACAACGACTGTGGCGGTATTGAGGAAGAGCCCGAGGGCTGCCGTCAAGGCAACCCACCAGCCGTAAAAGACCTTGGGCCGTTCGTTTCTCATTTCAGATACCAATAAAAGAAGCGCTGAGTGTGTGGCCGAAGTTGCATTGCGTACCGTGACAAGGTCCGGCACTTACCGATCCGCAAGCTGGATGTTCAAGGCAATGCGGTCTTCGGTTCCGAGGGTACGTGAGATATGACCCTTCCCGGTCGAATCTTCGGCGAGGATGACGCTTCCCGGTTCCAACGGGATCTTGCGGCCTCCTGCCAACTCGATTTCTCCTCTGCCGCTTAGAGTGACGATGTACTGATGCCGCTCTGCTACGTGCCATTCCCTAACCCAACCAGGCGCCGTGCGGGCAAACTGCAAGCCGCTCACCTTGATGACATCTGAAGCTTCAAGGCCGTTTCGCGCAGCGTCAGGTGTCAATCTTGTGTCCGCAATCTCTTCAGCATGCGTCTCCCCGTCCGAACCGGTATAGAGGTGGGTTACGGAAACGGGTGTGCGCCGCTGAGCCGTTACGGCATGTGCGCCCCAACCTAGAGCGAAGCAGGCTGCCAGCGCTGACGCAAGTAGCCATCTTGATCGCATGGTGTCCTCCTGAGACTACGAGTCGAGCTCACTTGGTTTGAATGAAGTGGTTTGATCATATTCCCGAAGTCAACCCCAACCTTACCTTGAGATTACTTCACATTTGCCGTCATCCTTTTAGAAACGAAACGCCCGTCGGAATTCTCACCGGCTGTTCAATGCATATATCCAACTAGGGCAGGGATACAGGTGCCCAAGCCGGCGTCGCATTTTCCCATTGGTTATCTGTCCGCGGTCGTTGTTTAGAGCCATCCGCGTTCATCACAAAGAGTTCGCCATAGGGTTGAGAATGTCGTCGGAAAGCGGCGCTTCGTCTTTAAATCCTAAACGGGCGCTGCTGAAGAGAATTTGCTTTCCATCTGGAGACCATATTTCGTGTGCATCCTTTCCCGGTGTGGTTGTCAGTCTTTTCAGACCAGTCCCGTCAGGGCGGATCGTGTAAATGTCATAATCGTCTTCACTAAAGCGCGTAAAGGCGATGAGGTCGCCGTTTGGAGACCAGGCAGGAAAATTGTCAGATCCGGCAGTCAACTTTGTCACGGATCATCGTCCAAATTGATGATTCGGAGACGATACTCCCCCTCACCCCAAAAGCGAAATGCGATCCTCTTGCCATCCGGGGACCAACTCGGAAACCCGTTGTTCCCCTCAGTCTTGGTTAGCTCGTGAAGTTCCGAGCCGTCCGGACGCATTTTCCTAACGCGCGCTGGCCTACCGCGAGGCAGAAAGTAAAAACCTTCTCCAAAAGCGATCCAATCATCCTTAGGCGACCATTGCGGGGCAAGCGCAAAGCTGCTCGCCTCTCCGCGAAAGACGCGCTGGCGTTCGTTCCGTCCGCGTCCATTACAGACACTGACGCCATTACTACAGGGTCGTTCCCAATATCATTCAATGCAAGCTTCTTTCCATCATGCGAAAACGCTGGAAACGAGTCCGAATAAGCCAGATCAAGTTCTGGATCGACACTGAAGCGCGACTCTGTTTCCAGCAAACGTATGCTTTGAGCACTATGAAAAAGTCTCCGGCTCCACGACTGCTGATGTCGGGTGGGCACTGGACACGGGATATCCGGTGCCCTTTTTGTCCTCTGGGATCGGTACGTTACCGGACTGACGTGAGCGCCTCGTCTTGCAGCCGAAGTTGCATTTAAATGGAAAAGCCAAGGAACCACTGAAGAATGAAATCGGATCTCGAAGTTTGAGCGCGAAGCTCACTCGCGGTCCTTTTCAGGATCACTTTTTGGCTTGGCTCCGCGTCCTGCCTCTGGCGAGTCGCTGAAGGTGTTGGCAGAATCTTTTGCGCGGGTCCGATATGGTGGCCGGGCATCAGCTCGCTGAATTCGAACCTTGCGTGAAACCGGTCTTTCACGCAGGAATTTGATGCAGGGTTCGGTGGTTTTGGCCAGTTCTGACCCGAAAAGTACTCCACGGAGGCCAAAAAGCCGTTCCTTAAGAATAAATTCCTGCACGGTTGCTGAGGGAACCCCGAATCAGAAAAACTGACGGCCTATGCCGAACTTTGCTTGGCCTCGATCAGGCGCTTGGCAGGGCCTGCTCAGGCCGTCATTCCTGGTCGTGAAGCCCGATAAAGCTGCGCGGCAAACGCTCCTAAACCCAGGCAAACCACACCCAGGCGGACCAGCCCGCCAAGATACGGGATGTACCCAACGATGGTGATGATCAACAGGCCTACCAGCAGTCCGAGCACCCAATCGCCCTTGGTGCCTCCAGCGGGCTTCAGAAGTAGCCACCCTAGGAAAGCTCCAACCCAAATCTTCGCCAGGTAGACCGCAGTCAGATACACCACAAGCAACATGAGCGAGATCGGAAAGCCAACCAGCGTGATTGCTATCACGATCATGGCCACCGGCGCGCCCGCCAGTACCCCAATCCCCAGCCCGAGGCTGGTCCAGCCTGAGCCCACTGCCTGCGTCGTAGCCCGGAAGAATCCAGGGAAAAAAACGAGTCCGAGCCAGCCCACCAGCATGGCCGATGCGAACCAGATGGCTTGGTGAAAGTAGAATCTGGGGTGCGAGTACGGACTCTGCCTCACCTGCAACTGGATGTCCCGTTTGCCCGCGATGGTTGCGCCGTCGGCGATGTGCACGTCTTTCAGTTCGCGCACGCGCGCACTCAGGTTGCCGCCCACCCTTGCCGTATCGGTCAGCGTCAGGCTGCGCCCCCCGAATACGGTCAGATCGCGGCCGACACTGCCGCTCACGTCGGCGTTGCCACTCCCCATGATGTCCACGCTGCGCTTTACGTCGCCTTCCAGGCTGACCTCGCCGGCGGCAACCACAACACCCTCGCCAACGTGGCTGCGGTCATCCACACGCAACGACTGCGCAAAGCCATAGAGGCTGTGACCCAATTGCCCTTCCAGGTCGAGCGACTGCGAAAAGTTGTAGATGCGCCCTTCCACCGTTCCGGTCACGACAACCCTCTTGGCGCCAGTCACCACGTCGCCCTTGACCGTGCCACGCACTTCCACGGTCTGGCCAAATGCCAGCAAGTCACCATTGACCACACCTTCGACGCGCACCGTGTCGCCCGTGGCCAAGAGGGTGTCGTCCACCGTCTCGTTCGCTGCCACCGTGACGAACTGTCCGTGGCGATGCTCCATGGCAAAGCTCGGCAACGACAACGCCAGCAGCACTATCAGCAGTCGCAGACCAGGCTGGCGCCGCCGCCAGCGGCGTCCCAGCATCAGTACGCTGCCGCCCAACAGCAACATCAAAACGACACCCCCAACGCCAGCAGCATATTCAGTCAGCATGGCCGTACCTCCTTGTGCAATGTAGTCGGAAACGTTGAACAGCAGGTTCGTGAAGCCGTTTACGCTGAAGGGATTGGCCCATTCCAGCGCTGCCGGAATTTGCAGGTCATCGATCAAAACCAGAGCAATCCCACCCAGCGCTAGTACCGCCGCCAGCAGCGCCAGGTCACCCCACCCCCGCGACAGGCGCCAACGGGACACGGCCGCGAGGCTGGCCTCTTCGTCTGGAAGCTCGCGCAGGCTTTCACTCAGAACGCGATTCTCAGAGCGCAGTGCGTCCACCCGCTCCTGGCACCGCTGGCACGTCGCCAGATGGCCTCGCAGGCGCCGTGCCTCATCCACCGGCAGTTCGCCGTCCACGAAGACTTCGCAAATCTGTTCCGAATAACATTCCATGATCACTTGCTCCCGTGCGCCAGTTTCCGGCGCAGCTCCTGCTTGGCCCGAAATATGAGAACCGCCACCTGGTTCTTCTGCAATCCCAAATGCTGCCCGATCTCGTCATAACTCAACTCGCTGTAGTAACGCAGCACCAGCGGCACCCGATAGTTCTCCGGCAGGCGCGTGATGGCCGCCCGCACCTCCGCCTGCTCCGCCATCCGGATAACATTGCCCAGCGGCGAAGGCTCCGAACTCGTTGGCTCGATGCCCGCGGCGCCGTCGTCCACTTCGACCATTACCTTCTGCGCCCGCCCGCTCCGCCGCAAAACGTCAATGCACTGGTTGCCCGCCACCCGCAGCAGCCATCGCGGGAAGGGAGTTGACCCGTCGTAGCTCGCGATCGAGCGCTGCAGCTTGAGGAAGACTTCGCTGGTGGCATCTTCCGCAGTCTCCCGCGAGTCCAGCATGTAACGGCACAGCCCCAACACGCGCCGGACATAGCGGTGATGGATCTCCCCCAGAGCCTCCGCATCGTGGCCCTGCGCGCGCTCGATTACGCTCGCCAAATCCAGCCCCTCCAGCTGCCGGGTCTCGCGCTCTCGAGGCTGCGGTCCCATCGGCTTGTTCCTCTTGGCGTCCATAAAGCAGTACGTCGCAGGTCGAAGAAAATTACACACATTTTAGGGGACGAGGGGTACACAAGGCTGGATGAGCTCTGGTTTACGTGTAGCTGTTGTTAAGCGCAATTACCACTCATCCTATAAAACAGGATGGAAGGAAAAACTTTTCCCGCCCCCTCGGAGAGATGCGGGTGTGGCGTTCATCTTTGAAAGTGCGTTAGGTGGTAGTCGCAGCAGTAAGCGCAGGACGAAATTACAGGAGACCTGATGAGCCGGACGGGCACGGGCGAAAAGCCGAACACGGGGTTGCCCACAAAGTTTGGGCCTTGGCCGTTGCTACACCCCGCGACGTTCAGCACGGTTACGTCCACATTGCCGTGGTTATCTACACCGTTGATGGAGACTTGCGGGAATCCAACAACGATCTCTGCGATTCTGGGCGATCCTGGTATTCGGGGTATTCGGGCTTGCGATCTTGCAATTTCCGCGAACCAAGAGATCGCGTCCGCGTTGGGCAAATACCCTACCCCTGTTATTGCTGGTGTTTCTGTGCTCGTGCGGAGGGGGCGGAAGTGGCACGCAGAGCAACCCAATCGGCACACCGGCTGGACAGTACAAGCTAACTGTGACCACTACTACGGCGTCAAATAGCCAGTCGCTGCAACTGAATCTGATGGTTCCGTTCTAGCCGCACCGGATATCGATGCAGAAACGTTTCAAGAACTGGCGACAACGTTGCAGCGGCTTGCTGCCCGTATTACCTTGTACGAATCCTCCAAGGATAAAGCACTTGTCGCGTCGAAAAAAATTCATGGTAATGCTCGTGCCGGAGAGCCTTTACTGATAATCCCCGGTCTGGACACGATTGATGCCGCATCAATCGACACGGATTTTCTCGGGCATTCGTACTTCAGCGACAATTGGCCGCTTTTGTCCGATATTCACTCGCTATTGTTCACTGACGAACTGGCGTCACAGCGGTTCGGTCTGACGAAGTTCGAAAACAAGGACAGGAAGTACTACGCGTTTCGCAAGTAAGGGTCGTTCCCCCGGCAATAAGCTACATCTCCGTTCTCTCCGCAAGAGGACGGACGCTAGGGCTTGAATTGTGCTCATCTGCGTCAGGAGGCATCTCAATGCCGATCACGTTATTACGGCTGACACCCTCTGTTTCATCGAATCTGGAAGGATGATCACGAAGAAATTTCTGCAGGATCTTGGTCTTGCCCATGCCGGGCAAACCATAGAGCAGCATGCAGGGCATGCGATCGTATGGTGGGTAGTGGAGCAGAGAATTGAGATGCGTGAGTACAGCGTCTGCTCTGGCGTAGGCAACCCAGCGATCGACTTTGACTAGCTCAATGCGTTCCTGTGGGCTCAGCTGAGCATCGGCGCGACATTCCCGAATCCTTTTCCGTTCATTCTCACGCACGGCTATCCGGATTCCTTTTATCGATTCGCGAAGATAATCGCGATGCTTACCGACCCTGAGTCGTTCGGCGGGCAGGCTTTCGCCAAACATTTCAATTGCAATTGAAACGTTTTCCCGCAACGGCTCACTATTAAATAATTCACGAGTCGGTGCCGGCAGAGAAACAGGCGCCGCAATCAGAAAAAAACGAGGTGTTGTCATGCCGCAAAAAACTCCCAAAACTGCAGATTCCACCGCGCCGCTCAAAGGCGGCGTAGCCCACGATGCGTCGGGTGGAACCACGGTCGCATTCGAAGCTGGCGCCCTGACTTGGCCGGAAGTCCTCAGTAGCCTCGCCAGCGAGGTGGATCGCCATTTCCTGCAGCCTAACAAGTTTGCCGATAATCCCGGCCCTGTCATTTCCAGCGTCGAGGTGTATTTGGTTTTTTGGGGAACGTCCTGGCTCGCCACTCCACGCCCGGTT
>Ga0209380_10002946_pt1 | contig 10705 bp, 9 predicted proteins | sample HubBroMetageWFT6_FD_188347 | JGI IMG/M metagenome (GOLD analysis project Ga0209380, IMG submission 188347) | Warmed and freeze-thawed soil microbial communities from the Hubbard Brook experimental Forest, New Hampshire - Hubbard Brook CCASE Soil... | ecosystem: Environmental > Terrestrial > Soil...
TCGAAGATCGATTTCTCATCAGCATTGATCATCACATTAGCGGACGCCCGTTCGCGCACGTGAACTGGATCGATCCTCACGCCGTGGCCACCGGCGAAATGGTTTTCCGTCTGGCGCGGGAGGCGGGAGCGCCGTTCTCTCCGGAAATCGCAACCTGCCTCTACACTGCGCTCATGACCGATACCGGATCGTTCATGTTTCAGGGAACGAACGAACATACCTTCGCTCTGGCACGCGAACTCGTGCTCGCTGGCGCCGACCCGTCCCATTGCGCGCGCAGCATTTATTTCGCCCACTCCGTGGCCAAGATGAGGTTGCTCGGCGAAGCGTTGCGGAATTTGAATACCGAGGGTCACGTTGGTTGGACTTGGGTGTCCCAGGAACAAATGGAGCGCTGCGGAGCCAGGGAAGAAGACTGCGAGGGTCTTGTCAACTACGTGCTCTCCATTGGGGAAGTCGAGGTGGCGGCATTCTTCCGTGAACTTCCCGAAAAACGTTTTCGCGTAAGTCTGCGTAGCAAGGGTACTCTCGATGTGGCGCGAGTGGCGGAGCGCTTCGGAGGCGGAGGGCACGAATGCGCCAGCGGTTGTTCCATCGACGGTCCGCTGGCCAATGCGGTCCAACAGATTCTGCAAATTTTGCGCCGCGGCTCCATACAATAATTTACAAATTATGCTTTAGCGAATTGTGAATTGCTGATTTTTGATTGCTCGCCCTGGGCCGGGGTTTGCGCGATCAACCATCAGAAATCAACAATTGACTCAACCATGCCCACCCTTCCGAAAGCCTAGTTCATGACGAACCGCACTCGCACGGATGCGCTGTTGCTGGCGGGTTTTTGTGCGTTTCTTTTTTTCTACGGGCTGGGGCAGTTCGGTCTGATTGGAGCCGATGAGCCGCGATACGCTCAGGTGGCGCGCGAAATGCTGCAGCGTCACGACTGGATCACGCCGGTCCTCGGTGGTCGCCCGTGGCTGGAAAAGCCGCCGCTTTATTACTGGCAGGCGATCGTGGCTTACCGCATCTTGGGCGTGAGTGACTGGGCCGCGCGGCTGCCTTCGGCAATCGATGCTACCTTCCTTGTGCTTGCGGTGTACTTTTTTTTACGCCGCTTCCAACCGGGATTCGAGCTCGACGGGGCGCTGATGGCGGCTTCCAGTGGGGGGATCATGGGCTTCGCTCGCGCTGCGTCCATGGACATGGCCCTGGCCGCCGCTTTCACGATGGCCCTGCTTAGCTGGTGGACCTGGCACGATACCGGTAAGCGAATGTACCTGGCATCATTCTATGGACTCCTGGCTTTAGGAACGCTGGCGAAGGGCCCGGTAGCTCCTTTTCTCGCGTTCCTGGTGATCGCTTCCTACGCCGCCGCGGTTCGAGAATTGCGGCTGTTATTGAAGACGTTCTGGCTGCCGGGAATTATTTTGTTCTGCGTCGTCGCGCTACCGTGGTATTTCGCCGTGCAGGCACGCAATCCGGAATTCTTTCGTGAGTTCATTGTCGAGCACAACCTGGGACGGTTCTCGAAAAATCTTTATCATCATACCGAGCCGTTCTGGTTTTACCTGCCGGTAACCGCTTTGGCGTTGCTTCCGTGGACGGTTTTCGCGATCGCGGGTTTTGCCAGGTCGCTGCGAAAGTGGTGGGCTTCTCGACGGGCGAATGGCGCGTCGAGAAGCGATTCACAATATCGGCTCCGTATTTTCGCCACCTGCTGGCTCGTCGTGCCGGTGATATTTTTCTCCATCTCGCAATCAAAACTTGCGGGCTATATTCTTCCCGCGATTCCAGCGGGCGCCCTGTTGCTAGCGGACTACCTGCGGCACCGTCTCGAACAAAATCATGCGAGAGCCGTTGCCCCGTGGCTGATAATTCTGCATGCGCTGTTGGCGGCGGCTCCCATTGTCCCGGCTCTGCTGATTGCATATCTGATCACCCAGCACCGTCTGCCGGGTGGCCAGCCGATGCTGGTCGCGCTCGCCGTCGCATTCGTGCTCTGTGCCGGAATTGCGCTCACTCTGGCGCGCAGGAATGGGCTGCGCATGTTGCGGTTCGTTACTCTGATTCCCGTCGTCCTCACCGTCGGTGCGGTCATGAAACTTGGCTCCCAAGCTTTGGACGCGACACTCTCGGCGCGTCCATTGGCGCAAGAGCTCGCCAGCGTCGAGATGCATCAGCGACCGCTGGCGGTCTATCACATTCGCCGCGAACTGGAATACGGCCTTACGTTTTATCGTAACCAACTATCCTTCAACTACGACTGGGGTCGTGTTCTACCAGAAGAGCACTTGCTGGTGGCACAGGAAAATTCGCAAGCAGCGATCGAGAAGGTTCTAGCCGGCCGCCGAGTCTCTTACCTCGGACACTATGCCCCTCAGCATGTGGATTATTTCTGGGTGGCCGCGGCGCCTTCTCCTTCGCCTTAAGTTTTGTTGCCGTCCTTTGTTCCGCCCGTTTGCCTAAGCTCTTACAACCCACTAAACTCGGAGTTCTGCCGCCGCGAATGATAGCCTAAATTCGTTTGGCTGGACTTCGCAGGAGCCCCGTGGAGATTCTCGACCTCAGACATTTTTCCTCCGTGGATTTGCGTCCCCTGCTCGACGACGAGGGTCGAGCCTGGGCAAACCTGCTTTCATGGGATTACAGCGGATCCGCAGAAATGATCCTCCGCTACGTCGACGCGAAAATTCTTCCAGGCTACGCAGCCATCGAACGCGGACGCATTTTCGGCTACACCTTCTTTGTTTATGAAGGGAGCAAGGGCGTCGTCGGCGATCTGTTCGTGACGAATGGCAACCGGCTGCCTAATCCCCGGGAGGTAGAACTTAAGCTGCTCACTCACGTGATCGAGACCTTACAGCAGTCGCCGGGAATTCATCGCGTCGAGGCGCAATTGCTGGCGCACGAAGCCGGAAGCGTTGCCCGGCCATTTCTGGATCAGGGATTCCAACGCCATCCGCGCCTGTTCATGGTCCTCGGGGTTGCCAACGTGTCGCCGCCGGTAATCGCCACTCATCCGGATATTGAGATTCGTCGCTGGACCGAAGCGGACTACCAGCCTGCGGCGGCGGTAATCACCGCGGCGTATCGCGGTCACGTCGACGCTCAGATTAATGATCAGTACCATACGCTGGGCGGATCGCTGCGCTTCCTCAATAATATTGTTCGCTTTCCGGGATGCGGCCTGTTCGACGCGGAAGCTTCATTCGCAGCCGTGGATCGCAAAGCTAAAAATCTGATTGGTTTGATTCTGTGCTCGCGCGTACGCGGCGACGTGGGCCATGTGACCCAGGTGTGCGTGCTCCCGGAATATCGTTCTCACGGTATCGGGGAATCGCTTCTGGCCGCGACCGTGGCCAGTCTGCGGAAGCGAGGGTTTTCTATGCTGTCACTGACCGTGACGGAAGCCAATTCACGCGCGGTGGCACTATATCGCCGGCTGAATTTTGAATCGAAGCGAGTGTTTGATGCCTTTGTCTGGCAGGGCTGAGTCTATCTTCGGACCAGCCACATAGCCCATCCTGCGACCAGGGCGCCGCCGAGAAACATCACAAAACAATACAAGCCGTAGCGGATCATGTCGCGAGTGGTCTCACGGTGCGTGATGCCGAAGACGATAGAGGCAAAAAGCGCAAACACAAAAGCCGCACTGAAGTGAGTGAGTTGGACGGTCATTGTTTCTTCCCGATGGCAATGTGATAGGCGTCCGCCACCGCAATGAAATTCAGCAGTCCGGCAACGATCATGAATTTGGTTCCGTAATCGGCAATCGCAAAAGCAATCGCCCCCTGGCCCGCGTTCATGGCCAGGGTCGCGATATACATTCCCCCCGCCCCCAGGTCGCCGATGAATCCGAGAATGTCGAGAATGTCGCCACCGTTAGCCTTGTAAATATGGCCCCTCATCATCAAGCCAAGCACAAATAAGGTTCCGATGGAAATGAGAATCAGCAGGCCGCGAATCCAGCGTCGTTGGATGAGGTGGCCCGCCCCGGGAATGAGCCAACCCACAGCCGGCGCGACTACTGACATCACGCTCGCGGGCTGCGCCGGCTCAACTGCTTTCGTTTTGACTGTCGTGGAATTTGCCATCAGATAATTACGATCTCGCGTTGAATGTTGCCCGTAACTTCGGCAGACTTCGGTCGCACTAGCATGTTGACTTCGCTGCGCACTCCGAACTCCGGCAAATAAATGCCAGGCTCGATCGAGAAGCAGGAATTGGGAAGAAGCTGGCGCTCGTCATGTATTTCCAGATCGTCCATGTTGGCGCCATTGGAATGGACGTCCGTTCCAATGGAATGTCCGGTGCGGTGAATAAAGTATTCGCCGTAACCTTTTTGCTTGATGTGGTTGCGAGTGGCGCGGTCCACTTCCCAACCGGCAATGCGGCGTCCGGCGTCGATTGCGTCGGTCACAGTCTTCACGCCGGCGTCGCGTGCGTCGCGCACAATTTCAAAGACCTCTCGCACCCGGACCGAAGGCGCCGCACCCACAAAGCCCATCCAGGTAATGTCGTAGTAAACCGCATCCGGCACATCTTTCTTGGCCCAGACGTCAAGCAAAACCAGGTCGCCCTCGCGAATGGGGACCGGACGATCGGCGCGCGGCTCATAATGCGGATTGCCGGCGTTGGCGTTTACCGCCACGATAGGAGGATCATCGGTATGCAGTTTCTCGCGGCGAAACGCCTCCACAAACCATTGCTGGATGGTATACTCCGTCGTTCCACCGTTGCGCGCTCGCGTCCCAATTTCCTTGAAAGCCGCTGCTACAATTGAATCCACGCTATCGCGCGCCGCAAAGTGCGTTTTGATCTGTTCTTCCGTCCAAGTGGATTCGAATTGCGCGATCAGGTCGGCGGAACTGACAACGTTCTTTCCCAGACCACGCAGCAAGTCGATCGTCCCGCCATCGACCAGAGAAATCGTGAAGACGATATTGTTGGGCGAATACTGCATGGCAATGTCGCGGTAGGCTGCGAGCGTCGACTTCAGAGTATCGAAGAGTTCCTGCCATCCGGAATACTGGCGCTTGCTTCCGGGCAGGGAATCGAGATGGCCAGCCTCGATTTTGTGCACCAGTTTGACCGGTTCTCCCTGTGCTGGTATCAGGTAAAACCAGCGTCGCGTGACCATCAGCCCCGCAGGCAAGCCGAGCACGCGGTACGCGATGGGATCGCGATGATGGTGGTCATAGAAAAGCCAGGCATCAATGTTGCGTTCGCGCAGTGCTGATTGGATGGCAGCCAGATCCATGGGCAAACGTCTATTGTAAACAATGGGAAGGATTTGGGCGAATCGGCATTCGAGCGCCGCGTTCTAAGCGATCATTCTCCGGGCTGTTATTCTTGTTGCACCACAACGCCGGATGTCTGTGATGACCGAAGCCGTTGCGAGCAAGCGCGTCCGCATCGAAGCGGTCGATGTGGTCCGCGGTGTCATCATGATTCTGATGGCTCTCGATCATACCCGGGATTTCTTCGGCAACTCCGGCGTGAATCCCACCGATCCCGCCCAGACCACGATCCCGCTATTCTTCACCCGCTGGATTACGCATTTCTGTGCGCCCGTTTTCTTTCTGCTCACCGGCACCGGGGCTTACCTCTCGCTGCGCAAGAAGTCAAAGAGTGAGTTATCGCGATTCCTCTTTACCCGCGGACTCTGGCTGATCTTTCTGGAAGTCGTGGTGGTGCGCTGTTTCGGCTGGCAGTTTAACTTCGATTACCACCTTCTCCTGCTCAACGTCTTGTGGGCGCTGGGCTGGGCGATGATTACACTCTCCGTTCTGGTTTACCGGCCAGCCTTTGTCGTGGCGACGTTCGGTCTGTTGCTGATCGCGACCCACAACCTTTTCGATTCCGTACAGTCCTCCAACCCGGTCTGGTCCGTCCTGCACTCGCCCAACATTATCTGGAACAGCCCTGGACACATCGTGTTCGTCGCCTATGCGCTCATTCCCTGGATCGGGGTTACAGCCGCAGGTTATGGCCTGGGGCAGATCTATGGCTGGCAGTCGGAACGTCGCCAGCGGTTTTTGCTGCCGCTGGGCATCGGGTTAACCGCCGTCTTCTTCATTTTGCGGGGCATCAATCGATACGGCGATCCGCTGCCCTGGTCCACCCAGAAATCCGCGGCTCTTACTGCGCTTTCATTTCTGAATACCACCAAGTATCCACCCTCGCTGCTGTTCCTTTTAATGACGCTAGGGCCGGCGATGCTTTTCTTGTGGGCCGTCGACGGCAGAACGCCACGGTGGCTTCGGCCCGCTCTCACAATCGGCAAGGTGCCGATGTTTTATTACCTGTTACACATACCCCTGATTCACCTCCTAGCCATCGCCGTGTGCTATGCGCGCTATGGACACACCCACTGGATGTTCGAATCGCCAAGCCTCGGTCAGTTTCCCATCACTCCGCCCCCCGGCTGGGGATACCCCCTGCCGATGGTTTATATGGTCTGGGCTTTTGTGGTGCTCGCGCTTTATCCCTTGTGCCGCTGGTTTGCAGGCTTGAAGCAGCGCAGTAGAGCCGGCTGGCTCAGCTATTTCTGACGCCAAAAGGTTGCAGGAAAAAAAGCTGAGGATAAATCGGCAGCCGTCCGGATCTGGGCAACTCTCGGCATTGGTTAATGAATCTCGGATGTGCAATAGTTGTCTAAGTTAAGGCTTGTCCGAACGCGGGTCGTGGTCAAACCGATGTCCAGCCGATCCCAAAAGATAAAATTGCCGGATCGCCGCCTCAGCGGTGAGCACGAGCGCCTCCCGGGTTTATTTCTTAACGCCATCCAAGCCGCAATCATCGCAACCGACTTGTCCGGGCTTGTGACCTATTGGAATTCGTTTGCGGAAGAGTTATACGGATGGTCGTCAGAAGAAGTACTGGGTCGCAGCATCATGGAAATTACGGTCAGCTCAGAAACTGAAGAGGAAGCCACGAAGTATATGACATCGGTGCTGGCAGGGAATAGTTGGGCCGGAGAATTTGAGGTGCGCTGCAAGGACGGAAGTAATAGGAGCGCGTTCGTAACTCTCTCTTTGGTGAAGGGCGAAGATGGCGCTTGCCTTGGCGTTGTCGGGGTGAGCCAGGATATCGAAAGCCTCAAAAAGGCGGAAGGAGCGTTGCGGCGCAGCGAAGAACAATTTCAGGCGTTTGCGAATTCGCTGCCGGAACTATGCTGGATGGCGAACAGTGGAGGCCGGGTTTTTTGGCGTAACGAGAGGTGGTATGAGTACACGGGAACGACTCCGGAACAAATGGAAGGATCGGGCGGGAGAGCGGTGCATGATGCAAAACTACTCCCCTCCATTTTAGACCGCTGGAAGTCGTCAATCCGGACCGGGGCTACATTTGAAATGGAGTTTCCACTGCGGGGAGGGGATGGGGTGTACCGGTGGTTTCTGACGCGCGTTAGGCCGGTGCATGACGAGCAAGGCGCGGTGACTCGATGGTACGGAACCGCGACGAACATCGATGAGCAACGACAATTGCTGGAGTCGTTAAGCGAGGCGCGTGACGATCTGGAGAAGCGAGTTCTGGAGCGAACTGAGGAATTGCACATAGCGACCGACAGTTTGCGCGACTTGTCGGCGCGGCTGCTGCGCATGCGCGACGACGAACAAAGACGGCTGGCACGGGAGCTGCATGACAGTGTAGGACAACTAATGGCGGCGATCGGGATGAACATTGCGGTCATAGCGGCGGAAGCGGGCAGCTTGAGTCCGGCAGCGGCAAAGTGCGTGGCGGAAAATGCCGGGTTAGTAGACGAGGTCAGCCGAGAGATTCGCACTATTTCGCACTTGCTGCATCCGCCGCTGCTGGACGAGGCGGGGCTGGCGTCTGCGTTGCGCTGGTACACAGAGGGGTTTGCAAAGCGCAGCCGGATCGATGTGGATCTCGAAATCGCGCCGGAACTCGGGCGACTGCCAAATGATACCGAGATCGCCATGTTTCGCGTGGTGCAGGAATGCTTGACCAACATCCATCGTCATTCCGGCAGTGCCACGGCCACTATACGAATCCAGCCGTACAAAAACAAGCTGACGCTCGAGGTCCAGGATCGCGGAAAGGGGATCCCGCTACATCAGTTGCAACTGCTGTCTAAGGTGGGCCGAATTGGCATGGGCTTCGGTGGAATGCGAGAGCGACTGAGGCAGTTGGGAGGCACTCTTGAAATTCACTCGGATGAAAGCGGAACTTTGGTCAGGGCAGTTCTGCCGCTTGAAAAGCGTGCGCTGAAAGAAGAGTTTAGAACGCAGCGGACACCAGATGAAAATAAGTCTGCCCTTTGAGCAGTGCTTCTATCGCTGCGAACAGGGAGCGAAGGTCCGACTTCTTGCACAGTCCTTTGATTCCCGCTTGCCTGGCCTCCTGCTCGAGCTGCCGCGAGGGGTCAATCGTAACCATCAGAACTGGGGCGTCGGGATGCTGTTGCAAGAGTTGGCGCCCGGCTTCAAGACCATCCATCTCGGGCATTACGAAATCCATTACCGTAAGATTCGGGGCGTGTTCCGCCCACTGCTCGAGAGCGCGGCGACCGTCTTCGGCTTCACCGACTACTACCCAGTTGTCCTGCTTTTCGAGCACACTCCGCAGCTGAGAGCGGATCATGGCGTTATCATCCACTAGAAAAATTCGGACCACGGCACTCCTTCCTCGAAGTGGGCTCAGCGGAGCGGACCGCCGTTAGTCATGCCACAAATGTAAAGGTACCGCTAATGGAAAAGTACCGCGCGCGCCTTTTAAAGGCTATACAGCAGTAACCCGATGAAGGGCAGGGATTTCCGACTCCACGAGGGGGGTAAAAAGGTTTATTTCAGACGTATCTGAAGCCGCTACCCGCGCACGCTGATTCTCGAAAACGAGAGCACGGCACGCGAAGAAATCGGGTGCCCCATCGACATCGCGGGCCGGAAAGTGGTGAAGATAAGCATCCGCTTCACTTGCGGAAGAAGTTCTTGAGAATCTCCGGGATCGGAGAGGATTTTGTAATCCTCGACCCGGCCACGGGAATCGACGTAAGCTTCGATCACCAGAGACTCTGCGTTAATCGAACTGATCGTACCGAACGCGCTTTGCTGCAATTCCGGTCCCGTGTTTAGTACCAAAGGCACATCCTGATTGTTAGCTTGTAACTGTCCGGGAATGGCGAGAATGGTGGCGACCAAGCCGAAAATAAGTATTGCGCAGGCCAGTCCGGCAGTTGCTGGCACCATGAAAGCATTGAGAGTGTTTTCCAGACGCAGGCGCAACCCTTCATAGCGCGGACGACGAGTCTGCGCGGCTTCGCGCGAAATCGCCAGGCGAAGTTTGAGCCCAAGGTCGGCCGGCGGCACGGGACGGCTGGAGTTCGTCAGTAATTGCTGGGTCTTGCGCAACAACAGGTACTCGCGCGCGCACGCAGGGCAAGCATCGAGATGCTGGCGCACCGCTTGCATCTGAGCCCCGGTGACTACGCCATCCAGATAGGATGACAGCAGTCCCTGTGTAATGTTGCAGTTCACTATCGCCTTTGAGGCCATGTAAGTCATCGCATCACCTCGACCCTTCTGCCCCCTCCAGCAACCTGACGCCGCACGCTTGGGGTCTTATTGTCTTCTTCTTCAGGTAGAGTGAGCCCCAATTCTCCACCCACCTCGCGTACGTAAGGCGCCAAGCGTTTTTTCAAGGCTTGACGGCCGCGCGTTAATCGCGACTTCACGGTTCCTAACGAGATCTGCAAAATTTCTGCAATCTCTTCATAGGACATTTCTTCCAGATCGCGCAGGATTAGCGTCGTGCGATACGGCTCGTCTACCCGGTGGAGTTCCGCGTCCACCCGCTGCCGCAATTCGTTCTGCGCGACATTGTCGAAAGGCGACTCGTGACGGTCGGTGAGAGCGCTCTCGATGGCTCCATCGCCGTTTCGGTTTCCTTCGGATTCCGGTAACTCAATCGACGTCTCATGCACCTTGTGGCGAAACCACCAGCGCTTCCGATTCGCCGCCTCATGCAGTGCAATGCGATAAATCCAGGTCTTCAGGCTGGATTCACCGTGAAAATGCTTCATGCCGCGGAACACTTTTAGAAAAACATCCTGCGTGGTATCGGCAGCGTCGGCGGGATCGCTCATCATGCGATAAACCAGCCCGTAAACTGGACGCTGAAATTCACCGATCAGCCAGGCGTAGGCCGTTTCTGAGCCGGCTTTCAGATCCGCCACAATCGCGGCTTCTTCCGCCCGCGCTCCAATCGCGCTTGCCAATTCTCCCAAGGTGGTCGCTCCCGCCATGTGCAGGCGTCCTCTGATTATAGGATTATCCACCCCATCCTGAACCGAAAAATTGTCGGCCAGTCGATCCGTGAGCCTTTCGTGCGCTCAATCTCAGTCTCACAAGGATAGACTCCGCACGGGCGCGCGAAGTTCCCGGCTGTAATTGGTTTGTGAACGATGGTAACCAGGTGGACTACGAAAAGCGCCGAGCAGGAAGAAAGCGACAGACCGGCGCAGCGTTTCGATAAGGAGAAAGGGGCCAGCGGATCTCGCTCATTGACCCCGATTTTGGTGAACAAAGGCTACGGCGACGTGATCCACAACACCGGCACGGGATCGTACACGGCGCAATGCCAGTAGACGGAATCCGGGGGCTATCGCGGCACCTCATTCTCCCGCAGAGAATCCACCAGCTCCTTTGCTTCTCCTAAGCTGCAGCCGTAGAGTTTGCGGGCG
>Ga0209380_10002950_pt1 | contig 10695 bp, 7 predicted proteins | sample HubBroMetageWFT6_FD_188347 | JGI IMG/M metagenome (GOLD analysis project Ga0209380, IMG submission 188347) | Warmed and freeze-thawed soil microbial communities from the Hubbard Brook experimental Forest, New Hampshire - Hubbard Brook CCASE Soil... | ecosystem: Environmental > Terrestrial > Soil...
TCGCCGGCACATACAGCACGTTGTTCGCCTCACCGGTGATCACGCTCACGCTCACCGACTCGCCGGGCTTCAGCCCGGCCGGGTCCTGGGTGAGGCCCAGCGTGACCCCGTAGTCCACCACCCCGTTGCTGGTGGTCGACGTCGGGTCGATCTCCGCCACCGTCGCCGACATGGCGCTGGCCGTGGTCGCGCCCTCCAACGTCACGGTCGCCGCCGCACCGACGCGCAGGCTCGCCGCGTCGGTCTCGTCGAAGGTGGCCTGAACCAGCAGGTTGGACAGGTCGGTCAGGACGATGAAGCCGCTTGCCGCGTTCGTGGTGCCCGCCCCGCCGGCGCCGGTGCCGACCCCGGACGCGGCGGTCGCCGCGGCCTCGCTGGAACTGGAGCCCGAAGAACTCGTCCCGCTGCCCGAACCGGAACTCCCCGATCCGGAACTCCCCGAACCGGAACTCCCCGAGCCGGAGCTCCCCGCGCCGGCGGACCCGGAGGAGCTGGCGGCGCCGCTACTCGACACTACTTCGCCGACGTCAGCGCTGATCGAGGCGACCGTGCCGCCAAATGGCGCGGTGAGCGTCGTCCCCGACACCGCCTGCTGATCTTCCTGGACCACTATGTCGTCGTTGGTCACCGCCGCCTGGTCCTGCGCGATCGTCGTCGGGTTCGGCGTGCCGGACTCGGTGTTCGAGGCCAGCGTGGTCTGGTATGACTTCTCCGCGCTGGTCACGGCCTCCTTGTCGGCGGTGATGGTGGCCTTGTCGTGATCCTCGGTGGTCTTCTCGCTGTCCTGCGCGGCGGCGACAGCGTTCTGGTCGTTCGTCACCGTCTGCTGCGCCGCCTGGACGGCCGACTCGTCGGACGACACGCCCGAGGTCTCGCTGGCCACGTTCGTCTTGTCCGTCGCGACCGCCGCCTCGTCCGTCGCGCACGCGCTGGAGGGGCTGGACGTGGCGGTTGAGCTCGTCGTGCTGCCCGCGCACGCGGACGCTTCGGCTGCCTCGTCGCTGTTCAGCTGGTTCTCCGCGGTGGTCAGGGCGGACTCGTCGCTGCTGAGTTTCGCCTCATCGTTGGACAGCGTCTGCTCCGCGTAGCCGAGAGTGTCCTGCGCCGTCGTGACGGACTGTTCGGCCGAGGTCGCGTCGTCGTCGGCCGCCTGCTCCGCGGCCGACAGGTTCGATTCGGCGGTCTGCACCTGCTGCTGCGACTGTCCCGCCTGATCGTTGGCCACCTGCTTCGCCTGGGGGGTCTCGCCCTGCTCCGCCGCGGTGAGCTGCGCCTCGGCCGCCGACAGCTGCGCCTGCGCCTGATCGAGGCTGTCCTTGCTGGAGGTGGGATCGACCTCGGCCAGCAGCTGCCCCGCCGTCACCCGCTGCCCGACCTTGACGTCGATCGCGGTCACCTTGCCGCCGGTGGTGAAGTTGAGGCCGAGGTCCTGCGCCGCCTCCAGCGTGCCGGAAGCGGACACGGTAGCCAGCACGGTGCCCTGCTGCACCGCCGACGTCACCAGGGCGGTGCTTTTGCTGGCCGGTCGTATCACCAGGTAGGACGTGCCTGCGACCAACAGCAGGACCACAACAAGCGTCCCGTTGATCAACAGACTCTTGCGCCGCCAGAGTTTCACCGGCATAGACTTTCGGGCTTTTATTGAGCAAGCCTCTTGAAATGCTGTGAAGTTGATGAACGCCCTAGGGGACTAGCTCCAGGTACGACACGGCCGGCATGGGCAGGTCAAAGCCGAACTCCAGCATTCCGTCGCCGCCCGCGGCGGCCAGCTCGGCCGGCCTCAGCTCATCGAGCGTATTTACCTCACTCAGCGCCGCCCACTGATCCGGCGTCGGCCACGGGGCACCGCTGCGCATCCGCTCCCAGGCCGGGACGATGTTGGAGTGCCCGGCGTCGATCCGGTAGTGCCGGACCGTGTACCGGGCCCCGGCCGGGACGGGCACCCGCACCCGGACCAGGCGGTCCAGCAGCGGGTCCCCGCCGGTCTTGCTCTGGTCCAGGGTGACGTTCCAGGCCAGGATGCCGATCCGCCCGTCCTCGTCCCGTGCGGCCAGCGCCTCCACCAGCCCGCCGGCCCCGTCACCGGACACCGTCACCGGCAGCCGCGCTCCGCCGAGCCGGGCCAGCAGGGCCAGCGCCCAGTACCGGGGCTTGCGCAGGTTCCCCACCGAGAGCAGCCCGAACCCGCCGTGGAACAGCTCGGGCGGCGCGCCCAGTTCCTCGAAATGGTCGGAGGCGACCCAGTGCGATAGCGCGTCGATCCGGCCCAGCGCCGACGCCATGCCACGGAGCAGGAACGCCGCCGCGAACACCGTGTCGCCGACGTGGTGGAAGTGGGTCGGGGTGGTGCCCCACTCGGTCCACCAGATCGGCGTCCCGGACCGGCCGAACGCCCCGAGCACCGGCCGCAGGTCCAGTGGCACGTTCCCGTAGACGTGCGTGGACAGGAAGTCGAGCGGCGCCCCGGAGTCCTGCAGGTGGCCAAGCAGTTCCCAGATCCAGCCCGTCGCCGCCGAGGACGGCCCGCCGACCCGCAGCCCCGGATCCACCGCCTTGACCGCGCGCGCGGAGACGTCGTAAAGCCGGAAGTACTCCTGCGGCGTCCCGGACCAGAACACCTCCAGGTTGGGCTCGTTCCACACCTCGAAGGCCCACCGCGACACCACCTCGTCCCGGCCGTACCGCTGGATCAGGTGGGCGGCCAGGTCGCCGACCAGGCCCGCCCAGCGGTCCCAGTCCTTGGGCGGGGAGATGATCGCCCCGTAGGTGAACACCTTCTCGGCCGGGTCGCGGGCCAGGGCGGCGGGCATGAAGGACAGCTCGACCACCGGCCGCAGGCCGATCTCCATCAGCTCGTCGTACACCCGGTCGATCCCGGCGAAGTCGTGCACGGCCCGACCGTCCGCTTCGGTATACACCCTGAGGTCGTCGTCCAGGATGCCGTGCGCGCGGACGGCCCGCACGCCGAGTTCGTCGCGCGCGATCCGCAGTGCCTCGCGCAGTTCCGTGCCGATCACCCGGCCCCCGGTGCGATCCCGGCGCAGCAGGCAGCTCAGGTGCTCCGAGCCGATCATGGGTTGCCACGGCCGCGCGAGCCGGCCCGGATCCGCCGCCGCGCCGATCTCGATCGTGACCGTGGGCCGGCCGTTGGTGCCGGGCCAGGGCGCCGCCGCGATCGAGTCCGACAGCGGCCCGGTCGATGCCCCGTCGGCCACCGCCGCCACCGCGTAATGCCGGACCCGCCCGGGCTCGCCGGAGGTGTCGGCGTACGGCCCGGCCGGGACCGCGAGCACGTCCCCGCCGCCGTGATCCAGCGGCTCGTATGGCTCGCCCGCGGCCCGGTAGACCAGGTAGCCGGCCGCGCCAGGCACCGGATCCCAGTCCAGGGTGACGTGGCCCTGGCCGGGCACCGCCCGCAGCCCGGCCGGCCGCGCGAGGCCGCCCGCGGCGCCCTCATGCCCATCTCGGCCGGGCAGCCCGCGCCGCCCGATGCGCTCCTCCCAGTTGGCCCGCGCATCATCGGTCATAGGGAAAGTGTCTCAAGCCCAGGTACTCGCGCGCCGGGTGACCCGCTGGAGGTATTCCTCGCGATTCAGCGGGTTGTGGTCCGTGCGCGGCCGCGTCGGCACGACCCCGGTCACCGGCTCGTAGCGGTCGAAAGCGCACTCCAGGACGCCTTCGCCGCGGGTCAGCGCGGGGAGCTCGGCCCGCAGCTGATGCACTCGCGCCGCGGGGATGTCGCCCTCCATCCTCAGCGCCGCCCCGTGCGTCACCTGGGCCAGCGGGACCGCGCGCAGCCGCGCCAGCAAAGCCAGCAGGGGCCCTAGGCTCTCGGCCGGCGCGTCCAGCCGGAACCGGTGGATCGGCTCGCAGACCACCGTGCCCGCCTGCCGCAGCGCGCTGGTCAGGACCAGCGGGGTCAGCTTGCGGTAGTCCTCGCCCGTGCTCGACATGCTCTTGTTGAAGCGCTGGTGGCCGAGGCTGTGCTTGCCGAGGTAGCCGGAGTGCGTCATCACCACCGTGCAGTCGGGTACCGCCCAGCCGTGCAGGCCCTGCCGCAGGGTCTCCCGCACGGTGTCCTCGACCGCCCGGAAGAACGCCAGCGGCATCGAGCCCAGCTCCACCTCGATCCGGAACGTCACGCCCGAGCCGAGCGTCGCAGCACAGACCTGGAGCCCGATCGTGGCCAGGAACGGATTGGGGGCCTGGTGCAGCCGCTCGACCGCGGCGCCGGAGCCGGCCAGCCGCTCGATGCAGATCGTGGTCGTCTCGCGGAAGCTGACCTGCAGGCCGAAGTCGGCGGCCAGCGTGGCCCCGATCACTTCCTTCTGGACCTCGCCGAACAACGAGACGGAGATCTCCTGCCGGATATCGTCCTGCCTGACGTCGATCAGCGGGTCCTGCTCGGCGAGCTGGGCCAGCGCCGCGCGCAGCGCGCCGCGGTCGTGCGGATCGCGGGGCACGACGACCGTCTCCAGGGTTGGCGGGGCGAACTGGTGCCGTTCCGCCGACGACGCGGTCGGCGAGCCGACCGCGTCGCCGACCTGGATCTCGGCCAGGCCCCACAGCTTCCCGATCTGCCCGGCCGACACCGACCCGCGCCGGGCGTCCGAGCCGTCGGCGAAGACGCTGATCGCGGTCACCTTCTGGGCTCGGTCCGGGCCGGCGGGGTCCCGGGTGCGCACGGTGCCGGAGAACATCCGGACGTAGGCGATCTTCTCGCCCGCCGGGCCGCGCTCGATCTTGAACACCCGGCCCGAAGCCGGGCCTTCGGCGTTCCGGCCGGCCCTCGGCAGCAGTTCGGTGACCCCGCTCATCAGCGCGTCCACCCCCGCCCCGGTCAGCGCCGACCCGAAGTACACCGGGTGCACCCAACCCCGCCTGGTCTGCGCGGCCAGTTCCTCGCGCAGCCGCCGGTACGGGACCCGGGACTCGCCCCGGACGTAGGCGGCCATGATCGCCTCGTCGTGCTCGGCGAGCACCTCGGTCAGCCGGGCCGTAAAAGCCGCGTCGGAGCCGTCCCAGCAGGTGAAGCTAGCCGTGCGCGCGCCCAGCTCGTGCGCCGAGCCCATCGCGACGATGGCTGGCGTCAGCCGCTCGGAGATATCCCGCAGCAGGCGTGCGTAGCCCGCGCCGCGCCGGTCGATCTTGTTCACGAATACGACGGCCGGGACACGTAGCCGCTGCAGGGCCCGCATCAGGATGCGGGTCTGCGGCTGGACGCCCTCGACGGCCGAGATCACCAGCACCGCCCCGTCGAGCACGCTCAGCGCGCGTTCCACCTCGGCGATGAAGTCCGGGTGACCCGGCGTGTCGATGAGGTTGACCGTCACGTCGCCGACCGTGAACGACACGACGGCCGACTTGATCGTGATGCCGCGCTGCCGTTCCAGTGCCAGCGAGTCGGTCTGGGTGGTGCCGTCATCGACGCTGCCGACCTCGTCGATGACCCCGGCCGCGTACAGCAGCCGTTCGGTCAGGGTGGTCTTACCGGCGTCTACATGCGCCAGGATCCCCAGGTTCAGCGTTCCGCGAGTCACGCGTCATACCCTCCGGACAGGTGAAAAAGCCCTTGTCGATGGATATGAACGCCGCTCGCATGTCCGCTCCCTAGTTAACCGAGGTCACCTGTACCGTGCACCACCGCCCCGGCCGGGGCAAGTTATTTTCTGCCGAACGGACCAGCGTGCGCGCGGCCGCGACACGCTCGAGCCGGACCTAGGCGTCGCGGCGGAGCAGTGTCACCGCGGTGACCGCGATGAGGGCGGCGGCCAAGATCAGGAAGATGCCGGTCTCGATGCCCTGGAACGTCCAGTAGCGGTCAGCGGGCTGGTAGGTGAGGAATGCGCGGAAGTGGGAGAGCGCCTGCGTGCAGGACGCCGGGGGAGTGAAGGCACCCCTGGACACCTGGGTGCAGGCACCTGGGAGGGAGCTAGCGGGGACGCCGTCGATGTAGTTGATGTTGTTCGGCTGCGCGAGTTGCTGGCCGTTCGGGCCCACCACGCCCTGGGCGAGCTGCCAGTACGAGCCCGCCGGCGTGAAGCCGCTGGTCACCTTGTAGAACACGGTGACCGCGCTCATGTAGTGCGGACGGAGCAACAGTGCGATCAGCGTGCGCACCGCGATGAACCCGGCGAGCGTGACGGCTATGGCGGGCAGCGTCCGGCGCAGCAGCGTTCCGGCCGCGATGCCGAGTGCCACCGCGAACAGCGAGTAGGCCACCGGGACGATGCCCATGATGTCGAACCGGCCGGGGTCGAACACATTCAGCTGCTCGGCATTGTTCGGCCCTTCCCACCAGGTCACCAGAGCCGAGATCACTCCACCCCAGACCGCCGCGGCCAGCAGCATCCAGCCGATCTTGACCGTTAGCCAGCGCTTGCGGGTGATGCTCTGCATCCAGGCGAACTGCGTGGTGCCGGCCTCGGCCTCGGCGGCCACCAGCGGAGCGCCGACGAACAGTCCGACCAGGGCCGGCGCGCCCAGCGTCGAGATAATCAGGAAGCCGATCGCGTGGCTGCCCAGGAACAGCCCGCCCGGGTGCTGGCATCCATGGCCGGCAGCGCAGGCCGCCTGGGCCGTGTGGTACTGATCCGCCACCTGCGCGCCGGTGATCACGATGAGGACTGCGAACGCGGCCAGCAGCGCGGCGCCCACGAGAAACTGAATGCGGTGCTGACGCCAGACGAGCCAGGTCATTGTTCTTCTCCTACCGTGGTTAGGCGGGCCAGCGCCGGGTCGGCATCTTGCCCCATGTAGCCCAGCACGAGTTCTTCCAGGCTGACGTCGCTGGCCTCGAACGCCGGGTCGATGACCGGGCCGTTCAGCCGGACGAGCATGGTGGTCTGCCGCGGTGTGCGGGTGACCTGGACGACCCGGTGGCTCCGCTCGAGCGCCGTGGTGTCCTTGCGCGGGCCGGTCAGGATCTGGTGCTCGGCCAGCAGGTCCTCGATGTCGCCGCACAGCTGGACCCGGGACGAGGCCAGCATGATGAGGTGGTCACAGACCCGTTCCAGGTCGGCCACCAGGTGCGAGGACAGCACCACGGTCAGGCCGCCCGCGGCTACCGCGTCGGCCAGCAGGCCGAGGAAGTTCCGCCGGGCCAGCGGGTCGAGCGCGGCCACCGGCTCGTCGAGCAGCAGCAGCCGGGGCCGCTTGGCCAGGATCAGGGCCAGCGCGACCTGGGCCCGCTGACCTCCGGACAGTTTGCCCACCGCCCGGTCCAGCGGGATCTTCAGGCCCGTCAGCCGCTCCCGGACCGATTCTGCGTCCCAGCGCGGGTTCAGGTGCGCGCCGACGCGGATGTGATCCGCAGCCGACATTCGCCGGTACAGCGGGATCTCCTGGGCCAGGTAGCCGATGTCGGCCAGGAAGGCCGGATCCTGGCGCGGGGTGCTGCCGTTGACGCTGGCCTGCCCTGCCGTCGGCCGGGAAAGGCCGGCGAGCAGACGCAGCAGCGTGGTCTTGCCCGCGCCGTTCGGGCCGATCAGCGCGCAGATCCGGCCCTCCGGGACGCTGACCGTGCAGCCGCTCAGCGCGGTGACCTTGCCGTAGCGCTTGGTCAGCCCGCTGGTCTCGATTGCCGCTGGCCCGGGGAGTGCACGGCCCGGAGCCTCCTGTATCGGGTTCATGCGATTTCCTCCTCGGCTGGCGCCCGCAAGGTGACGCGCAGCAGCGATTCGATTGATTCGTCATCCAGCCCGGCGTCACGGGCGTCGCGCACCCAGCTGGCCAGGCTGCGGCCCAGCCGCGTATGGGTGCCGGGCGGCGGCCCGGGCGGCCGGCTCTTTACGAATGTGCCGTGGCCGACCCGGGCCTCGACCAGGCCTTCGCGTTCCAGGTCGCGATAGGCCTTGAGCACAGTGTTGGGGTTGATCGCCGTCGCCGAGACGACCTCCCGGACGGTGGGGAGCTGGTCGCCCACGTCGAGGACGCCCATCCGTAGCGCCTGCCTGACCTGCTGGACGATCTGCAGGTAGGGCGGAACCACCGAATGGCCGTCAACTCGGAAGCTGATCATGCTCTGCTCATTCTCCGTGCTCCAATGTCTTAGTCAACTAAGACACTAGATGGCTGTAGCGCTGACGTCAACTCCGGCCGTAACGGTCTCGTATCGCTGCCTTCGTAGGCTGGCCTGGTGTAGAGCGAGCACGCACGGGACAGGGAGAGTGGCATGCCGCACCAGCCGCCGGGCCGTCGACGCAGGCTGGCCTGGACGCTGCTCGGCCTCACCGTGCTGCTGCTGGCCGCGAGCGTGGTGCTCGGCTTCACCGGTGGCGAGGCGTGGAACCAGAAGTTCGCCACCATTCCGGTCATGATCGCGTTCGCTGCGGTCGGTGCGCTGGTCGCCGCGCGAACGGGGAACCGCCTCGGATGGTTGTTCCTGGCTGCTGGGACGGCAGGCGCTGTCAGCGTGGCGGTAGAGGCCTACGCGGCGCGGGTCCCGGCGGACCAACTTCCCGGGGCGGCGTGGGCGGGCTGGATCTTCACCGTGGTCCTGGGGATGGTCGGGACGCTGTTCTTTCTGGTTCCGCTGCTGTTTCCGGACGGACGGCCGCCCTCGCGTCGCTGGTGGCCTGTGGTGTGGGTCGCGATCATCGATGGGCTCGTTCAGATGGTGACCGTCGCGGTGTCCGACGCGAACTTCACCAACAACTTCCCCAAGTTGCGGGATCCGGTGACGGTCGTGGCGCCGCTCGGGACGGCCTATAACCAGGCTTTGGCGGTCGGTCTCCTGGTGCTGCTGGCTGGCGGGGCCTCGATGATCGTCCGCTTCCGGCGATCGGGCGCCGAAGAACGGCTGCAGCTCAAGTGGTTCCTGTACGCCTCGGCCGTCGCGGCCGCGGCCATCGTGGTCGCCGCCCAGCTCGGCAACGATCCGCTGCTCGAATGGGAGGTTGTGTTCCCGCTGATCCCGGCGGCGGTGGGCATCGCGATCCTGAAGTACCGGCTGTATGACATCGACCGGCTGATCAGCCGCACCCTGAGCTACGCGATCGTGACCGGGCTGCTGGTCGGCCTGTACGCCGGGCTGGTCCTGCTGGCCACCCAGGTGCTGTCGATCAAGTCGCCGGTCGCGGTCGCCGCGTCCACGCTCGCGGCGGCGGCGCTGTTCACTCCGCTGCGCCGGCGGGTACAGCACGTGGTGGACCGCCGGTTCAACCGGGTCCGCTACGACGCCGACCAGACCGTCGCCGCCTTCGCCGCCCGGCTGCAGGAGGGCGCTGCCCTCGACGCCGTGCGGTCCGACCTGCTTACCGTGGTGAACACTGCCGTCGAGCCTGTCCATCTCTCGGTCTGGACCGCCCCGGCCACTAAACGGATATAGCGGCCTCTTCCCACAACCCGGCCCCGCGCGCGGCGACACGCTCGCCGATACGGGCCAGTATCTCCGCGGCGGGCCGCATCGGCAGCTGCTGGCCGTCCCGCAGCCGCAGCGCCGCCTCGCCCGCGGCCGCCTCGCGGGCGCCGATCACCGCCTGGTACGGCACCAGCCGGTGGGCCCGGATCCGCGCGCCCAGGCTGCCGGACTCGGGCCGGGCCACCGCGGCCCGGAGACCCTGCCTGACCGCTTGCCCGGCGAGCGCCTCGGCCTCCGGAAGTTGCGCCTCGGCGACCGGCAGCACCACCAACTGGACCGGCGCGATCCAGGCGGGAAAGGCGCCGCCGTGCACGTCGATGAGGTGGGCCACCACCCGCTCGGCACTGCCGATGACGCTCCGGTGCACCATCACCGGCCGGTGCCGGGCCCCGTCTGCGCCGACGTACTCCAGGCCGAACCGCTCGGGCAGGTAGAAGTCGACCTGCACGGTGGACAGGCTGGCCTCCCGCTCGGCGCAATCGGCTACCTGCACGTCGATCTTCGGCCCGTAGAACGCGGCCTCGCCCTCCTCGGCTTCGTACTGCACCCCGGCGTCCACCAGGACCTGCTCCAGCAGACCGGCCGCTCGGTCCCACATGTCGCGGTCGCCGACGTACTTGCCGTCCTGGCCGGGCAGCGACAGCCGGTACCGGGCCGGCTCGATGCCGAGCGCCCGGTAGGCCTGTTTGATCAGCGCGAGCGCGGCGGCCGCCTCCGCTGCCGCCTGGTCCGGGGTGCAGAAGATGTGCGCGTCGTTCAGCTGGATGGCGCGTACCCGGGTCAGCCCCCCAAGCACGCCGGACAGCTCGGACCGGTACATGCCGCCCAGTTCGGCCATCCTCAGCGGCAGGTCACGGTAACTGCGGGCCCGGGACCGGTAGATCAGCGCGTGATGCGGGCACAGGCTGGGCCGCAGCACCACCTGCTCGCCGCCGATGTCCATCGGCGGGTAGATGCCATCACGGTAATGCGACCAGTGACCCGAGATCTCGTACAGCTCGCGCTTCCCGAGCACGGGGGAGTAGACGTGCTGGTAGCCGGCCTGCCGCTCGACCTCCCTGATGTACTCCTCCAGCTCGTGCCGGATCGCGGCGCCGGCCGGCAGCCAGTACGGCAGCCCGGCGCCGATCAGCGGGTCGGTATCGAATAGCTCGAGTTCACGGCCCAGCCTGCGATGGTCGTGCATGGTCATCTCCTTGCCATAGGGCGGGGCAAGTGACCAGGGAACGCGAAAGCCCCGGAGCACTCGCCCCGGGGCTTCGATAAGAGCAACTGTCAGCGCGCCGGGACCGACTCCGGCGTCGTCGTCATGGCCGCGCGCTTCACGCATCCAC
>Ga0209380_10002951_pt1 | contig 10695 bp, 11 predicted proteins | sample HubBroMetageWFT6_FD_188347 | JGI IMG/M metagenome (GOLD analysis project Ga0209380, IMG submission 188347) | Warmed and freeze-thawed soil microbial communities from the Hubbard Brook experimental Forest, New Hampshire - Hubbard Brook CCASE Soil... | ecosystem: Environmental > Terrestrial >...
TAGTCGCCTGGCGGCGCGGTCGCGGGCTGCGGCGACTCGCCCCGCGACGACCGCGCTCGGTTCCGCGTGCTTGCGGTCATACAGCATCTCCCGCCGGTTGACGGGCTCCAGGGTGACCTTAACGTCGACCCGGTCCAGTAGCGGCCCGCTCAGCCGTCCCAGGTACCGTCTGCGGGCCGCCGGGCTGCACTCGCATGCCGCCCCGCCGGGCGTGGCCGCCCTGGCGCACGGACACGGGTTGGCCGCCAGGACCAGCGTGAACCGGGCTGGAAACCGGGCGGTCATCGCCTGGCGGGCGATCACCACCTCGCCCGCCTCTAGCGGCTGGCGCAGCGCGTCAAGCACGTCCCGGCCGAATTCCGGGGCCTCGTCGAGAAACAGCACGCCGCGATGCGCCAGGCTGGCCGCGCCTGGCCGGATGAGCCCGCTGCCGCCGCCCACGATCGCGGCCTTGCTCGCCGTGTGATGCGGAGCGCAGAACGGCGGCTCGGACACCAGTCCCGTCCCCGGCACCAGCGTGCCGGCCACCGAGTGGATCGACGTCACTTCCAGGGCCGCGGCGGTGTCCAGCCGCGGCAGGATGGTCGGCAGCCGCTCCGCAAGCATCGTCTTGCCAGCGCCTGGCGGGCCCAGCAGGGACAGGTTGTGTCCGCCTGCGGCGCAGATCTCAGCCGCCATCCTGGCCTCGGACTGGCCAAGCACATCAGCGAGATCCAGGACCACTCTGGCCTTGACTGGCTTGCCGCCAGGACCGAGAGGCCGCGGGGACGGCGCGGGCGACGGGGGCGGCGTGGGGGCAGGCCCGCCGCGCAGCCAGATAGCCACCTCCGCCAGGCTGCCCGCCCCGACCACGCGGACGCCAGGCACCAGCCTCGCCTCGGCGGCGTTCTCTGCCGCTACGACGACCGTGTCTACGCAGGGTTCCGCCGTGACGACCGCCGGCAGGACTCCAGGGACCGGTCGCAGCCGCCCGTCGAGGCCGAGCTCCGCGAGAAACATCTTCCCCGCCGGGGCGGAGAGCGGCAGGGCATGGTTAGCGGCCATGATGGCGATCGCGATGGCGAGGTCGAAGCCGCTGCCGCGTTTGGGCAGGCTGGCCGGGGACAGGCCGACGGTGATCTTCTGCTGCGGCCAGCTCTCCCCGCTATTGATGATCGCGGCGCGGATCCGGTCCCGCGCCTCCCGCAGCGCCGTATCAGGCAAGCCGATCAGGATCGTCATGGGCAATCCCTGGGCGATATCCGCTTCCACCTCGATTAGGTGACCTTCGACGCCGACAATCGCGACCGAATGCGCCCGGGCGAGCGCCATCTAGACCGCCCCCCGGACATGCTCAACCGTGAACCCGCCGGCGCTGTCGTGCAGCAGCCCAACGACGTCAATGCGTATCTGGTCGAAGCGGATCCCGTGCGCTGTGAGCCAGCGGACGGCCAGCCTGCGCAGCCTGGCCTGTTTCGCCCGGCCGACCGCCTCGAGCGGAGTGCCGTACCGCGTGCCGGACCGGGTCTTCACCTCGCAGACGACGAACGTGTGCCGCTCGACCGCGACGATGTCGATCTCACCGTCGGCGCACCGCCAGTTGCGGTCAAGGATCCGGAAACCGCAACCCTCAAGGTAGGTAACCGCGGCCTGCTCGCCGTCCCGTCCTAGCACGTCTTTCGCGCCCATCGTCATCACCTCCAGCAACGACGATGGCTCGCCACGCGAGCACCGCGCAGCACCGAATTCACGGCTGTGGAGGAATCCTTAAGAACCGCCCGGCTGTGGATAAAGGTCAGCCGAAATGTCGTAGGCGTCTGTTCTAATGCCCGGGGGACCCGCGGCGATTTGGCGCGGGGCAGACGCTAGCTTCGGGCAATTCATGGAAATCGTGCGGCCGGGCCGCGCGGTGAGCAGTGATCGGCCGCAGAGTCGGCCGGGGACGTTCTGGACAGAAGTTACTGGCGGCTGCGGCGGGATTGCGGGACCCGCCCGGCCGGCTGCGACGGGCTGGGCAACGCCTCGATCGGCGGGATGTCGACGGTGACCGGGTCCGTGCCAAGGGATATCTGCTGGCCGTGGTGAGTGATTGGCATGGGGTCGCCGGACAGCAGCGAGTAGACGGCTTCGCGAGAACGGACCTCGACGTGCACGATCCGGTTGCGGTACCGGAGGCGGAACGACAGCCCGACGATCCCCGGAGGCAGCCGCGGGCTGAACATGAGCTGGCCAGAGCCGCAGCGCATCCCGCCGAAGCCGCCGACCAGCGCGGTCCAGGCTCCGGCCAGGGAGGCGATGTGCAGGCCGTCCTTGGTGTTGTGCTCGCGGTCCTGGAGGTCCATGAACGCGGCTTCCGCGAGGTAGTCATAGGCGAGGTCGAGGTGCCCGACCTCGGCGGCCATCACCGCCTGGGTGCAGGCGGACAGCGACGAGTCCCGGACGGTGAGCGCCTCGTAGTAGTCGAAGTTCCGGCGCTTCTGCTCGGGGGTGAAGGCGTCGCCGCGCATCTGCATCGCGAGCACCAGGTCGGCCTGCTTGACGACCTGCTTGCGGTACAGCTGGAAGTACGGGTAGTGCAGGAGCAGCGGGTAGTTCTCTTCCGGGGTGCCGGCGAAGTCCCACCTGGCGTACTGGGTGAACCCGTCGTGCTGCGGGTGGACCTCGAGCCGGGAGTCGAAGGGGATGTGCATGTCGGCGGCGGCGTCCCGCCACGCGGCGGCCTCCTCGGTCGTGACGCCGAGTTCCCTGGCCGCGTCCTGCAGTTTTTCCGCCAGGTCGGCGGCGCTGGAGAGGTTGTACTGCGCCATCAGGTTGGTGTAGACGTTGTTGTCCTTGACGGCGCTGTATTCGTCCGGCCCTGTCACGCCCTCGATGCGGAACTTTCCCTTGGCGTCGTGCTGGCCGAGGGAGCGATAGAGCCGCGCTGTCTCCACGAGCAGCGGCAGGCCGACTTCCTTCTCGAACGCCTCGTCTACGGTCGCGTCGATGTACTTCATGACCGCGTACGCGATGGCGGCGTTGATGTGGAACGCGGCTGTCCCTGCGGGCCAGTACCCGGAGGTTTCCTGGCCGCGGATCGTCCGCCACGGGAAGGCGGCGCCCGCCAGGCCGAGTTCCTTGGCGTGGTCCTTAGCCACGTCCATCACGAGGTACCGCCAGCGCAGCGCGTCCCCCGCCGCGCCGGGCAGGGTGTAGATCAGGACGGGGAGCACGAACATCTCGGTGTCCCAGAACGTGTGCCCGTCGTACCCGTTCCCTGTCAGCCCCTTCGCCGGGATCGGCCGGTACTCGGCGCGGGCTCCCGCCTGCATGATGTGGAACAGGCCGAACCGGACTGCCTGCTGGATCTCGACGTCACCGTCGACTTCGACGTCGGCGCCCTCCCAGAACGAGTCCAGGTACTCCCGCTGCTCCTTGATCAGCCCTTCCCAGCCGGTCAGCTGAGCGGCGGCGAGTGCGCCGTGGACCTGGTCGACCAGCGCGGGCCGCGACCGCTGCGACGACCAGCCGTACCCGAGGTACTTCACGAGGCTGAGCTCCTCGCCCGCCTTGACCTGGGCGGCGACCGTCAGCCGGCCGAGGTCCGGGAACGACTCGGTCCCCATCGTCATCAGCCTCGGGCCCTTGACGTCGTGCGCCATCGCGCACGCCATCCGCAGCTTGCTCATCCGGGTGCTGTGGACGAGAACGGCGCGCGGGTGCTTACCGTCGGACGCCTGGTGTTCCTCGCTGACCAGCGGCGACGACAGCACGGCGGCGGCGCGCGGGTCGGTGGCGCTGACCGGCACTTCCTCGTTGGCCACGATCTCCGAGAGCACGACCAGGCGCAGGGTCTCGTCCACCGGCTTGACCGTGTACTTGATCGCGGCGACCGCGCGCTGGGTCAGCGACACCAGCCGCACCGATTCGACCTGGACGGTGTGCCCGGCCGGCGAGGTCCACACGACCGTCCTGGTCAGGGTGCCCGCGCGCAGGTCGAGGGTCCGGGTGTGGGACTGCACGGACCCGTACCTGATGTCGAACGGCTCGTCGTTCACCAGCAGCCGGATCACCTTGCCGTTGGTGACGTTGATGACCGTCTGGCCCTCATCGGGGAACCCGTACCCGGCTTCGGCGTACGGCAGCGGCCTGACCTCGTACAGCGAGTTCAGGTACGTGCCTGGCAGCCCGTACGGTTCCCCCTCATCCAGGTTGCCGCGCAGGCCGATGTGCCCGTTGGACAGGGCGAAAACCGACTCGCTCTGCGCGAGCACGTCCAGGTCAACGTGTGCCTCGGTGAGGCACCACGGCTCGGCGCCGTAGTGCGCGTTACTGATCACAGCAGCTCCCCCAGGTCCTGGACCACGATGTCCGCTCCATGCGACCGCAGCGCGTCCGCCTGCCCCACCCGGTCCACGCCGACCACGTAGCCGAAGTTACCCGCGCGGCCGGCCGCAACCCCGACCAGCGCGTCCTCGAAGACCGTCGCCTCGGCGGCGGCGAAGCCAAGCATGCGTGCCGCCTCGAGGAACGTGTCGGGCGCGGGCTTGCCGTGCAGCCCGAGCTTCTTGGCTACCAGGGCGTCGACCCGCACATCGAACAGGGCAGCGACGCCGCCCGCGTCGAGGACGGCTTCGGTGTTCGCGCTCGACGACACGACCGCGGTGCGCAGCCCGGCCGCCCTGACGGCTTCGATGTACCGGCGGGAGCCCTCGTAGACCTCGACGCCGTCCCGCTTCAGCACCGCGAGGACCAGCTCGTTCTTCTTGTTGCTCAGCCCATGGATCGTCTGCGCTCCCGGCGGGTCGTCTTCCGATCCTTCCGGGAGCGATATCCCCCTGGATTCGAGGAACGATTTCGTGCCCTCGAGCCGCGGCTTGCCGTCGACGTACTCGTCGTAGTCAACCGGGTCGAACGGCACGAACGGCGTCCCGTTCTTGGCCGACCACTCCCGCAGGAAGCCGTCGAACATTTCCTTCCACGCCGCGGCGTGCACGACGGCGGTCTTGGTCACGACCCCGTCCATATCGAAGAGGCAGGCTCTTATCCCGTCCGGCAGTCCAAGCACGTAAGAAACGCCGCCCCTTCGCAAGCTCAGCCCGGGAAACCGGGTTTGTCCTCCGGTAGTTCGAGGTCACTCTTCGCCAGCTCCTCGATGTTGACGTCCTTGAAGGTGACTACCCGCACATTCTTGACGAATCGCGCCGGGCGGTACATGTCCCACACCCAAGCGTCATGCATTGTTACCTCGAAGAACACCTCACCGGTATCCGTGCTGCGCACCTGCAAGTCGACGTCGTTGGTGAGATAGAAGCGGCGTTCGGTCTCGACGACATGAGTGAACAGGCCGACGACGTCGCGGTACTCGCGGTAGAGCTGCAGCTCCATCTCCGCTTCGTACTTCTCAAGGTCTTCCGCGCTCATGTCCCCTATTCTCCCTCCACCTGCAGCTGCCCCGGCTCAGGCACGCACCGGAAGGACCTGCGGTGCTCGGGACACGGCCCGAGCTCATCCAGGACCCGCAGGTGCTCGACGGTTACATACCCCTTGTGACGGCAAAAGCCGTACTCGGGATAACGCTCATCGAGCTCCAGCATCATCCGGTCCCTGGTCACTTTGGCGACGATCGATGCCGCGGCGACCGACGCGGCGACCCGGTCTCCCTTCCACACCGCGAGCGCGGGTGAGCCGAGGCCGCGCACGGGAAAGCCGTCGGTCAGCACGTATCCCGGCGCGATGCGCAGCCCCGCGAACGCCCGGCGCATGCCCTCTACGTTGCACACGTGCAGTCCGAAGCCGTCGATCTCGTTGACGGGGATCGTGATCACGTGCCAGTCCACCGCGTGCCGCATGATGTGCCCGTAGGCGTCCTCGCGGGCGGCGGGGGTGAGCAGCTTAGAGTCGGCCAGCTGCGGCATCCGCCGGATCCCGGCCTGGTCGAGCACGACGGCGGCGACCACGAGCGGCCCCGCGCACGCCCCCCGCCCAGCCTCGTCGATGCCCGCGACCGGCGCCAGCCCGGCGCGCGCGAGCACGTTCTCGTAGGCGGCGAGCCCGGCGCTGCGCCGCGGCGTGTACCCGTGCTGGACCATTTCACTTGGCAGCGTACGCCAACCGCGCCTGCCTCCGCTCGGTGGCGGCAAAGCCGTCCGCGCCGCCCCGCGGGCGCGGCTAGCGCTGGGCGCCTTGGCGACGCTTGCGGCGGGCGGAGAAGCGGCGGCGGGCGCGGTGCTGGAGCCAGGTCAGCGGGACGGCACCGGTGAAACCGAGCGCCAGCGGCAGCGCCGAAGCGACCGGTCCTGCCGGGCGCAGCGCCGTCCCGTTGTCCATCGCGGCGGCGAGCGCGGCGTTCGAGCTGCTGGCCGCCGGGGAGTTGAGCTGGGGCTGCTCGAAGGTCGCGGGGATGTTCAGGATGCCCCACCTGCTGGGCGGCCAGATAATGACGAAGGCCCGGCCGAGGACGGCGCTCTCCGGGATCGTTCCGCCGCCCGGGTCCCCTATGTGCCCGCGGGAGTCGTAGGAGACCGCGCGGTGGTCGCCCATGACCCAGAGGCGACCGGGCGGCACGGTGACCTTGAACGACTGGGCGGACGGCTGGTTGCCCGGGTACAGGTACGACTGCTCGGTGAGCGGGACGCCGTTGACCGTGATCTGGCCGTTGACGTTGCAGCACACCACGCGGTCGCCCGGCAGCCCGATGACCCGCTTGATGTAGATGGACGAGTCGTGGCTGATGCCGACGATGCCCTCGAGGTCGCTGCCGAACCTGCTGAAGATGTTCGAGCTGGACGGCGTGCTGGGGTCCCACGATCCGCGGCCGTCGAACACGATGATGTCGCCGCGGTGGATGCCGCGGAAGTCGTAGACGAGCTTGTTGATGAGCACCCGGTCGCCGATGTCGAGGGTGTTCTCCATCGAGGCGGACGGGATGAAGAAGGCCTGGATCGCGTAGGTCTTGATGATCAGCGCGAGCACTACCGCTATCACGCCGAGCACCAGCAGTTCGACGAGGGCGCTGCGACGCCTGGGCCGCTTCCGGGCACGGCGGGTGGGGGGCGGCTGCTCGGCGCCGCCGGCGTCGTCGCCGCTGTCCGGCCCTGAGCCTGGCTCGCCCTGCCCGGGCTGGCCGGGCTGGCCGGCGTTGCCGCGGCCGGGAATCGCGCGGGTGTCTTCCAGTTCAGACACCGGGTCGGCGGGATCCCACGGCGGCGATCCGAAGCCTTCCCGTGAGCCGGAACCGCTCATCCGCGTCCCCCCGTTCCCTCACGCCAGGCCGCACCGTCGTCGCTCATCAGCTTGAGCGTATCGCCACTTTCGGAATGGGTGATCGCTCGCACCGCTAACGATCATGGCGTTGCCCAAGGACTAGCTGCCCATTTCCCGCGAATCGTCACCAAGTTCCGGCGTCCGGCGGCGGCGCCAGGCGAGGACGCCGACGGTCAGGGCGGCGGCCGTGCCGCCCAAGACGGCGGGCGCCGCAGCCGTGGCGTGCAGCGCCACCTGCTGGAATGTGGCGGGAATGGGCAGGTCACCGATCCGTGACGGCGGCCAGATGATCACGAACGCGCGGCCGACGACCTCGTTCTCCGGGATAGCCCCGCCGCCCGGGTCGGTGGTGCGGTAGCGGGAGTCATCGGAATCCGCCCGGTTGTCCCCCATCACCCACAGGCGCCCGGCGGGCACCACGGCGTTGAACGGCACCGAGGACGGGACGTCTCCTGGATGGATGTACGACTGCTCGCTCAGCGGAACCCCGTTGACGGTGATCCGTCCCTGCGCGTCGCAGCACACCACGTGATCGCCGGGAAGGCCGATCACCCGCTTGATGTAGTCGGTTCCAGGCGCGGTGACGCCGATCAAGTTCGTGAGGTCGTCCCACAGCCGGAGGAACGGGTTGCCGGGCGGCGGCGGGGCGTCCGGCCCCCACGATCCCTGCCCGCTGAACACCACGACGTCCCCGCGCGCTATGTCACGGAACCGGTAGACGATCTTGCTGACCAGTACCCGGTCACCCGGCAGCAGGGTGTTCTCCATCGAACCGGACGGGATGGAGAACACCTCGACGACGAATGCCTTGAGCAGGATGGTCAGGGCAAGCGCCGCGACGACGATGACGACGAGATCGCGCCAGAACGGACGCTTCCGCCTGCGTTTCTTCTCGTCAGCGGGCGCCTGCTCCCCGGCCTGGGCGTCCGCTGGCGCGGGGTCCTGGCCGTTCTGGTTTCCCTGGGTGCCGGCGGCACCCGGCGGATCCTGGTCAGGCACGCCGTCGGAGCCTGGCCGGCCTGGCTCGGAGGCCATCGGCGGTCAGCCCTGCAGCCGTGGTCAGCTGGCGGTGGTGTCCCGGCGTTCCTTGATCCGGGCGGCCTTGCCGCGCAGATCCCGCAGGTAGTAGAGCTTGGCGCGGCGGACCCGGCCACGGGTCACGGGCTCGATCTTATCGATCGAGGGGCTGTGCACCGGGAAAGTGCGCTCGACGCCCACGCCGTAGCTCACCTTGCGGACGGTGAACGTCTCCCGCAGGCCGCCACCCTGGCGCCGGATCACAACACCCTGGAACACCTGGATCCGGGAGCGGTTGCCTTCCTTGACCCGCACGTGCACCTTAATGGTGTCACCGGGGCGGAACTCCGGGACGTCGTCGCGGATCTGGGCCTGCTCAAGCTCGGCGATCGCGGTATGCATGGTGGAAATTTCCTCAGTCAGTCAGTCCTGGCCGGATGTGCGCACGACGCACCTCCGGGGTGTAAGCCTTCTTGCCAGGGAACACCCCGGCGGAGTCAACGCCCGAACGGGCAGCGCTCTTCAGTGTGCCATACTTTCGCCGTCAACCGGAAAGCCAGCCTGAATGAGCACCGCCCGGTCGCGCGCATCCAGCCCGTCGCCGGCGGCGAGCCGCCGGATCAAGTCCGGCCGCCGTTCTGCGGTCCGCCGCAACGCCTCGTCCCGCTGCCACCGCGCTATCGCCGCGTGATCCCCGGACAGCAGCACGGCCGGAACCTCATTCCCCCGCCAAGCCCGCGGCCGGGTGTACACGGGCCCTTCGAGCAACCCGTGCATCGAGCCGCCCCCGCCCCCGAAAGAGTCATCACTAACCGACCGCTCATTCCCGAGCACCCCGGGCAGCAAGCGGCAGACCGCCTCGACGATTACTACAACGGCCGCCTCACCCCCGGCGAGCACATAGTCCCCGATGCTCACCTCGTCGACGGCCATCCCCCGCGCCCGCGCATCCTCCACGACCCGCGCGTCAATCCCCTCATACCGCCCGCACGCGAACACCAGATGCCGCTCCCCCGCATAGGCAAGCGCCATCTCCTGCGTAAACGGCACCCCGCTAGGAGTAGGCACAACAAGCCTGGCCCCCGTGACGGATGGGACAGCAGGAGTGGACTGGCCGGCCGAACCCGCGGGCTCGGCCGACAGGATCGCGTCGAGGGCCGCCCCCCACACGTCGGCCTTCATGACCATGCCAGGGCCGCCGCCAAAGGGCGTGTCATCTACCGTGTGGTGAACGTCGGCCGCCCACTGCCGCAGGTCATGGATGTGGAAAGCCACGTCGCCGCGAGCGGCCGCCTTACCGATTAGCGAAACGCCAAGAGGCCCACCCACGCCCGAGGCAGGCCCAAAATACTCAGGAAATATCGTGACGATATCTACCCGCATGGCAACCTCCCTCCGCGATTTGCCTCGGGAGAAGCGGGGCGCCGGTGGTGTGACGCCGCGTCGTTCGGTGCCGCTCTAGGGCACCGACTGGACGCGGTGAACACCGCCAAGCCCCAGCGACCCACGCTCAGGGCGTTTCTTGGAGGTCTATCAAACCAGGAGGAGGGTCGATCGTTAGGACGCCCGCTTTGACGTCCACGTCCGTCACGATCGCCTTCACGAACGGCACCAGGATCTCGCGCGTCCCGGCGCGGACCGCGAGGAGGTCCTGGCCGGAGTGCAAGACGTCCTCGACGACGCCGACCTCGGTGCCATCGACAGTGCGTACTGTCAGCCCGACCAGCTCGGAGTCGTGGAACTCGTCGGGGTCGTCGGACGGGGCGAGCGTGCTCGCGTCGATGATCAGCCAGGTGCCGCGCAGCTCGCCCGCCGCGTCCCGGTCCCTGACGCCCTCGAACCTGACGAGGAGCTCACCGGAGTGCCAGCGCACGGCGGCCACCGTGAGCGGCCCGACGTCCTCGGGATCGGTGTCCAGCCGGGAGCCTGGAGTGAACCTGAGCTCTGGCTCGTCCGTCCGGACACCGACCACGACATCACCGCGGACCCCGTGCGGGCGGCCGATCCTGCCGACGGTTACCTGCATGGACCGTCAGCGGACTTCGCCGGTCTCCAGCAGGTCGATGCGTACGTGCCGGTTCCCCGCCAGGGAGCTGATCACGGTACGCAGCGCCCGGGCGGTACGCCCGCCCCTGCCGATGACCTTGCCGAGGTCGTCCGGGTGCACGCGAACCTCTAGGACGTTGCCCCGGCGAAGCATCCTGCTGGCCACGCGGACGTCGTCCGGGTGCGTCACGATGCCCCTGACGAGGTGCTCGAGGGCTTCCTCAAGCACCTCAGGCTCCGGAACCGCCATCGGGAGCCTCGGCAGCCGCTTCGGGCACCGGGCTGGCGTCGGCCTCGGCCTTGGTCTCGGCGGGGGCGGCGGCCTCGGCGGGCTCAGCCTTGGTCTCGACCTTGGTTTCGGCCTTGGTCTTGGCGGCGGCCTCGGCGGGCTCAGCCTTGGTCTCGGCC
>Ga0209380_10002952_pt1 | contig 10694 bp, 7 predicted proteins | sample HubBroMetageWFT6_FD_188347 | JGI IMG/M metagenome (GOLD analysis project Ga0209380, IMG submission 188347) | Warmed and freeze-thawed soil microbial communities from the Hubbard Brook experimental Forest, New Hampshire - Hubbard Brook CCASE Soil... | ecosystem: Environmental > Terrestrial > Soil...
GGCTTCGCCGGAGCACGATGAATCGTGGACTTCGCCACCACCTTCGCCTTCGGCTTCGCTTCTTTCTTCACCGAACCGGGCGGCGCAACCGGATGCGTTACGTAGTTTTCATAGTTCACGAGCGCCGCGGTCTTCACGCCCGCAGCCATCGCGGCTTTCGCTGCCGCCGGCGTCAGCGACGGCTGACGCGCCATCCCATTGAGATCGGGGTTAACGATGATCTGCCCGTCGTAGCGCAGATCGACCGATTCAAGCTTTTCAAACTGCTGCCGCCACTGCTGCACGTGCGTGACGTAGGTCCGGTAGCGTTGCAGATAATTTCCCGACCCCAGATGCACCAGCACTTCGCCGTTCGTGTCGGCGGCCAGCACCTTCACATCCTCCGGGTCGCTGAGATCCACCTCGCTCAGTTCCTGCGAATAATGCGCGCCACTCGAATCAAGCTCGCGCACCAACGCGTTGTAATTTTTCATGCGCGCCGCACGCGTAGAGAGCGGTTCGCCCGCATTCATCCCCGCAATTACCGGGAACGAATACTTGCGCTTTCCGCCCGGAGCGAGCTCCATCAGCGTGCCACCGGCGTCGATCAACAAAATGCGCGATCCAATGCGGGCGAAAGCCACCGGCGTCCGTTCGTGGATCTCTATCCGCAGGCGATTTGGCACAAAGCGCATCACGCTCGCCGATTCCACCCACGGATTCTGTTCCAGTTGCTGTTGGCGCTGCCCGAGCGGCACGAAGAAAATGTTGCGCCCGATATCTCCGCCCATCACTTCCATGATCTGCGCGTGGGTCACGTGCTCGGCGCCCGCAACCTCGATTTGATCGCTCGAATCAATGCGAAAACGCCAGGAGTGCTTGCCGTAGCGGTAGAGGCTCAGCCCCGCGAATCCGAGAATCGTCAGCGCTACCAGCGTCGCGCCGGCCCACAGCAATCGATTGGCAGTCTTTTTAGGGAGTGATCCGCGCCGGACAGAAACGCGCTTTTGGCCGCGCAAAAATGGGGATTCCTGCTCCGCGTCCAGATCGACGAGCCGTGCGTCGTCGAAAGGCTCGTGCTCGAGAGCCTCGTGCTGCGAAACCTCGCGCGGAAGAGGATACAACTCTTCCTGGACTGCGCTGGAACTAGATTTCCGCGCCACTCTTTCGAGTCAGTTGTCGACAGAAAACCGCTGAGCAAAATTACTATAACTGGTTTCCGGGAATTGAGACAGTGCGAAGTTGGTTCAAATGTAAGTCTGGAAAAAATTCTCCCTTAGGCCGTCTCCAAAAGCCTCAGAAAGAGTCGCTGACTTCAATCTCCGGCGAATCATCGGAGAGGCCCCTCCGGCTAATCACGACTCTTGCCCCCGTCTTCGGACAAAACACCGTCATGCCCCGAACTCCGGCGTCGACGAACTGAAACTGCGGCCGGGCGCGCGATCGCACTTGCTCCATCTCCGCACGCCGTATTTCGGCTTGCGCCCGAATGACCTCGGCCCGCGCCCGAATCTGATCCCGCACGAATTCCGCCTGATCGCGGGCCTGCTCGCGCAGCAATTCACCCTGCAGACGCACGTCGTCGAATTGACTGGCGGATGCCGATCGAGCCTCCGCCCGAAATTCCGATGCATTCGTCGCTCCCATCGCGGCCGCCAGCGTTCGTTCGGCGCGCCCGGAAATGCCGCACAGCGCAAGATCGGCGCGTTCGACAGCCTGATGCAGCGCGACAAAATTCCCGTGCCGATATTCGCTGTTCAATCCGAGCGCCAATACTCCAAGCGCGACCCAGTAAGCGATTTTGTTCGTATCCATCGGTGCTCCTCGCTTGATAGGGGTTTGGACGAACGGCGTGAAAAAAGGTCAACAAGACAAATCTTCGAGACGGGACCAGCTCTGGCGGCCGCTTCTACACCAGCGCATCTCGACTGACTACGGTCGCTAACTTCTCCAGAATCAATGGCCCCAGCTGCGAAACGCTGCCCGCCCCGAGCGTCAGCACCATGTCACCCGGCTGCGTGAGTGCGGCAACAGCCGCGACAGCTTCCGCAGTCGAACGAGCATACGTGACGCTCCGCTTCCCTGCCCCGGCGATGCGCTTCGCAAGAGCGTCGGCCGTAATACCCGCAATCGGCTTCTCGCTGGCCGGATAAATATCGAGCAGGCAAAGCGTGTCGGCATCGCCAAAGGCGGTCACAAACTCATCCATCAGATCCCGCGTCCGCGTAAAGCGGTGCGGCTGGAAGATCACATGCACTCGCCGAAATCCGCATTGCCGAGCCGCCGCCAGCGTCGCCAGAATTTCCGTGGGATGATGCCCGTAATCATCAATCACGCTGACCCCCGCGACTTTGCCTTTCAGTTGAAACCGCCGATCCACCCCGCGAAAACCGTCAAGCGCCATGCGAATTTGTTCCACTGAAATATCAAGCGCGATTCCCACCGCAATCGCCGCCGTCGCGTTCAGAACGTTGTGCGCGCCCGGCACACGCAGCGTGAACTCTCCCAGGTCCTTATCCTTATAGTTCACCCGAAAGCGACTCAACGGGCTGTGCTCCTCAAAACTTGGCGAAGATTTACCTGGCGAGGCAATCGTGATCAGAAAATCCGAGCCCACGCTGCTGCCATAGGTTGTCACGCGCCGATGCACGCGCGGTAGCAACCGCCGCAGCACCCCATCATCATTGCAGCCGACCACGGTGCCATAAAACGGAACCCGCTCCATAAATTCTAGAAACGTTCGGCGTACGTCGCGCATGTCGCGATAGCAATCCATGTGTTCGCGGTCGATATTTGTGACCACGGAAATAATCGGCGACAGCTTGAGAAACGACCGGTCGCTTTCGTCGGCCTCGGCGACCAGATATTGCGACTTGCCGAGCCGCGCATTCGATCCCATCGCATCGACGCGCCCTCCGACAACGACCGTTGGATCGAGCCCGCCAGCCGCCAGCACCGCCGCGACCATCGAAGTCGTAGTCGTCTTGCCATGCATGCCGGCAATGGCGATGCCGTATTTCAGCCGCATCAATTCCGCCAGCATCTCAGCCCGCTGAATCACCGGAACATGCGCTCGCCGCGCTTCCGCGACTTCAGCATTGTCGACCGAGATGGCCGAACTGGTAACGACAACGTCCGCGCCGGCAATATTGGCGGCACTGTGTCCTTCAAAAATCGACGCACCCAAAGTGGCCAAGCGATCGGTGACCGTCGAATGTTTCAAATCAGAGCCGGAAATCTGATAGCCGAGATTCAGCAACACCTCGGCGATCCCACTCATGCCGATGCCGCCAATGCCCACGAAATGTATGCGCTGAATTTTGCCGAACATGAAAACAAGACCGTGACTGACGCTGATGATAGAACATTTCACGGCCGAGACGCGGAGTCCTGTCGCATAAAATTCAAGGTTGTCATCTTGAGCGGAGCGAAAGACCTATGAATTTGATCGAGGCGTCAGAATCCAGGGGTCCTTCGCTGCGTTCAGGATGACAACATGATTGGTCGAATCGCTTTAATCACGGCGCGCGAGTTGCAGCACCATCTCCGCAATCTCCTCGACCGCCTTCGGATGCGCCAAAGATTTCGCCGCCGCCGACATGCTCCGCAATCGGCTGCCATCGCCGATCAAAGCCGCGATTGTCTCGACCAGGTAAGCCGCGCCCAGATTGCTCTCTTCGACCACCACCGCTGCGCCCGATCGTTCGAGCGCCCGCGCATTCACGTTCTGATGGTCATCAGCCGCCGCCGGAAAAGGCACAAAGATGGCCGGCTTTCCCGCCGCTGCTATCTCAGCCACGGTGCTGGCGCCCGACCGGCAGACCAGCAAATCGGCGCGCCCAAACGTCTCCGGCATATCGTCGATGAACTTGTGGACCTCGCCCGAGATCCCTGATTGCTCATAGGCCGCCAGCACGCGATCGTAGTCGCGCTGCCCGGTCTGATGAATAATGTGTATCCCCGGAACCTTCGCACGCAAACCAGGCAGTGACTCAATCATCGCCTGATTGATGGCGCGCGCGCCCTGGCTGCCGCCAAAAACGAGCAGCGTCGGCGTGCCGCCAGCCTTCACCGGCATATCAAAAAAAGCCGCGCGCACCGGAACCCCGGTTACTTGGCAGTGCGGAAAATAGCGACAGGTTTCTTCAAAATGCACCGCTGCGGCCGAAACCCAGCGCGCGATCATTCTGTTAGCGAATCCTGGCACGACGTTCGGTTCAAACGCCAGGGTAGGAAGCCGCCGCCGAATGGCAGCCACCATCGCCGGCCCGGAAGCATAGCCTCCCACCCCAATCACCACCTCAGGATCGAACTCCGTCAGCATCCGAGAAGAGGCCGCAATGGCGCGCGGCAAATCGAACATCGTCTTCACGCGCGTCATCAGGCTGACATTTTTCAGCGCACCAACCTGAATCAATTCGAGCGCAAACCCCGCCTGCGGCACCAGCCGCGTCTCAATGCCGCGGGCGGTTCCAATGAAAAGAATCTCTGCGGCGAACTGTCTGTTTAGTTGTTGAGCTATGGCCAGGGCCGGAATGACGTGCCCGCCGGTGCCGCCGCCCGCGATGATGATGCGCATGAAGTTTGGTTCCTAAGTTCAGCGCGTCTCCTGAACCTGACCCGCCAACTCGCGCAGCGACTCCTCAAACGGCGCGCGAGCAATGCCGCGCTCAGTAATGATGGCCGCCACATACCGAGCGGGCGTCACATCAAACGCCGGATTCTCAATCCCGACTCCATCCGGCGTCATCTGCCTGCCGCCGATGTGCGTGACTTCTCGCGCGTTGCGCTGCTCGATCGGAATCTTGCTGCCGTCGGGCGTGTCGAGATCGACCGTCGAAATCGGAGCGGCCACATAAAACGGGATACCGTGCTCCTTGGCCATTACCGCGACCGTGTAAGTACCAACTTTGTTCGCCACGTCTCCGTTGGCAGCGATGCGGTCGGCACCGACGACGACGGCTCCGATCTTGCCTTGCTGCATCATGACTCCGGCCATGTTGTCGGAGATGACTGTCGTCGGGATGCCATCCTTCATCAACTCCCACGCGGTGAGCCGCGAGCCTTGCAGAAACGGCCGCGTCTCGTCGGCGTAGACGTGAATCTTCTTCCCCGCTTCGACCGCCGCGCGAATTACACCCAACGCAGTGCCATAGCCAGCAGTCGCAAGCGCGCCGGCATTGCAGTGGGTGAGCACGCCACCGCTTGACGGCATAAGTGTTGCGCCGTGGCGCCCCATGGCCTGATTGGCAGCGATGTCCTCGGCGTGCATGCGCTGAGATTCTTCGATCAGCGCTTGCTTGATCTCGGCGATTGGGAGAGTACGGAGCCTTTCGAATTTCTCATGCATTCGCCCGATCGCCCAGAATAGATTCACCGCGGTCGGGCGCGTCAGGGAGAGAGCTTTGCAGATCTCGATGAATTCTTTCTTGAGATCCGCGACATTCTCAGCTTTAGAATTTTTCACACCGAGCGCGATGCCCATGGCAGCAGCCACGCCGATGGCTGGCGCTCCGCGCACGATCATGTTGCGGATCGCATCAGCAACTTGCTGGTGCGTGCTACAGGTTACATACACTTCTTCAGTAGGCAGCTTCGTCTGATCGATGAAGACTACGCCGTGGGAGGTCCATTCGAGAGTTTGAATCATGAGTTGGTCGTTGGTCTTTGGTCGTTTGCTAGGCGCCGGGCGCCGTTCGCTAAAGGCTAACTGCTAATTGCCAGGTGCTCCTTCCGCACATCAATCGCTGTAAATATGGAAATAAAATTCGCCGGCGCGGCCGCCTTTTCCACGTTGGGGCGCCCATGAGCATCCTGGCGCTCGACCAGGCACATCACGCCTACGATTTCGAAGCCGTATTCGCGCGCCGCTTCGATCGCATGCACGGTCGACGATCCCGTGGTGCACACATCATCGACAATCACCACTCGCGCGCCCTTTTCCCGGAAGCCTTCAATGCGCTGGCCCGTACCGTGCTGCTTCTCCGACTTGCGCACCAGGAAGCCATGCATTTTCCCACTGGTAACAGCGACCGCGACGACGATCGGGTCGGCGCCCATCGTCAGTCCACCGATGGCGTCAGCCTCCCACCCTTGCTCGGCGATCTGATCCAGAAAAACTTGGCCGACCAGTTGCGCGCCGCGAGCATCAAGCGTCGTGGTCCGGCAATCAATGTAATAGTCGCTCGTGCCACCGGACGACAACTGAAAATCGCCCAGCCGAAAGGATTTCTGCGCCAGCATTTCCAAGAGCTCTTGTCGTGCAGTAGACATAAATTTCTACGATAGCAGAAAAGCGATTCCCGCTTCCCCGCCGTCAGTCATCAGTTATCAGCATTAGTCGCGACGAACATCCAGTCGCCCGCCTTGACTGAAGACTAAAAACTGATGACTGATGACTTCATTGACTGAGTTTTTCCAGATGTCTAAATCCATCGGTCGCCGCGAACATCGCCGCTGTAATCGTGCCGTTGTATGCCATGTGAATGAGAACGCCCGACGCCACAGAATTTGTTTTGGCCCTCACCAGCGTAAGCACCACCCCGACCAGAAAAATCACCAGCACCGGCCCCCACGAAAACATCAGTTGCATTCCGTGCAGCGCCGCGAAACCGAGCGCCGTCAGAAAGACAGCAACCGGCAGCCCGAGACTGCGCGCGAGCACCGGATAGAGAAAGCCGCGAAAAAAAAGTTCTTCCATCAGCGGAGCCAGCGTAATACTGAGAATGCTCAGCGCCCAGGCTTCGGCGGGCGTTTGAAAAAAGCTGTCGATCGGCAACTCTTTCGGAATGGGCAAGAAATGAGCGAGGATTTGCAATGCGACCGAGAGCACAGCCCCCCCGAGTAAGCACGCGGCAAGCACACTGCGAGCCGGCCAGTTCCAATGAATGGCCGCAAGAAAATCGGGCCGGCGTCGCTCGCGCGTCACCAAAAAATACATATAGCCGAGGATCAGCAGGTAAGCCAGCGATTGTCCGGCAACGATGACCAGAGGGATGCGCGCGATTTCGCCCAGGCCCCGGTGCGGGTAGATCCCGACACGAGCGACAAGCAGCGCAGCAAAGACACCGACGAAGAGAGCTGCGATGGTCAGACTAGTCAGGCGAAGAACGTCCCAGCCGTTCCACGCGGGATCCGGCGCGGGCAGGGCGGTTTCGACAGGTTGGATGTTGGCAAGATTGCCCTCTGCCGAAGGGACCCCTTCATCGCTGTGATCGCCGGCAGTTCGCGCAACTTGGACGGGCACTAACGCTCTTCCGTCGTCAAGCGCTTCACCGGACTGTGGCGCCGACGTTCGAGCTTCGAATTGTTCGTCGGGCGAAAGACTCACGCATGCTCTCCGGTGCCAGTGGGCGCAAGTTCGCTGTTTGCCGAAGCATTTCTTCCTGATTCAATCTTCTCTGACTCGTGACTCACCAACCCGTTTCTTAACGAACTATTTTGCGCGAAGCCATTTTTCCCTGGACCATTCCTTGCCGATCCGTTCTTTGTCGAACCATCGAAATAGGCAGTCAGCGCCTGGCCGGTATAAGATTTTTTGACGCGTGCAACTTGTTCGGGCGTGCCCTGCGCGACAATCCGTCCCCCTTCTTCTCCGCCCTCCGGGCCGAGATCGACGATCCAATCCGCGTTTCGAATCACGTCCAGATTATGCTCGATGATAATGACCGTGTTGCCGAGATCGGTAAGCCGGTGCAGAACGTCGAGCAACTTGCGCACATCGTCGAAATGCAATCCGGTGGTTGGCTCGTCCAGCAGATAAAGAGTTTTGCCGGTCTGCCGCTTGCTCAGTTCGCGCGCGAGTTTGATGCGCTGCGCTTCCCCTCCAGAAAGAGTAACGGCAGATTGACCGAGGTGAATGTATCCCAAGCCGACGTCGACCAGCGTCTGCAATTTTTGCCGCACCTGCGGGATGTTCTCCAGAATCGGAAGCACATCCGACACCGGCATCTCGAGCAGGTCGGCGATGGAATAGCCGTTGTAGCGCACCGCCAGCGTCTCGTGGTTGTAGCGGCGTCCGCCGCACCCCTCGCACTGCACGTAAACATCGGGCAGAAAGTTCATTTCGATACGGCGCTGGCCCTCGCCCTGACATGCCTCGCAGCGCCCGCCGGAAACGTTGAAAGAAAAACGCCCCGGCTTGTATCCACGCTCGCGCGATTCAGGCAGCATGGCATAAAGGTCGCGAACCGCCGAGAAAATTCCCGTGTAAGTCGCTGGATTGGAGCGCGGAGTGCGGCCGATCGGAGATTGATCGATGCGAATCACCTTGTCGATCAACTCCGCTCCCGTGATCGCCTTGTGACTCCCTGGTTCTTCGCGCGAACGATAAAGCTGCTTGGCGAGCGCGCGATACAGAATGTCATTGACCAGAGTCGATTTGCCCGAGCCGGAAACGCCCGTCACCACCGTCATCACGCCGAGCGGAAAGACCACGTCGAGATTCTTGAGGTTATTTTCGCGCGCGCCCATGACGGCAATCGCTTTTCCATTCGGACTGCGCCGCTCGGCTAGCATCGCAATCTGCTGGCGTCCGGCGATGTAGGCGCCGGTGAGTGAATCGGGCGAGTCCATGATTTCGGCGGGCGTACCGCTTGCGACCAGCGCGCCGCCGTGCCGTCCAGCGCCGGGGCCAAGGTCGATGACGTAATCGGCGCGGCGAATCGTTTCTTCATCGTGCTCGACCACGAGCACGGTGTTGCCCAAGTCACGCAGATTCTCCAACGCGGCCAGCAGTCGCCCGTTATCGCGATGATGCAGCCCAATCGAGGGCTCGTCGAGTACATAGAGAACGCCGCGCAGCTTCGATCCGATTTGTGTTGCGAGGCGAATGCGCTGCCCTTCTCCACCAGAAAGCGTGGCGGCTGAGCGGCCCAACGAAAGGTAGCCGAGTCCGACATTGTGCAGAAATTCAAGCCGTTCGGTAATTTCATGCAAGATGCGGCCGGCGATGGTCAGTTCCCGACCGGTCAATTTGATCTTGCGCGCCGCGTCGAGCGCGCGCGCAATCGGAAGACTGGTGAAATCGGCGATCGACATGCCATTCACCTTTACCGCCAGGCTCTCAGGACGCAGCCGCCTGCCGTGGCACACCGAACACTCCGTCGCCGACATGAAATCGAGCAGATAGTCGCGATAGGTATCAGAGGTCGAGGCTTCGAGATTCTGCCGGAGATAGCCGAGAATCCCGAGAAATCCTGTCTTTCGTTCGCGCTGGCCACCGCGCTGCGGCTCGCCATTCAGCAAAAGATTCTGAATCTTGTCGGGAAGTTTTTCGAATGGCGTGGCCAAATCGAAACCGTAGGCCTGGACAACCAACTGGATGCTGCGAACCAGGTTCTGCGAGGATGACCCTGGACCCAATCCTCCATCGAGCAGAGGCTTTGACCAATCGACAATCACCTTCGCAGGATCGAGATCGTAGCGGCTGCCCAACCCGTGGCACTCCGGACAAGCTCCATAAGAACTGTTAAAGGAAAACGACCGCGGCTCCAGTTGCGGAACGCTGATGCCGCAGTCCGGGCAGGCGAGTCGCGCGGAATAAAGCGTTTCGTCGCCGTTGACTACGGCAACGAGCACAAGGCCGCCACCAAGTTTCATGGCAAGGCCAACCGACTGTTCGAGGCGATGTTCAATCCCAGGCTTCACCAGCAGTCGATCGACCACGACCTCGATGGTGTGATTCTTACGCTTGTCGAGCGCAAGATCATCTTCCAGATTTACCAGCTCGCCGTCCACGCGGGCGCGAGAAAAGCCATGCTGAATCAGCTTCTCCATCTCTTTCTTGAATTCGCCTTTGCGGCCGCGCACGATCGGAGCCATGATCATGACGCGATCGTCGGGGGTGAGGGACATAACGCGCTGCACAATCTGCTCAGCCGATTGCCGAGTGATTGGCTTGCCGCAGTTCGGGCAGTGCGGCACTCCGATCGACGAGTAGAGCAGGCGCAGGTAATCGTAGATCTCGGTGATCGTGCCAACCGTCGACCGCGGGCTGCGGCTGGTGGTCTTCTGCTCAATCGAAATCGATGGACTGAGGCCGTCGATCGAGTCGACGTCAGGCCGCTCCATCTGATCAAGAAACTGGCGCGCATAGGCCGACAGCGTTTCGACGTAACGGCGCTGGCCCTCCGCGTAAATCGTGTCGAACGCAAGCGAGGACTTCCCGGAGCCGCTCAGACCCGTAATCACCGTCAAAGTATTACGAGGAATCTCGACGTCAATATTCTTCAGGTTGTGCTGGCGCGCGCCGCGCACCGAAATCCGGGTGATGGCCATTTAGACGGTACTTTGATGCACTTCCGTAACGTGGACGGGTTCTAAGAAATGTTGGAGAGTGGAGATACGCAGTCCGATTCCCGTATCTTATTTGTTAACACCAGCGGGGGTCAAATGCGGCTAGAGTTAAGACACTTGCAGCCGGGCTTTGCCGGCAAGGGCCATTATTGTGAACGAGATTTTTGTAGCTTTTATACTCAGCACCACTGCACTTTTAACCGTTCTTTTGGGTGTTTTTGGCGCTTATTGCGCGGTTTGCTGGATTTTAGCCGCCGTCAACCCTTCCCGCCCGTCCCCCGCTCTGTCAGGGTTAGTTCCAAATCGCGGCCACGCCAGCGGCGACTAAGCCACTCTGCCTAACTTCCATCAACCTGTGTGATCTTTCTCGAAGTCCGTCCCCGCCTACTGCGGAGGCGGTTGCTGCGGAGCAGCAATCG
>Ga0209380_10002954_pt1 | contig 10686 bp, 9 predicted proteins | sample HubBroMetageWFT6_FD_188347 | JGI IMG/M metagenome (GOLD analysis project Ga0209380, IMG submission 188347) | Warmed and freeze-thawed soil microbial communities from the Hubbard Brook experimental Forest, New Hampshire - Hubbard Brook CCASE Soil... | ecosystem: Environmental > Terrestrial > Soil...
GAGTTGGCGCATCACCCGGTCAAAGGCGACATGACCTACGACCAATACGTCGGCCGGGCCGCTCTCGAAAAGATCGGTAAGAAGAAGTGGAACAAGCGGGTGGCGAGGGTCATCGAGATCCTGCGAACAGTGGTCAATTTCGATCATCTCTATATCGGCGGCGGCAACTCCAAGGCGGTCAAGTTCGAGCTGCCGCCCGATGTGAGTCTGGTGTCGAATATGGACGGCCTGCTCGGCGGGATCGCGCTGTGGCGCACCGAGGCGCCGACGCGCCGTTTGGGCAACGGAGCGCGTGGCCGCGCCGCGGCTGCGAAGGAGAGTGGCGGAAACGGCAGGACGGCAGCCCGGCGGCGCGCCGCCAAGGCGGCGCCACAGCCCAAGGTCGCCAAGGCGGCGACGCCGCGGCAGCCCCGGCGCCGCTCGGTCGCAGCCTCGGCGGCGCAAAAGGAAGCCGCCGCGGATGGCCATGCGCGGACGCTGACAGCGTCCCAACCCAGAAGCGGGATTACATTCGCGGTACCCCCCGGCGCCTGCGATTGCCACGTTCACGTCTTTGGTAAAGCCGCGGAATTTCCATTCGCGGCGCGGCGGGGTTACACCCCGCCGCCGGCAAGCACCGAGGAGCTGCTGGCGCTGCAGCGTGGGCTAAGTTTGTCGCGCGTCGTCATCGTTCAGCCGAGCATCTACGGCAGCGATAATTCCTGCACGCTCGACGGCATGCGCCGGCTCGGGGAGCGTGTCCGCGGCGTCGCGGTCATCGACGATACGACCTCGAATGCTGCGCTCGATGAAATGCACCAAGCGGGCGTGCGCGGCATCCGCGTCAATCTCGAAACCGCCGGGGAAACCGATCCAGACGCCGCGCGACGCAATCTGCTCGCTGCCGTGGAGCGCGTAGCGCCGCGTGGCTGGCACGTGCAGGTGTACACGCGGCTCTCTGTGGTCTCGGCCCTGGCCGACGAAATTACTCGGCTTTCGGTGCCGATCGTCATCGATCACTTCGGCGGAGCGCAGGCTTCGGCAGGGATCCGTCAGCCGGGCTTTTCCGATCTGCTGGCGCTGGTCAAGGCGGGTTACGCTTACGTCAAGGTGTCTGCCGCCTATCGCAGCTCCGAGAAGGCCCCGGCCTATGACGACGTCGCGCCGCTGGCTCGCGCTCTGATCGACGCCAACCCCGACCGGATTGTGTGGGGGACGGACTGGCCGCACCCGCATGCTGCGCCTCCCGGCGCGGCGTTCGACCAGGTGGCCCCGCTATACGATATCGACGACGGCCTGGCTCTCAATCAGCTGGCGTCGTGGGCACCCGACGCGGCGATACGCCACAAGATCCTCGTCGACAATCCGGCGCGACTGTACGACTTCCCAACGCTATAGAGGCGAGCGGCGACCGGATGGCCGCCGCGAACACATTGGGGTGGGGGATCGGCTCTTTGCCGAAGCAACGGTTTGCTTTTGCCGCATTGCTGCTCGGCCTCGCGCCGGCGATTGCCGGGTGCGAAGCGCCCCGCACCCAGGCGGTAGCGCCACGGCCGAGCGCGGGGAGCGACGTGCACATCCCGCCTTTCGCGCGGGTGCCATATCAACCCTTCTCACGCGAGGCGGCGGTGCAGATCGCGCTCAGGGAATGGCATGCCTTCGGCTCGCCGGTAGTGTTGCCAAATACCGAGCTGCCTTTCGACAATGAGCGGGCAGAAGGACTTTGGCAGCGGGTCGGCGAATATTGGTGGCTTGGCCTGCCCATGGGCGATCCGGACCAGGGCTTCACCGGCAAGCACGACAGCAACGGCCGCGTGTTCCCGGCACAGGAGGATGAGAATTACGCCTGGTCTGCGGCCTTCATCGATTATGTGATGCGGATGGCCGGAGCGGGAAACCGGTTTTTCTATTCGCCGACCCATTCCGACTACATCAACGCCTCGGTAGGCGCACCGTCCGGGCTGGTCACCGTCGCGCAACGGCCGGAGAGCTATGCGCCGCAGCGCGGCGACCTGATCTGCATGTGGCGCGGACAGCATCCGATCCGGTACGACGACCTGCCGACCGGCCGCTTTCCCGGCCACTGCGACATCGTCGTCGCGGTGAATCCAGGCTCGCTCGACGTGATCGGCGGCAACGTCGACAACTCGGTGTCGATGAAGCACATCCCCGTGGCCGTCGACGGGCACCTCGCCAATCCCGACGGAACGGTCGTGGATCCCGACCACCCGTGGTTCGTGGTGCTCCGCGTCGCCTACGACGCCTAGCGGGCAGCCGGCGCGAGAGCGGCGATCACCTCACGCCCGCGACCGCCATCGATCATGGCGTCCTGGAAGGACGGATCGCGCTCGATAACGCGGCGATAGGTTGCGGCAACGGCGGCGACAATCTCGCCGTCGCGACCGAGCAGCGCGTCGCCGAATTCGAGAATGCGCAAATTGGGCCAGGCCCGCGGTCGGATGGTTGTTACCGCGTCGAATATCGCGACCGCCGGTCGATCGGGCCACGCCTGGGCTAGGATCAGCGCCGCAGATGCCGTCGAGCGCGAGACCCCGGCATGGCAATGAATGAGGAGATGACTCTGCGGCACATCAATGAGTTCGCGCCCGAAGGCCAGCAGACGCTCAACATCGCCGACTACCGGGGCGACGCGGTCAGGCGTCGGTTCAATGATGTCGTGAAAGCGCAGCGCTATCCGCCGATGCGGTGGAAAACGGGCAAAGGCTGGCGGATCGTCGATATCCGGATCGAGGATCGACAGCACATGTGTAACCTCCGCAGTGCAGTGCGCGTCGAGCTCGGGGATGCCGCAGATCGTCAGGCGGAACGGCAGCTTGTGCGGAGAAATCGCGGGCATCTGTGTCATATAGGCGATCGCACTGGAGACAGGGAACGGCAATTTGCCGCGACGGCACTCACTATGCCGCTCGCGCCCGCCGCGTTTTCAGCGCGCGTGCCCCGCGTTGCTTGCCGTAGCGGGTTTCCAGTTCGGCGACGACCTTGGCCTCGGGGACACAGCGGGTGCCCCCGAGCCATAGTTCTTCGACACGACCATTCTTTCCTCGCACACGGCGCACGGTTTCACCATGATTCGCGAAGCCGTTGGCAAGGGTGATGCGGCCTTCATTCTCGCTCGAAACCGTGATCTCGCTGGCGTCCATCACCGGGTTCAGCATCCCCGGTGCGGCAATCACGACGCGGTGCCCCATGGGCACGAGATCGATCGCATACCACGGCGTCCACCATCGCCCGGTCCAGTCCCGCACCCGTGCCGTCGGTGCTCCACGCCGGGCAAAACTTCCCAGGATCTGGATGATCCCGCCCCACCACAGATGCGCCCAGCCATCGATCGCATTCGTCAGTACCGAAACCGTGAGCCCGTGTTCCGGCAGGACGGAGGTGCGGGTGATAAAGCCCTGGAAACCGCCGCCATGGCCGAACCAGTCGCAATCGGCGGTCCTCCCGCTCGCCACTCCAAGCCCATACCAGCTCCCAAAAGTAGAGTGAGGATCCTGCCACTGGCGCCGGACCATCTCGCGGCGGCTTGCCACCGACAGCACGCTGCGCCGTGCCGCCGGGTCGAGCTGGGCAAAAAAGCGCACCAGATCCGCCGCGGTGCTGACAAAACCAGTGGCGGGGGCCAGCGCGTTGGTCGGGTTGTCGCCCGGGATGACCACTCGCTTGCCGAGTGGCCGCATGCCGCTATGGCCGCGGGCGAGCGGGACGCTGCGCGGAACCGGCATGTCCGGCTCCGTCTCCTCAAGACCGGCAACCGCGACAATCTCGCGCTTAATCCAATCCCGGTAACTCTCGCCGGTGATGGCCTCGATCAGCATCCCGATCAGGCCAAAGCCGTGATTGGAATATTTGAAGCGGGTATTGGCTTCGATAATTGGCGGCGCGGCGAGATCGGCACGCAATTCCTGCTCGTCGAGGAACGGTCTCCGGTCAGCCCACTGCCCGCTGTCCCAGCCGTCGCGGACGAGCCCCGCGCTATGCGACAGAATCTGGGCAATCGTCGCTTCGGCGATGTCACGATGCAGGCCCTCCACATATTGGCCGATTGAATCGTCGAGTCTGAGCCGCCCCTTCTCGCGCAGCTTCATGATGCCCGCGCTGGTGAAACTTTTCGAATGCGAGGCGACGCGAAAGCGGTGACGCGGCGTCAGGATCGTGCGCCGGTCGAGATCGGCATGGCCGAAGGCCCGTTCGAGGACGACCTTACCCCCGTCGGCGATCGCGATGACGCAGCCCGGCAGCTCGGACTCGCCCATCTGAAATTCAATCCAGCGCGGGATGTAATCGAGCGCGGCCGGCAGCCACTTGTTCATCTGCCGCGCCCCCCGCGCCGACGCCGATCGTTCATGCCCAGGCGGGCTTGCGGGCGAGGAAATCCCTGAAGCCCTCTCGTGGGTGACCAGCGGCGAGCCAGGTTGCGCGCGCTTCGTCTTCGAGATCGTAGCGGCCGCGCCAATCCAAGCCTAGCCCCTCATGCAGCAGACGCTTGATGCCCTGCACCATGCGCGGATCGTTCTTGGCGATCATCTGCGCCATCTCGACCGTGGCCTCGATCAGCTTCGCCGATGGCACGACCTGGTTGAGGAGGCCGATGCGTTCTGCTTCCTCCGCAGCGACCACGCGGCCGGTGTAGAGCAGCTCCTTGGCTTTTGGCATGCCGACCAGAGCCGGCAGCGACCAGGTCGAATTCACCCGGCCATAGCTCGCGGCCAGAAAGCGGAACTGCGTCTTCTCGCAGCCGACGCGTAAATCGAGCGAGGACGACAGCAGCGCAGCGCCGCCATAGGCGAGGCCGTTGATCGCGCCGATCAGCGGCTTTGAATAGCTGGCGATATGCCACGAGATCTTGCCGCGTGTATCACTGCGTTTCGCCAGTTCCTCGGAGCTGAGGCCAGCCATTTCGTGAATGTCGGCGCCGGCGGAAAACGCGCGGTCGCCGGCGCCCGTCAGGATTACCGCCTTGATTGCCTCGTCCTGCTCGTATTCGGTCAGCGCCTCGTCGAGCTCACTCATCAGCGGAAAGCTCAGCGCGTTGAGCTTTTCGGGCCGGTTCAGCGTGATCAGGGCGACGCCGTCGAGACGCTCGGCAATAATCAATTCGTAGGCCATCCCTCGCTCTCCTTCCCTCCCAATACCGCGCGGCGCATTATGCCAGCCGAGGGAGCGGATAGCTTCACCTATTGGGAGGAGCACGATGGGCGGATCGCTGGACGGCGTGCGGGTTCTCGAATTGGCGCGGTATCAGGCCGGGCCGCGCGGCGGCATGATCCTTTCCGACCTCGGCGCCGAGGTCATTAAGGTCGAGAAGATCGGCGGCGAGGAAACGCGCCGTTCGGAGCCGGTGGTACGCGGGCAGAGCGTTTATTTCTCGGTTTATAACCGCGGCAAGAAGAGTCTCTGCCTCGACATGCGCACCGAGCGCGGCAAGGAAATCTTCGCCGCGCTGGTGCCGGCCGCCGACATCGTGCTGCAGAACTTCCGACCCGGGGTCATGGAGAAGATGGGTTTCGGCTACGAGCGCCTCTGCCAGCTGAAGCCGGACATCATCCTGGTGTCGGTATCGGGCTTCGGCCAGTACGGGCCTTATCGCGACCGCCCAGCGTTCGATCCCTTGGGGCAGGCGATGAGCGGACTGATGAGCCTGACCGGCGCGCCCGTCGGACGGCCGCTCGGCGCCGCCACCTCTCTCGTCGACCGCTACACTTCGCTGCACGCGACGATCGGCACGCTGGCGGCGCTCCGCCATCGCGACCGCACCGGCGAGGGCCAGGTCGTTGATTGCTGCCTGCTCGACTCCGCCTTCACGATGGTCGAGATTCCGCTCTCCTACTATCTGGCGACCGGGCAAGAAGGCGGCGAGGCTGGCCGACCGCCCTATCAGGCGAAGGATGGCCATGTCGTGATCTCGGCTTCGGGCCGTGAGATGGCGACCCGCTTGATTCGCATTGCCACCGGCGACGAAAGCGCCGTCGCGGAGGGCTATACCAGCCGGGTCGGGCAGGACGATCCGCGCAAACAGGCGGTGGCGAAATGGTGCGCCGAGAACACAGTCGAGCACATCGTCGCGACGCTGCTCGCCGCGGAGATTCCGGTGGCGCCCGTCAAGACCATCCCGCAAGCCGCCGAAGACCCGCATCTCTGGGAACGCGAGATGCTGGTCAAGATGCCGGACGCGCTGGCCGGCGAGATCCACGTGCCCGGTGCGACGATCAAGATGTCGAAGACGCCGGGCAGGGTTGGGCCGGTGCCGACCCCGGGCGAGCACACCGACGAAATCCTGTCGTCACTGCTCGGCTACGGCAGGGCGACGCTCGCCGATCTGCGCGCCGCGGAGGTGATCGCGTAGTTGCGGCACCACCGGAGCGGCGCCGCAACCGTCAAGCGACTGGCCACTGCTGACCCGCCGCAGAGCGATCAGCGGTAGTGTTTCGCCCGCACTTCCGCTGCGGCCTTCAGCTTCGCCCTATCCTCGTTCCGCCGCGCGACCACGTCGGCGCTTAGCGTGATCCGCTTGTCCAGCGCCATTTGCCGAGTCTGATTCTCGACAAAGACGCGGAGGCTCAATCCCGGCGGCACGGGGCCGAGATTTTTCAGCTGCGGTGGCTCGTTCGGATCGACCCAGAGGATCTGCTGCACCTCACCGGCCTGCGGGTCGACAAAACTGATATAGCCGCCCTTGAGGATCTCGCGCGGTGCTTTGATCGCGCCGGTGAAGCTGTACCGGGTGCCGGGCGTTGCTGCCGCGTCATAGAAATGCGGCGTGATGAAATCCGACACTGAGATGCCATCGATCAAATAGGTGAACGGGTCGGCCTCGCACGGATCGCAAGCCTCGACCAGATATTCGAAGCGCCCGGTGGTGTCGTGGATATGGCCTCCGCTGATCGCGATTGCCATCGACGTCTGCAGCCGGTTGCCGCTCGGGTCGACCAGCATCTCGATCGTCTCGTGGCTGGCATCGACGGTCCATTCGTTGCTGTTCGGCGTCAGCACGACCTTGGCGAAAGGTTGTCCGTGCTGTGTCTGATGGAACCCGCCTTCACCGGGCGGCAGCTGATCGACAAGCTGCACCGGCCACACCCCTTGCGGAATACGATTCGAGTCCGGCAGGTACGACACCGTCGCGCTGATCGGCCAGAATTGCGGCAGATCGCGCGTCACCTGGATGTTGAGCGCGGCAGCGGCCGCGGTCATCGTGTGCGGATCGACCTTCCCCGTCATATCGACGAGGCCGACTTTCACCATCAACATTGCAACCTCCCTCATTGGGCAAACCTAATGGTTTGCCACTGCCTTTAGCAGTTCGGCGCCGTTTGGCGTGCCCCAGCCTGATACGGCGTCGTAAGCCGGCGTCGCACTGTAACCGCCGATCTTGTCCGTTACATTGTTGCCGGACACAACGTCGGTGCAGCCGGCTTGCCCGATCGTCGGCCCGCCGACACCGCCACTGACCGTTTGGTACAGCAGCGGTGTCAGATAGCCGATCCGCTTGCCGGCGCCGCGCGCGCCGTTGATCAGCGTGACCAGAGACGCCCAAAGCGGCGTCGCGGCGCTCGTCCCGCCATTCGGCTGGGCTCCGCCATCGACCACCAGCAGGTAGGGCGAGGCGTTCCAGTCAGCATTGGCGGCGATGTCGGGAACGCATCGGCCGAGGATCGCGCCGGGGTTGACCGATTTGATCGTCACTCCTTCCTGCCAATTCGGCCGCGGGAACACCGCGCTGACGCCGCCTCCGGTGCTACCGCCCTGATCCGCCCTAAGCCCGTCGCCTTCCTTCCAGCAAATGTCCGGCTGCGTCCCGCCCTTAACCGGGATGGTCGTACCTCCGACCGCCAGCACGTACGGACTTGAGGACGGGAAATCAGCGTGCGCGTGCCCATCGCTGATCGCGTCGCTGGACCCATCGTCGCCCGCCGCGACACACACCGTGATCCCGAGAAGGGCTGCTTCCTTCAGCGTCTCGTTCACCTGGGTCATCGCCTGATTCGTCCAGATATCAGCGTCTTCGGCGAAGCCCCAGCTGACCGACAACACTCCCGGATTGTTGGTCTTGTCCTGCATCGCCGCGTCCAAAACCGTGATCCAGCCTTGCTCGGTGAACTGGGCAAAATAGATCGCGATGGTCGCTTTCGGGCAGATCCCGGCAACGACCTCTACGTCGAGCATCACTTCGCCTTCCGCACCGTCCTTTGCGGAGGTCGAAGTTCCATCGGTGCTGATGGTGACGACCTTGGGGACGCTGACACCGGCAAGCGTGCAGAAATGCTGTAGGTCGCTGGCGAAGTATCCGCCGCCGAACTCGAGCAGCCCGACTGTCTGGCCGCCGCCGTCACCTGGCGGGAAGTTGTAGTGCGACGCCAGCTGGGCCGGGGTGTACCAAGACGACGGCGTCGACGATATCGCTTTCGCGTGTGCTGTGTCACTGATCGGGTGCCTTCTGCGACGAGCGACGCGTCGATCGTCAAGGCCGAACACGCCTTGCACAATTCCCTGCACTTCCGCGGGAACGTGCACACGGCCAACGCGACCGCGATAATTGCCGCTCGGGTGCGCGTAGTCGAAGAGCTTCACCTGAAAGGCATTCTCCATCTGCGTAACCGTGCCGGATAGCCGAACGCTCCGGGTTGCCGGATCTGCCTGCACCTTGGTCAGACCGAACCGCTGGAAGGCGCGCACCACCGCATCGAGATCTTCCTCGGAGGCTCCATAGGTTGCGGCAAGCTCCTCGCGCGTCATTGTCGTTGAAGGACGGCCCGCCAGCTCCGGCAGCTCTCTCTTTCCCCGAAGCTTCAATAATACTTCGAGACTCGTATGAGGGTTCGTGGGCCCAAGGGCTCGCGCACCTGGCAAAGCGACCCGATCACTGCCCGGGACGGCTGCATGCGTATTGTCGGCCATGATCTCCTCCCGCTGTTGAAGCCGCTGAACGTTCTGCCCCGTTCGCGCTTGGTTGAATGCCGCATCGACGATCACCCACCTGACGGTCGCGCTCGCCGCGATCGTAAAAGACCTGATCGGCGACGCGTCGAGTTCTTCAACGCGCCCGCCAGAACCGTCGACCGGCGCCTCACCAGTGGGGGTTCTGGAGCGTAATTAAAAATCAGATCCTCGATCGCGAGATGACCCGCCATGCGGTGTCTCCCTGCCCGGGTTTTTTTGTTTCCAAACATTTCACGGGCAGCTGCCGCACACTGTAGGCCTAGTCTTTGTCGCGGCGAGTGAACTGCGTCACATTCTAGGAAATATATTCCATGCGACCGATGGCGCTCAGCTGGCGACAGCGTTCAGATCCGCTTCCAGCCTTGCGATGTCGAACCCCGGAGCGAAGCCCGGGTTGGTCGCCTCCGGCGGCACGATCGCATAGGCCTCGTCGACGCATTCGTCCCACCACGTCCAGCTGCCTTGCTGGGTGTTTCCCCAGGTCAGGACGGTGACCAGGTTCGGATCGTAGCCAACGGCGAAGACGGCGTGGCCGTGATGGGTCAGCCGGCCGGGTGTCCATGGCTGTTTCGCATCGAACTCGTGGATGCAGTTCTCCTGCACCTGAAACCCGAGATACACGCCGCCGAACAGCTGGATCGCCTGCTGCACGTGGGTGTGGTTCCTCGGGTCGATCTTGACGAAGGCCAGGATCCCGTCGCCGTTCGTAGCGTGGCGGCGCCAGTGATTCATGACCTGAAGCTCGTCGAGGCCGCTGTCCAGACCGCCCGTCAGCCGCAGGTACAGTTTCATCACCTCCTGCTCAGTCATGATCCGCATCTCGTGCCCGGTCAGCGCGCGCTGGACCGTGATGGCGTGCGCGAGTGCGGCGGTCGCGCAGTCGCCGAGCCGCTCGTTGCCGTCCATTGGAAACAGCTTGGTCACATCGCTCGCCCGAAGATTGTCGAAGACGTGCGCTAGCACGTTTAGCTCCGCCAATGGCGGCGCGCGATCCCGCGTCAGATAGTCTTTAAAGCGCAGCGTGCGGTAATCGCTCTTGGGCGGATGCTTGCCGAAACGGTATCCCGGCATTTGGCCCCTCCTCCGGTTCCGACGCTTCCCGGTCAACACAGAGCGCGTCGGCGCAACAATTGATTGCACCGCTTGATAATCGCCGTTTCGCAACAAGACCTGTGACGCACATCACAGATACAAAGAATGGTACGAAAAAACTCTGATCTCGCGGGGTGCTTATTTGTTCGCTGCCCAATCCGGTAACCCGGCCAAGTGCGATGGTGCTGTGGCGAGCCGGGGGCGCCGCTAACGCACGCCGCAGCAGCGCAAGTGTCGAAAACTGCGGTATAGCTGCGATCAGCCGCCAGAACGAAGCTGAGGGCAAGACATGAACGACACTGCGGTTCGCCAGACTCGCCGTATTTCCCACACCGAGCTCGTCCGCTTCATCGCCGCGGCGTATCGTGCCGTCGGCATAAGCGTAGCGGACGCGGACAAGGCGGCCGAATTGATGGCCGCCTCCGACATCTCCGGCGCCGACGGACACGGCGTCTTCCGCCTGCCGCAATACATCCGCCGCATTAAGGCGGGCGGGCTGAACACGAGTCCCGAGATCCGCGTCATGCGCCGCGCAAAGGCCACCGCCCTGGTCGATGGCGACAACGGGCTCGGCAGCCTGGAAAACCGTTGACCGACCCGAACCGCGCGGATGACGGCTTTCTGTTGCCGATCGGCGGCTATAAGGGCGCGGCCTTG
>Ga0209380_10002961_pt1 | contig 10668 bp, 11 predicted proteins | sample HubBroMetageWFT6_FD_188347 | JGI IMG/M metagenome (GOLD analysis project Ga0209380, IMG submission 188347) | Warmed and freeze-thawed soil microbial communities from the Hubbard Brook experimental Forest, New Hampshire - Hubbard Brook CCASE Soil... | ecosystem: Environmental > Terrestrial >...
ACGACTGGGGTGGAGTTTCTCCAGTGACAAAAGATTTCATCAACCCGGAAGCCGCCTGGCCGCAGATCTCTTCGCTGGCGGAGAGAACTGCGAAGGCAGGGTTCGTCTTGCGCGAACGGTTGGCAATCTATCCGGAATTTTCCACGTGCCCGGAATTCGTGAGCGAGCAACTGCAACCGTACGTTCAAAAGCTGCGGGGTGGGGATGGCTATGCTCGAGGGGAGTGTAACCCATGCTGAAAGCAGTGAATGCCGAATGGATCGCAATTCCCTTGGATCGAGCGATTGCGGCGGCGAGCCGAAACGTCGCCGACGCCCTGGAAAAAGTCCTCGCGGGGAACGATTTGGGCCTCGATGAGGGACTGACACTGGCCACGGTCGAAGGGAACGACCTGCTGGCTCTGCTGAAAGTCGCTGATGAGCTTCGGCGGGGTGCAGTCGGCGACCGCGTCACGTACGTAGTGAACAGGAATTTGAATTTCACCAACGTTTGCATCGTCGGCTGCGCTTTTTGCGGGTTCAGCCGGGGGCCGGATTCGCCGGAAGCTTATTTTCATTCCACGGACACGCTGATTGCCAAGTCACTCGAGGCGGTCAAGCGTGGGGCCACGGAAGTGTGCATTCAAGGCGGTCTCCCGAAAGACCTCGACGGCTACTATTACGTTGAACTTCTTCGCGCCATCAAGGCTCGATTGCCTGAACTTCATGTGCACGCCTTTTCGCCCATGGAAATCACGTACGGCGTCGAGAAAACGCGCCTGCCCCTGCGCGAGTATCTGGTCATGTTGAAAGAATCCGGATTGGGCAGTATCCCGGGGACGGCCGCGGAAATTCTGGACGACAATGTGCGCAGATCTCTCAGCCCCAATAAATTGAAAGTTCGGCAATGGATTGAAGTCATTCGCACGGCACACAGCCTCGGCATCCCCTCGACTTCCACGATGATGTATGGCCATACCGAGCTTCCCGAACACTGGGTAAGGCACATGCTTCTGCTTCGCGACATTCAAAAGGAAACTCGCGGATTTACGGAATTTGTTCCGCTTGGATTCATCCATTCCAAAACCAAACTTTTCCAGAGCGGAGCTGCCCGCGCGGGACGTTCAATCCACGAGGATTTGATCGTTCATGCGCTCGCCCGCGTGCTTTTGCACGGCTACATCCGCAACATTCAAGTCTCTTGGGTCAAACTTGGTTTTGAGCAATCCTTGACGTGTTTGCAAGCGGGAGCGAACGATTTCGGAGGCACCTTGATGGAGGAGAGCATCTCGAAGATGGCTGGGGCGAATTTCGGCGAATATGTCTCGCCCGGCGAATTCCGTGCCATGATCCGAACCATTGGACGGATCCCTGCCGAGCGCTCAACGACTTATGGAATCCGCAAAGTTTTTGAGAATCCGGACGCAGAGGAGCGCCTTCCAGTTGAACCAATGCCGGTACTCACCTCCCCGGCAAATCATGCGCCGGTAACCGCAACGGGTTACTGAACCCAAGTAACACGGTTTACGAAAGGGCCTGGATCAGCTCAGGAAGGTTGATACCACTTAGATTTGTCTGCGGGCTGAGTTCGTCTATCTGGTAGTGATTCCAAATGCATTCTAGGGATTGGCTTGCCACTGGGCCACAGATTGGAAGACGCGCTAACGTTGTGGGCTTCGCGCATGCCGCTTGAGCGGCAGCGATTTGGATGATAAGACAAGCCGGGAGTCGCCTTCGTCTCTCCCAGACCGAGGACTCGACCAAAACCTCGGGCGGGTCATTTGTACCTCGTTGGCTTCGGGCGGAGGAGTGAGAAGTTCCACGCCAAGATTCCCACTTTAGTCGTATAGTTGGCGAGGAGGGAACGGACGCTATCTCACTTGCAACTTTAGGGAGCCAACCATGAAGACGCTATCAAACATTCTTGGAGCAATAGTGGTTTGCATGGTCTTACTGCTGGTGACGCTGCGCTTCACTGGCCTCAATCCTCACGGAGATACGCCCGGTCGCGGGAGTTATCCCGGTTTATGGCTCAGCGGGAATCTCGTAACGACTCCGGTTGCCGATTGGTCATTCACTGACAGCATTCAAACCGTGAAAGTTCAGACCAACACCTGGTATCTAATTCCCCACTCGGTAACAACTTGGTGTATCGCCTATAATGGCCAGCTTTATCTGGCTACTTCTGGGGCTGCAACCAGACAATGGCCTCGAAATGTGGCCCGTGATCCCCATGTGCGTCTGAAGATAGGCAATCAATTGTATGATCGGACCTTAATGGTTGTCACTGATCCGGCCGAAAGAGAAGCCGTGCTCCAGATCAGAGCGAAAAAATACTCTCAGAAGTACCCGCCAGTGGGTCAAACATTTACCGTATATCACGTAATGCCTAGCTAGTGGCTTACTGGATTTTTGATTGCAACGTGGGTGATCGGCGAGGTGTTGATCTTTACCTGGTTCATGCCAGATTTCATAGCTGATGCACCTATTCAGCCTGAAAGGACGTCTTCCCGTGCGAGCAGTAGTCAGCCGTCAAGATCACGGGTTGTGACTTGCTCCGCGAGGATGTCGAGGCGGCCCTGCGTGATAGAAAAGTGCCGTTGGCAGGATTGATCCCAAGATTGCCAATCGGCTCGAGCGCTGGATTGAAAGCGAAGGCGATGTGCCGGGCGATTTGGGAACGGATGGGCTGGAGTAAGTACAAGTTGCGTCGCGTCGTCAACAGTGCGAAGCCCATTTGCTGCGACGCTCTTTATTACTTGACGTATTTCTTCACATCTTTCGGGCCGACCTCCGCCCCATAGATGACCCCCTTCGCATCCGCCGCGACGCCCTCTGCCGCGCTTGTCCCGGTAGCATTTTCCGCGGGGTCCGGAATGAACGCCGTGACCAAGCCATCCTTGGCGCTTCCGACTCGAATGCCCCTCTTCCATGCGGAATGGTCCCGAGCCACCGAGCCCGATTCGGAGTCGGCAACGTACATGACATCGTTCTTGCCGATGAAAATCCCGCTGGGTCGGCTGAATTGCTTCCATTGGTCGATGAATTTCCCTTCCTGGTCGAAGATCTGAATCCGATTATTACCGCGGTCCGCAACGAACAGCCGTCCCTTGGAATCGAATGCGAGCGCGTGCGGTATGTTGAGCTCCCCGGGGGCCGAACCTTTCTTCCCCCACGTCATGAGGAACCTCCCATCTTTTGAGAACTTCACGATACGCGCGTTGCTGTTCCCTCCATGTCCGTCCGCGACGAAAATGTCTCCGTTCGCAGCAATCGCGACAGCCGAAGGCTGATTGAAGGTGTCCGCACTGTCTCCGGCCACTCCTGCCTTGCCGAGCGTCATTAACACCTTTCCCTTGGGACTGAATTTGAAAATCTGGTGGCCCTTTCCGTCCTTCCCTTGGCCGTCGGTCACCCACACGTTTCCGTCCTTGTCCACGGTGATGCCGTGAGGGAATACGAACATCCCCGCACCAAAGCTCGTCAGGAGATTGCCGGACGGATCAAATTCCAGAATGGGCGCAAGGTTTGAACCGGCGCACGTATTTGCGCCACATCTCTCAGCCATCCAGATGTTACCGCCGCGATCGACCGCGACTCCGGCGGTCGACCCCCACGTCCGCACCTCGGGAAGCTTCGCCCAGTTCTCGACGGTCCGATATGGATTCGGCAGGGAATTGACGGGTTGCGGATCGGCCTGGGTCTGCGCCCTCGCCGGAGATGTTGCGATCATCGCGATCATGGCTGTCGCGAATCTGAAGCTCACTCGACCTGCATGCGGCATCACAAAACCTCCCTATCTTTAGGGTACTGCGAAGATCCGAGTCGGGGCTATTCCGGCGGTACCGCGGCCAATTCTTCAGCAAGAAACCTCAGCGCGACATGGCGATGCACCTTGAGGTCTTCGGCTTCGCGCACTACACCCATCCCGCAGCCACCGATCTGCGAGAAGATGCGATAGTGCGGGATGGTTTGGCCGGTCATGATGGTGAAGATACTTCTGTCGACGCATGTTAGGCTGCACCCATTCGCAAGTCAACGTGGGCGCACCGCCGGCTAACCAGAGACGTAGTCCTGCCTTGTGACCTGCGCGATTTTGACTGGGTCACGGCGTACTCGGTAGTTATTCTTCTGCTTTCTACCAAATTTTATTTCCTGACAATTGTCCAGATGAGGCATATCCATCGCCTGCGGGGGATTCCGCCTGATAGACGCATTATAAAAGGGCGCCCCTTTGGAGCAGGTTTTGATTGTTCGCATCAGGGAGTACCACGGTGGGTTTATTCCACCCTCACTGTAAAGTGCGCTACGACGACTTTTCCCGCGGCGCTGAATTCGCCGAAGACGTGATAGACGCCTGCAGATGGGAATGAAAAATTTGTAGCCTCAATGTCAGGTCCGAATTTATTGGGCAGGAATAGGTGTGAAGCATGGGTACTCTCGCCTAGAAGATAGCCTATGGGCGAAACTGGAAGGAGGCCGTGGATGTGTAGAAATCCCATAAGATCGTCGCGAATTATGCTGATGTGCATCGGAACCGCAAGGTAGGGAGTCATCTCTCTTAGGGGCTTGCCGTTTTTTTCCAGGTGGTAATCGAGAGTCGCGGGGGCGCCTGCCTTGAGTCTAGCTGGTGATGTCTTGAGAGTGACTTCATAGCCGTCGATGCTTTTCTGGAGCGCGAAGTTTTCGTTCTGAGCGGAGCTCATCGCGGCCGAGGGTTCGACGTTCAAGTAGAATTGATCGGAGAAAATATATGCCCTTTCGGTGTAGTCCACGGAAACCAGATACTGGCCCGGTTTGGGAAACTTATAGTGCACAGGGAATTCGGCGGTTTTGAGCATTTCCGAAGTCACCGGCTCAAAATCTTCCACGTGGATGTGCGAGAAGACGGAGAAATCTTTGCTCGCGATAACCACATGAATGATGCGATTGTGATCGAGAACCAGATCCTGAACCGGATCGCCTTGGTAATCGCGCAAGGTAAAGGTCAGTGTGGTGGGAACATTGGGCGCGAGCGCCGCAGGGTTTGTTGCCAGCTGAGCTCTTGCCCGCGCAGGCCGCACAAAGTAGGCGAGTTCACGTGCGTCCACAAAATGAAATTGGCCAAGCCCGAGCCCGACCGTGCAACCGGGCAGTGCCAGGTCGGACGTTGCCTCTCCGGCGCGCTCGGGAACGCTCTCATGCCAGACGTTCATGATATTCGTTTCCTCGCAGACTCGCTGAAATGGACTTTCCAGAACTCCTGGAGATACCGCGGGCAATCCTCCACTCAGGTAAATTAGGCTGGCAATAAGTATCAGGGGAGGAATCCAGGCGCGTGGTCTTGCAAACGTGAACGCCGCGCTTGCCGCGGGCGCCTCCGGCGCATTGAGCACGGATTGATTCAATTTCGTGCTCTTGCGATAAAGAATGACCGCGGCGGCAAGGATGATGAGGGCGACGATCAAATGAAATACTTCAAACGATCCGAACGTTCTATCCGTCGAGTGCGCGTCGCTCTCCTTTACTTCCTGCGGATAATTTAGATTAAATGATGCCGTGGCATCGTAGGCTCCTGCTCTTTGTGCAGCAATGTCTACCGACCAGATTCCGGCGGGAGTAAGTAGATTTTTCCCGAATACAAATCCTCCGGCAAATCTCTTCTCGAGCGAAGCGACAATTGGACCGACACCCGCGGACTGATTCGTAAGGGTGATGACCATATTTTTCACGTCGGCTCTGGTTCTTGTTACCGGGTCCTCTGCGGTGACTAGGAATTTGGCATTCTCGGAAGGCTGTTCTGCAAGGGAGAGCACGATTCCCTGGCTCACTTCGGACCGCAAGAAGCTGTAATGAGGAGCAAGCGGGGGCGTGGTAATGATCAGCAGCGAAGTGACCGCGAGGATGGCGATGCCGATCGCCATCTCCGCGGGCAGCGTGAAGCCGAGCCACGAGAGGAGGCGAAGATACCGCGCCTCATCCCTTTTCTTGATCGCGTCCACGATTTTGGGCTCGTCATATATTTGCGCAAACAAACGCAAAGCAAGCAGAAATGCGGCAAACGCAGAAAGGACGGCGAATCGTTTCCCCCAGTCCGTCGTCAACACATACGAGAAACTCTTGAGATGGAGCCAGACAACGTAGACCCCCGTAACACCCGCGATGCCGAACGCAACACTGGCAATTCGTGAAAACGCGGTGAGCGCGAATGCAGCTACGCTCGCGTTTCTCGAGTTTCCGATGAGCGGTGAGAGGAGCGCAACCAGCGCAATGATCCCCCCGATCCAGGCGTCCTTGAAAAAGAGGTGAACGAAGTTCATCAGTACGCCTAATGCCGGCGCGAAGGTGGAGGCGGCGGCGTGGCTTACGCGTGCCCGTGAAAGATCAATCAGCGCCAGAACCGCGAAGAACAAATATTCGATCTTCAAGACGCGTTCGGCTGAGAACAGCCTTTTCTGCATTACTTGAGATGCAACCAACAAGAAGCCCGCACCCAGCATTCGATATACCGTGTAAATCGCCGAAGTGGTCACAAGGAAAGAGCCCCAGGCCGAGGAAAAAGTTGTTTCCTGAAGCGAGGCAAGATCGCTGGTCTTATAGATCAGGTACGCAAAGCCGCCGGCAAGCGCCAGAATACATCCGAAAAGGAGGAGAAACTGGAACCTGCCGATGAACTCATGCTCATCGGATTTCACTTCGGGGAAATGCCTGCGCATCGGCCGCCAGATGAACGCGAGCACAAGCAGGGCGCCCAGAATCATGGCGTCACCGATGAGTTCCACCGCGAGCGTCAAGGCTTCTGGAACGCTTGAGCTGTGAACGGTCTGAAATTCGCTGCCTTCTGTGCTTGCACTCGGACTGGGGTTTCCAACCGAAAAAATATACGCGCCTTTCGTGAAGTGGCCGTCATCCGATGAAATGACCTCCCACGAAACTGTGTAGCTGCCCGCGCCGCTGTCTCTTACGCCCACCTGGTAAACTCTTGGATCCGTGGAGTCGGGCGCGGAATTGGAAAGATCCGCGCGTGAACCATCCGGAGCGAGTACGGTAATGCTGGAACCGCGAGGCTCCAGGCGTTCGCTGAAATGGATTTGCACTTCCTCCGGTGCTTTCAAAAGAATAGAAGATGCCGCAGGAACGTATTGGATCGGTGTCGCGTGCGCAAAGGCGAGTTCTGGCAGGATCGAAATAATAACGATTAAGAGACAAAACGCCTTGAAGAATTTATCAAATCTTGTGTGCATAGCATCATTCAAAACCTGCGAGGGGTCAATGACGGCAAATTCAAACCAAAAAAGCAATGGAGTTCTTCCCGCTACTCTATCTAGTGCTTTGCCGGCGTGCTACCCAGTAGCCTCCCACGAGTCCCAAGATAGTGGTCGCGAAAAGTGAGGCGGCAAACAGGGCTCGAGTATTGCCCTTGGGCCCCGAAATTGTAAGCGGAAAAGAAGCGGTGGCGAGACCTTGCCGTTCGCGTTTGCTGTCGACGAACGCTACCTTAAGAGTGTAATTGCCACTTTCCGGAAATGTGTAATAGAGGAACGTAATCGGCGATTCCGGAATAAGGTCACAATTCACCATCGATTTTCCGTTGTGGCTGATGTCGATGCCCACACTCGTCGCCAGGCCCACCGGCTCTCGCGTATTACTTTGCAATAGATTGAAGTCGAATTCGATGGGTTCTCCCGCAATGGGAGTCGAGGGTTGATCCGTACCGACGTCAACGATCATGTCACCGACGACTTTTTCGAGCCTCTCGCCTCCGAGGCCGTTCGCGAACGCAGCTTCCGCAATTACAAACGCCGCGGTGATAAAAATAATGCGCTTCAACCCTCGTAGCCCTACTTTCCTTTCAACGCAATTCCTGCGACTGCAAGTCCCAAAAGTCCGCATAGGATCCCGGCAATGCCCAAAATTTGCGCCGTAGCTGCTTGTCTGCGAACAAACTGGGTACCGGCCGCGAGATCCTGCGTACTCTGATTTAGTTCGTAGGAAGAAAGCGCCGGTTCGGGAAAGCCCATACTCTTTCTTGAAACCGGGCAGCCGAACGCGCCAACCTTATTGAGCCGCGTAATTGTGTCAGAAACTTTCAATTGACGATCATCCTCAGCCGTTTCCGAAACTTCGCCGGCAACGCAAGTGAAAGTAAGGTCAACGGCGCTACCATTGATTGTCCCGAAAATACGATAACTGTAAGTCGTTTGTACCGTCGGAATAAAGCTCGCGGCGTATGCGCCCGGGTCCTTGGCCGAAGGGTCAAAGGAGAGTGTTTCCTTTTTGTTGCCGGCAGCTAGCTCCACTCTTAGTGATTGCTCGAGACCAGTGACAGGCGTGCCTTTGCCGGTTGCCTTGCTCGCCCCATTGCTTCCAGGTCCTGGGACTTGGGATACGCGCAAGTCCACTCCTGAAATATTGTCGACGATAAAGGGCTCGTTAAGCGAACCCACTGTAAGGAGATAATACTTGTCGCCGATCTTAAAGGTGTCGTGTTCATGCGCCGACGCTAAAGACGCAAGGCCAACCATTGCGATAGCAACCTTGGCCACGCTTAAAAATAAAAACCGTTTTTTCATACGTATGGTGAGCTTAAGGAACCGGGCTCAAAAGTCAAGACCATTGTGGTGCGGCAATAAGTTGAGATTTAGATGAAATTTGTGATTTTTCAAACGAGATTCCCGGTTTGGCTCACTTTTTCGACAATCGCGCGCCTCTGCTGTTGGCAATCTGACGAATTTGTCGTCATTGTAGATCCGAGCAATCCTCAAGACGTATTCGACAAAGAGTACGGCCAAGCCCTGCGCAAGGGGGATTCCATACTTCAACCGCACGATCCAAGGAAGAGCAACAGGCGATGCGTCTTAGGGGGCGTCTGCCGGCAGTCTGAACGCCAACTCCTTCCATGAGAAGGCCGGTTAGCGTCAAGCCGGTTTTTCGTTTTTCCTCCGAGAGGGTTTTTTTCCTTTGAGCCATGCCACCTCTGCCGCCCTCCTTCCATCCGCACTCTTTGTGGAGCGATTTTTCTTTCTCGGTGCCAGTTGGGCGTCCTCAGTTCAGGAAACCGAGACCAAGTGTGACGCAATTCTTCGATCAGATCCTGCGCACCGCAGCTACCAAATGCGAGGCTCATTTTTCGGCCGTTATCGAGTCCACCTGTATTGTCTTGGTCTTGGGGTCTAGAGTGCCTATTACCTTCACTTTTTCACCCACGAATTTTTCCGGCGTCCGCTGGTCGCTCAGCGTGTAGAAGTTATTGCCGTCATACAGCCCGTACAAGGCGCCATGGGCATCGATGCAAGCCATGGCGCACTCGGCGTCCGTCGGCCCCATTCGCATTTGGGAGTGATCTGCTTTAGGGCAATTGTCGTCCGTAATCACGCCGCTGAACGTTTGCTTGCCCGGAGCTGCGGCCAGCGCTGCAACTACCAGAAGATTGAAGATCAGATGCTTCATGAATTCCCGCTATTTTTGATCTCGGCGACATCTACATGAAATCGATCTTGCACGTGCAGCGCGTACCACAACCATCCTGAAACGCACGCAACATGACAGGTCCCTCCCAGATATAGAGCGGGGCCAAGCCGAAGGATCCCGGCCAATTCTTCCGACGGACGTCTTCTATTCGCCCGGAGTCATGAGGTGGGCTGTCGTCGTACCTGCATTCATGATCCACACGGTGCCCTGCTTGTTGTTGTCAGGCAGCCCGATGGACTGTGTCGTTGCGCCCGGCACTGCGATGGTCATGTGCGCGTGTGCGTGCTCGCGGTCGGGGCCCAGCATGTGGTACCACACCGATCCGTACTCGGGCTTCACACGGGTTCCGTCCTTTTCCGCCGCATCGAGCATCGCCTGTGTTTTGATCTTGTCGCCGCCCGCTTCGAACTTCAGATTCTGTGCCACTCGGTCCAGGTTAGCTAAGCTGGTGCACTCAACAGAGAACGGCTGCTGTTCAGGAAAGCCCGTCCGGTCGTAGCAGGCCAGGCGGTTTGTGCCTTTTTTCAGCGTGTCGTAGGTGAAGTCAGGCTTCCACTTGATGACCGTCGCGCCCTCGCGCAAATTGGCTGGGGCGGCGAGCAAAGCTGTCTCGACGGCAGCGTCCGGGGCCTGCGCCAACGCGCTGATCGAGACCACCATTACGCCGAGGACAAGCATGGCGATGCGTTTCATTCGAGACCTCCAATTGACGTGGACTCAATTGTCATGTGCTGAGAGCAAGAGTATAACACTTCCATGAAGCCGTTTCCGATTGCCCGTACTTTCCAGCGTGCGCAACTAAACCAGATGGCCCCTGAGAAACGGTGCCATGGAAATGTGACCCGAGTCACATCCGGCGGAAATTCTCACACTCCGATTAGGCGAGTTGTCGGGGCTTGGCCAACACATTTCCATTCGGATTATGCTTATAGGCCGTACGTTTTACTTCACCAGGGCTTCGAAACTTCCAACATATAACTTCCAGGCGCGGTGATGTGCTTTCATCGATACGCCCCTCGAACCTCCACATCCTATTGAGAATTGAAGCGCCCTCCACTTTTGGTTGTGACTTCGCCAGGATAAAAGTAATGTTTAGCTTTTCTCAAGCCTGCGGGTTGCTAGCCGACAACGGGTCCGATCCAGATTCAAGTTTAGCAAAGCTGAGAATTCTCATCTGGTTTCCGCCAGCCTGTTTTGCGGCGAGCAGCGCCTTTTGTGCTTCTCTCACCAGACTGGAAAA
>Ga0209380_10002962_pt1 | contig 10668 bp, 10 predicted proteins | sample HubBroMetageWFT6_FD_188347 | JGI IMG/M metagenome (GOLD analysis project Ga0209380, IMG submission 188347) | Warmed and freeze-thawed soil microbial communities from the Hubbard Brook experimental Forest, New Hampshire - Hubbard Brook CCASE Soil... | ecosystem: Environmental > Terrestrial >...
AAATGGCCGTGCTTTTACGGTATCGACTTCGCGACCAAGGATGAGCTTGTCGCGGGGCGGTACTCGGTTGACGAGATCTGCGCGGCGATCGGCGCGGACTCGCTCGGCTACGTGTCGCTCGACGGGCTCGTGGCGGCCACCTTGCAGCGGCCAGGGTCGCTGTGCCGGGCCTGCTTCGACGGGCAGTACCCCGTTCCCGTGCCGGAAAGCGAGCGTGGCAAGCACGTCCTCGAGCCGGTCGTCAGCACCGCCTGAGGCTTACGGACCGCGGACCTAGGATCTAACGACGCGACGACCAGTCGTCTTCGTCCTCATCCTCGTCGTCTTCATCTTCGTCGTCAGCGTACTCATCCGCCTCATCCGCGGCATCGTCGTCGTATGCGGCGTACGGGTCGTCGTGGTCCCCATGTCCCTGGTCAGACCCCACGCCCAGCTCCGCACGCAGCCGGTCAAGGTCCGTCCCGCCGCTGTTGTACTTGAGCTGGCGAGCAACCTTAACCTGCTTGGCCTTGGCTCGGCCGCGCCCCATTGGCTCGACCCCCTCGAACGTCCGGAGCCGTGCGGCCCCACGATGCCTATGTCGCTGGCTGTGACACACACAGATCGCCGTAGATCCCGCCTTGGGAACTCGGCGCCTCTCCAGCTTCCGTACAGATATAACCGTACCCGGTTTGCGGCCCTGATGACTACGCCGATCGACTGTCACAGCGTACTTACGCACTGCGATTCTCGCCACAAGGGCTAGCCCGAGCAGGGGTTTTAGTCGGAGGATCGTACTGTAGAGGGTGAGGTATCTGTTTATGTCACGATTCCGGCATCATAGGTTACCGTCAGTGCTTAGGGGGCTACAGCATTTGAGGTCACGTTCACCACCCAGGCGCGCGAGACGCGCGGGCAGTATTCCCGGATCTAGCCCGCTGCGACGATAAGTCTCACAAAAAATCACGGCGTGGGATGCCGATCCAAACAGCAAATGAGCATCTCACGACAGAAACTTCGCGGCGGGTGGTCGACGTGTCACCGCTGGTGATGGCAATATGGTCTCCGTAGACCATATGAGGACATCAACGACAAGCTCCTTATGGAGCACCAAGGCCAGACAACAACAACACAAGGATCGCTACACCGGTCCAGGAGGAGAGGCCGCACCAATGTCCGCACGTACTCCAGAGGCTGAGCCCCTGTTGACGCCCGCGGAGGTCGCCACGATGTTCCGTGTCGACCCCAAGACCGTCACACGCTGGGCGAAAGCCGGCAAGCTAACATCAATCCGCACGCTGGGGGGGCACCGGCGCTACCGGGAGACCGAGGTCCGTGCTCTGCTCGCAGGTATTCCGCAACAGCGTTCCGAGTAGCATCCCGCCGCGCAAGCGAGGCAGGTCCCGCGACGACCCTGCCAGACGCTCGCGGCGGAGCTCGTCCGGTGGAGTGGGGGGTTTGGTCCCAGTGGGCGAGCGCGGTTCATGGGGGAGTTTCAGACGAGCCGTGAACGCCGCGCTCGCCGCACTGGGGCCGGTCCGGATCGTGGTCCGGACGGCCGGTCCGGGTTTTTCCCCGGACGCCAGACTTTCAGGGGAAGAGTAGATCGCATAATGCGCGATCCAGAGGTGGGTCGCGCGCGCAGCATGCAATGGGGTCAGTCACGCCGACCTTGGCGTCGAACGTTCGTTACGTTCGTTACGAGCCAGTTATCGGGTTCCCAGGATCGCCCCAGCTTCTTACCAGGAACCGGTGGAAGACTGAGCGGGCAGGGGCTGAGCCGCGCGTTGTGCTGCCCCGCCTCGAACGTCTGGGCTCGGGACGGCCAGGCCCCGGCCCGAGCCCAGACTCGTAACGTGGTCGATCCCGCAGTAAGAGAAACCAGCTCGACCGTGCAGTACTTGCACCGCCTGGCCGCGATCGGGATCGAGCTCAGGCACTCCGGGCAGTCCCGCTCCGTGGCCTCCCTGGCCCCGTGTAGCCGGAGCACCAACTTCGCCATCGGCGCCACGATCAGGAAGTAGACCACCGCGGCGATGATGAGGAACGTCACGATGGCGTTGATCAGGTCGCCGTACGCGAACTTGCTGCCGTGCAGCGTGAACGTCAGGTTCTCGAAGTTATTGCTCTTCCCCCAGATCGCCCCGATGAGCGGCGTGATCAAGTCCTTGACGATCGCCGTCACGATCGCGGTAAACGCGGTGCCGATGACGACCGCGACCGCGAGGTCGATCAGATTGCCCCGGGTAAGGAAATCCCTGAAGCCCTTCACGTACGTTGACTCCCTTGGTTCGTGGTCGGTGCGCTGCGGCGGCCGGTGGCCCAGGCCGGCCTCGGGCACCTACCCCGCCGCAAGTTGAAGATGCGGGTCCTGGTTGTACCGGGTAAGCATCGCCAACTCCCGTGGCACAGCGTGGTCGGTAAGCTCCGGATATGGCACACCCGGACTACCGCGCGCGGGCGGCGGCGGGGATCCGCGCGCTGCAGCGCTGGTATGTGCCGCGCGCCGGCCTGCTGTCGCTGGTCCGGCCGAGTAGCCTGTGGAAGACCACCGGCTGGTGGCAGGCCGCCAACGCTCTCACGGCCGTGATCAGGTACACGCGGCACACGGGAGATCCGGCCCACATGGGAATCATCGCCACGACGTTCACGGCCGCGCGGCGGCAGCACGACGGCTTCGTCAACTGGTTCTTCGACGACAGCGCCTGGTGGGCGCTGGCCTGGGTCGCCGCCTATGACCTGACCGGCGAGGACCGGTACCTCGCCGCGGCCAGGACGATCTTCGCGCACAACCTGGACGGCTGGGACGGCACCTGCGGCGGCGGGGTGTGGTGGAACAAGGAGCGGACGTACAAGAACGCGATTACCAACGAGCTGTTCCTGAGCTTGGCGGCACAGCTGCATCAGCGGGTACCCGATGACCGTGATTACCTGGCCTGGGCCATGCGGTCCTGGGAGTGGCTGCACGGCAGCGGCATGATCGGCCCGGACGGCCTGGTCAACGACGGGCTCACCGCGGACTGCGCCAACAACGGCGGCACCACCTGGACCTACAACCAGGGCGTGATCCTCGGCGGGCTGGCCGCCCTGCACGAGATCACCGGTGACCCGGCCTACCTGCGGCAGGGCGAGGTCATCGCGGACGCCACGCTGAGCAGGCTCACCGACCAGTCGGGCATCCTCACCGAGCCCTGCGAGGACGCTGGCTGCAACAGCGACCAGACCCAGTTCAAGGGCATCTTCGTCCGCAATCTGCACGATTTCTACCCGCACAGCGGCAAGCCCGCGTACCGCGCGTTCCTGCTGGCCAACGCCGATTCCGTGTGGGACAGCGACAGGAACGCGGCCGATCAGTTCGGGCTGCGGTGGGCCGGTCCTTTCGACCGGGCGGACGCCAGCCGCCAGTCATCCGCTCTCGAGGTCCTCACCGCCGCCGCCGGCCTCATGGCTAGTTAGGATCCTGGCTTCAGGTCGATCCTTGATGGCGAATCCCATGTAGGAGACGGCGGTGCTGGCTACCTGGCCGATGTCCAGCCGCCGGCTGAATTCGCCGTAGGTGATGCGGCCCCGGCGCGCGGCGATGAAGCCGCCGAGCATGGCGGGGACGCTGGCGCGCGGGCCGAGGCCGGTGGTCTCGCTGACCTTCAGCGCGTGCCGCGCCAAGAGCCCGGCGAGTTCCGCGGGCTTGATGAACATGTCCCAGTCGTGGATGGCGGCGTCGACGACGCGGGTCAGCGGCCAGTCCTGCATCAGCTTGACCGTGAGGAGCTTGCTCTTCACCGTGCGGTTGATCGTGTCGAACAGGTACAAGCCGCCAGGCTTGAGCACCCGCGCCGTCTCGCTGATCACCCGGTCCACGTCGGACACGTGCTCCAGCACGTCACAGCAGTACGCGAGGTCGTAAGCGGAGTCAGGGACGGGCAGCTGCTCGCCCGACCCGATCAGGTAGTCGATGCGCAGCCCGCGGCCGGCCGCGTGGGCGCGGGCGGCCGCGATCGACGGCGGCGACGGGTCAATTCCGGTCACCTGGCAGCCCAGGGCGGCGAACTCTTCGGCGAGGAACCCGCCGCCGCAGCCAATGTCGAGTGCCCGCAGCCCGCTCGCCGGGATGGCCCGCTGCCGGGCGAGCACCTTACGGAAGTAGGCGAACCTGCCAGGCGTGATTCCGTGCAGGAGGAACAGCGGACTGCTCTCGTCCCACCAGGATCCGCCGAGCCGGTTGTAGACGTCATTGTCGATCGGCATCCCCGCCTCCAGGCCTGACTGGGTGGGCGTGCCTACGCATGATAACCGCGCGGCGCGGTCTGGATTTCTGAGTTCAGCAGGCCCCGCGGCGGTAGCGTCGTGCCATGGCCAGTGACACCCCCGCCGACACTTCCGCCAAGCTGGCGGTGCTGATTGATGCCGACAATGCTTCGCCTGCTGCCATTGACGGCTTGCTGGCCGAGGTCGCCAAGTACGGGACCGCCCACGTCAAGCGCGCCTACGGCGACTGGACGGGCACCAGCCTGCGCGGCTGGAAGGAGCAGCTGCTGGACCAGTCGATCCAGCCCATCCAGCAGTTCGCCTACACGACCGGCAAGAACGCCACCGACGCGGCCATGGTTATCGACGCCATGGACCTGCTGTATTCCGGCCGGTTCGACGGGTTCTGCCTGGTCTCCAGCGACAGCGACTTCACCCGGCTTGCCTCGCGCATCCGCGAGTCCGGCCTTACCGTGTACGGGTTCGGGGAACGCAAGACCCCGAAGCCGTTCGTCGCGGCCTGCGACAAGTTCATCTACCTGGAGAACCTGACCGCCCCGCAGGCGGCCGCCCCCGCCGGTGCCGCCGTGAGCCCGCCCACGCCGGCCGCCCCGGCCGCCAGGCTGAAGGGCGACGCCGCGCTCGTGAACATGCTCCGCAACGCGGTGGAGGCCAGCTCCGACGATGATGGCTGGGCGCTCCTGGGCAGCGTCGGCAACATCATCACCAAGCAGCGCCCCGACTTCGACTCACGCAACTACGGCTACGCCAAGCTCAGCGACCTGATGGCCGCGACCACCCTGTTCGACCTGGAACGCCGGGTCCCCGGCGACGGGAAGGCCGCCGTGATCTACGCCAGGGACAACCGGCGCCGTACGCCGGCCTAACTCCTCGAGGCGTTTCCGCGGAAACGCATCCGGCGTGCCCGGCTAGCGTCGCGCCCTATGTCGCGCAACCGCCTCCCATCGGTGCCAGCTGGCCGGGGGCGGATGTTGTCAGGTCTTTCGGAACGTACGCGTGGTGACAGTGGGCGGTTCACGGTTTCGGCGCGGTGACCAGCCCGGTAACGCGGACTCTACGCGTTCGTGTCCTCGGCTTCCTGGTCCCGGCCGGAGACCGCGTCGTCGAGGCGCTGCGCCGCGATCTCCGCGAAGTCGTGGTCGACCTCGGCGACACACGCGAACCGGCCCGTCTGCACGGCCGCGACAGAGGCTGAGGCCAGGCCGCCAAACGGCTCCCAGACCACATCGCCGGGCTCGGTGACGGCGTTGAGGATGCGGTGCATGAACTCGAGCGGCTTCTGGTTGAGATGCGCCGCGGAAAGGCTGCCCGGGTTGTAGACGCGCGGCGCTGCCCGGCGCATGGTGCCCTTGACGCGCTCCACGCCGTGCAGCGGCGCGAGCTGCCAGACATTGGTCAGCCCATGCGCGTGCCGCCACTTGTGCCTGAGTGAGTCCCATTCCTTGGCGGTGACCGCGGTCTGCCCGTCGAGTGAGTAATAGGGCCACCCGGATTCCCTGCCGTGCTCGCTGGCGTAGGCGGCCAGGCGCTCGATCATCGCCCCTGGCGGCCAGTACCACAGCCAGTCGCGGGTGAGGTACTTGCGGGTCGCGGCGTTGGCCACGCCGCAGGCCTCGTTGGCCCTGCTCAGCGTGAGGCCGGACCGCTGCCACTCGGACCGCATCCACTGCTGCACGGGCATCGGGCCGCCGGGCCCGGTCACCTCGAACCGCCGCTGGTAGAAGACGCAGATCTCGGAGACGACAGGGAACCGGCGGATGGTCTTGCCGTTGACGTTGCCTGCGATGTGCCCGATCCCCTTGTCCCAGGTGATGGCCTGCACATACTCCCAGCCGTGCCGGACCAGGAGCGGGTGCACGGTAGCCCAGCCGACCTCGGTGTTCCAGAACCACAGCGTCGTAGCCGGGCCTGCCAGCCGGCTCCAGGCCTCGACGTGCGGCTGGTACCACTCGGCGATGCGGTCGGTGCCTACCGTGTCGCCGTGGAAGCCGCGGACGCCGTACGCGCCGTCGCTGACGATCGCCGTCGGCGTCGGCCAGCTCCGGTATACATCCAGCGCGTCGCCCCTGTGCAGCAGGTAGGCAGATAGTTCCACCCGATCTAGCGTAACTGGGGACGACGCACGCTCCCCGTATTTGGAGGCCCCGAGCCCATGGCCGCGCTCAGCGACGAGGTCGACACCGTGAAATTCGTGCACACCTATGGCGCCGGGCTGCACTCCGGCGACGCCGACCCGGACGTGCACGACCCGCGCTGGCAGCGGCGCCAGGTGGACGACTTCGTGGAGTTCGCGGTCCTGGCCGAAGAACTGGGTTTCGACGGGATCACCGTCACCGAGCACCACGCTCCGCTCATGACGTGCCCGTCGCCGCACCTGCTGCTGGCCGCCGCCGCGGTAAAGACGAGCCGGATCAGGCTGGGCACCGCGGTGACTGTGCTGCCGCTCTACAGCCCGCTGCGGGTCGCGGAAGAGGCCGGGACGCTGGATTTGCTCAGCGGCGGCCGGTTCGAGCTTGGCCTCGGCCGCGGCATCCCTGGCGAGGCGCAGATCGCGGCAGGCCGGAACCTGAGCGATAACGACCTCAAGCGGGCCTGGCTCGAGGGCCTTGAGGTGGTGAACATGGCGCTGACCGAACGGGACTTCACTTTCGACGGGGAGTTCTACCCGGTGGAACGCCCCACCACGATCGCGACGCGCCCGCTCCAGGACCGGCTGCCCGTGTGGCTGGGCGGGTCGAGCAAGGAGACGATGCGGCTCGCGGCCGTCCGCGGCTGGAACGTGATGCGCAACTTCGGAAGCAACCAGGAGCACCGGGACGCGCTGGAGGACTACATCAAGGTGGCCGCCGAGAACGGGCACGCCCGCTCGGGCGCGAACATGATGATCGAACGCTTCGTCGCGATCGGCGACACCGAGGACTGTGCGGAGCGCAACCTGGGGAGCCTGATCGAGGCTTTCGGGCAGTTCCTCACGCTGTACGCCGCCGGCGGCCGGCCCGTCCCCGAGACCGACGGCGAATTCCGCGTCGACCACGGTGCCGCCAGGAAGAACCGGCCGGCCATCGCCGTCTCCGGCACACCCGGCCAGATCGCCGATGCCCTCCAGCAGGTCATCGACGAGACCGGCGCGCGCCGGCTGCTCGTCGAGACGTTCTCCCGCGGGGAGGCGCGCCTGTTCGCTCGCGAGGTGATCCCGGCGCTGAAAGAGCGGAATGCGATAGCAGCCTAGCCGCCGCCCGTGGGCGTGTGCCGGGCGGAGACGAACAGCTCAGCCAGCTCGCGCGTGGTGGTGGCGTCCTCCGAGGCCTTGTCGTCGCGCCAGCGCCCGGTGAACCGCGGGAAGCGCATGGCGAGCCCGGCATCGTCTCTGATCTGGCCCCAGGCGGCGGTGTAGTTCGGGGACAAGGTCAGCTCGGCGCTCAGGATTTCCAGGACAAGACCAGGCTCGAACCAGACGTCAGGCTCCTGGCGAGCGTCAACCCGGGCGGGCTTGTGCGGGCTCAGGAGCGGCGCTAGCCGGGCGGGCAGCGCGGCCAGGTCGGCGTCGGAGAACCCGGCGCCGCACTTGGTGACGGCGCGGAACGTGTCGGCGTCCGCGTCGTAGGCGGCCAGCAGCACGGCGCCGTACACGCCGGCGCGGCGGCCGCGCCCGGCGAACGCGCCGATGACGACCAGGTCGGCGGTGTCGGACAGCTCGGTCCGGTAGTCGCGCTTGAGCTTGATCCACTGCCAGCCGCGCGCCCCGGCCTGGTAGGCGGAATTCGGTCCGGTCGACTTGCACACCAGGCCCTCGCACCCGTCGGTGACCGCCTGGGCGAATATCGCGTCAAGCGCGGCCGGGTCGGCGACCTCGGTGGCGGTGGTCAGCCGCAGCCGCGGCGACAGGGTGAGGGCCGCCTCCAGCGCGGCGCGCCGGCGCGGGTACGGAAGCATGGTCAGATCTTCGCCGTCCGCGTACAGCAGCTCGAAGCAGAAAAGGCCCACAGGCACGTCCTGAATCGCCTGGTCGATGCCGTGCTTGCGGCGCCGCAGCATGACCTCGCCGAACGGCCGCAGCTCCCCCGCGGCCGCGTCGTACGCGACGACCTCCCCTTCGAGGATCACCTCGCGCGGCCCCAGCCCCGCGGCCAGCAGCTCGACAACGTCAGGGAACTGATCGGATATCTCCTCGAGCCGCCGGGTGAACAGCTCGATCGTCCCGTCGGCGGTGCGGTGCGCCTGGACTCGGACGCCGTCGTACTTGTACTCGGCGGCGCACTGTCCGCCGAGCCGGGCGAGGATCTCCCCGGCGTCGCTCAGCCGCTGGGCCAGCATGACCCGGACCGGGTTCCCCGGTGCGACCCGCAGCTGCTCCACTGCGGCCAGCCCGCCGCTTACCAGGGTGGCGGCCACCTTGCCGAGGTCGCAGCAGATGTTGTACCCGCGCTCGAGCACCGGCCTGGCGGCCTTGCCGCCAGCGTGCACCTGGGCAAGCGCGTCCAGGATCGTGGGCGTGCCGATGCCGAGCCGCAGGTTTCTGGTCACCAGCCGCAGCAGGTAGCGGGCCTCCAGCGGGGTGGCCCGGGTGAGCAGCCCGGCGAGCAGCTCCAGCTTGCGGCCCTGCGAGCCTGCCCCCTCGGCGGCGGCGATCTCCCGCAGCGTGTGCACGACCTCGGTGACCTCCAGGCTGGCCGCCCGGCCGCCTGCTTCGGGAACGGGCTGGGCGAGCAGCCGCTCCGCGGCCTGGCCCAGGTCGCCGGTCTCCCGCACCAGGGCCGTGACCTGCGCGGCGTCGGTACCGGCCGCGGTGGCCACCGCGCGGACGGCGAGCTTCTCGGCCATGCCGAGGTCCACCCCGGCGAATTCCGGCGCGATCAGCCCCTGGCACAGGTAGCACACGGTCGGGAGGAGCCCGTCAGGGGTCTGCGCCAGCAGCGCGGCCAGCCGCTCCGTCAGCGCCAGCCGGCTGCTGACCTGCTCCAGGTCGCGGTAGGCCTCGGCCACGATCACGTACCGCACGGGTACCCCCTTCCCGCCTGATCATGACACGCTGACTCCCCAACTGAGCCCACGGCAGCTCAGGTGACGGGATCTGCCGGGCCGTCCGGCCGCGAGGCCAGGGCATCCCTGGCCTCGTGCAGAATCGGCGGCGGCACGTCGTCCAGGGCCAGCACGTGCCGCAGGGCCCTGGCGTAGGCCACGTCGTAGGCCTGCTCCGCCGCCACGGCGACGTCCGGCACCACGCCGGTGCCCTGCCAGTTGGACCCGGTGACCGGGTTGACCGATCTGGCGAACGGAATGCCGATGCAGACCGCGGGGCTGATCGGGTACACCCGGGTTGGGTGCGCTCCGCCGCCGGTGGTCTCGCCGATGATCTCCGCGCGCTTGACCGCCTGCAACGTGTAGCAGAGGTCCTCGCCGCCGGAAAAGGTCCTGTGGCTGGTCAGCACGTAGACCGGCCGGTCGAGGTAACGGGCGCCTGGCACGTAGGGCAGCGACCAGAACTGCTTCGTCTCGCCGGTCTCGGCGGTGAAGATGTCGTTGAGGTGCGTGGGGCGTTCGTCGACCAGGTAGCTGCACCAGAAAACCACGCCTTCCGGCGAACCGCCCCCGTTGTGCCGCATGTCGATGATGAGCGCATAGGTTCCGGCGACCAGCTCCATGGCAGCGGCGATGGCCGGGCCCGCGTTGGAGGGGATCGGCATCCGGCGCAGGTCGAGGTAGCCGACGTTGCCGTCCAGCCGCTCGACCCGGCGGATGCCGAAGTTGTCCAGCCGGAACTTCCGCAGCCTGGCCAGCCGCCTGACCTCCCGGTCCTCCGGCTTGCGCGGCTCGGGTACCGGCGTGGCGCGCGGCGGCGGCCCCTCACCGAGCATCAGCGCCAGGTGCCGGTCGTCGGTGGCGTCCTGCAAGTGCTGGGTGACCAGGTCGGTGAGCGCGATCTCGTCGAGGTTGTCGTACTCGCCGGCCGCCAGCCTCTCCTCAACCGCCGCGGCGGCCCGCTCGGCCTGCTCGGGGAACACGTAGGCAGCCCGCAGCAGCTCCAGGGCCTTGGTCACTATCTCGCGCGCGGACAGTTGCTCGGCGGCCTGCGACCCGTCGTCCGCTACTGTGATCCGCGGCGCGTCCGGGCCGGCGTCGTCAAAAGTAAGCTCGATCAAGTGCGCCGAGGGCAGTCGGCGTGAAAGGTCGCGGCGGAGCTCGTCCACTCCCGCCTGGTGGACGTCCCGCCACGCCGCCAGGGCCTGCTCATCTGTCGCGTTCGCCGCGAGGACGTACACTCGCAGCCGTGTCTGCCCGGGCTCGATGCCCGGCTCGTCCCCGTGCCGGATTAGCACCGCCCGCCGCACCGCACCGGGCGGGAAATGACCCTTTACCTCGTGATCCACGACACGGTTCAGCCGATCGCGCTCGTCCGGGTCCATGGCGCCTCCGTACCCAGTT
>Ga0209380_10002963_pt1 | contig 10667 bp, 9 predicted proteins | sample HubBroMetageWFT6_FD_188347 | JGI IMG/M metagenome (GOLD analysis project Ga0209380, IMG submission 188347) | Warmed and freeze-thawed soil microbial communities from the Hubbard Brook experimental Forest, New Hampshire - Hubbard Brook CCASE Soil... | ecosystem: Environmental > Terrestrial > Soil...
AGCGACGCGCCATCCACGATCCACGGCAGATTCGTTGCGCGCACACGGTTATTAACGACCGGGCCGGCTATACCAAACGCGGACTGCGCTACCTTTGCTTTTGTCTCCTTCAGAAAGTCGGTGAGAATTTCCTCCAGGCCGGAATGTTGCTGGCTGGCGTACCGCTTCTGTGCCACGCGCACTAGCTTCTCGCGCTGTACTTCGAATAGCCCGAGATTGGACTTGGTTCCTCCCAAGTCGCCCGCCAGAATCATCAAATCCTCCGCGCATTCTCCATTCAAAAAGAAACTATTTACAACGGGCGCCAGTGACGTCCTTCCGATCCCGTCAAATCATCCGCGGCACGCGGACCTTCGCTGCCAGCCGGATAATTTGGAAACGGCGGTGGCGACGCGCTCTCCCAGGCTTGCAAAATCGGATCCACCAGCGCCCAGGCCGCCTCTACGCTATCGGCGCGATCGAAAAGCGTTGCGTCTCCGCGTATGCAATCATTAATCAGCGTCGAGTAGGCATCGCGCGATACTCCACCGAAGGTAGACTTGTACTGAAAATCCATAGTCACCGGACTGATACGCATCTGCCCGCCCGGTGCTTTCGCTCCAAACGAGAGCGAAATTCCTTCGTCTGGCTGAATATTCAGAATGAGGGAATTCATTTCTGAATTTTCGCCGCGAAAGACTCTGTGCGGGGCTGGCTTGAATTGAATCAGCACTTCGGTGACCGCCCTCTTCAAGCGCTTGCCCGTGCGCAAATAAAACGGCACGCCGCTCCAGCGCCAGTTATCCACCAACAGTTTCATCGCCACAAAAGTTTCCGCCGAGGAATCCGGTTTTACTCCCGGCTCCTGGCGATATCCGGGCACTGCTTTGCCGTCAACCTGTCCTGGCCCGTATTGTCCGCGCACAACATTCTTCCAAATGCTATCGCCAGCGAATGGCCGGATCGATTGCAGCACCTTGATCTTTTCATTTCGTACCGATGTCGCGTCGAAATTTGCCGGCGCTTCCATGGCTACCAGTGAGGTAAGCTGCAGCACGTGACTCTGTATCATGTCGCGCAACGCGCCGGTGTTTTCGTAAAAAGCCGCGCGCCGCTCGACCCCCAGCGATTCTGCCGCCGTAATTTGTACGTGGTCGATATAGTTGCGGTTCCACAGCGGCTCGAAAATTCCGTTTCCAAATCGGAAGACCAGTAAGTTTTGAACCGTCTCCTTGCCCAGATAATGGTCGATGCGGTAAACCTGCGATTCATCAAAAACGCTGAGGACTTTTTCGTTCAACGCACGCGCCGATGCCTGATCGCGCCCAAACGGTTTCTCAATAATCACGCGGGTCCAGGATTTATCGGAGTTCGGCCGATTCAGCCCCGCTTTTCCCAATTGTTCGATAATCTCTAAATAAATTTCCGGGGGCGTAGCCAGATAAAAGAGCCGGTTACCGCCCAGTTGACCTGCGGCATCCAACTCGTCTAAACGCTTGGCCAAACCGTGGAACGCTTCCGGGTCGTTATAATTCCCCGCGAAGTAATGGAGATGTTCTAAAAAATCAGTCCGCCTTTTGTCTCCAGCGCCGGGAGCTTTCGCTTTTGACAAAGCTTCCTCCGTCTTGCGCCGGAACTCCTCATCGGCCATCGTTGTGCGCGCAAAACCCACCAGCCGAAATCGCGGCGCCAGACAAGCGTGAAACGCCAAATCCCACAGCGCGGGCAACAGTTTTCGCTGCGCCAGATCGCCCGAAGCGCCAAACAACACAATCGCGCAGGGCTGAGACGGAACCTCACAGTAGTAAGCGTCGGCCTGCGGTTTTTCGGCGGTTTCGGCAGCTTGAGCGCTCATAACAGGACCTCCCGGAATTTCCATACTCGCAGCCGGGCGCCAGCCTTTCTTCTTAATCCAACCAAAACTTTCGCAAAGAGCCTACCATAATTATCGATGTGCGCCGCCTTCATCTAGCCCTACCGCTGGACCAACCTGCCGCGTCAACTGGAATTTCCCCCGCGGTTGAAGTATCTTGAATATTTACACATTTACACGGAGGACTTAATGGCAGACGAGAAGCGCTCAGATAACACCGGAACAGCCGGGCAGCCCGCCGCACAAGGCCTGCATATGGTGAAGTGCGTTAAATTTGGCCGCGAGATGCCCGGCCTGGACCGCATCCCCTGGAAAGGTGAACTCGGCCAGCGCGTTTATGACAACGTCTCAAAGGAAGCCTGGAAGTTGTGGGTCGAGCACTCAAAAATGCTGATGAATGAATTCCGCCTGAATCCGCTCGATCCCAATTCTCAAAAAGTGATGGGAGAACAAATGGAAATGTTCTTCTTCGGCGAAGGAGCAAAGCTCCCCGATAGCTACGTCCCTCCCAAACACTAGAATCCGTAATCCTCGCCGTTCTAGGCCTGAAGCACTTCCAACGCTGTAAGTGCATAGATCGCAGCCGTGTCTATTATTTTTCTCATGTCCACATATTCGTTCGGGCCATGCGCTACCGACAGCAATCCCGGTCCATAAGCAAACGCTGGCATTCCTTGCGCAACGTAGAAACGTGTCTCCAACAGCCCGGGACACATTTCAAACCGCGCGGCCTCGCCAGTTACCGCGAAAACGCTTCGGGACAACGCTTCACCCAGCGGCCCCATTTCGCTGCTCGACGCTGAGCTTCCCTCCTGCAAGATTTCCCACTCCAGAGGATTCCCTTCGCGCTTACAACTCTCCAAAATGTCCGTGAGCTTCGCTTTCTCCATGGCAAGATCTTCTTCGGGATTTATCCGCCGGTCGATTGTGAACCAGCACTCTTCCGGCACCACATTGAAGTTTGTCCCGCCGCCGCTCTGTCCGCCTAGCATCAAAATGGAGTTGCGTGATTCTTCCGAGCCAATATTGAGTCCCGTAGTGCGAACTTCCACTTCGCGCTTCAGTTGGCGCAGTTTGTGCGCCACTTCATGCATGCGTTCGAACGCATTCGCGCCTTGATGTTGCAATCCCACGTGCGCCGCTTTCCCCAACACGCGCACACACAGGGAAATTGCGCCGCGATTCGCATTCCAGGCCACACCACTCGTTGGCTCTGCCGTCAGCATCCCGACGCCTCCGCGTCCCAGCAATCCTTGCCGCGCCAGCCAGGCTGTGCCGCCTTTTCCTCCCGTTTCTTCGTTGGGAACCAGCGTCAAACCGATCTTGTGTTTTAGTTTCGTGCCTAGTTCTTTCAGCGCCAGTATCGCGTAGAGCATGGCCACGATTCCGCCCTTCATGTCGCAGCTGCCGCGGCCAAACACAAAGTGCCCCTTTTGCGTCGGTTGAAATTGTTCTCGAGATTGCGCCGGAACCACATCGAAATGACCGTGAAAATAAAATGCCTGCTCTCCGCCTCCATACGTGGCTAAAACGCACTCCGGAGCATCGTCCCGGTTATCGCTCGAACTGCTCGTCGCGAAACGTTCACAATCAAGCCCGGCGCGCCGTAGGGTTTTCTCCAAGAGATCCGCACAGGCGCCATAATTCTTCCCCGGTGGGTTTTCTGTCGGAATCGCGACAAGATCCGCCACCAACGCCGCCATCTCCTCTTCGCGTTCGTGCAACCAAGAGAGGATCGCGCCGCTCCGCGCTGTTCGCTCCGCTGACCGCTCAGGCATGGTGCGCATCTTAAGAACATCTTCAGGGGATGCCAAGCTCCATATTGGAGTCCCTGGGTCTGCCGTTTCCAAAAATCGCGATCACTTCGTTTCGTCTTTAAGGTCCAGCGCGATCTTCAAAATCTGCTCGCTCAGTTCCACGGTCTCCACATCGTCCATGTTGGCAAGCACCACAACGCCGGCCCGCTTTTCCGGCGCGAGAGTGATCGACGTGCTGGTGCCCTGCTGAGAGCCGTCGTGTCCCACGAGCTTCAACCCATATTTTTTCAGTGTTCCCCAGCCCAGCCCGTCTTTTTCGATCGCAACACATTTCTCAGACGGAAGCTCATCGTTCTGCGCTGGCAACGTGCCGCTGCCAAGCAAGATGGCCAACATCAACACTAAACAGAACGCCGTAGCCCTGCGCATTTTCAGAGGCTGAGGTGTCTTGTGAAAATAATCGAAATCAATCAATAACATCTGAATTCTCCCTTTGAAGCTTGCCCAGAACGCATTGCGCTGAAAATCTTGTCCACACACTCGCGCCGTTCAAAGGCTTCTTGAACCCAAGGAGACTACTTCTTAGCCCCCTTCATGTCGCCGCCTCCCTGATGCAGCGTCAAGCTGGCGACCTCACCTTTGTCGTTTTTGGAGAATTCGATTTGCGCATCCACAACCTTTAAGAAAAATTCCGTCTCTGACGCAGCGAACAGAGGAAACTTAGGCTGGTTCGTCGCTTGCGCATTCAACCCGTCGCCGTCCAGCGTAATTGCAATGCTAAAGCCTGGCGCCAGTTCATAGGCGCCCACATACCTGGCGAGAACTTCCTTCGGCACGGTAATCTCTTTCCGCTCCGATGGCAGCACGACTTTTTCTCCGTGTACAACCGCCGCCAGCTTTGTGGCGATATCGCTTGGTGCGCTTCCATTTAAATTCGCCAGTACGATCACCGTCAGCTTGTCGTCCGGGTAGTAGGCCATCTGCGTGCTAAATCCCTCGATGCCGCCTCCGTGGTCAATAACGGTATGGCCATTCTTCGTCTGCACTCCCAAGCCACAGGCATAATCATTCTTGAATGGAGTCGTCATCTTTTTGAGTGACGCTGCTGAAAGCACCTTGCCTCCGAACAGGCCCTGTTCCCAGCGCAGAAGATCCTCGGTTGTCGAATAAAGCGCTCCCGCAGAAAAAGGAATGCTCATATCGACGTAGCCCGCATTCTCTGGCCCCTTCGGACTGGGTGCATATCCGGATGCCCGGTGCATTATGATCACGGTGTTCGAGTCATATCCCGAATCATTCATGCCCAGTGGTTTGAAAATATTTTCCTGCACGAAATCCTTGTAACTTTGTCCGCTGACTTTTTCCAACAAATAACCGAGCAACACATATCCCGAGTTGCTGTATTCCCATTTCTCTCCCGGCTGAAAGTTCAGCGGCTTATCCCGGAATCGCGCCACTAATTTCTCGGGAGTCGTAGCCACCGCCTCCGTCGATTCATAGTCGGGAAAAGAAGTGAAACTTGGAATCCCCGATGTATGTGTCAGCAAGTTGTAGATGGTGATCTTGTCCCAGGCCGCCGGCGCGTCAGCCATATATTTCTTCACCGGATCATCGATGTTCAGCTTTCCGCGCTCTTGCAATAAGTAAATTGACGCAGCCGTGAATTGCTTCGTAATGGATCCAAGCCGAAATTTCGTGGATGGCGAGTCGGGAATGCTCCATTCAAGATTTGCTGATCCATATCCCTTGCTCAACAGTATCTTCCCGTCTTTCGCAACCAGTACAGACCCCATGAACACTTTGTTATAGGACTGAATGATTTGTTCGGTCCTCGGAAGAGCTTCTTGCGCCGTGCACGTTTGGAAGTATGATGTGAACGTAACAACCAGCAGAATCAATGCTAGAACGTAACGGATGGTCCTATTTGGCTTGGGCCTTGTCGCAAACACGCGCCCAGGCCCTCGAAAACTCTTGCAATTCATCGTATTCTCCCGATGTTTGACGAACCCGGTGTGCCTTTGGCGCGTCAAACAAATGTGTTGGCGGCAATCCTCGGCTTGAAAAACGTGAGTGGCGTCACGCCGGCATTCTAAATCATCAACCGCAAGCGATCTAGCGCGCGCTAAGCCGGGTGATCTACGATTTTGTGCTTTACGGTTTAAAGGTTTCGCGTAGGTTTCGTTCTGGTGGTGTTTAGGGGGCCTGAAATCGTACGAAGTACATGCGATTGGAGAATAGAATGGCAGTGCGCAGGGACATTCGGTTCGTCGTTGAAGATGCGGGCGAAGTTTCAGCGATCCTGTTGCGTCCACAAAATGCTGAATCGCTCTTGGTGCTTGCCCACGGCGCAGGCGCCGGTATGACTCATCCATTCATGGAATCGCTGGCGACCGAACTCGCCGCGGTCAGAGTCGCCACCCTGCGATTCCAATTTCCCTACATGGAGCAAAAACGAAGAATTCCCGACCGGCCGCCCGTGCTCACGGCTACGATTCTGGCAGCCGCGCAAACTGCCGCGAAAGCCGCTCCAGATTTGCCATTATTCGCCGGAGGCAAATCCCTCGGCGGACGCATGACTTCATTGGCTGCTGCACAACAAAAATTACCCGACGTTGGAGGATTGGTATTCTACGGCTTCCCGCTCCACCCGCCCAACCAGCCGGGGACCAAACGTGCCGAACATTTGCGTGACATCAAACAGCCGATGCTCTTCTTCCAGGGAACGCGCGACCCCTTCGCCGATCTCAAACTTTTGCGTCCCATTTGCGCCAGCCTCAGAGCGCGAGCGACCCTGCACGTAATCGAGACCGCCGATCACTCGTTCCACGTCCTAAAAAGTTCAGGCAGAACCGACGCCGACGTTCTCCAAGAATTAGCTCGAACCACAAGCGCGTGGACGCAAAAGTTGTCGCGAAGTTAGCTCATCGGCCGCAAGCTGAATTGGAAAAAAGCCTTTCCTAGCCAGCAATTTAATACCTGAGTCTGTCGTTCTCGAATTTTCCAACCTGGACCTTCCGCGTCCACAGTCTCCTACCCCTTGATTCCCGCAGATAATGTGCTAGTGTCAAATTGGGGGCCTTTTGGAGCCTCGGCGAGGTAGCCACATGGAGAGCGGCGCGGTTTGCAGGCAATTACGCCAGATCTCGAGTCTGGCGATGCGACGAGCATCGGCATTGCGCTTCCCCATAGCATATTTCGCGAAGGAAGCGAGCAGCGCGACGCGAGGGATCTGCTCTGTGCTTTCCAGTCGCGAACTCCAATTATTGGAACCGCTCCTAAGTTATAGAAAACAAACGATGGCACACCATTCTAATGGCGAACTTTCAACCATCGCAAAAAACACTTCCGGATGCACTCAACTAGCAATTATAAGAATCATTAAAACAGGAGAATTCCTCCGCGGATGACTCGCACATCGAAAAATTCGCTTTCCACACGAGGCTCGTTGCGCGCTGCCGACGAATCCTTTGAAATCTACCGCTTGAACGCGCTCGAACGCGCCGGCGTGGGACACGTCGCTCGACTCCCCTTCTCGCTAAAAGTCCTGCTGGAAAATTTGCTGCGTCACGAAGACGAGCGCTTCGTTTTCGCCGACGATATTTGCGCCCTCGCCGGCTGGGATCCTTCCGCCGCCGAAGGCGCTACGGAAAAAGAAATCTCGTTCATGCCCGCTCGCGTCCTTCTGCAGGATTTCACCGGCGTTCCTGCCGTCGTGGATCTCGCCGCCATGCGCGAAGCCATGCGCACCCTCGGCGGCGACCCGAAAAAAATTAACCCGCTGCTCCCGGCCGAACTGGTCATCGACCACTCCGTCCAAGTGGACAAATTCGGCGCCGCCGGAGCCTTCGCCTTCAACGCCGACCTGGAAATGCAGCGCAACATCGAGCGCTACGCATTTTTGCGCTGGGGTCAAAAAGGATTTCAGAATTTCAAAGTCGTTCCGCCCGACACCGGCATTTGCCATCAGGTGAATCTGGAATATCTTGCGCGCGTTGTTTTCCGCGAAAAACAAAATGGCGCGTGGACCGCCTTCCCCGACACGCTGGTCGGCACCGACTCGCACACCACCATGGTCAACGGCCTGGGAGTCTTCGGCTGGGGTGTGGGTGGGATCGAAGCGGAGGCCGCCATGCTCGGCCAGCCGTTTTCGATGCTGATTCCGGCCGTCGTCGGCTTCAAATTACATGGACGACTGCCCGAAGGTGCAACCGCCACTGATCTTGTGCTCACTGTTACCCAGATGCTGCGCAAAAAAGGTGTCGTCGGAAAATTTGTGGAGTTCTACGGTACCGGTCTCTCCAGCCTCACACTTCCCGACCGCGCCACTATCGCCAACATGGCTCCCGAATACGGCGCGACGATGGGCTTCTTCCCCGTAGATTCAGAAACGCTCGCTTACCTGCGATTCACCGCGCGCAATGAAGATCAGGTCAAACTCGTCGAAGCCTACACCAAAGAACAAGGACTTTTCCGTACCGACGCGACGCCAGATCCGATCTTCTCCGATAAGTTGGGACTCGATCTTGCCACCGTCGTCCCCACCATGGCCGGACCGAAGCGCCCACAGGACAGCGTTCGCCTCACCGATGCGAAAAGCTCCTTTGAGAAATCCCTGGGAGCCGCACCAAAATCTGTGAGCGTGCAAAACAACGGCGACCGTTTCGACTTAGCCGACGGTTCCGTAGTAATCGCCGCGATCACCAGTTGCACCAACACTTCAAATCCGTCGCTCATGCTCGGCGCCGGCCTGTTGGCAAAAAAGGCAGTGGAGCGCGGACTAACTTCCAAGCCCTGGGTAAAAACGAGTTTCGCGCCAGGCTCAAAAGTCGTTACTGATTACATCGAAAAGGCCGGCCTGTGGCCTTACCTGAATTCGCTGCATTTCAATCTTGTCGGTTACGGTTGCACAACATGCATCGGCAATAGCGGCCCGCTTTCCGAGCCGATCAGCCAAGCCATTAAAGGAAATAATCTTCTCGCCGTTTCCGTTCTGAGCGGCAATCGCAATTTTGAAGGCCGCATAAATCCTCTCTGCCGTGCGAATTATTTGGCTTCGCCGCCGCTAGTTGTGGCCTATGCGTTAGCGGGCCGTATGGACCTCGACATCGTGAATGAGCCCCTCGGCAACGACAAAGCCGGCAAGCCCGTTTATCTGCGCGACATTTGGCCTACACCTGCGGAAGTTGAATCCACCATGCGCTCTTCAGTTTCGAGCGACATGTTCAGAAAAGAATATGCCGACGTGTACACCGGTGACGAACACTGGAGAGCGCTGCCGATCCCAGAAGGCGATCTCTATGCCTGGGATCCCAAGTCCACATACATCCAGGATCCGCCGTTTTTTCACGACATGCCGCGGACTCCTGGCGTGTTGAAAGATTTAACCGGGCTGCGTGCACTAGCTGTGCTCGGTGACAGCGTCACCACCGACCATATTTCTCCCGCCGGCTCGATTCCGCCTGACTCACCGGCAGGAAAATATTTAATCGCGCGCGGTGTGCAACCCAAAGATTTCAATTCATACGGCGCGCGTCGCGGCAACCATGAAGTAATGATGCGCGGCACCTTCGCAAACATCCGCCTGCGCAATGCTCTCGCTCCCGGCACCGAGGGAGGTTGGACTATTCATCAGCCCAGTGGCGAAAAGATGTCCATTTACGACGCGGCCATGAAATATCGCGACGAGCGCGTGCCTCTCATCGTCATCGCCGGCAAAGAATATGGGTCCGGTTCTTCGCGCGACTGGGCCGCAAAAGGAACATTGTTACTGGGCGTTCGCGCCGTGCTGACAGAAAGTTTTGAACGCATCCACCGCAGCAACTTGGTGGGCATGGGCGTCCTCCCGCTAGAATTTTTGCCGGATGAGAATCTGAAGACGCTCGGCCTTACTGGTCTTGAAATATTTGAGATCGATGGCCTGTCCCACGACTTCGCGCCTCGCAAGAAAATGAAAGTCCGCGCACGCTCCGCAGATGGCGCAGAAAAAACCTTCACAGCCATCACTCGCGTGGACACGCCCTTCGAGCTGGCCTACTACCAGCACGGCGGAATCTTGCAATACGTCCTTCGCCAGATGTTATAGTCGCGCAACACAGCCTAAAATGAAGGCGCCACTTCAAACGAAATTGGCGAAATCGCTCGGGTGAAGTTTCTTGCCGCTTCAAAAACTAAGAGGTTTTCTTTGCGGAACAAATCGTCTTCGCGCAAGAAGTCATCATTAAGTAAGTGGAAGTGGGCAGCGCTCACACTGCTCGCCGTTCTCGCCATCGGTTTCGGCGTGCTCAGCCATTTCATGGGCGGACCGCGTGACGTGTACGGCTTCCTGCGCTACGCCCTGCCGCAATGGCATCGAGGCGATCTCCGCGTCGGCGATCGCGCGCCGGATGTCCCATTGATGAGCCTCGACGGACAAACCCAGTTCCATCTCAGCGACCGCATCGGCCAACGCCCGCTTGTTCTAATCTTCGGCAGCTATACTTGACCGCCTTTTCGCCGCGAGGTAGGTTACCTCGTCAATCTTTACAACGATTACAAATCCCAAGCGAATTTCTTGACCGTTTATATTCGCGAAGCGCATCCCCAAGACGAATGGCAGATGAAGAGCAACGTGGACGAGAGCATTTGCTATCCGCAACCGCAAACGCTTGCGCAACGCGTCGCCATTGCTAACGACTTCATCCAGCGCTTCCACTTCCCCCTGCCGATTGCCGTAGATGACATGCACGAAACCGCCGACCGGGCTTATGGCGGGTGGCCCGAGCGTATTTACATCATTGATGAGTCGGGGAAAATCGCTTACCGCGGAGGAATGGGACCGTTTAATTACCATCCGGAAGAAGCGCGCGCCTGGCTCGAAAAAAGATTCGCATCTCCACGCGGCGAGGTCAGCAACCCAGTTGCGAAGAACTGAGTTAAGCGTACAGGGCGGGAGCAATTGAATCGAAAGAGCTTGCGCACGCGCGCACCGCGCGAAGATAGCGTTAGGCCTGCACCCCAATACATGCTATGCTTAGGCTGCGTTTGTTGCTCTTGTAACACCTTTAGATTCGATTGAAGGG
>Ga0209380_10002966_pt1 | contig 10663 bp, 10 predicted proteins | sample HubBroMetageWFT6_FD_188347 | JGI IMG/M metagenome (GOLD analysis project Ga0209380, IMG submission 188347) | Warmed and freeze-thawed soil microbial communities from the Hubbard Brook experimental Forest, New Hampshire - Hubbard Brook CCASE Soil... | ecosystem: Environmental > Terrestrial >...
ATCCCGGGGAGCACGGCCGGGGCATCCCGGGGAGCACGGCCGGGGCATCCCGGGGAGCACGGCCGGGGCATCCCGGGGAGCACGGCCGGGGCATCCCGGGGGAGCACGGCCGGGGCATCCCGGGGGAGCACGGCCGGGGCATCCCCTGGGAACAGAGTGCCGCAGCTCGGGGTTGATCAGTTTCTGGAGGTGCATGCCCGTGCCGCGACCCTATCCCCGGCGGATCGCGACGATCAGTGTCCACACGTCCCCGCTCGAGCAGCCAGGCACCGGCGACGCGGGCGGCCTGAACGTCTACGTGGTCGAGGTGGCCAAGCGCCTCGCCGAGCGGGGCGTCGAGGTCGACATCTTCACCCGCGCGGTCTCCCGGGATGTGCCGCCGGTCGCCGAGCTCGCCCCCGGAGTGCTGGTGCGGCATCTGGTGGCCGGCCCGTTCGAGGACCTGGACAAGGCCGACCTGCCCGGCCAGCTCTGCCACTTCACGTTCGAGGTGCTTCGCGCCGAGGCCGCGTACGCGCCCGGCCGCTACGACGTAGTGCACGGGCACTACTGGCTGTCGGGCCAGGTCGGCGCCGTCGCCAAGGAACGCTGGGGCGTCCCGTTCGTGCAGTCCATGCACACGCTGGGAAGGGTCAAGAACGCGGCGCTGGCCGCCGGCGACGCGGCCGAGCCCGAGATCAGGCTCCGCGGCGAGGCCGAGGTGGTGGCCGCGGCCGACCGGCTGGTGGCGAACACCGACGCCGAGGCCCAGCAGCTGATCGAGCTCTACGACGCCCCGTCGTCCCGGGTGCGGACCATCAACCCCGGCGTGGACCTCGCGGTGTTCCGGCCCGGTTCCCAGCAGGACGCGCGGCGCCGGCTCGGGCTGCCCGATGACGCCGTGGTAATCGTGTTCGCCGGCCGGGTGCAGCCGCTCAAGGCGCCCGAGCTGGTGCTGCACGCCGCGGCCCAGATGATCAGAAACGACCCCGGCCTGGCCGGGCGGCTGCGGGTCGCGTTCGTGGGCGGCCCGAGCGGAACCGGGCGGGCCCACCCGGACGGCCTGACCGAACTGTCGGCCAGCCTGGGCATCGGGGCGCTGGTCAGGCTCGAGCCGCCGTGCCCGCAACCCGAACTCGCCGACTGGTACCGCGCGGCCACCGTGGTGATGGTGCCGTCCTGCTCGGAGTCGTTCGGCCTGGTGGCCGTCGAGGCCCAGGCCTGCGGCACACCGGTGGTGGCCGCCGCCGTCGGCGGCCTGCGCACCGCGGTGGCCGACGGCGTCTCGGGCGTGCTGGTCAGCTCGCGTGACCCGGCCGACTACGCTCGCGCGGTGGCCAGGCTGATCGCCCAGCCGGAGACCCTGGCCAGGTTCTCCCAGGGCGCGAGGGAGCACGCGTCCAGATTCGGCTGGAGCGTGACCGTCGACCGGCTGCTGAGCCTGTACGCGGGGGCGATGGCCGAGGCGACCCAGGCGGTGGCGTGACCGAGCCCAAGGGACGGGGAGCGGCAGTGCAGGAGGACGGCGAGGTGGGCGGGCAGGCGGCCGTCGCCAAGACGATCGAGGCGACCCTGGACGACCTTGACCTGAGCTACGAGTCGCCGCGGTCCGGCGCCTACCTGGTACGGCTCGAGGGCCAGCACAAGCTGGCCACGATGACCTGGCTGATCGTCGGCCCGCACAGCCTGCACGTGGAGGCGTTCTTCTGCCGCCAGCCGGACGAGAACCACGCGCAGTTCTACCGGTTCCTGCTGGAGCGCAACGGCCGGATGTACGGCGTGCACTTCGCGCTGGACAAGACCGGGGACGTGTACCTGGTCGGCCGGGTGGCGCTGGCGTCGGTCAGCGCCGACGAGATCGACCGGCTGCTCGGCTGCGTGCTCAGCTACTCGGACGAGAACTTCGACCAGGCGCTCATGATCGGCTTCGCGTCCTCGATCCGCCGCGAGTGGGCGTGGCGGCGCAAGCGCGGCGAGAGCACGGCCAACCTGCGCGCCTTTGCCAGGCTCGCCGACGATACGCCGGACTGAGCGGGGGCAGCCCGTTCAGGGTGGCGGTGTTACCGAGCCTGGTGGCGGGATCGTGCCCGGGCCCGTGACGCTGCACGCGAGCGAGGACGGGTCGGAGTCCTGCAGCGGCTCGGCGAGGCGGGGTGGGTGCAGGAACGCCGGGAACCGCAGGTCAACCATGTCCAGCAGGTTGCCGGCGTTCGCGTCCCGGTAGGTCATCGCCGGCAGATTCCACTTGGCCTCGACCAGCGCGCAGATGCTGGTGTGATCGTTGACCCGGTGCGAGACGTAGCCGGGCCGGGACCACGGCGAGATCACCGCCATCGGCACCCGGAAGCCGTACTGGGCGAAGCCGTTGTAGGCCGACTCCCCGGCCGGCACCTCCGGCGGGATGTTGTCGGGGGCGAGGGCCGGGGGCGGCGGCACGTGGTCGAAGTAGCCGCCGTGCTCGTCGTAGGTCCAGATCAGCAGCGTGCGGCGCCACGCCGGGCCGGACATGACCGCGTCGATCACCGAGGCCGCGAACGCCTCGCCGACGGCGATGTTCTGCGGGTCCTCCTCGGACTGGGTGTCGTAGTTCGGCTCGACCAGGGCCAGTCCGGGCAGCGCGCCCGCGGCCGCGTCGGTGAAGAAGTCCGCGATCGGCACCACGTTCGTGCCCAGGTTCTTCAGGTACAGCTCCGGGTAGAGCTCGGTGGTGGCCAGGTCGGTGTAGTAGTCGCGCCAGCTCACGCCCGCGGCCGCGACCTTGTCGAAGATCGTCCCGTTCGGCGGGTAGTCGGTCAGCGCGGGCGTGGTGTCGTTGACGATGCCGAGCGACGTGGCCGAGATCAGGAAGCGCCGGTTCGGGTAGGTCTGGCCAAGCACCGAGCAGAAGTACCGGTCCGAGATCGGGAACACCGACGCCATCGAGTAGTAGAACGGCTGGTCGGCGCGCTGCCAGTAGCCCATGGACACCGGGCCGCTGCCGGATTCGACAAAGCCGTCGTTGCGGCCGCCGTCGAACTGGATGTGGCTGTTGAGCCAGTCCTGGGCGGGCGCGTTGTTCTGGCACGTCGTCGGCATGCGGAAGGCGTGCTGGAGGTCGCCGTTGGCGTACGGGTTGGTGGCCAGCGGCAGCCCGTCCCGGCCGGGCCGGAATCCGTCGGCGCCCCGCCGGCGCAGCATGCCGAGCCTGTTGTCGTAGGAATGGTTCTCCATCATCAGGATCACGATGTGCTCGATCTGCGGGATCGTGTCGGTGCCCGCCGGCAGCTGCGGGTACGGAAGTGATCCGGGCTGTCGCAACCGTGAGTAGTGGCCGGAACGGGACGCCGACGGGCTGGCCGAGCTCCATGCGCCGGTCCCGGCGACGGCTCCGGCGGCTAAGCCCGCCTTCAGCAGCCCACGCCTGCTCGGCCCGGCTGGCTTGCCTTCACGATTAGCGCTCATGGTGACTCTCCTGTGTCCGGCCGGCTGGGACGTGTGGCCGAGTCTGTCCCGTCGGGGCAACGAGTACGAGATTTCATAACAAAAAAGAGAAGACACCTAAGTGTCGTGGAATACAACCGTTATCCGGGTACCGGCGCGCGGGTGTGCGGGCGCGGTGCAGCAGTGCCCGCGGCAGGGTACAAAGTAAGGACCGGGCCATGACCGAGCCGCAAGCGTTCAGTGAACCTGAACCCAGCTTGTAGCCGTTCCGAAGCTATGGTCGGCATGCTGGTTGCCTGGGCACGCAGGAGAGGATCGCGCTATGCGCCGGGACGACGTGCGCTTCGCCGCGGCTGCACGCGACGACGGTATACACAAGATCAGCAAATTCACGTGGCGGGCCGGTGCGGCCGGGGTAGTGTGCTCCGCGCTGATCGCCGTGGCGTTCGGGCACCACGTCGCCACGAATCAGTCGAGCACGGACAACAACGGCGGGTCTTCGCAGTCTCAGCGGCCGACGGCCGGCAACAATGGCGGCGGCTCCAATCAGGGCAGCTCCAGCCAGGGCGGCTCCAATCAGGGCAACTCCAATCAGGGCAATGGCGGAATCGTGGTCCCATCGCAGCCTCCGGCTCCCGCACAGGGCGGCGGCCAGGTCACGTCAGGAGCATCGTGACCACCCTGTCCATCGGCACCGATACCTTCAGCGTTTTCGGCACCACGGCGACCCTGCTGGTCAGTGACCCTGGCCTGCTGGATGACGCGCGCGCCATAGCCGACGCCGAACTGGCCGCGGTCGACATGGCCTGCAGCCGGTTCCGGCCCGATTCCGAGCTGTCCCGGCTGAACGGGTCGGGCGGCGCGGTCGTCCCGGTCAGCAGCCTGTTCGCCGAGCTCGTCGAGGCGGCGCTGCGCGCCGCGCGGCTCACCGACGGCGACGTGGACCCGACCTGCGGGCAGGCGCTCGAGGAAATCGGCTATGACCGCGACTTCGCGGTGCTCCAGGCGGCGGGCGTGCGGTCGCCGGGGTCCGGGCAGCTGGCTCTCGGCGTGCCCGGCTGGCGCTGCGTGCGGCTTGACCGCAAGCGCGGGCTGGCGCAGCTCACCGACGGGGCCCAGCTCGACCTGGGCGCGACTGCCAAGGCCTGGGCCGCGGACCGGTGCGCAAGCCTGATCGCCGCGGCGACCGAATCCGGCGTACTGGTCAGCCTCGGCGGGGACATCGCCGTCGCCGGGCCGCCGCCCGCCGACCGTGGAGAGGGACGGGGAGGTGGGTGGGGGGTGCGGGTCACCGACGACCACGCCGCCGGGCCGGAAGCGCCGGGGCAGACGGTGACGATACGTTCCGGCGGGCTTGCCACCTCGAGCACCACGGTGCGCACCTGGGCCGTCGCGGGCCAGCGCGTGCACCACATCATCAACCCGGCAACCGGCCGGCCCGCCGTTTCCTGCTGGCGGACGGTCAGCGTTACGGCCGGCAGCTGCGTCGACGCCAACACCGCGAGCACCGCGGCGATCATCCGCAGCGAGGCCGCGCTGGCCTGGCTGCAGGAGGCCTGCCTGCCCAGCCGCCTGGTGCGGCAGGACGGAACCGTCGAGACCACGGCGGGCTGGCCGAGCGACCCCGGCCCGGCCTGATGACCGGGGCTGCCGCCGCCGGAGTTCTGGCGGGGGCTACCGGAGCACCCCACGTCCTGCCGCCCGCCGCCATCGTCGTCACGTCGTCGACCCCGCTGTGGTACCTCACCAGGGCCACCGGGCTGGTCGCGCTCGTGCTGCTGACCCTGAGCATGGCGTTCGGCCTGCTGTCCTCGGTCAGGTACCAGCGGCCGGCCTGGCCCCGTTTCGTCACGATCGGGCTGCACCGCAACACCTCGCTGCTGGCGCTGGCGTTCACCCTGATTCACATCGTGACCACGCTTCTCGACAGCTTCGTCCCGATCCACGTGCAGGACGTCGTGATCCCGTTCATCTCCGCCTACCGGCCGGTGTGGCTCGGTCTCGGCGCGATCTCCTTCGACCTGCTGCTGGCGCTGACCGTGACCAGCCTGCTGCGGACCAGGATGAGCTACCCGTCCTGGCGCCTGGTGCACTGGACGTCCTACCTGTGCTGGCCGGTGGCCGTGCTGCACGGCCTCGGCACCGGCACGGACACCCCCGTCCACTGGGTGCTCGGGCTGACCATCGCCTGTGTCGCGGTGATCGCGGCCCTCACCGCATGGCGCCTGGCCTATGGCTGGCCGTCGCACGCAGCCGCGCGGCTGGTGGGCGCGCTCGCGCTGGTGCTCACGCTGATCGCCGGCGGCGCCTGGCTGGCCGCAGGGCCGCTGGCGCCCGGCTGGGTGCGGCGGGCAGGCACGCCGCAGCACGTGGCCGAGAGCAGCGCCAAGGTGAGCTCGGCGCCGAACGATCAGCCCGTAAGGGGCGGTCGGCTCGGTCACATCCGCCAGCAGGGCCGGACCAGCGGAGGGGCCAGGTGAGCTCGATGACCGTGCTCGCCGGGCTGCCCAGGCTGATCCCGCCCGGCGGGCCGCTGTCCCTGGCCGAGCACTTCGGCCGGTACGGGCCGATGCCGGAACGCGACGCCGGCGGCCTGATCGGCGACATAGAGCAGGCCGGGCTGACCGGCCGCGGCGGCGCGGGCTTCCCGGCCGGGCGCAAGCTGCGCTCGGTGGCGCAGGCCGCGCGTTCCGGCGGGCGGCTGGGGCGCCAGGCCAGTGCCGTGGTGGTAGCGAACGGGGCCGAGTCCGAGCCGGCCAGCGCCAAGGACCGGATGCTGCTGGCCCGGTCGCCGCACCTGGTGCTCGACGGGATCGCCCTGGCCGCCGACGCGGTCGGCGCCACCCGCTGCTACCTGGCCCTGCATACCGGCCGCCGGGACGAGCTGAGCGTGCAGGTAGGCGCCGCGATCGCCGAACGCGAGCGGGCCGGCCTGGATCGGGTTGGTGTCGAGATCGTGCCGGTGCCGCGGGGCTACGTGCCGAGTCAGGAGACCGCCCTGATCAGCCTGCTGAACGGCGGCGCGCCAAAGCCGTCGTTCGTGCCGCCACGGCCGTTCCAGAAGGGGGCGCACGGCCGTCCCACGCTGGTGCAGAACGTGGAGACGCTGGCGCACATCGCGCTGATCGCGCGGTTCGGCGCCGGCTGGTTCCGCGAGCTCGGCGGGTCTGCGGGTTCCGCGCTGGTCACGGTCAGCGGCGCGGTTCAGCGGCCCGGCGTCTACGAGATCGCGCTCGGCATGCCCATCGGCGAGCTCATCAGCCGGGCAGGCGGGCCGGCCGAGCAGCCTCAGGCGGTCCTGGCCGGCGGGTACTTCGGCGGCTGGCTGCCCTACGACCGGGCGCTCGGCGTGCCGGTCAGCGATCCGGCCCTGCGCGCCGCAGGGGCAGCGCTCGGGCCCGGGGTGCTGGTGCTGCTCCCCGATTCGGCCTGCGGGCTGGCCGAGACTGCGTGGATCACCGACTACCTGGCCAGCCAGAGCGCGGGCCAGTGCGGCCCGTGCGCCAACGGGCTGCCCGCCCTTGCCGACACGCTGAAGCAGCTCGCGTTCGGCCGGCCGGACGGCCGGGCGCTCGGCTGGGCCGAGGAGCTTGCTGCCCTGGTCACCGGGCGCGGCGCGTGCCACCTGCCGGACGGGACGGCGGCGTTCGCCGCCAGTGGCCTGCGGACGTTCGCGGACGAGCTGCGCCAGCATGCCCTGACCGGGCCGTGCGCCCGGGTGCAGCGCAGGCCGCTGCTCCCCGCACCGGGCCACACCTGGGGGCAGCGGCCATGAGCTACGGAACCGGGCCGGCGGGTGCACGGGCAGCTGACGGTCGCGGCCCCCGCCGCGCCGGGGGCCACAAGCTGCGGGTGAACCCGATCGCCTGCGAGGCGCACGGCATGTGCACCGAGCTGCTGCCCGAGCTGATCAGCGCCGACCCCTGGGGCTATCCGATCGTCACGCCCGGGTACGTGCCCGATGACCTGCTGCCGCTCGCCCGGCGTGCCGTCACCGCCTGTCCCACCCTCGCGCTGCTCCTCGACCACGACGACTGACCGGCGGCCTACGCCCGCGTCGCGGACGGCCGCAGTAGATGTTTAAGCGGCCGCCGGATCCAAGATCGCCACGTCAACTGCATCAGCCGGTTCCGGAACCGGCTGACCTTCCTGCCGGAGCATCGAAATGTGCGCAGCCATGGCCTCAACCATCAGCCGCTCAGTCTCGGATCGCGTCGGCCCGGCGGCGACAACTCCTGGCAGGTCAGGAGAGTATGCCGAGTAGCCCGACTCATCGTCGCCCTCGAAGACGACTACGTACCCCGTCAAGGCCGCTCCTTCCGCAGACCCGCTTGCCTCAGGATGCTCGACTCCGTCTTTGGTTTCAAGGTAGCGCTTGGCTTGCCTGCCACGGTCACGAGCCCTGACTTCGTGGGATGGACGAAGTGCCGGTGAGAGCCGGTGACGCGCTTAAGCACCCAACCGTCCCGTTCAAGTAAGGCGATGACCTCGCTGATCTTCATCGGCATGAGCCGAAAATAACGTCGCCTTATGACAATTCGCCCAAAGCCAATCTGCAGGTGAGCGCGAGAAGCCCCCATACAGCCCCTTGGCGCCGCTGCGGCCACCACTCGCACAGGGCGCCGCCGCACTAGGCTTGGTACGGCGCAATATCGGCGACAGCGGGCGGAACGGGAAGGCAGGCGCATGGCCGAGGACGTGACGAACGACCCGCTCGCCCGCGAGCCTGGCGCCCCGCTAGGTATCGACACGTCGGTTGCCCATCCGGCCCGGGTCTACGACTACTGGCTGGGCGGCAAGGACAACTTCGCGGCCGACCGGAAGGCGGCCGAGGAAGTGATCGCGATCCGCCCGGCCATGCGCCGCGATATCCGGGCAAACCGGGAGATGCTGCGGCGCGCGGTGTGGCACCTGGCGGCCGAGGCCGGCCTCCGGCAGTTCCTGGATATCGGCACGGGGATCCCTACCAGCCCGAACGTGCACGAGGTCGTGCAGAGCGTGGCGCCGGAGGCCCGCGTGGTCTACGTGGACAACGACCCGATCGTGCTTTCGCACGCGCGGGCGCTGCTGGCGAGCACACCGGAAGGGATGACCGACTACATCGACGCCGACCTGCGCGAGCCCGACAACATCCTGGAGCAGGCCGCGCGGACGCTCGACTTCACCGAGCCGGTCGGGATCGTCATCGTCGGCACGCTCCATCTGATCACCGATGACGAGGACCCTTACGCCATCGTGGCCCGGCTGATGGCCGCCACGGTCCCGGGCAGCTACCTGCTGATCTCCCACCCGGCCATCGATGTCGAGGCCGAGACCGCGGCCAGGGTCCAGACGAGCTACAACCAGAACGTGGCGACGACGATGACCCGGCGCACCCGCGGCGAGGTGGCCCGGTTCTTCGAGGAGCTCGAGATCCAGGAGCCCGGTATCGTGCAGCACCACCGCTGGCGCCCGGAGCCGGGCGCGAAGGTCGATGACTACGAGGTGCCCGGGTGGACTGCGCTCGCCCGCAAGCCCTAGCGAGTTTCCGGAGGCTGGTTGATGGGTCCTCTTGACGGCGTGCGGGTAATCGAGATCGCCAGCCTGGCCCCTGCGCCGTTCGGCTGCATGATCCTCTCCGATCTGGGCGCCGAGGTGGTGCGGGTCGACCGGGCCGAGAGATGCGGCCCGGATGCCAAGGCTCCCGTCGACCCGCTGAGCCGCGGCCGCAGGTCGATCGGGATCAACCTCAAGGATCCGGCCGGAGTCGAACTGCTGCTGCGGCTCGTCGGGGCGGCCGACGTGCTCGTGGAGGGGTTCCGGCCCGGTGTGGCCGAGCGGCTCGGGTTCGGTCCCGAGGTGTGCGCCGAGCGCAACCCGCGGCTGGTGTACGGCCGGATGACCGGCTGGGGCCAGGACGGCCCGCTGGCGCCGACCGCTGGGCACGACATCGACTACATCGCGATCTCGGGAGCGCTTTCCCTGGTCGGGCGCGCCGGCGAGGGCCCGGTCCCGCCGGTCAACCTGCTCGGCGACTTCGGCGGCGGCGGCATGCTGCTCGCGCTCGGCCTGCTTGCCGCGCTGCTGGAGCGGGAGCGCTCCGGGCTCGGCCAGGTCGTTGACGCCGCGATGGTGGACGGGTCCGCGCTGCTGACCGCGTTCGTGTACGGCCTCCGGGCCGTTGGCGCATGGCAGGACGAGCGCGGCGTCAACCTGCTGGACACCGGCGCGCCGTTCTACGACACCTACCGGACCGCCGACGGCGAATACGTGGCCGTCGGGGCGCTGGAGGCTAAGTTCTACGCGGAACTTCTCTCGGGGCTCGGGCTCACCGATGCCGGTCTGCCAGGGCAGCACGACCGGGCCGGCTGGCCGGTGCTGCGGGCCAGGTTCGCCGAGGTCTTCGCCACCCGGACCAGGGACGAGTGGGCCGAGGTGTTCGCCGGCTCCGACGGGTGCGTTGCGCCCGTGCTGAGCGCGGCCGAGGCGCCCGCGCATCCCCACAACGCCCAGCGCGGCGCGTTTGCCGAGGTCGGCGGCGTGGTCCAGCCCGCCCCCGCGCCGCGTTTCGGCCGGTCTTCGGTGGGCACCCCGGCGGCGCCGCCACGTCCGGGCGCCGACACCGACGCGGTCCTCGCCGAGCTTGGCTGCGCCGCAGCAGAAATCGCCACGTTGCGGGCCGACGGCACCGTGGGGTGACGGAACGCACACCCACGGAGTTTGCCCGGAGTGCCTCCGCCCGTCTATGATGTAGATCGTTTGCAAGGCACCTCGTTCGGTGAGGCGTCGATACGAACACAGGCCACTGATCCGACGACGTCGAGAGACGCCCAGGGTCAGGACAGGTCTCCCCGGCCTAAGGGGTGACCCGAAGTGGCTGCACCAGGTGGTGCTACGTCGTGTCGTGCCAAAGCTCTGACGAGAAGGGGTGCGTGCCTCCCCTTGTGTGCCCAGCTAACACAGTGCAGCCAACACAGTGCAGCGCGGGCTTACACAGTGCTGCGCGCCAGCGGACACCCGCGTGTGTCATGACCGGAGGAGGCGAGACATGGATAGTAAACCCGGCCATCATTGGCCCCGCTTCCGCGCACTCTCGCTTTCTTCCGGCACGCGGTAGAGCCTCCGCTTTCAGAGATTCTGCTTGACGGCATTCCCGCTGGATGCTGCGTGCCTCCCAATACGCCCCGACCGGGGAGAGGGAGGGATCACCATGACCACGACCCTGGAGCGCCGCAGCGCGGTGCTCGACTCGCAGCACGCTGGCGACATCCGTGGCGCCCTCGGC
>Ga0209380_10002968_pt1 | contig 10662 bp, 8 predicted proteins | sample HubBroMetageWFT6_FD_188347 | JGI IMG/M metagenome (GOLD analysis project Ga0209380, IMG submission 188347) | Warmed and freeze-thawed soil microbial communities from the Hubbard Brook experimental Forest, New Hampshire - Hubbard Brook CCASE Soil... | ecosystem: Environmental > Terrestrial > Soil...
TGGTCGTGATCTGACGTTCGATGGCGGCGGTCTGCGTACCGGTAGTACGTGGGCCGTCGACGGCGGGCGTCAGGCGCGGGCAGACGCCGGGAAACGCCAATCGAATTTGTGACTCGGGACACTAGCGCACCTCCGCCGTTCAGCGCACCTTCGCGGGTCGCGGCGGGTTTCAACTGGGGGAGAGGGTACCCGGGTCCGGGCGAACCACGGCGTCGCCCGGACCCATATCTCATGTCTCGACCGACCCCCGAGGAGTACCCTGGGGATATGCCCACCGCGTTCGAGTACGACGGGCAGCAGATCGCCTACACGGAGTACGGCGGCGGGCCGGCGGCGGTCGTCACGTCCTCGGGGCGGCGCGCGCGGACCGCCAAGAGCGCACCCGCCGCCGGTCGGCCGCTGATCCTCGTGCACGGGCTGTTGCTGTCTCAGGAAATGCACCGGCCGCTGGCGAAAGCGCTCGCGGCGCGTGGCAACAGGGTGATTACCGTGGACCTGCTCGGCCACGGCCAGTCCGATCGCCCGCGCGACATGTGGCGCTACTCGATGGGCGCATTCGCGGAGCAGCTGCTCGCGCTGATGGACCACCTCCAACTCGAGCAGGCCGCGATCATGGGCACCTCGCTCGGGGCGAACGCGGCGCTCGAGGTCGCCGCGCGCGCGCCCGAGCGCCTGCGTGGGATGGTGATCGAGATGCCCGTCCTCGACAACGCCCTGCCGGCCTCGGCGCTGACGTTCACGCCGATCCTCCTCGCGCTCACGTTCGGTGAGCCCGCGATGCGACTGCTCGCGCAGGGGGCGCGCGCGGTCCCGCGCAAGCTGCTGCCCCACTACGGCAACGTCCTGCTCGACACCGTCCGCCAGGAACCGGGTCCAGGGGGCGCGCTGCTGCAGGGCCTGTTCTTCGGGCGCATCGCGCCCCATCGCAGCGAGCGGCGCACGTTCACGATGCCCACGCTCGTGCTCGGACACAGGCGCGACCCTGTGCACCCATTCTCCGACGCGGGCATGCTCGCCGCAGAGCTGCCCAACGCGCGCCTGCTGGAAGCCAACTCGCTGGTCGAGCTGCGCCTGAGCCCCGAGCGACTGACGGACGAGATCGCCTCGTTCCTAGATGACATTTGGCGCCCGCGGCGCGCGGCGCAGCGCTCCAAGAGCGCGAGCTGAGGGCCGCTATTCGGCGGCGAACAGTTCGAGTTCGTTCACGCTGACGTGCCCCGGCGCCTGGGGGGTGCCGACCGCGGACGCGGGGGCTTGGCTGATCCACAGCGTGATGAACCGGAACGCCTTAGCCGAGTCACGCAACTTGACGTGGGTCGTGCGCTTCTTCGCCTGCAACGACGGGCTCAGCGCGGTCCAGGCGGGGTCGGTGATCGACGCCGGCAGGGTGTTGCCGTTGGCGCCGTACACCTGGACGGTCATGCCCGGTGTGGAGGAGATCAGCTTGAGCGCCCCCACTCGCTGCCCGGTCTTCAGGTCGAGCGCGATCCCCTCCGCCATCTTGGGCGCGACGGCCGGGTTGACCTGCGCGGTCCAGCCCGTGGCCGATTCGCCGTCGATCGCGAGGCTCGGATCGCCGAAGTTGCTCGCGGGGTAGCCGTAGGGGTTGTACGTGCTCGCGGCGTTCGTGTCGAGCAGGATCGGGGTCTGTTCGGGAGTGGTCGTACCGCCAGATTTTGGCGTCGATTTGCCCGTGCCCGATTCGCCGGAGCCGGTGTTCGTGTTGCCCGTTCCGCTAGACGGCGTGGTCGTCGTGCCCGACGATTTGGGCGTGGGCGCGGTGAGCGGAATTTTCGGAGGTGTGCTCGTGCCCGGAAGCGGTTTGATCGTCGTCGGAGTACCCAGCGCGCCGGGCGTCGTGGGCGTAGCCGTGCCGGGAACCGTCGCGGTGCCCGGGGTGGTCGTGGCAAGGCCCGGGGTGGTGGTGGGCACCTTCGCAACCGTGATTACTTTGGGCACGACCGTGTGTGGGCTGGGCTGGGTGAGCGCCGCATATGCCGCCGCGGCGGCCCCCAACACGAGCGCGCCCGTGGCGGCGAGCACGATCGTCGCCGAGCGCCAGCTCGGGCCTCCCCCGTCGAGGCTGCCGGGTACCGAGGCGCCGCACTGCAGGCACCAGTCCTGCCCGTCGTCCAGCTGCGCGCCGCAGTTGGCGCACGTGCGGGCGGGCGCGGACGTGTCCGTGGGCGGCGCGACAGAGTTATCTCCGGGACCGGACCCGCCGTTTGCGGGGGGCTCGGGGGGCTGGGACGGCTGGGGGGAAGGCTGCTCTGAGTCGGGCGCCGCCTTCGGATCGACGAGCACTGTAGGGTTCACAACCACTGATTCTTGCATGGTCACTGGATCTGTCGGGGAGGTTACTGGTTTCTTTTTTTACTTGGTATGACCATCGTATTGCTAAACGTGGTATGCGAATACTTTAGTAAGACCAGTAAAAATATATAGAGACACCCCCCAGCGGTGATTTCTCTCTCCTCTCTCTCCCCCCGCCCGCCGCCGCGGCCTCACACGCCGGGCGTCGGCGGACCGCCGGGCACGATCTCACGGCCGGTTGGGCGCAGCTGAGAGTCCAGCTCGAGCTGCCAGTAGTAGCGGCTGAAAGTCATCCCCGCGACGAACTCGCCCACGTGGGGTGCGACGGTCTCGCCGGAGGCGAGACGTAGGATCAGCTCGGGGTAGGTGAGGCCGGGCAGCGCGGCGTAGGTGGGGGCGGGAAACGCGCCGCCGAAGCGGGTGTTGACGTCGGTGATGCCGAGACCGATGTCGGGGTCGCGAAAGACTTGGATCGTCGCCGGACCGCAGACTGAAAGCGCCTCCATGACGCATCGCCCGAGCTCGATCAGCTCGGTGTCGTGGACGACCGCGCCCTTGATCGACTCGCCCCCGCGCGACTCGAGCATCGTGCGCGGAATCGCGTTCAGACAACGCCCGGACAGGTCGCCGAGGCAGTCGATCGACAGCTCGGGGCCGCGCATCGCGCGCTGGACCATCACGGGCTCGGATACGTAGTCGACGAAGAACCGCGCCTGGGCGGGGTCGTGAGCGAGGTGGATCGAACGCGCGCCAGAGCCCCGCCGGGGCTTGACCATGACGGGGTAGTCGAGCGCGTCGAGATCCCGATCCGGATCGCCGGACACACCGGCCCCGCGCCGGGCCGTGGCGTCACCCTCCGGCAGCACCGTCGGCGGAGAGGGCAGGCCGAGGCGCGTGAGCAGCAGGTGGGCCTCGTACTTGTCATACGTCGCGCGGGCGACCTGCGGTGAGGGCACGAGCGCCGGCAGCCGCCCGTCGGCACGGGCAAGGGCGAGCGTCTCGATGTCAAGATCGGTCAGCGGCAGCACCGCGCCGACCGAGTGCTCGGCGCACAGGCGCTGCAGCGCGGGCACGTAGTCGGGGTCTTCGATCAGCGGCACGGCGGCGCGCACGTGCGCTGCGTACTGCGCAGGGGCCAGAGGATTGGGGTCGGCGACGATCGTCGTCGTGAGCTGGGCGAAGCAGGCGACGATGTCATAGCGCTTGCCGGCGCCGGTCAGCAGGATCGCGGGGGCCCCCGGGGATGCCGGCAGGTCCGGGGGCCTCAGCGGACTCGGGGACGCGGGGGGACTCACCGGACTGAGCTCGGATCGACCCACGCGCGCGTGAGAGGGCGGGTCCGGCGAAGGTTCACAGCTCGTGCTCCCAGCCGCCGCCGGGACCCTTGTATAGCCCTGAGCCTCCGAGCACGAGCGCGGGCGTACGCCACAGGATGCGCAGATCCAGGGCGAGCGAGCGGTGCTCGATGTAATAGAGGTCGAGCTCGATCCGCTCAGACCAGGGCAGCGAGGCGCGGCCGTTGACCTGCGCCCAGCCGGTGATGCCCGGCTTGATGGCGAGGCGGCCACGCTGGCGCTCGGTGTACTGGGCGACCTGCACGGGCAGGGTAGGACGCGGGCCGATCAGCGACATGTCGCCGCGCAGCACGTTGAGCAGGTTCGGCAACTCGTCCAGCGAGGTGCGGCGCAGCAGCGCCCCGACGCGCGTGACGCGCGAGTCGTTCGCGTCGATCGCGAGGCCCGCCCCGATGTGCTCGGCGCCGTCGACCATCGTGCGCAGCTTGAGCACCTCGAACCGGCGCCCATGCCTGCCGGCGCGTCGCTGCCGGTAGATGACGGGGCCGCGCGACTCCAGCCGGATCGCCGCCATCGCGATGGCGAGCACGGGAGCGCTGAGCAGCAGGGCGAGCGCGGAGACCGCAATATCGAGCGCGCGACGAATCATCCGGCGGGATGATCGCAGCGAGCGGGCTTGGGAGGGCCGAGTCCACGCGGGCGGCGGCAAAAGTGGGGGTGACCGCGGCGATGCGCGTGTGCTGGCCATAGCGCTCGCAACACCGATCCTGCTGACCCATGCGCTTCTGACGGCCGGAGGGCAAGGACGCAGGGAGCGTGGCGTGCTAGGCACGTGAGCGACCGAGGACGCAGATCCAGCGCCGCCATCCGGCCGTCAGCGCGTGCCCTCCGCGGCCTCCCAGGCGGCATCGGTCCCGTGGCGCAGCCAGTCCCACAGGCCGGCGGCGGGCGAGGCGGTCGTGAGCACGTAGTAGCGCGCGAGCAGCAGCGGGCGGACACGCAGCGCCCCACCGAGCAGGGCCGCGAGCAACAGCGCGAGCTGGAGTGCGAGCGTGACGGCATACAGTGCGCCGGCGCTGCCGGCCAGCAGGGCGATGTTCGCAGCGAGCGCGAGCACGTGCAGGGCGGGGGTGAGGTAGCGCAGCAGCCGGTGCGAGACGATCATCAGCGCGTAGCCGGGCGGGTAGCCGCGCGGGGAGAGCATGCCGCCGCGCACGAGGATCGGCCAGGTGTGGCTCATCATGCGCCGCTTGCGCGCGAACTCGCCCAGCAGCGAGGGGACCATCTTCTCGCGGGCGCGTGCGGTCGGTACGTAGATGGCGCGCAGCCCGCGCTTGACCGTATTGAACGGGAGCGACAGGTCGTGGCCCATGATCGGGTCGACGACGATGTAGGCGTCGCGGCGGGTCGCGTAGATCGCGCCGTTGCCGGCCGTGATCGAGGACAGCTGTGACTCGCGAGACCGCATCGCCATCTCATAGCGCCAGTACACGCCCTCCTGATTGGTGGCATGCGCGCCGTCGGCGCCTTGCACGAAGCGAACCTGCCCGCAGGCGTAGCCGACCCGGGGATCGGTGAACGCGCTCACGAGCTCGCGGGCAGCGTCGGGCTCCCACAGCGCGTTGGCGTCGGAGAACGCGACTATGTCTCCACGCGCGCGCGTGACGGCGGCGTCCTGGGCGCGAATCTTGCCGCCGCGGGGCAACTCGAGCACTAGGTCTGCCCCGGCCTCACGCGCGTGGGATGCGGTTGCGTCGCTGCAACCGTCACAGGCGACGATCACCTCCAGCAGCTCGCGCGGGTAGTCGAGCGCGAGCGCGTTGGCCACGCGCGCGGCGATTACCGACTCCTCGTTGTGGGCGGCGACGATCAGCGACAGAGGGCGCAACGACTCGGGTTGCGACGCGCCGGGTGGCGGAGTCGGGGCTCGCCCGAACAGACGGGCGAGGACGGCCAGTACAGCGGCGTAGCCGACCTGGGTCCACACGATCAGTGCGGCGCAGACCCAGAACACGAATTCGAGCGCGGTCATCATCGGCGGGGGTCTTGCGTCTCGCTGCTGGCGTCGCTAACCTTGTAGGTGGCCAAAACGCTGATTGTGTCGATCAGCCTTTTTTGGGGAAGCCCCTGGTGGCCGCCGGGACCGTCTGAACTGCGACCACCAGGGCACCCCACTATCTTGCCAGCCGGTCGATGACCAGCATGGCAACCGATTAGGGAGACACTCACTTCGTTCGCATCCCCGAATCGGCCAGCAGAGCGATGGCCAAAACGCTGATTGTGTCGATCATTTTGCACCTCCTTTCTCCGGGACGTACGGTCCCGGAACGGCCCGGATAGGAGGGCCTGCGACACACAGCGATCAACCATGCCGATAACTCTACGGTCGGCTTGGGATGCCTCTCACCGAGAGGCCGTCAGCGAGCGGTACAGATCGAGCGTTTGGTGAGCGATCGTGTCCCATGAGTACTGGCCATCCGCGGCGGCGCGGGCTCGCTCGGCCATTATGGACAGAGCGTCGGAGTCGGACAACAGCTCCTGCAATGCGGCGCGCAGGGCGGGGACGTCGCCCGCGGGGAACGTGCGCGCGGCGCCGGTGTCCGCCAGCTCGGGAAACCCACCGACGTCGCTGAGCAGCAGCGGTACGCCGGCGCCGAGCGCGGTGTAAGCAACGCCGGACTGGTCGGCCTCGCGATAGGGGAGCACGACGAGGTCCGCGCGAGCGAAGTACGCGGCCATCTCGGCGTCGGACACGAAGCGCGAGACGAAGCGGACGTTCGGCGGGGCCGCCCGACGCAGAGGAGAGATGTCAAACCGCGGCATGCCGACGATCCACAGCTCGGCGTCGTCGATCTCACCCCACGCCTGGAGCAGCAGGTCGAGTCCCTTGTAAGGGCGCAGCAACCCGAAGAACAGCACGACGGGACGGTCGGTCTGGCACGGCAGCAGCGGGGGTGGTCCCGCCGGGGGGGGAGTGAGCGCCCCGTGCGGGATGACGTGCACGCGCGCGGGATCGACACCCAGCTCTCCGGTCAGACGAGCGCAGCCATGCCGGGAATGGACGACGATCGCGTCAAACCGCCCGTACAACCGCCGCTGAGCGGCGAGCTGCCCGGGACGGGGCTCGCGCGGGAGGATGTCGTGCGCGGTGAGCACCAGGGGCACCGCGCCTGGACCGCGTGGGCGGGGCGGGGCGCCCGGACGGCGTCGTCGGGGCAGCAAATAAGGGTCGAGGTGCTGGACGGGCAGCCACTGGAAGTGCACGACGTCGGCGGCTCGAGCGAGGCGACGGTAGCGCAGCATGTCGGGGACGTGCTCGGCGAGCTTGGTGGCGGCGCGCCACCGTGAGCTGGGGGGGCCAAGCGCGGCGCGGTAGAACAGCTCGCGACGTGCGTACCCGTCGGGAGACGGCGCCGAGCCGTAGGCGAAGCGGCTCGTGACGAGCGTGACCTCAGCCCCGGCGTGCCCGAGCGCGTGGCAGAGCGCGTGGTCGTACGGCGGCGTGTAGGCCGAGGGGTCGACGACGTGGACGCGCACCGCAAGCACAATAGGCGCGGGTGGGGAGACAATGCTCGGATGACGCCTGCGGCGACACCCGCCGACCCCCTCCGCGATGGCGGCTCGGATGGGCCCGAGATCGAGCTGACGTACTGCGTGGTGAACACCTCACAGCGCGAGCTGCTGCTGCGCGGGTTGGACGCCATCGCGCGCGAGCGCGCGGCCGGTGAGCTGCCGTTTGCGTCGGAAGTGCTCGTGCTCGACAACGGCTCGCGCGATGGCTCAGCACAGGCGGCGCGCGCGCATCCCGCGGTGGACGAGGTGATCGCGCTCGGCGAACGACGCGGCAAGGCGCTGAACGACTCCGAGTTGATGGGCCGCGCGCGAGGCAAGTACGCGCTGCTGCTGAACGAGGACTCCGAGCTGCTGGCCGGGGCCACGCTCGCGCTGTGGCGAGCTCTGCGGGCACGCCCGGACGCGGCCTGCGCGGGGGCGCAACTGTTGCGCCCGGACGGCACGGAGCAGGCGTGCGCATGGCGATTTCCGACACCCCTGACCGCGCTCGCCGGTGCGCTGTTCGTGCACCGCCTGTACACGGTGCAGAGCCGCGGCGCGCACACGCGCGAGGCCGACTGGTGCCAGTCGGCCGCCCTGCTGGTGCGGCGCGAGGCGGCAGCACAGGTCGGGTATATGGACCCCGAGTTCTACGTCTACTCCGACGAGGTGGACTTCGCCCGCCGGCTGCGCGATGCGGGCTGGCGCAGCCTATACGTGCCCGGTGCACGCGCGATCCACCACGAGCAGTTGTCCACCAGTGCAGTGCCCGAACGGCGGATCGTGGAGCTGGCGCGCAACCGCGACCTGTACATGCGCAAGCACCATTCACCCGCCGCCGCGCGCGCGGTGCGCTGGCTGACCGCGTGGTCCTATGGGTTGCGCGGGCTCGCCGCAGTGGTGCTGCCGGGACACTCGCCGCGGCGATACTGGCGCCATGTGACCGCGACGCTCTCCCCCAAGCGCGGCGTGGGGGTGCGCGAGGCGGCGGATGAGTACAACCGCGCGGGCGCCACCGCCACGGCAGATCGACCCCAGAGGTGAGCACTGACCCCGCTGGGGAGATCGGCGGTGGCGCGCCGAGAGCAGGGCTAGGACTGGGAAAGCTCTTCGAGCAGCGCCTCGACGACACGCGCGTCGAACTGGATGCCGGCCACTCCGCACAGCTCCTCCCGCGCCTGCGCGGGTGTGCGTGCGTGCCGATATGGCCGATCGGTGACGATCGCGTCGTAGGTGTCGCAGGCGGCGATGATGCGCGCGGCGAGCGGGATCTCCTCACCGGCGATGCCGTCGGGATAGCCGTCGCCGTCCCAGCGCTCGTGGCTGGCGCGCACTGCCGGGGCGAGGTGGGCAAACGCCTCGATGCGCGCGACGAGGTCACCGCCGACGGCCGCGTGGCGGCGCATCGCTACCCACTCGGTCTCGGTCAGCGGGCCCGGCTTGAGCAGGATCTCACTGGGGACGGCGACCTTGCCGACGTCGTGCAGCAGCGCGGCGTAGCGCACGTCCCGGGCGCGCGAGGGCGAGAGGCCCATGCGCAGCGCGACGCGCTCGGCGAGTCCGGCGACATCCTGCTCATGGGATGCCGTGTAGTCGTCCTTCGCCTCGACCGTGCTCATCAACGCGGACAGGGTCGTCGTGAACGTGTGCTCCAGGTCGGCGATGAGCCCCGCGCGATGGATTGCCGACCCGAGGCTCGCGGCGATCGTCTCGACCAGCACGGCGTCGGCCTCGCTGAACGAGTCAGGCTCGGCCGCTTCGATGTTCAACACGCCCCACACGGACCCGTCCACGACGATCGGCACGCTCAGCTCTGAGCACGGGTCGGTGTTCGGGTCGCGCACGATGTAGTCGGCGTCGGCGCGCGTGTCGCAGACCAGCGCGGTGGCGCCGGTGCGCGCGACGCGCCCGTTGATCCCGTGCCGGACGGACTGCTCCACGAGCAGGAACTCGGTCATCACCTCGGCCAGCGCGCCCCGACTCGCGATGAGGCGCAGCACAGCGTCGCCGTCCAGGCGCTGGATCGCGGCGAGGTAGAACGCGAACGTGCTGTGCAGCTCCTCGACGACGAGCCCGACCATCTCGTCGACCGTGTGCGTGGTCGACAGGCGCGCGGTCAGGCGCGCGGCGAGCGTCAGCTGTGCGCGCAGGTACGCGAGCTCACCGGCCGCGGCGATGCTTCGCACACGCGCGTCCTCGCGATGACGCTGCAGCGCCTCCGCACGACGGCGGCGCTCACGCACGCCCGCGGGGCGAGGCGACATGACGGACTGCTCGGGCATTCGCTGCGCCATCGGCCGCGCCATGCCCGGGCTTTAGAAGCGGCCGGCCTAATCGACAGCTTGATGGCTTTGGGTCTGTCGATTTGCTTTTGGGCGCTCCGGGGAACCTCGGACGCCGTCTGACGGCCGTGGACCAAGCGGGGCAAGGACGCAAGGAGCGAAGTGTGCTCTGCACACGAGCGACCGAGGACGCTGCATCCGCGCCGTGTCCACGGCCGTCAGAGGTCTTTGAGCGGGTCCTCGGCATAAGCCTCGACATCGCCGTGCCCCGCCCGGAACGCAGCGACGCGCCGTCGGCCGTCGGTCACGAGCGCCCGGGCTTGGGCGCGCTCGTGGGGCCTGACAAACCGCGTAGCCAGCAGCAGCCCCGGGACCAGCGCGAGCCACAGTACGCGCAGCACCAGGCCGTCCAGACCGCTCGTCGGCAGCAGCAGCTCTCCGGACACGGCGACTGCCGCGAGGATCGCCGTCAGCTGGGCGAGGCGGTCCCATTCGAAGCCGACCGGGAACAGGCGGCGCGTGAGCAGGTGCATGACTCCCAGCATCGCCACGTACGCGCCGCACAGGGCGATCCCGGCGCCCGCGATGCCGAGGTTCAGGCCGCCGTGCGGGACGAGCCACAGCAGCAGCGCGATGTTCGTGACCAGCCCGGCCGCCGCCGCGGGCAGGTTGCGCGTCGTCGCGCGGGCACGGCCCGTGATCACGATCATCACCTGATACAGCCCGTACAGCGTCCACCCGAGCGCGAGCCACGGCAGCGCGGCGTGCGCACCGAAGTACTGCGGTGCCGCCAGCAGCCGCACGATCCAGCGGCCCAGCAATGCGACGGCTACGACCACTACGCCCGTCGCCAGGACGAAGTAGGTGGTGACGAGCGAGTACAGCCGCGAGGCCTCGGCATCGCTGTCGATCGAGTACGCCAGCGGGGGCCACGCGTACTGAAACCCGCGCACGACCACGAACACGACCGTCGCGAACTGCAGCGCGACCGAGTAGTCGCCGGCGGCGCTGTGCGAGTACACGCGAAACAGGTAGAACCGGTCGACCACCTGCAGCGCGTACACGCTCGCTTCGGCGGGGACGGTCGGCAGACCGAAGCGCAGCATCGCGCGCAACTCGCCCCCGCGCACACGCAGACTGACACGCCCGCGCAGCACCCACCACAGCCCGAGCACGACCACCGCCGAGGCGCCGAAGTTACCCAGCAGCAGCCCGCGTGC